>JADMIO011398597.1_pt1 | contig 69634 bp, 58 predicted proteins | sample 8958161 | NCBI WGS metagenome assembly JADMIO01 (sample SAMN16585339, study PRJNA669376) | soil metagenome | isolation source: Crop rotation soil | place: USA: Cullars Rotation, Alabama | collected 2011 | reverse complement strand
CGCGACAACTTGTCCACGTGGAATTCTAAGCTTAGGATCCCAATGTGCTGGAAAGGCCGCACGATCCGCAACGGACTCAACTTCACCGAGCGCGGCTTCGGCGTGCGCGGCGCGGTTGGCGTCTCCGATCGTGGACACACCGCGGCGAGCCAGCTCAAGCCCGGCGACTTCGACTGGGACGACATCTTCGGCAAGCGGGGCGTGCGCTGGTTTCACACGGGCGGCATTTTTGCCGCGCTGTCCGAGACGACCGCGGCACTCACCGTCGAAGCGGTGAAGGCCGCGAAGAAGCACGGTACGATCGTCTCCTACGACCTCAACTACCGTCCGTCTCTGTGGAAGAGCATCGGCGGCCAGAAGAAGGCCCAGTCGGTCAACAAGGAGATCGCCCAACACGTCGACGTCATGATCGGCAATGAGGAGGACTTCACCGCCTCGCTCGGCTTCAAGGTCGAGGGCGCGGACGAGAACCTAACCCACATCGAGACGGCGGCCTTCCAGAAAATGATCAAGGAGGCCGTCGCGAAGTATGAGAACTTCCAGGTCGTCGCCACGACCCTGCGCAAGGTCATCAGCGCCACCCGCAACGACTGGAGCGCGATTTGTTATGCGGACGGCAAATTTCACGAGAGTCGGGCGTATCCGGACCTCGAGATCCTCGACCGCGTGGGCGGCGGCGACAGTTTTGCCAGCGGCCTGATCTATGGCTTTCTGAAAACGGGCGATGCCGCCAAAGCCGTCAATTACGGCGCCGCCCACGGCGCGCTGGCGATGACCACGCCCGGAGATACCTCGATGGCCACGCTCAAAGAAGTCGAAAAGCTCATGGCCGGCGGCAGCGCACGAGTCGTGCGGTGATGTAGGGCGAGATCGCCCGTCGTGTGACTGCCGACGGGGCTGATCCCGCCTGGGCATCGTTCGCGGACGGACATCTGGCGGGATCAGCGATCCCGCCCTACAAATACCAATCCCGCCTCGTCAGCGGCAGGTGCGCACGCCCACCCGCTCCTGGCTTCGCCAACAGCGACTGATAAATTGCGATATCACCGTGGTCGAAGCCATGGGCCGAACCGGCCATGTACAGCCGCCACACGCGGTACGTCGGTTCATTGACGAAGGCCAGAGCCTGCTCGTGATGGACCTCAAGCCGGCGCACCCAGTGACGGCACGTCAGCGCATAGTGCTCGCGGAGGTTTTCCACGTCGCGGACCTCGAAACCCGCCTCCTCGGCCGAATTGAGCACGAAAGGAATCGGCGGGATGTCGCCGTCGGGGAAAACATACTCGTCCACGAATGATGGACCCTTGAAGCGGTCTTCCTGCAGGCCCTCGCCGATGGCGTGATTCAGGAACACGCCGCCCGGACGCAGCAGGCTCCACGCTTTCTTGAAATACTCCTCGAGGTGCGTGCGGCCGACGTGCTCCGACATGCCTACGCTGACAATCGCGTCGAATCCCTCCGGCTGGATCACCTCGCGGTAGTCGCGCAGCTCGATCTTCACCGCGTCGGCCAGGCCCGCTTCGCGCGCGCGCGCCGACGCCAGCGCCGCCTGCTGGTGACTCAGAGTCACTCCCGTGACTTTCACGCCGAAGTTGCGCGCCGCAAAGATGGCGAGCCCGCCCCACCCGCAACCGATGTCGAGCAGCTGCTGACCTGGGCGCAGGCGCAACTTGCGGCAAAGATGACGCAGCTTGGCTGCTTGCGCCGTGTCGAGGTCGTCGCTCGGCGTCTCGAAGTACGCACAGGAGTAAACCATGCGCTGGTCCAGCCACAGCTGGTAGAAATCGTTGGAGACGTCGTAGTGAAACGACACCGCCTGCTTGTCGCGCGCGAGCGAGTGCTGGCTGCCCTTCAGTTCGCGCGCTTGCCGCCCGTCGACACGAAAAGGCGGCCGGCTGGGCAGCCGATGCAGCCGATAATACGTCGCGAGCGAATTGAGCCATCCCTCGGGCCGATGCTCCAGCGCCACGGCCAGCTCCAGCGCCTGCTCCATGTCGCCTTCGACATCAAAGTCGTCGTGCAGGTAAGCCTCGCCGAGTCCCTTGGCCGTGCCGGGCGCCAGCATTTCGCGCAGTGCGCCCGGATGTTTCAGGACAATCGTCGCCGGCTTCGGATCATTGCTCGGCCAATGCGAGCCGTCCCAGAGCCGAAACGCCACGTGCTCGAGCGGCGCATGCGCAAACAGTTTGTCCAGGAAACTGACGGTCGTTTCCGTCGCCGGTTCTGTCGTCGTCGCCATGGCGCGCCTCGTTGACCGAAATTTCTTCCAAGTCTGCCGCGCTCGCAACGGCATTTTCCGCCATCAGGGAAAACGCCAGTTCGTGGCGGCTGGCCTGCGCCTGTCTTTACTTGGCCGGGACGGGTGGCTCGGCTGCTGTCGGAGACTGGGGGACGTCAGGCGCAGCCGGAGACGGCACCGGGCCACTGTAACGCTTGATCACCAAATATTTGAGGTCCGTGCTGCCAACGTTACGGATGCCGTGGAGGTGCCAGGACGGGCAATAGAGCAAGGTCTGCGGGCCGACCACTTGACGCTCGTCGTCGAGCAGGAACTCCGCGGAGCCCTCGAGGATGAAGAAGAACTCGTCCTCCGCATGCCGGTGCGGCGGATGCGTGGCGAGATGCGGCCCGACCACGCTCAGCTTGACCGTCTTGCCGTCGGCCAGCGCGGTGTTTGCAAACCAGAATTGATAACCCACCGCGGTCTTCTCGACCTTCGCGGGATCGAAGACGGTGATGCAGTTCTTGAGCGAGTAGCGGGAATCAGAAGAGATCGCATCCAATCTCGCCGACGACGACGCTGCCAATCTATCAAAATCCTTTAGCCAGGGCACAAATCGAGCATCGTCTCGTATCATCTCAATGAGGGCCGACGTCGCCTGCTGGTCATTAAGACCCGCCATCTCTGGACCAATCATTCTTAACTCCTTCGCGGCAACACTTAGGTCGGCCCTTTCTCCCTTCATGTGGGCTCGTAAGAACTCAAGGCGCGCGAGAGCCAGCGCACGACCTGAATGAAGCACACGTTGATCGCTTGGTGAACCTGCGTTCCGAGCGATACTATCCAACACACTCAAGTACTCCTCCAACCCCTTACGCGCAGTCTCGACGCTTCCAGAAAAATACCTGCCTTCGAGGCGTCGCTCTTCCAAAATCACCCTCGACGATATCGCTTCATTTCCTGGTGCAGGCGATAATCCACGAGCAACCAACGCGAGTCCAAGTAGAATTCCCCATAGAACAAATCGTCGGATAATTTTCATCGGGTATGAAACAAATGGCACTTTAGGACCGTTCTTAATCCTCAATCACTGCCATCGCCAGCTCCCGACAGCCTTTGAGATCCAGTTTTCCCGTCCCTAGCACCGGAATCTTGTCCACGCGGCGGACGAGCTTGGGGACGAAGAGATTGGGCAGGCCGGCGGCGAGGAGTTTTTCGCGGATCTGCTCCACCGTCACCTCGCGCGTCGTCAGCACCACGAGCGCCTCCCCTTTCACCGCGTCCGGCACGCCCATCACGACGACCGAATATCCTTCCGATTCGTCCCAGCCGAACACCTCGGTGATCTTCTGCTCCACCGTGCCGTGCGGCACCATCTCGCCGCCAATCTTGGAAAACCGCGAGAGCCGGCCCTCGATGAAGAGGAAGTTCTCATCGTCCATCCGGCCCAGGTCGCCCGTCACAAACCAGCCATTGCGAAACGCCGCCGCCGTCTTCTGCGGGTCGTCGAGGTAACCGCTGAACACGTTGGCGCCCTTGAACCACACGATGCCCTGTTCGCCCGCCGGCACTTCCTCGCCCGTCTCGGGGTGCACGATCCGCACCGCCATGCCCGGCAACAGGCGCCCCGTGGAGCCCGTCCGTTTGCCGATCTGAGGCTCGGCGGTGGGCGTGGTGACGAGTGGATTCGGCTGGTTGATATTGCTGGCGGGAGTCGTCTCCGTGAGCCCGTAGCCCTGCAGGATCTCGATGTGAAACGTCTCGAGGAAAGCCTTGTAGAGATCGTCCGGCAGCTTCTCGGCGCCGGTGACCACGAGGTCGAGGGAACGAAGCTCCGCGGGCTTGGCCTTGCGCAGGATGGGCCGGATGAAGGTCGGCGCGCCGAGCAACACCGTCGCCTGCTCCTCCTTGATCGCGTCGATGATTTTGCGCGTGTCGAGCGGGCTGGGCACCGTCACGACGCGGCAGGCGCGGATCATCGGGTACCAAAGCGTGACGGTGAAGCCGAAGCTGTGGAACAGCGGCAAGCAGCCGAGCAGCGACGCCGTCTCGGGCAGGATCGAGAGCGAGGAAATCTGCGAGCAGTTCGCCAGGATGTTGCGGTGCGAAAGCGCGACTCCCTTCGGTTCACCCGAGCTTCCGCTCGTGAAGAGCAACCCGGCTTCCTCGCGATCACCGATCTTCGGCACGCCCACCAGGTTCGCGAACCACTGGTTGGGCAGCAGCCACACGGCGGCCAGCCAAGGGAAGATCGCTTTCTTTCCTCCCATCGCCGCGATCGTCTTCGCCAGGTCGAGCGTTTGTTCCGGCCAGGGGAAATTCGGCACTTTCTGTCGCAGCGCGTCGGCCGAGAGAATCGTCTTCACGCCCGCGATCCGCAGGCTCGCCTCCGAGGCGGCGCGTCCGGCGGTGAAGTTGAGATTCACCGGCACCTTTCCCGCGCAGAGCACCGCCAGGTTGGCGATGCTCGCACCGGCTCCCGGCGGCAGCACAATACCAATGCGCTTCTCGGGCACGGTGCGGCGCAGGTAGCGCGACAACGCCGCGGCGGCCGCGGCCAGCTGGCCCGCCTTGACCACGCGTCGACCGACCGTGCGATCCACCAACGCCACGCGCTGGGGATGCTTCGCCAGCGAACGCATGCATTCGCGTCCTAAATGTCGGCGCAGCACTGGACGCTCCGCAAACGCCTCGGCGCCGAGATCGAGGAAAACCTGGCGTGCCCGCACAGGGGAAGCCTCCGCCGCAGGAATGGGCGGACCGAATTGCACGAACACGGGCGTCGGCATGATCCGCGGCGGTTTCGTGAGGTAGCGATTGCCGGCGAAGGAAAAGATCGAGCCCCACACACCGTCGATGAACGCCGGGATCACCGGCACGTTCGCCCGGCGTGCGATGACCTCGAAGCCGCGCTGGATCGCCATCAGCTGCCCCGTCCGGGAGATATGGCCCTCGGGGAAGATCGCCACCACTTCGCCCGCAGCGATGGCTTTGACGGCACGACGGATGCCGTCGGACGGACTCGCCGACGAAATCGGCAACACGCCGGCGACACGAAAGCCCCAGTCGAAGAGCCGATTCTCCTGCAACCCCTTGTAGCCGATGAAGCGAATCGGCCGCGGACACGCCATCTGCAGCACGATCGGGTCGATGTACGAGAGATGGTTGGCGATCAGCAGCACGCCGCCGGTCGCGGGAATGTGCTCGGTGCCGCGGCTGCGCACACGATAGAGCAAGCGAGCAATGGCGCGGGCGGGATACTCGAGAATTGCCGGCACATACGAGTGCGGGTGACTACGCCGAAGGGGGAAACGCGCGGGCGTCGTCATGGCGGCGTGGTCGTCACGACGTTCAATTTTTCTTCTCCCGGTTGAGATTCGTCGCCCTCGCCTCCAGCCGGTTGAGCACGTCGAGCGCTTCGCGCATCTGTTTGCCACTGAGCCCCTCCGTGATCCTGGCGACCGCGTCGAGGTACAGCGGGTGGATCTTTTCCCAGCAGGCCTGTCCCGCCGAAGTGATCATCACCCGGTAAACTCTCCGGTCGCCCGGATGATCATCCCGCCGCACCAACCCGCTTTTTTCCAACCGGTCCAGCAAGCCGGTGACATTGGAGCGGTCGACCACGAGCAGGTCGCCCAGCTCGCGCTGGCTGATGCCCTCGGGATGACTCATCAGGATGTTGAGCACGTTGTACTGCGCACCCGTGGCGCCGAGCGGACGAAACTGCCGCTGGCTCTCCCGCAGGAAGGCGTCCGCCGTCGCCATGACCGCCTCCACCAACTTGAAGCCCGGGTCAGATTTCATGCCGACAGTGCCTTCTCATGCGCCGCACAGCGAAGCTTGGCCGGACAGCCGAAGCAAGCCGGGCGAAAACTCAGCGGCTCGCTGTCCCGCTTCGTCTCGACTTCTCGCGCCGCCAGCATCGGGGACAGCGACTCCTCACGGGTTTCACTGAAGCCGCAAACGACCTTGTCGGCGCGCGACGGATTGGAATAGGTGCCAAACATCCAGTCCCAGAGCGGCAGGTCGCCGTAATTGCGCGTGTGGTGAAAACGCCGGTGATGCAGCCGGTGTGATTCGGGACGTTGCAGCAGCACGCCGACCCAGCGCGGCGTGCGTACGTTCCAGTGGTAGAACATCTCGGTCAGCGCCGTGACGAGCGTGTACATCGCGCCCTGAGCGGCGCTGCAGCCCATCAGGGGATAACACAGCGCGGCGCACAGCACGGAGTTTAGCGCGATTTCCACGGGGTGCTTGTAGAAGGAGGTTAGCACCTCGAGCCGGCTGGCGGAATGGTGAATCTGGTGCGCCACGCGCCACCAGAAGTCCGACTCGTGCCGGATGCGATGCCACCAGTAGAAAACGAAAGTGGAGATAAAGTACGTGACAGCGACGGCCAGCCAGTCGGGCCACGTCGCAGCGACGAAGAGCGAGTGTCCCTGCATCCAGCGGTTCCACGTCAACCCGCTAATGACGGCGATCGCCACCTGGAACAGATTGATGGCCACCACCCGCCCCCACCACCCCCGCACGCGTGGCAAAACCGAACCCGGAAGTGCCCGCTCCGTGGCGATCATCACCAACCCCGCCGCCACCGCCCAAACCACTGCATGTGCTTGGTTCATGGGCGGGTTGTTGTGGACTCATTGGTTGATATGTCAACTATTGCGTCTGTGAGATTCCTATCTCCTTCTGCTGGTATTACTTCCCCTTAAACAAACTATCCAAGAGCCCGCTGCGCTGGAGCGCCGAATTGATCAGCGCGTCCCGGATCGCGCTCGTGTCGGGTTTCGTCAGCGTGCCGCCTAGTTTTAAAGGCACAGCAAACGCCGCATAGCCGAGCGTATCTTGCTGTGCTTCGAGCAAGCCCGCGCGTTTCATCAGGTCCCCCAGCCTACCGCGCGCTCCCAAGTTGAGCTGCAACTCCAAGGGTTGGCTCGCGATCGGAACGCCTGCGACGTACCGAATCGTGCCTGTTCCTCCCAGCCTCACCTCTGGGGAGATCAGCGCGAAGTCCTTGACGACTAGGTTGAGCGACGCGTCGCGCACGGCCGTCATGCTGAGCTGGTCATACGGAATCTCCGCCAGCGACTTCGCGATGTCAGCGATGATTTGCGTCTTGTTGACGTAATCGTCGCTCACCAATCCCAGCATCCCGCCGATCACCGCCGCCTTGGACACTTTTTGCACCTGGTCGGACAAATTTACGGAGAGCGCGCGGAAGACGCCGCTCTTGCCCGTGACCCGCAGGTCGCCCTGCGTGCGATCTGCCAGCAATTCGAGCGAAGGCGCACTTCCCGTGAGATGAGTCTGCACGTAAACGCGGCCTTCCACCGTCGGCGGACGCGACGGATCCCGGGCACGGAAGATCGCCCCGAGGTCGAAATTGTCCACGGCAAGGTCGCCCTTGAGCTCGTAGTGGAGCTCCGACTTCGGATCAAAGGTCAGCCCCGTGTTGAGCCGGATGGTGCTGTCCTTGCCAAAGGTGGCTTTGAGATCGGCGAGCGTGAGCGACTGCGGGTCGATCCGCACGTTGCCGCTGACTTCGGTCACGTGCAGTTCGCCGCTGTAAACCACATGCTTGAGCGCCAGCACGCATTGGCCGGTAAAGCCGCTCCAGAAAGGCAGCGTCGCACTGGCAGCAGGTTTCCGAACTGGCCCGGGCGTGGTCGCGTCCGAACCCGCCAACGGGGCGGCGAACGCCTTCACGTCGTCGATCACGAGCAAGTCGCTCGTCACGCGTCCGCCGATAACCCAGCCCGTGCGATTCGACGTCAGCGTGCCCGCCAGGGTGAGGTCGGACTTCCGGTCGGCGCTCTCGAAGCGCAGTGGCGCGTTGAAGGTAATTTTGCCGTCCGCATCCACATCCGCGCGGAGATCCGCCTTCATCGCGGGCAAGGTCTCGCCCGTACTGGCGGTGAGGTTGGTCAACCCCACTTTCAACTGCACCTCACGTTTCGATCCAAGGCTGGCGGCAAATTCGCCCTCGGCCTGACCGCGGGTGAGCAGGGCCGGTCCCGAGCCTCCGATTTGGGCCAGCACGGTGGGCAGTTGCACGGTCACATCACCGGCGACCTTGATGAGCTGATTTTTCCCCGCCAATTGCCCGGCCTTCATCTCGAGGGCCAGCAAAGGGCTTCCGTTTTGGGTCAGCGACAGCGGCGCGAACGCGACCTGCCAGCCTTGCGGCGTGTAATCCGCCGATGGCGTCAGCGACACATCCACCCCGCGCAACAGCGAGCGGCCGTCGGCCTGCGTCACCGAAACGTTGTTCACCGTCAGTGGCGACTTGGCGCGCAGCGTAAACCCGCCATCGCGGGCGCTGGCGGCCAGTTCCCCGCGGATCTCGCCGCCGCTCACCGCGAAACCCGTCTTGTCCAGCCACGGCGTCAGCCAGCTGACGGGCAACCCCTGGATAACCACGCCGAGCAATTCGCTCGCAGGATCCGCGACGTTGAGCTCTTTCACGACCGGCATGCCCGCCTCGCCGCGAGTGAGGCTGAATTCGAATGGTTGGAGCGCCTTGATCGTAATGATGGGCTGCGCGCCTTCGACGGTCACCGCCAGCTGGTCGACCCGCGTGGCGCTGCCATGTTGGGCGAAATCGAATTCCGTGGTCACGTGGACCGTGCCGAGACCGGAAAGCTGGGCGTCCACCACCCGCAGGCGATCGGCGGTGGCATTCAGCCGTCCGCTGGCGGTCAACTCCGCAAACTTTGAATCGACATCGAACCGTCCCTCGCCCGCCGCTTCGAACATCGGCAACTCGCGGCCGAGCATGAACGGCGCGAGATCGGCGTTGTGCGTGTCGATCCGCCACGTGCCGCGCAGATGATTCTGGCCGGCCGCATACGTCGTCTCAACCGCCGCCAGCTGCTTGGTGCCGGACAGGATCGCCATCGCGTAGTTTTCGCCCGCCGCCGATCGCGCCGCGGTCGCGTCGACCGTGAGCTTCACGCCGTCCGGAAAGGTGGGCCCGTCCGCCTCGGCCGTCGTCGCCGCGACGAAGCGGGAAAACGTCCTTGGCGTGGCCATCACGACGCCCAGCGTTCCACGCACGCGCAATTCGCGCACCACGGCGCCATCGCCCTCGAACTTGATGGTCGCGGTGTAATCAAACTTTCCGGGATGGCTGGCCGACAATCCCCCACCTGTCAGCGTAACTTGCACATGATCCGCCGGCCGCCCGGGCAGCGCGGGCAGGATCACCTCGCCGGCCAGGTCGACGCCATCGAGCGCCAGATCCACCGGCAGCGTGAGCTGGTTGAAGATGCCGGAAAACACCACGGACGGCAGCGCGGTGGTCGCCGCCACGGTTGCCATCGAAGAATCGCTGTGAGGCTCAGCGGCGGCCGCCGCCACGATTGGCGCGGGCAAGGGCGCGTGCGTGAGATCCAGCGTCCATCCCCTCGCCACCAGCCGCCGAACATTAACCGTGTGTCGCAAGCCCGCGGATGCGATGGGCAGCTCAACTTCGGCCGTCGGCAGCGTGAAGATCGTGCCCGCCCGTTCCGCCCGGAAGTTTTCCACGCGCACGCGTTGCAAGCCGGCGGAAACGCGTTCGACCGTCATCTTCATTTCGGTCTGACCCGCCAGGACACGCCGCGCCGCCCAGGTCTGAAATCCCGAGGTGAAGGCGATGCCCACCGCTGCCAGCAGCAGCACGGCCAGCACCACAATGGCCATGAGGAGCACACGACCAAATTTCATGTGCGAAGGGGTGACACGTCAGAACTCCAGATGTTGCGGCCGGCGCGGAGAATTGGGACCTGGAGGGTTCCGCGCGGGTGACGCGCGGAGTGCTCCCGGCGATCAACCCGAGACAAACTCGTCGGTCATACCCATCGCCTTGCGCAGCGTGGCGACCGCAACGTTGTAGGTGTAGTAAGCCTGCAGCTGGTTGGTCCGCGCCGTCGTCAGGTCGACTTGGGATTGGAGAACATCGAGCTGCGTGGCGGTGCCGGCGTCGTAGCGCGCTGTGGCGAGGCGAACCGCTTCCTCGGCCTGCGCGACCACTTTCTGGGAGGCGTCGGCGAGCTCGGTGGCTTCCTGCCAGGACGAGAAAGCCCGGCGGACGTCCACTTCGGCGTCGAGCTGGGCTTGAGTCAGGGAGAGCTTCGTCTGCTCCATCAGCGAGCGGGCCTGGACGACGCGACCATGCGTGGCGCGGCCGTCGAAGATCGCCCATTGCGACTGGAGTCCGACCAGCCAGCCGTCCGGCGAATCGGCGAAGCGATCGCTGCCGCCCTTGCGAAGTTCGTAGCCGCCGTAGACGGAAAGGTTGGGATAATATGTGGAGCGGGCGGTCGTGACCGTCTGCTCGCTGGCAGCGGTGAGCTTGGCGAGCCGCTGCAGATCGGGCCGGTTGTTGTGGGCGGCCTCAAAGGAGGCCTGCAGGTCAAAGTTCGCCGGCGTGTAGTCGAGCGTGCCGATGAAATTCGGGATCTTCTGGAGAAACTCCTGCTTGTTCGTCGTGAAGCCGAGCGCCTGACGCAGCGCCTCGATCGCGAGGCGATAGTCGTTGCGCGCGGTGATGAGCGGGACCTGGGCGTTGGCCACGGCGACCTCGGCACGGAGCTTCTCGAAGGACGAGACGGTGCCGGCGTTGAACCGGTCGGTGACGTTCTTCAGCTGCTGCCGAAGCAGCTCAATGTTCTGCTCCTGCACCTTGATCTTCTCGCGGTTGAGCAACACGTCGTAAAAGGCGGTGCGCACCGACAGCAGGGCGTCGTTGATCACGGACTTGAGATCGAGCAACGCGGCGTCACGCGTGAGCTGGGCGCTCTTGACCGCGGAATGCGCGCCGCCGCCAGCGAACAGCAGCTGCGTCGCCGTCAGCGAAATTGACCAGTATTTGCTGCTGGCGGGTGAGCTCGGCGAAATCTCCTTGTCCTGGTGCTGGACGTAGCCGCTGGCGCCGACATTAGGGATCTCGCGCGCCGTGACCTCGATCACCACGCCCTCCTGCTGGCGGATGCGCTCGCGGGCCTGGCGGATGGCGAAGTTGTTCTCGATGGCGAAACCGATGGCGGCTTTGAGATTGAGCGCATCGGGAACGGGCTGCTGGGGATTGGGTGCGGCGACCAGCATGTCGCCCGCGAACGTGGCAACCAGCAATGCAAGAGCCGGCCGCGCGGAGAAGAGGGAACGGATTTTCATGGAAAATTTAGTGCGAAGGTTTGGCCTGAGGAATCGCCAAGGGCGTGACGGGGACAGTCTGGGGCACCGCGCTCTTGGAATGGTCCTTGGCGATCAGGATGTAAATGGAGGGCAGCACGAAAAGGGTGAAAATCGTGCCGACGGACATGCCGCCAACGAGCACCAGGCCAATGGAATTACGGGCGGCGGCACCGGCACCCGTGACCAACGTAAGGGGAATATGGCCAGCAATGGTGGCGACGGACGTCATGAGCACCGGCCGCAGACGCGTCATGGCCGCCTCTTGCACGGCCTCGAGCTTGCCCTTGCCCTCCTCCTGGAGCTTGTTGGCGAACTCGACGACCAGGATGCCGTTCTTGGCGATCAGGCCGACGAGCGTGACGAGACCGACCTGCGCGTAGATGTTAAGCGTCGTCGTCCAGCCACTGGTCCAGAAATGCATGTTGGGATCCGGCATCTTGAGCACCGTAAAGAGCAGCGCGCCAAACATGGCGAGAGGTACGGAGCCCAGGAGAATCACCAGCGGGTCGCGGAAGGAGTTAAATTGCACCGCGAGCGCGAGGAAAATCATGACGATGGCCAGGGCCAGCGCCGGGAGGAATTTGTTGCCTTCCTGCCGCAACTGCCGGGACTCGCCGGTGTAGTCCACCGAGTACCCGGGTGGGAGGATTTCCTTGGCTGCGGCTTCCAGGACCTTAAGCGCCTGGTCGAGCGTGCGGCTGGTTTGCCCGGAAAGCTTCACCGCGTTTAGCTGCTGAAAGCGGTTCAGCGAACGGGGCACGGTCTTGGTTTCGATATGGGCAATGGCGCTAAGAGGGATCAACTGCCCGGCCGGGCCCGTGATATGGATGTCTTCGAGCTGCTGCGCATTCAGGCGGGCCGAGCGTTCAATTTGCGGAATGACCTTGTAGCTCCGGCCAGAGATATTGAAGCGGTTGACAAAATTGCCGCCGAGCGCGGACGCCAAATCGGCTCCGACCTGGGAAAGATTCAACCCCAGCGTGGCCACCTTCTCGCGGTCAATGATGACCTCCGCCTGCGGCTGGTCATATTTCAGGTCGATCAGTGGCGGATAGTAGAAGATCCCGCTTTGGTACGCCTTCATCGACACCTTTTGGGCGAGCTCGAGCAATTGCTTCGAATCGGCGGTCGACGCGATAATGAACTCGACCGGGAAATTGCTTCCGCCGGGGAGTGCGGGCGGAGTGGTCGCGAACATCTGGATGCCAGGAATCTTGGACAACTTCGCCTGAATCTCGGGCAGGATCTGAAAGACCGTGCGCTTGCGCGGATTGTGCCACGGCTTTACCACCATGCCCGAGAAACCATCGGCGCCAAACGCCGCGCCGACGGACGCGGGAAAGAGCAATTGGAAGGTCAGGTCGACCTCCGGCGTGCTGAGAAACGCCTTCTCGGCCGCCTGGCCGTAAAGTTCCTTGTAGTCGGAAGTGGCATTCGCGGGCGCGTTAATGATGCCGAAAATCACGCTCTGGTCCTCGGTAGGCGCCAATTCCGCGGGCGACATGATGTACATCGGGATCGCCAGCAACGAAACGACGATCCAGATCGCGTAGACGAACGGCCTGGCGCGCAACGTCGCCGCCAGCGCCCGGCCATAACTCTGCCGCAGCCGGTCGAAGCGGTGGTTAACCCAGCCCGCGAAACCGCGCTCCTCGTCCGCCGCGTCGCGGAGAAAATGCGCCGCCATCACGGGTGAAAGGGTGAGCGCGACGATGCCCGAGATCGTCACCGCGCCCGCCAGGGTCAGCGCGAATTCGCGGAAGAGTGCACCCGTCAGGCCGCCCTGCAGGCCGATCGGGGCATACACTGCCGCGAGCGTGACGGTCATCGCGATGATCGGGCCCGTGAGTTCGCGGGCGCCGATCAAGGCGGCTTCAAATTTGGTCCGACCCTCACGCAAATGGCGCTCGATGTTTTCGACCACCACGATGGCGTCGTCGACCACGAGACCGACTGAGAGCACGATCGCGAGCAATGTCAGGAGGTTGAGCGTAAACCCAAACGTCTGCATCAGGAAGACACCGCCGATCAGCGACACCGGGATGGCGACGATGGGGACCAAAGCCGATCGAATCGAGCCGAGGAAGAGGAAGATGACCAGGATGACGATCAGCAGCGTGTCGATGAGCGTGTGGGTCACATCCTTGATCGCGTTGCTGATGTATTCCGAGGCGTCGTAGCCAATGCGGGCTTCGAGTCCCGACGGGAGGTCGCGCTTGATGTCGTCCAGCGCCACGCGTGCCCGTGCCACCACGTCGATCGTGTTGGCGTTGGGCAACGGATAGATGCCCATGAAGACGGCGGTCTGCCCGGAATAGTGCACGAGCGTGTCATAGTCCTCCGCCCCGAGAACGATCTGGGCGATGTCTTCAAGCCGGACCGTGGTGTCATTCTGCTGCCGGATCACCAACCGCTTGAACTCGTCGATCGAGTGCAGGTCGGTGTTGGCGGTCAAGTTGACCTGCACGAGCGAGCCCTTCGTGGTGCCCACCGCCGCCAGATAGTTGTTCGCCGCCAGGGCCGCCCGCACCTGGGTCGGGCTGACGTTGAAGGCCGCCATCTTTTCCGGCTGCAGCCAGATGCGCATCGCGAACGTGCGGGCGCCGAGGATGTCCGCCCGCTGCACGCCCTGCACCGAAGCCAGGCGCGGTTGCACGACGCGCGTCAGGTAGTCCGTGATCTCGGCCTGCGAGAGGATGTTGGAGGAGAAGCTGAGATAGGCGGAAGCAAACTGGCTGTCGGCTGATTGCACGCTGATGGCGGGGACCTCGGCCTCGGGCGGCAGGTCATTGCGCACCTGGTTCACCTTGGCCGTGATGTCCGCGAGCGCCTTGGTCTGGTCGTAGTTGAGTTTCAGGCGCGCGCTGATGGTCGAATAACCCAACAGGCTCTTCGACTCGATGTAGTCGATGCCATCCGCCGATGCGATCGCCTGCTCAAGGGGGGTTGTGATGAAACCGCGCACCAGCTCCGCGCTGGCGCCGACGTACACCGTAGAGATGTTGACCGTCGCGTTTTCGCTGCGCGGATACTGCCGCACGTTCAGTGAGCGCCAGGCCTGCGCGCCCGCGATGATGATCACGACGTTAACCACAATCGCGAGGACGGGGCGCCGGATGAAGAGGTCGGTAAAGGATTTCATAGGTGAAAGCCAACGCCGCCCCCAAGGGCAGGCGTTGAAGTTCAGGCGGCGTCAGGTGTTCTCGGGTTTCGGCGCGAGTTGGGAATTGGGCGCGAGCGTGTTGTCCACGACCACGGAGGTGCCCGGGCGCAACTTGAAGACACCGCTCGTCACCACGACGTCGCCCGCGGACAGCCCGGACGTGACCGCCACAAAATCCCCCCGCTTCACCCCGATGCGGATGAACTGCTGGCGGAGAACTTTCTCCGTCTTGCCCGTCTTCTCGTTCTTTTTTTCATCGATGACGAAGACTGAATCACCGTACGGCGCGTAGAGGACGGCCGTGGCGGGGATCGCGAGGACCTTTTTTTGATGAGGCAAAACGACTTCGATGTTGGCGAACATTCCGGCGCGAAGCTTTTCCCCGGTATTGGGGACCGTCGCCTGCACGCGGACATTGCGGGTCGCCACGTCGACTTCCGGGCTCACGGCGTTGATTTTGCCCTCAAATTCGGTGCCCGGCGCCGCATCGGTGGTGATATGCACCAATCCGCCCACCACCAGCTCGGAGAGGGATTGCTGCGGCATGGAAAAATTCACGTACACCGGATCGAGGGTCTGCAACGTGACGATCGGGTCGCCTTCCTTCAGGTTTTGTCCCAAGTTGACCAAGCGAAGCCCAAGACGGCCGGCAAACGGCGCGCGGATATTCTTTTTCGCAATGGCCGCCTTGATGCCCTCAAGCTGCGCGTCGGCCTGCTTGGCCTGCGCATCGGCGGCATCCCAGTCGGCCTGCGCCATGGTGTTTTTCTCCAGCAGCTCCTTTCCGCGCGCCAGGTTGGTCTTGGCGAGCGCTGACGCCGCCTCGGCCGCGCGCAACTGCGCTTCCTCAATCGAAGTGTCGAGCTGCACCAGTAAGTCTCCCGCGGCCACCGTGCTGCCGGACTCGAAGGCCAGTTTCACCACCTTGCCAGCAATCTCCGCCGAGACCGTCACGCCCTGCACCGCCGTCACTGAACCGGTGGCATTCAGGCTGGATTCCCAGGACTCCTCCTTGGCCGCGATCGCCGTGACCGTTTCGGGAGGCATCACCATCGCTTCGCCGGCCGCCTTCATGGCCGCGAATTGCCTGTTCTTGATGAAGTATAGGGCGCCAACGATGAAGACGATGATCGCAGCGGTGATGAGGATTTTCTTGAGCATGTTATTGATGATAAACGAAAAATTGGGTTGGCGCGTGCCAGCAGAAATTGGGCCTAGTCTGCGGCCACTGCCATGGGGGTGGCGGCGGGGAACTTGTTGGCCTGCTGTTGGATTTTATTCAGCAACACGACGAGGGTTTGGCGTTCGGTCTCGGACAGCGGCGACATCAGCCAGGCCATGCACTTGAAGTGGTCCGGCAAGATCGAGTCCAGCAGCGCACGGCCCTTGTTCGTGAGGCACACGAGCATCATGCGGCGGTCGACGGTGTCCGGCTCGCGTGTGACCAGACCGTCGCGCTCCAGCGTGTCGATGAGTCCCGTCATCGTCGCGCGACTCACGCCGGCGGCGTCTGCGAGTTCGGCCGGCCCGAGCGTCTGCGCGTCACCCTCGCAACGGTTCAGTAAAATCATCAGCACGCCGAAGCGTCCCTGTGTGATGTTGTGCTGCGCCAGCTGCGTCTCCACCACACGCGCGCTTTCATCGCCGGCCCGCAGCAGGTGCAGAAAAGCCTCGCAGGCGGACGGGTCGAGGTCGGGAAATTCCTTCGCCGCCTCAAGCAGGCATTCGTAGCGGGGAAGATCCTTGAGGAGCAGATTTGGCATCGCAACGAGGGGACGACGTAATAATCAAAAAGCAAATGGTTAGGCAGCTAATCATAAACACAAGCACAAGTCGGTGTAGCCGCGCAAATTTCACATCCTGTTTATTGCAGGATAGCTGCAAAACCTGACCCGAGCGGCTCGCCGTCGTTCAGCAGCTCCGCGCCGCGGCCACGAGTGCCTCGGTCGTAATACCGAGCTCCTTGAAAACCTGGGCCGCCGGGGCACTGAGGCCAAAGCGGTCGATGCCGACGATCTTGCCATCGAGCCCGACGTATTTCCGCCAAAAGCTGGTGACCCCGGCCTCGATTGCGACGCGCTTCCGGCAGGAGTCGGGCAAAATGCTCTCCCGATACTCCGCGGGTTGGCGATCAAAGATCTCGGTGCAGGGCATGGACACCACGCGCGTACCCGCGCCCAGTTCCTTTGCAGCCGCGATGGCGAGCTGCAGTTCGCTGCCTGTCGCGATCAGAATCAGCGTCAGCGGCGCCGTCTCCTGAACTGCGACATAGCCACCCTTCAACACGCCCGCACGGCGAATGTGCGGCGGAATATCGTTGAGCAGCGGTACCGCCTGACGCGTCAGCGCAATGAGTGTCGGCCCATCGCCGCGTTCGAGCGCCGCGGCGAACGCGCCGGCGACTTCCTCGGCGTCGGCGGGACGAATCACGTCAAAATTCGGAATCAGCCGCAGCGCCGACACCGTCTCGATCGGCTGGTGCGTGGGGCCGTCTTCACCGACTCCCACCGAATCGTGCGTGTAGATGTAGATCACCGGGAGTTTCGAAAGCGCCGCGAGCCGCATCGGCGGACGCGAGTAATCGGCGAACACCAGGAAGGTCGCGCACGAAGGACGGAAGAGTCCGTCATAGGCTACGCCGTTGCACATCGCGGCCATCGCGTGCTCGCGGATGCCGAAGCGGATGTTGCGGCCGGAGCGATTCGTGGGATCGAAATCCTTGTCGGCGTTGATGTAGTTATAGGTCGAGCCGTGGAGATCGGCCGAGCCGCTGATCAGCAGCGGAAGTTCCGCCGCCAAAACCTGCAGGACGTCGCGGCCGGCGCCGCGCGAACCCGAGTGTTTAGTATCGGGCGGGAAAACCGGGATTTTTTCGAGCAAGTGCGCCGCCGTCGGATGCGCCGAGGAGGAATCGAGCAGCGCCGCCTTGTCGGGGTTGGCCTCGCGCCAGGCCTTGAACGTCTTGTGCCACCGGTTGTACGCGCGAACCAGGCGATTCTTGTGGGAGGCAAAATACGCCCGCACTTCGTCGCTCACGTAAAAGTGTTCGTCCGCCGGCAGTCCCAGCCCCTTGCGCGCGCTGTCGGCAAACTTCGCCCCACCCTCGCCGTGCGCCTTCGCGGTGCCCTGCACCTCGGGAATGCCCTTGCCGATGAGCGTGCGCGCGATGATCAGCTGCGGTTTTCCACTCTTCGATTTCTTCGCCTTGTTGAACGCCTTGAGAAAAGCCGCCATGTCCTGGCCATCGACGGTCTGCACGTCCCACTCGATGGCCTTGAAGCGCGCGCCGGTGTTTTCGCTCTGCGTCTTGATGGCCATCGCATCGAGCGTCACGTCGTTCGAGTCGTAGATCAGAATCAGGTTATCCAGCTTCTGGTGACCCGCGAACTCGACCGCTTCCATGCCGACGCCCTCCTGCATGCAGCCGTCACCCGCAAGGCAGACCACGTGGTAATCGAAGAGCGGATGCTCCGGCGTGTTGAAGCGCGCCATCGCCATCTGTCCGGCGACCGCCATGCCGACCGCATTGCCGATGCCCTGGCCGAGCGGACCCGTCGTGGCCTCCACTCCGGGGGTGTCGCGGAATTCCGGATGGCCCGGCGTTTTCGAGTGCAGCTGCCGGAACTGCTTGATGTCGTCGATCGTCAGCTCGAAGCCGAGCAAATGCAGCCAGGCGTAGAGGAACATCGAGCCGTGTCCGGCGGAGAGCACGAACCGGTCGCGGTTGATCCAGCGCGGACGGTCCGGGTTGATCGAAAGCGAATGCCCAAAAAGCACGGCGCCCATTTCGGCGCAGCCCAACGGCAGGCCGAGGTGGCCAATGCCGGCTTTGTGCACGGCGTCGATGGCGAGTCCGCGGGCCTGGGTGGCAGCTTGGGCAAGGATGGAGGTCTGAAGCGTCATGTTAAAAAGGGAAGAGCATCAGGACTACGCGCCGCAACGCGCCCGGGGAAGCAGAATTTCATGAAGCCTTCAGACCGTTACCAAAGCACCAAGCCCCAACATCCAAGCTCCAGTGAATCACCAAGCGCCAATCTCCAAGCTCCGCCGAAACACCTGGCGAACGGCATTGGGCCTCAGAAAATATTGGGTGATTGGTGTTTCACTGGAGCTTGGATGTTGGAGCTTGGTGCTTTGCCAGCACACAAAAAAAGCGAGCCCTCGAAAGGACTCGCTTCGATGAAACGGATCGGTTGGCCAGCTCAGCTCGCGCTCGCCGGCGCGGACGCAGTCGCGCTGGCTTCCTCGCCGCGGTTCTCGCGGACCTTGACGGCAACGGCGGCCTTGCCGGTGCGGTGACGCAGGTAGTACAGGCGCGCCTTCATGGTCTCGGACTCGCGCTCGACCTCGATCTTCTCGATATTCGGGGAGTTCACGGGAAACACGCGCTCGACACCCTCGCCGTAGCTGATGCGGCGGACGGTGAACGTTTCATGGATGCCGTGGCCCTTCCGCGCGATGACGATGCCGGAGTAAACCTGCACGCGCTCCTTGTCGCCTTCACGGACCTTGGTGTGCACGCGCACGCCGTCGCCCACTTTGAAGGGCGTGGTGTCTTTTTTCACCTGGCTGGCGGTGATTTCGGAAATGATCGGGTTCATGGCTGTTATTTGAGTAAATCGGGTCGGACTTGACGGGTCTTTTCCACCTGCCGCGCGTGCCGCCACTTCTCGATTTCGGCATGATTTCCAGAGAGCAGGACCTCCGGAACGGACATGCCCCGATATTCGGCGGGACGCGTGTATTGAGGAAAGTCGAGCAACTTGCTGGTGAAGGATTCGTGCGTCAATGACTTTTCCTCCCCGAGCACGCCGGGGATAAAACGGGACAAGGCATCGATCAAAACGGCCGCCGCCAAGGTGCCGTTGGTCAACACGTAATCGCCAATGCTGACCTCCTGGTCGATGACCTTGTCGCGGATCCGCTGGTCGATGCCTTCATAGTGCCCACTGAGCAGGACAAGATGTTGTTGGCGCGAAAGCTCTTCCGCCAACACGGGCGACAGCGGGACGCCATCCGGGGTGAGATAGATGCGCCGGCAGCCGGGCGTTTGGAGTGCCTCGATCGCCGCAAAGGCCGCCTCGGGCTTCATCACCATCCCCGCGCCGCCGCCGAACGGACGGTCGTCGGCCGTTCGGTGCTTGTCGGTCGTCCAGTTGCGCAGGTCGTGGACTTTCACGCCCAAGTGCCCGGCCGCGATCCCCTTGCCGAGGATGCTCTCGGCCAGGACGCTATCGAGCATCCGCGGAAACAGTGTGAGAACGTCGATCTGGAGCATGCCGGGGAGATTTTTACCGCGGAGAGCGCGAAACCCGCAAAGAAAGAAAAAGCCCCGGATTTCTCCGAGGCTGAGATTTTACAGGAGATAACGGAGGTAACCGAGTTTCGGAACCGAAAGTTTTCTCCGTGACCTCTGTTCCCTCCTGAAAGAACAGCCCAAGAAATCAGGCGGTCGGCGCAGCAGCGGCGGGAGCTGGCGCGCGGCGGGCCTTCTTGATCATCGCGTGGACGGTATCCGTCGGCTTGGCACCCTTGCTCAGCCAGTAGTCGACGCGATCGAGCTTCAGCTTGACCGTTTCGCCCTTCAGGCGGGGGTCATACGTACCAACGACTTCGACCGGATCGCCATCGCGGCGCGAACGGGCCTCGGCAATGACGAAGCGGTAGTGCGGCTGGTGGACGGCACCGATGCGGGTGAGACGGATTTTGAGAGCCATGACTGATGTTTTACGGAGCGATTCTTGAGTTGAAAAGGTGAGGACAAGACCGGCCGGCCCCCGCCCTGTCAAGCCCTGACTCCCTGTGAAATGTCACCGTCAACCGCTCAGCCTCCGTCACAATCCCCCGGCCAGTTCTCCCCTTGCTTCATCTCGGCGGAACGGTAACTTGCTCCCCAAGCCGCTATCAGGCTGTTCCGACCTGGATCCCGGTTTCGAAACGCCAGACCCGACAACCCAACTGCCATGACATTCGGACGCGTCGTCTTCGTTATCGTGCTCCTGATCGTGCTCTGGCACTTCAAGGATTCCCTTCCGATTGACCGGTCCAGTGGCGATGGCGTGGTTGCCGCCACCGGTCGGGGTAGCCCGGCCACCCTGCACGGCACGTTTTTCATGCAGGAAATCGCGGGTGAACCCCACTACGCGCTGAAGTTTCTCGACAACTCCCATGTGCAGGTCTCCACCGACGGCAAGCTCTGGAGTCCTGCGGGCACCTATCGGATCTTCGACGACAAGCTCTACCTGTACCTCCCCAACGCGGTTTGGAACATGGAAATCCGGGGGCAGACACTTTATCGCACCGATCATCACTGGACCTTTATTTTTGTCCCGAACCCTCCGACGAAGGAGGCCGGCGCTTAGATCGAAGATCAGACCGCCGCTGATTCGTTCTCCGCGCCGTTTCCGAGTCTCCGCCTGATTTTTTCCAACCCCACAAAACCATGCCCAAATACATCATTGAACGCGAAATCCCTGGCGCTGGAAACCTCACCGACGCCCAGCTCAGAGATGTGTCCCAAAAGTCCTGCAGTGTCCTCGACAAGCTCGGTCCCCAGATCAACTGGGTCGAAAGCTTTGTCACCGGCGACAAGATCTACTGCGTTTACATCGCGCCCAGCGAAGCGCTCATTCGTGAGCACGCCAAACAGGGTGGCTTCCCGGCCAACAAGATCTCCGAAGTCAAGCGGATGATCGACCCGACGACAGCGAGAGCCTGACGGTCGACCGAGGCGTGGATTCCGCCGCGGCTCCAATGATGAGACCGCGGTTCCGGCACGACAACTCGCCCCGCTCAGGGGCGAACGTTGCGGTGGGGGCCTCCCACTGCTGGCTTGATTTTTGCCACTGAATCCTGTCGTTTGGCGGCACCCCTCCGACACGCTTACCCCCTTTGGGCACGTCGGACTTACCCTGTTTGGCCATGAATGCCGTCGCCAGGATGTCAGCGGATTGTTTCCGCCTGGGTTTGTGGTCTGTGGGGATGGGCCGGCGCGGGTAGTGGTTTTTGCGGGGTATCTTCGCATGCTGCACCACCCGGGCACACCGACCGTGTTGGCTTGGGCGACCGCCTCGCTTTGGTATCTGCGCTTCGCGCGTGATCCGCTTCAGGCCATCGCTCGAATCCACACCATCCACGGATCGTTTCTCAAGCTGCCCTACCCGCGCATTTCGTTTCGCGGTCCCGCGCGGGCGCTGGTGGTTGCCATCGGCCCTGCGTTCAATCGCGACGTCCTCAGCAATCCCGCCATCTGGCGGCCGATCAACATCGGGCCACCTGGCGGCAGGAATTCGACCGTCCGACGACTCAACCGGGGCATCCTGGGCATGACCGGCCGCCAGCATGAACACTACCGCAAGCTGTTCGTCCCGCCGCTGCAGCGCAGCGCCAAGGCGCCCGAGATAATTCGCTTGGCCGAGGAGCAGGTGGCTTCGTGGCCATTGGACACGCCCATCGATCTGGCCACGTACGCCAAGAAACTGGTGCGCACGTTTGCGATCGGGCTGCTGTTCGGCGACGACCGGCCCCAAGGCTATCCCATCGCCGACGGAATCACCCGGATGATGAACAGTAATTTCTCATGGCGGATCCTCGCCTGCCCGGTGAAGATCCCGGGGACGCCGTACCACCACATGACGCGCGACGCCGAGGAACTCAAACGGCGCATCATTGCCTGGGCGGATGACAAGCGCGGCGATGTGGACCGACGCGATCTCCTCTCGATCCTGGTCAACAGTCCCGACGAAAACGGCTGTCCGGCCAGCAGCGAAAACATCATCAACCAGACGCCGACCATCTTCGGCGGGGCGTTCGAGACGTGCCAGAACGCCCTCGTCTGGACACTGCTCCTGCTCGATCAGCATCCTCAGGTTGCGCGGGATCTCTACGACGAACTGAAGGAGGCGGGCGCTGGTGGTTTGCCGTCACACCAACAGCTGATGCAACTGCCCTTGCTCGGCGCGATCATCAAGGAGAGCATGCGCATCCTGCCGCCGGTGCCGCACCAAATCCGCGTCGCGCAAGACGACACGCATCTCCACGGCTATCCGCTCGCGAAGCGCACCAAATTATTGCTCAGCTGCTTCCTCACCAACCGCGAACCGGGCCTCTTCCCGCAGGCCGACGAGTTCAGACCCGAACGCTGGGCCACCATCGATCCCTCGCCTTTCGAATACTCCGTCTTCAGCGGCGGGGCGCGCGGTTGTCCCGGCTATGCCCTGGCGCTGGCCATGCTCAAAGTCGCGATCGCGACCATCGTGTTGCGCTATCGCATCACTCTGCAGCCGGACACGCGGATCGACTACAAAGTCGGCGTCGCGCTCAGCCCACGGCGGGCCATTCCCGCTGTGCTCCATCGCCAGGACGGCGAGTTTGCGTCCTCTGCCATCCGCGGCCGAATTCGCAATATCGTCCACCTTCCAACCTGATCCGGACACGAGGCAGAGCCGGAACGGGATCAGGGTTTGGCCATGACATGCCGCGCGGGCACAAACCGGCTCGACCACGGCGCGACCGACCCGTTTCCAAGCCAGGGCGCTGCACGGCCTATCCCGTTGACCCGTCCCCGGCGTCGCGAGGCGGTTCCGTCGGGCGCTCGAGGACGATGGCAGTGCCACCCAGCGCATCGAGCGGACTGCGCACCCCGAGTCCGGGTTTCTGCATGACGTGCGTATAGATCTGCGTCGTCTCCACGCTCTGGTGCCGGAGCAGTTCTTGGACGGTCCGGATGTCGGCGCCGCTCTCGAGCAGGTGCGTGGCAAAGGAGTGTCTCAGCACGTGCGGCGTCACGCGCTTGTCGATCCCGGCCGCCGCCGCCGCGCGCTTGAGGACGCGCTGGAAGGTCGTGTCGATCACATGGTGACGCCGGCGAGCCCCACCCACCGGATCGACACTCGTCTCCCGCGACGGAAACAGCCACTGCCACTCCCATTGCTCGCCCGCCCGCGGGTATTTCCGGGCCAGCCCCTCTGGCAGCCAAACGCCCGCCAGGCCGTTCGTGCGATCCTGGGCGAACAATCCCCGCAACCGCCGCAGGTGCGCTTCCAGGCCTGGACGCAACGTCTGCGGCAACACGGTCACCCGGTCCTTGTCCCCCTTGCCCGCATGCACGACGAGGGCGTTCCGCGCCAAGTCGACGTGGTGGACGCGCAAACGGAGCAATTCCATCAGGCGCAAACCGGCACCGTAGGCCAGCTCCGACATCAGCCGGGGCGTCCCGTCCATGGCCGCAAACAGCCGCTGGCATTCCTCGCGTGCCAGGACCGTCGGCACGCGTCGCTGCGGGAAGGCCCGCTGGAAATCGATTTCGCCCAGCTGCCGGTGGAGACCTTCCTGCATGAAAAACACGAGCGCATTCAGCGCCTGCTTTTGGGTGGAGGGACTGGCCCGCGATTCCACCGCGAGCTGGGTGAGGAAAGCGGCCACCTCCGCCGCCTCGGCCGCATAGGGCGAGCGCGGCGCTAGGAACCGGACGAAACGCCCCGCCCAACCCCGGTAGGTCTCCTCCGTGCGCCATAGGAAACCCGCCGAGCGGGACGCCGTAATAAGATCGCGTTCCCAATCCGCCCCGCCGGTGTCCTTGCTCGCCTGTGGTGGTTCGCCTCCGCGCGATGGCCGGTTCCCCGTTGCGTCCATCTGGCCGGCCCGCGGTGGATCGACCGACTCAACCGCCCCGTGTGACTCGATCTGGGTCTGGGACGCGTTCCCCGGGGATTCCCGTTCGCCGTTGGACGCAGTCTCGCGTTGCGCCTGACCCCGGCGGAAGAACCACCGCAGAGCCGGCCGCGCGGCCTTTGCGCCTTGCCTCTCCCGGCCGGCCAGGTACTCCTTCGCCAGGATGACCGTCGCGGGCAAATGCCGGACCTTGCAAAGGTGCAGAAACGCCAAAATCTCCCGGCGGAACTCGGCCCGCTCGTCCGCGGAAAGTCCCGCCCCGGCCAGCGCCTCCTTCCATGCCGGAAATGAGACGCGTGTCTGGTCCATGCTCATGACCCCGGTGCAGCTTTCGTCGGGCGCTGCATCAGCAGCCAAAAGCTGCACTCTCCAGTTTATCACATTCTATCACCGCTACTTGTATCCGCTGGAAGCCCGCTCCAGCCAAACCCCGCACTGTAATATTCCTGCAACGGGTGCAGGCGAATAACACTGTTGGGCGAAGAAAAAGATGAAGAGCGTTTTCATACTTTGGCACACGCACGAGGTTTCCGAGCAAGGGGAAGACTCGAAGCTCATCGGTGTTTACCAGTCCCGAAAGGACGCTGAACGAGCAAAAGAAAGAGCAAGCCGTCAGCCCGGATTCTCCGACCACGTGACCGGATTTTCTGTGCAGGAATATCAGCTTGGGAAGGATCACTGGACGGAAGGGTTCGTCACCGTGACCCAGCACGAAAAGTGAAACTGCCCAACCAGGCGCCAGAGCCAACACGCGGGACTGGCCCGTTCTGTTGTTCAACCCCGCTGGCCGCGTGCGGCTCAGCTTAAACGTTGGGCGAAGAAAAATATGTCGATGGGAAGTCCAGGTGATAGTCCGCTGACGGATCTCTTGCATTGGGATCGTGTGTCTGAATTTCCGCAGGACATCACGTTGATGCTTTTGCGCCTGAAGAATGAATTCGCAGACGAGCTTGTGAGACTGCCGAACGATGCCGCTTGGTGGAGTTTGCCGGAGAAGCACGACGAAGGAAGGCGCTATCTCCTGACGACGCTCGAGCGGCGTGGAGTCGACACCGCTTACTATCGTTCGCTCACGCAACCAAAGCTCGAAGCGAAGCGGAAATGGTGGCATCTATGGACATGAAAAAAGAGCCCAACCAGGCGCCAGAACCAACGGCCCCAAGCGGCCGTGGCTCATCTTGAACGTTAGCCATGAAAGATATCCTCGGCCCTCGCTTTGGCGCCTTCGCGATTGATTACATCGTGGTCTTCGCAGTGTTCTTTTTTCACGCCCGGTACTGGGGCGAGCACATGCCTGATGGAAGCTACCGGCTCACTGGCCTTCCCGCCTTACTGGAGCCGGCATTCTGGTTGGTCTGGTTGGTTATCCCGGAGTGGCTGTGGGGGGCGACGCTCGGAAAGAAGATTCTCGGTTTGAGAGTCCAGAAGACTGATGGCAGCGCCCTTAGCTTTGGCGCGGCTCTTCTAAGACGGGTCTGCGATGTCTTTGACTTCTGGATGTCGTTCGGACTGGTCGCCACCATCTGTCACCTCAAGACTGCGAAAGGTCAGCGTGTCGGTGATATGGCAGCCGGAGCTATGGTCGTCCTCACGAAGAAAGAGGCTAACCAGACGTTAGAGCCAACGGCCGCAAGCGGCCGTGGCTCATCTTGAACGTTCGGCAGAAGATGAGCGCAGAAGAAGAAGATCCTTATCAGTTCGAAGGAGCGCTCGATGGCCTCGAGACGAAGCGAGTGCTCAAGCGGCTCGAAGAAGAGGCCGTAAGCTTTGAGGTGGAAGCGGACAATTCGGGAGTCGGAAGTTTAGACCGACCCGCGTCATTGGCTTTTGGCGGCAATTCCGGGCTGGGATCTCAGCTTCGATTGTACATTCACAAGAAAGATTTGGCCCGCTGGAGAAAAATCCGGCAGGAATTCTATCCGCTTTGAGTACCATCCAGAGAAAGCCGAACCAGCCGCCAGAGCCAACGCGGGCGATCGTCCGTTCTGTTATTCAATCTGGCTGGCCGCGTGGCTCAGCTTAAACGTTGGGCAAAGAAAGCGTCGTGAGCCGAAGACTTGTCATCATGACCGCCGTACTGACGGTTGCACTTGTAGCCGCTGTGTTCAGCTCGCTCAGGCGTCCGGTGCCGATGATTCAAGCGTCACTGATCCGTGCGACGCCCCTTGGTACTCCAAAAGAAGAGGTCATGCGCGTGATCGATGGACGCGAGTGGAGACACAGTGGAATCCGCGATGTAGGTTTTTTGAAGCAAGAGCCGGGACGAGCGACGGAGGTGGTCGGAAAGCACTCCATCGAGGCCCATCTGGGAGAGTACAGGTGGATTTTCGTCACGAGCGTCGATGCTTTCTGGGGATTTGATGAGCGAGGGCGACTCACCGATGTTTGGGTATGGAAGACGACCGACGGCTTGTGAAGAAAAAGCCCAACCAGACGCCAGAGCCAACGGCCCTGCGGGGCCGTGGCTCATCTTGAACGTTCGGCACAAAATACGCCCGTGGCTCTCACCTCGCTATTCTTCGACTTTGCGCGCAAACCAGCCGGCCGTGTCGTGGTCGGCCTTGTTATCGCCGGAGTCGCGGTTTATGTCGGAGGCAAAGGCCTGCTCACCGGCAAGGTTTGGGTGCCATCATCGAAGCCCTGGACGACAGATGGTCTCCAATTTGGCCGTCTTGCTGGGTTGTCTGCGGCTTTTCCGTTGACCGTGCCCACGCGGCGGGCGACGGTTCGCGCCTTATGCTCAAAGCTGGCATCGTCGGCCTGCCCAACGTGGGCAAGTCCACCCTTTTCAACGCCCTCACGCGCTCCCGCAAGGCCGAGGCGGCCAACTACCCGTTTTGCACGATCGATCCCAACGTCGGCGTCGTCACCGTGCCCGATGAGCGTCTCGCCATCCTGCAGAAAATCGCCAAGACGAACGTCGTCATCCCCGCCGCCATCGAATTCGTCGACATCGCCGGACTCGTCGCCGGAGCCAGCAAGGGTGAGGGGCTGGGCAACCAGTTTCTCGCGACGATCCGGGAGGTTGACGCCATCGTGCAGGTTGTCCGCTGCTTCGAAGACCCCGATATCATCCACACGATGGGCGGCATTGACCCAGTGCGCGACATCGAGGTGATCACGACCGAGCTCGTCCTCGCCGACCTCGAGTCGGTCGCCAAGCGCATCGAGAAAACCCAAAAGAAGGCCAAGTCAGGCGACAAGGAGGCCATCATCGAGATGGCGCTGCTCGAGAAACTTTCGCCACATCTCAACGCCGGCAAAACCGCCAACACGCTCGCCGCCACGCCCGAGGAGGTCGCGTTGATGAAGCTCTTCCAGTTGCTCACGGCAAAGCCCGTGCTCTTCGCCTGCAACGTCGCCGAGAGCGACCTCGCCACCGCGGAGCAGAATCCGTTTGTCCAGAAGGTCGCGGATTACGTGCGCACGCACCACGACGCTGCTTACGTGCCGATCAGCGCCAAGATCGAGTCCGAGCTGATCGACCTGCCACCCGACGAGGCCAAGGCGTTTCTGAAGGACCTCGGCGTCGATGATTCCGGCGTGTCCGCGCTGATCAAGGGCACCTACGCGCTGCTCGGCCTCATGACTTATTTCACCGCGGGCGAAAAGGAGGTGCGCGCCTGGACGATCAAGAAAGGCTGGAAGGCACCGCAAGCCGCTGGCGTTATCCACACCGATTTCGAGAAAGGCTTCATCAAGGCCGAGATTGTCTCCTACGGGGACCTGAGCCGACTGGGCAGCGTCGCTGCCGCGCGCGAGGCCGGGAAGTACCGCCTCGAGGGGAAAGAGTACGTGTTCGCAGATGGGGACGTAGCGCTCTTCCGGTTTAACACGTAATTTACGGTTTGGGAGCGGTTTATACCTCGCAGCACTGGCCGGGCGGGTAGGTAATTGTACGGGGCGGAAGTCCATTGTCCCGTCGCGGACATCCGCTAGCCTCCTACTCACTTCAAACTCATGCGCGTGTCCTCCCTTAAATTGGTCGGTCGGTGGTGGCTAGCCGTGGCCATTAGCGGGCTTTTCCTGCGGCAAGCCAACTGTGCCCGGGCGACGACGCGGACGTGGGGGGACACGGGGTCGGATTTCGCCACCGGAGCCAATTGGGTCGGCGGCGTCGCGCCGGCCAACAGCACGTCGACGGACATCGCGTCCTTCGGCACGGTCTTGAATTTCCAGCCGGTGTTGGCGGCGAACCGGAGCGTGAACGGGATCACCTTCACCGCGACGAGTGTCGTCAATCTCACGGGCGCCACGTTCACCATCGGCAGCAGCGGCATCAACAACACGTCGACCAGCGGACAGAAGACTGTTAACAACAACCTGACGCTCGCCGCCGCCCAGTCTTTCACGAACAGCGGTGCGCTTGATATTGAAGGCAATGTGAACAACGGCGGTTTCCTGCTGACGCTCGCCGGCACCGGAACCAACGGTGTGCTTGCCGGCGACGTCAGCGGCGCCGGTGGCCTGACGAAGAGCGGCACCGGCACGTGGATCGTATCGGGCAGCAACAGCTACTCCGGTGCGACCACGATCAGCGCCGGCGTGCTGAACCTGCAAAGCAAGAATGGCCTCGGCAACGGCACGGGCGCCACGACCATTTCCAGTGGCGCGCAATTGCAGCTGCAAAATGACATCCTGGTGGCGGGCGAGGCTCTTACCATGACCGGCACGGGTGTCGGCAGCACGGGCGCCGTGCGCAATATTTCGGGCAACAACACGTGGACCGGTGCGATCACGCTGAGCGGCAACACGACCGTGCAAAGCGATGCTGGCCTGCTCACCTTCTCGGGCTCGATCACCAACAACACCCGCACGCTGACCGTCACCGGCGCGGGCGACACCACCATCTCGGGTGTCCTCGGCAATGGCTCCGGCGGTATCACGAAGACCGGCACCGGCACGCTCACCCTTTCGGGCGCCAATACCTACACCGGTGGGACGACGATCAGCGCCGGCGTGGTTAACATCCAAAACAACTCGGCCTTGGGCACCACGGGCACGGGCACGACCGTCGCCGCCGGCGCCGCGCTGCAACTGCAGAATAACATCACGGTTACCGGCGAACCGCTCACGCTCAACGGCACAGGCATCTCGAACGACGGCGCCCTGCGGAACCTTTCAGGCAATAACACCTGGACCGGCGCCGTCACGTTGGGCAGCAGCCCCGGCGCAACCATCCAGAGCGACGCCGGTCTCCTCACCATCTCCGGCGGCATCACCGGCAACACCCGCACGATCACCGTTCAAGGCGCGGGCGATACCACCCTTTCCGGCACGATCGGCACGACGACCGGCGGCATCGTGAAAAACGACAGCGGCACGCTCACGATCACCGGCACCAACACCTTCAGTGGCGCGACCACGATCAACGGCGGCACGGTGAGCATCAACGGCGACCGGGCACTCGGCGCGGTGCCCGGGAGCGCCACGGCCAACAAACTCGTGTTCGATGGCGGCACGCTTGCCACCACCAGCACGTTCACGCTCAACTCGAATCGCGGCACGACCTTTAATGCCGGCGGCGGCACCTACGACGTCGCCTCCGGCACTACCCTCACCTACGGCGGCATCATCGCTGGCACGGGCGGACTGACCAAGACCGACACCGGCACGCTCGTCCTGAGCGGTGCCAACACCTACACCGGTGCCACGACGATCAACGGCGGCACGCTGTCGATCAACGGCGACAACCGCCTCGGCGCCGCGCCCGGCAGCCCGACCGCGAATCAGCTGGTGCTTGATGGCGGCACCCTCGCCACGACCGCCAATTTCGCCCTCAACGCGAATCGCAGCACCACCGTCAGCGCGGGCGGAGGCACCGTCAATGTCGCCACGGGCACGACCCTGACCTTCAACGCTTCGCTCACGGGCGCCGGCACGTTTACAAAGTCGGGCGCGGGAACGTTCATGGTCGGCAGCAACAACATCGATTTGACCGGCGAGTTCGCCCTCAGCGCCGGCACGCTCGCTCTCAACGGCTTCGATTTCAACGTCGGCACGCTGCACATCACCGGTAACTCCGTCATCGATTTCGGCAATTCCTCCGCCTCCTTCCTCACCGCCGCCAACCTGATCATCGACGCGGGCGTCACGCTCACGATCAACAACTGGGTCGACCTCGTGGACTATTTCAACATCACGAACAACCCCGGCTCGCAGGGCAACCCGCCGCTCAACCAGATCACCTTCACCGGTGGCAGCTGGTCGAACAATGACACGAAATGGATCTCGTACGACCACCAGATCACCCCGGCGCCGGAACCCGCCACGTATGGCGCGATGCTGGCGGGATTCTCGACGCTCCTCCTGGCCTGGCGCCGCCGGCGCGCGGCGGCTTGAGGAATTCGGAATAGGACGCGAGCTCGCTCGCGCTGCACATGTGAGCGGTTTCGTAGGGCCGCCGCTTGCGGCGTCCCCATGGATCTCATGTCAAAAGGGACGCCGCGAGCAGCGCCCCTACAATGATCTGACCCATGCGGCGCGCGGAGCGCACCGCCCACCTAGCGCCGCCGCTAAAACCGGTACACGCAGCAATACAGCAGCGCGACATTCGCCGTCAGGATCACCAGCGCGATCGGCACCTGCGCCTTGATCACCGCGTTCTTGTCACGCAACTCCAGCAACATCGCCGGCACCACGTTGAAATTTGCCGCCATCGGCGTCAGCAGCGTCCCGCAATAGCCCGACAACATGCCAATCGCCGCCATGATCGCGGGGTTGCCGCCATGACGCTGCACGATGAACGGCAAACCGATCCCGAGCGTGATCACGGGAAAAGCCGCGAAGGCGTTGCCCATGCAAATCGTGAAGAGCGCCATGCCCACGCAATAAGCCAGCACCGCTACGAATGGATATTGCGTCGGCAGCGCGTGCGCCACCACGTCGGCCACGACGTCTCCGACCCCGGCCTTCGCGAAAATCCCACCTAGCGCCGCAAGAAATTGCGGCAGGATGATCGCCCAGCCGATGGTCTGCAGCAGCCGGCCGCCTTCGCCAATCGGCTCCAGCAAGGACGCACGCGTCACACGCAGCGCGACCAGGACCGCGATCACCGCGCCCAGGCAAACGGAGATCACGGTGATGTTGGCAGAGTCCATCAGCCATACGTCGCCGAAGTGGATCTTGCTCAACGCCAGCGTGCCGGCGACGGCCGTCGCGGGAATGAGCAGCGCCGGCAGGAAGAGCCGGTTGCCCAGGCGCTGCGCCGACGCCACGCGCTGCGCGTGCGTCGGACCCGACTCGGTCTTGGGTCCGACCAGCTTGGTCGCCGCCAGAATCACCAGTACGAGCAGGAAATAGCCGACAACCACCGGCGGCAGTTCCTTCCCCGCGATGAACGTCACCGCCAGCAATCCCCAGAAGATGGCCGAACCCCAGCGTTTAGGTTGCGTGCGGTCGCCCGCGACGCGCCCGGCCACGAGCAGCAGGAATACTCCCGCCACCACGTAGAATTCCCGGAGATCGATCAGCTTCACGACGCTTCCTTCGCTTTCGCTGAATCGTGCGCGATCCGCCGGTCCAAGACCCGCGTTCGCCACCACATGGCGCCAAACGCCACGAGCGCCGTCGGGATGCCCCAAAGCGACAGCGCCCACACGCTCACCTTGTAGCCCGCCGTCTCCAGCACACCCTTGATCAGGTAGATCGCGCCCACGGCGAAGATCGTGTCCTCGCCAAAGAAATTCCCGACGTTTTCCGCCGCCGCGGCGTTGGCTCGGATGGTCTGCGTCGTCGCCTCCGGCAGCTCCCGCTCGGGCCCGCCCGCCGCCCGATTGAACTGCATCTTCGCTGCTGCTTCCGACATCGGGGAAACCAGCGGCCGCACCATTGCCGCGTGCCCGCCAATGTTTACCCCGAGTGCGATCGAGACCTGCCGGATCGCGGTGTAGACCAAAAGCACACGTCCCGCTGTCGCGGCCTTAACCCGCCGGATGATCATCTCCGCCCGCTCGCGCAGGCCGTGGCGTTCCAACAGCCCGACGACCGGCAGCATCAGGATCACGAGCAAGGTGACATTCCGGTTCTCGACAAAATATTTGCCGAACAGCGCCATGATTTCGTTGAACGACATGCCCGCCACGAGGCCCGTGCTGATGCCGGCCGCCATCACGACCAGCAGCGTGTTGAACCTCAGCGCAAAACCCAGGGCGACGACCAGGATGCCGATGAGTTTGATCATGTGCTGGGAGAAAACGGACGGACTGAAATACCCGCCGCGGCCAATTCCGCCCGCAACCGCTTTGCAAAGGCCACCGCGTTCGGGCCGTCGCCGTGGACACACACCGTATCCGCGCCAATCGGCACCTCCGCTCCATCCGTCGCCCGCACCACGCCCTCGCGCACCATGCGAACCGCCTGTTTCGCCGCCACGATTTCCTCCGTAATTAGCGCGTCGGGACGCGACCGCGGCGTGAGCGAGCCGTCGCGCTGATAGGTTCGGTCGGCAAACACCTCCTCAGCCAACCGCAGGCCGACTGCTCGTCCGGCGCGAACCAGTTCACTGCCGGCCAGCGCGAACAAAACCAGCGAGGGATCGGCGACCTTTACGACTTCGGCCACGATGGCGGCTACGGCCGGATCGCGCGCGGCCTGATTGTAGAGGGCGCCGTGCGGCTTCACGTGGTGCAACTTCGTCAGCAGCGCCAGCGCCGCAATTTGCGAACGCAGCAGTTGCCGGAGCGCGTCAGTGGAGAGATTCATTTCCGTACGCCCAAAGTTGGCGCGGTCCGCATAGCCGGGATGCGCCCCAATCGCCACGCCGTGTTTCTGCGCGAGTGCGACCGTTGCCCGCATCGTGGTCTCATCTCCCGCGTGGCCGCCGCAGGCGATATTGGCCGAGGTGATCAACGGCATCAGCTCTGCGTCGTGCCCGCTGCCTTCGCCCAAGTCGCAGTTGAGATCGATGTGCATGCGGCTCGATTCGCGGGCAGCTCCGGACGCTCAGCGGAATTTCTGCATGAGCCCTTCATGCAGCATCGCCAGGTCGTGGTCCCGCTTGCGCAGCAGGTGCTGGGCCTCGTCGAGCGACACCTCGGTGAACTTGATCCGATCGCCGGGACGCAGCTGCGCCACCAGCGGCAAATCCACGTTGATCACGTGCGCCGCCTGCGGATAGCCACCGATCGTCTGGGCGTCGGCCATCAGGATGATGGGCTGGCCATCCGGCGGCACCTGCACGGTCCCTGGCGCGACGGCGGACGAAACGAGTTCCACAGCTCCGATGCGGGCGAGTTTCGCCCCACCCAGACGCACGCCCATCCGGTCGGACTGGGCGAGGATCTTAAACTCCGGCTCGAAAAAAGCGGCGCCGAAGTCGTCCAGCTGCGCGCCGCGGACGACGCGAACGGTCGGCATCGCCGAATATGCCGGCAGGATCCGCAGATCGATTCGCCAGTAGTTCGTCACGTGGCGCGTCACGTCGGGCGCCGCCAGCACGTCGCCATCGCGCAGCGCACGTCCATGAATGCCGCCAAATCCCGCGCGCAGGTAGGTGCTGCGACTGCCGAGCACGACGGGCACATCGATACCCCCCGCGACCGCGAGATAGCCGCGACAGCCCGAGCGCGCCGCGCCGAGTTTCACGCGTTGCCCGGCTCCCACGATCATCGGCCGCCACGACTCCATTCCGTCAAATTCCCCGCCACCGAGTGCGATCACCGTGTCGGCGGAAAAGACCAGCTCCGGCCCAACGAGCGTGCATTCCAGCGCGGCCGCATTTTCGGGATTGCCCACCAACAAATTGGCCACGCGCAGCGCGGAGGCATCCATCGCACCGCTCAGCGGCACGCCCGCGGCACGGTGACCCGTCCGCCCGAGGTCCTGCACCGTCGTGAGCATGCCCCCGCGGATGACGCTTATTTCCATGCGGCAAACTCCTCCGGTGTGATGGCGCGGAACTTCACGCGGTCGCCAACGCGCAGCAGCGCCGGCTCCGCCTCCGTCGCGCGAAACAATGCGAGCGGCGTGCGACCAATGATCTGCCAGCCGCCGGGCGTGGTGAGTGGGTAAATGCCCGTTTGCGCACCGCCAATTCCCACTGAACCCGCGGCGACGCTGGGTCGCGGGGTCGTCCGGCGCGGCGTCTGCAGTTTATCGGGCAGCCCGCCCATATAGGAAAAGCCCGGGGCGAAGCCGATCGCGTGGACGAGATAATCCGCCTTGGCGTGCAGAGTCATCACCTCGGTTACCTCCAAGCCGCAATGCTGGGCGACTTCCGCCAGGTCCGGACCGTGTTCGCCCCCATAGCTTACGGGAATTTCCATCAGGCGCGCGGCGGTCGCGGGTTTCTTCTTTGCCTCGCTGTCCAGATGACGCGCCCGCTCGGTGATGATTCGGCAGACTTGCTCGTAGGGGCGTCCCACGCCCGCCAGCCGCGCCGGTTCGTAGAAAACCGTGACCGTGGTGTAGGCCGGCACGATGTCGACGATGGCTGCAGGACGGTCGTGGCCCAGCAGCGCCGTCAGCGCCCGGACGCGAGGCAGGACCGACTCGTCGATCCCCGTGCCCAGCGCAACCACGACGGCGGTGTCCCCGAGCGCGGTGAACGTCATGCGGGGTTTATTCCCGGGGAAACAGGGGTTGGCAAGTGCCCGGTGGATTCGCTCTTGGGCCTTCCCAAACTTTCCCGCGGATGGCGCGGATGATCGCGGATAAATCCAAGAACAAATGCCTTTCCCCGTATCCGCGTTCATCCGCGCAATCCGCGGGAAGATTCGAACCGCATACTCTTATCCCCGCCACGTCCCCGGCTGATAGTTGGGAGGTTTGGGTTGAAGTTTCCCGGTAAAACCTTGAGGTGGCGGGTTCCATGCGCCGGTCTCTCGCCTTCCTGCTGCTCGCCACGTGCACGCTGTTTCCCGCGTGCCGTGACGCCAAGGTGACGAGCTACCGGGTGCCCAAGGAGAAACCCGAGGAATTGCCTCCCGGCATGGCATCCGCCGCCGCGAGCACGAACGCCGGCACGGTCCCCACCCCCGGCAGCCAGCCCGCGCCCACCGCTCCTGCGCTCGACATGGCCAACACCGCCGTCCCGACGGCCAACGGATCCGACCTGACCTGGTCAGCCCCGGCGGGATGGAAACCGAAGGCGCCTGGCGCGATGCGCAAGGGCAGCTTCACGGTTGCCGGCGCTGACGGCGACGCCGATCTCTCGATTACGGCTTTTCCCGGTGATGTCGGTGGCGAGCTCGCGAACCTCAATCGCTGGCGCGGCCAAATCCAGCTCGCTCCGCTCACCGAGGCCGACCTCGCCGCGGCCACGACCCGCTTCGAACAAAACGGCCTCTCTTTCGTCGTCGTGGATTTCGTGAGCCCGTCGTCCGTCAAACCCGCGCGCATCCTCGGCGCCATCGTGCCGTTCAACGGCGCCACGTGGTTCTTCAAGTTGATGGGCCCCGACGCCACTGTCTTCGCGACCAAGCCCGCCTTCCTCGAGTTTCTCAAAACTGTCCGCGCGCCCGTCAACCCGTGAATCCGACCATCCGCCAATTCCGGGATTTTTTCGTGTCGCTCCGGCTGACGGTGGTGCTGCTCGCGTTGTCGATGCTCTTGATCTTCTTTGCGACGCTCGATCAGGTGAACCTCGGCGTGTGGGCGGTGCAGGCGAAATACTTTCGCAGCCTGTTTGTGCTCTGGAAAATCCCCGGCACCGACGTGCCGCTCCCGGTCTATCCCGGCGGCTACCTCCTCGGTGGGTTTCTCCTCGTCAACCTGATCTCGGCGCACGTGTACCGCTTCAAGCTCACGTGGCGGAAGTCCGGCATTTTTCTCGTGCACGCGGGCCTCATCCTGCTCCTTGTCGGCGAGTTCCTGACCGGCCTCTGGCAGGAGGAATACCAGATGGTGCTCAACGAGGGTCAGCCGAAGAATTACTCCGAAAGCTATCGTTTCAACGAACTGGCTATCATCGACACGACCGATCCGAAATTCGATGACGTGGTCGCGATTCCCGAGGCGATGTTGAAAACCGGCAGCGCGATTCAGCACCCCAAGCTGCCCTTCCGCGTCGTCATCAAGGAATATTATCCCAATTCCGCCCTGAGCATGCGCAACGCCACGCCCGGCGCGCCGCCGTCACTCGCCACCGCCGGCATCGGCCCCCAGATCGCCGTCGCGCCGCTGCCGCTGACCTATCGGCAGGACGAGCGCAACTGGCCGGCGGCCTTCGTCGAGTTCGTCGGACCCGAAGGCTCGCTCGGTACCTGGCTGCTCTCGCCGCAGCTGCCCGCGCCTCAGACCTTCGACTACGGCGGCCACAGCTGGCGACTCGCGCTGAGATTCCAGCGCGCGTACAAGCCTTTCACGCTCACCCTGCTCAAGTTCACGCACGACATTTACCTCGGGACGGATATTCCGAAGAACTATTCCAGCCGGCTCCGGCTGACGACCCTCGACGGCAAGGAAGACCGCGAGGTGGTCATCTACATGAATAACCCGCTGCGTTACGCCGGGCTGACGTTCTACCAGGCGAGCTTCGATCCGAGCAACGACCACAACTCCATCCTGCAGGTCGTGCACAACCCCGGCTGGCTGCTGCCGTACATCTCCTGCGTGATGATGGCGCTCGGCCTCATCATCCAGTTCGGCATCCATCTCATCGGCTTCATCGGCAAGCGCCGCGCCGTCCAAGCCTCTGCCGCCTCATGAAGCGCGTCGTCTCATTCCTCGTCCTGCTCATCGGCCTTGCGATCGTCGCCAAGTCGCTCGTGCCGCCGCGCAACGCGCACGAGTTCAACGTCGTCGGCTTCAGCAAGCTGCCGGTGCTCGTCAACGGGCGCATCAAGCCCTTTGACACCGTCGCGCGCTCCTCGCTGCTCGTTATCTGCAATGCCACCTACAACGATCCGAACCAGAGCGGCGGCATCCTGACTCCCGACAAGCGCCTGCTGAATCCCAACGAGTGGTTGCTCGATGTCTTCTTTCGCCCCGTGCAGGCCGACGCCTACCAGGTCATCGCCATCGACAACCCCGACCTGCTCACGCTGCTGAACCTGCGGCGCGAGGATGGACTCGGGAACCGCCGCTTTTCGTTCGCGCAAATTGAAAAATCCCTGCCCGAGATCGATCGCCAGGCGAGTCTGGCGGAGCCCGTCGATCCGCAGGCGCGGTCGATTTTCCAGAAGGCTGTCCTGCAGCTGCAGGCGAATGTCGTCCTCTACGAACGGTTGAAGGAGAGCCTCGCCAACTCGGCCAGCTCGGACTTTCTCGGCGATCTCTTTACCTTCCAAAAATCACTCACGGCGGGCGTTGACGCGGTTCGCGCCAAGGAGGCGGGCAAGACGTTCGACGCGGCCGCCGCACGCAAGTTGATCGAAGACGGCCAGCGATTCGACCAGATGGCCCGCGTCGGCTACGTGCTCGCCATCCCGCCCACGCGCGGGGAAGCCGATGCCAACGGCTGGCGCAATGCTGGCACGGCGCTGCTGGAAACGTTTCAAACCGGCGAGGTGAATCCCTACACGCTGATCTACGCGGGACTGGGACATACTTGGGCGGCCAACCAGCCAACGCAGTTCAATGAAATCGTCCGGCAATACCGGGAGGGCTTGGCGAAATCGTTCCCCAACGCGTTGTCCAAATGCGCCGCCGAGGCGCGGTTCAACGCGATGAAGCCGTTCAATACCGCCATGACGCTCTATGTGATGGCGTTCTTCGTCGCGGTGATCTCGTGGCTTAAATGGCCAGTCGAACTCGGTCGCGTCGCGTTCTGGCTCATCATCGTCGCGTGGCTGGTGGCCACTTCGGGCATCGTCACGCGTATGTGGCTGGAGGGCCGCCCGCCGGTCACGAATCTCTATTCCTCTGCGCTTTTCGTCGGCTTCATCGCCGTCGGATTCTGCCTCGCGCTCGAGTATTTCTATCGTAACGCCATCGGCTCAGTCGCAGCCGGACTGATCGGCTTCGCGACGCTCCTCATCGCCTACTACCTCTCGCTCGGCGGCGACACGCTCGAGATGATGCGCGCGGTGCTCGATTCGAATTTCTGGCTCGCGACGCACGTTGTCACCGTCGTCGCCGGTTACGGCGCGACGTTCCTCGCGGGTTTCCTGGCGCTGATCTACATCGTGCGCGGCGTGTTGACCAAGTCGCTCGACAAACCCACCGCCGACGCGCTCGCGCGGATGGTCTACGGCATCGTTTGCTTTGCCACCTTGTTCAGCCTTATCGGCACCGTGCTCGGCGGCATCTGGGCCGACCAATCCTGGGGACGCTTCTGGGGTTGGGATCCGAAGGAAAACGGCGCGCTGATCATCGTCATCTGGAACGCCATCATCCTGCACGCGCGCTGGGGCGGATTGGTGAAGCAGCGCGGGCTGATGGCGCTGGCGGTGTTCGGTAACATCGTGACGAGCTGGAGCTGGTTCGGCGTGAACATGCTGGGCGTGGGCCTGCACAGCTACGGCTTCATGGACGCCGCTTTCTGGTGGCTGATCGCGTTTGTCGCGAGCCAGCTCGCCTTCATCGCGCTCGCGAATCTCCCCTTGGAGAAATGGCGGAGTTTCAGGTCTGCCTGATTTCGCGGCGGCGTCGCTGAACTCCGCCCCGTTCGGTTCGTCAACCTTGTCGTCCGTGACTCCGGATCTGCTGGAGCAGCTGTGCCGACTCGCCTTGCGCCTTGGAGAGGCTGTCCGTGTTGAGCAATTTGGCCGTCCGATCGCGATTTTCGGCGTACGTCGCGGGCGCTCCTTCTGCTTTCGCGGCCAGATTGTACCAAACGTAAGCCCAATACGGATCGGCCGCGGTGCCGAGGCCACGTTCGTAACACTCACCCAGGCGAAACTCCGCGCCGGCAATCCCCTTTCGGGCGGCTAGGGAGAGCAGCTGAAAGGCCCGGGCGTAGTCGTGGTCCACGACCGTGCCGGCAATGTATTCATTCGCCAGGTCCAGCTCGGCGAATCCCACCCATTCCACATCGGCCGGTTGGAGAGCCGATGTGTCTCTGCGAGCGAGTTGGCCCATCTTTTCCAAGCCCTGCATCGAGTCACGCTGCACGCCTTCGCCTCGGAACAGCGCGTGGGCGACCGCGTATTGGGATCCGATATCGCCCCGGTCGGCGGCGCGGGCATAATACTCGAACGCGCGCGTCAGGTGGTCGGGGGTATTTATCGATTTCTCGAGGAGATGGGCCGCCAGCACCATGCCTTCGACGCTGTTGAGGTCGGCCATCTGGGCGTAGAATCGAAGCGCGGCCGCATGGTTCCCCGCCCGCTCTGCCTGGTGCCCCTGCTCAAACAGACGGTTGATCTCGCTCGCGCTTGGAGCCGCGGGTACGGGCTCGTCCCGTTCCGCCGTGGCGCATCCCGCCAGCAGCACGATCATAGCGAGACAGGGAGTGGCGTACCGTGCAGAAAAACGAAAGCGCATGAACCATGACTCCGGAGCGCCCTTGGGCTAGCAACTCCAAAGGCCAGGAGGAGGAAGAAGATACGATGGAACAATTCGAGTTTGCTGCCGCTAGCGCACCCCGGCCGCGAAGGACTTCGCCAGGAATGGTTCGATCTGCCGCATAAGGTAAGCTTCGCGGGCTTCCCAGAAAAACGGGCCCGTCTTCCAATCCAAGTGCTCGGCCCGGGTGAATGCGACTCCCGCTTTCTTGCAAGCGTCCTCAAGATCCTGCTCCGCCTTTCCCTGGTTGGCCTGGATGTACAGGATCGGAACGCGAAGATTCTTCGCCACCGCCAACGGCGACCGTTTCTTCATAGCGTCCGAACTGATCAGGTAGCGGTGCTTGACGGGAGAATACGGCATGTTTTGCAACATCGACGCCCAGTCGGTGACGCCCTCGATGTCGATCAGGCTGCGATACAGCGCAGGATCTTCCGCCGCCGCGGCGATGGCCAGTCCGGCCGACAGCCCTTCGCCGTAGAGGCAGATTTGCCCCGCCCGCGTGTAGCCGCCGTCCACCGCCCAACGTGCAGCGTCGTTGATGTCATCAATCATCCGCCCGCCGATCTCACCGTCGCCAGCATGCTCATAGGCCATGCCGTAGCCAAAACACCCCCGGTAATTCAGGCGCATGAACGCGTATCCGCGACTGGCCCAGAATTGGGCGACGACGTCGTAATCGAAACTAAACCGGCCCGAAAAAGGCTCCTTGTAGGGACAGAGGATCAACGGCGCGGGACCAGCCCCCACTTGCACGGGCATCGTCAGGAAACAGTGCAACATTTGTCCGTCGCGGGCCTTGAAATGGAACGCCTGGGTCGCGGGCATCTGTTCCAGCGGCAACGGCGGCGTACTGGCCTGGAGCAAGTTCAGCGCAGGTTTGCGCAGATCCAGGACATAAACGGCGCTGGGTATGCGGGTGGACTCCACCCGGACAACGTGCACTTTGCCGTCGGGCGACGAGTGTTCCAGATGCACTCGGGCACCGGGGAAGGACCCCTCCAGCTTGGTCACCAGTTTGCGACGGCCCTCATCCAGCCAGTACACGCCCGTGGCGTCTTGGAAGTATCTCAGCCCCGCAAGATGCGTTCCGTCCGGGGAAAACACCGCTCCCAGCAGTTCGACATTTGGCCAGGGCAAGACGGCCACGACCGGCCCGAGTTTTTTCTCGTCCGGATCGAACAGATGCAGCGCGCCGCCATCCGCGTCCTCGCGGGTGACCAGGAGCAGGTTCTTACCGTCGTCCGCGAAACCTTGGAGCTCCCACGCGGGTTCGCCCCTTGGCCAACCCTTTGCCGTGGTGAAATTGCCGCCGTTGTGCTTGCGCACCTGCAACTGGCGGCCGTTGGGCGCTTGATAGATGCGCGCCCGGACTTCCCCGGTCTTGTCCGCCACGTAGGTCGAGCTGGATTCACCGTCAAAGGGCTTGAGCTGACTGAAGAGCATTTCGTAACTGCCCGTCACCACGTTGACCCGCGCGGCGTGGTCATTCATGAGGGCATTGACGACGATGTCGCTCGGACTGCTGGGGAGACTCGACGACACGATCGACCAGCCTCGGACCTTTTCGGTCAGGTCCTGCAAACGGTGAAAGGCGTGTTTCGAAATCGAGACGACACCGACCGACATCGACGACGGATCGTTGAACACCACCGTGTCGTTTCCTTTCCAGAACAGCGTTGTCACGCGCTGCGGACGCATTAGCGAAACCGTCGCACCCGTGGTCAAATCGAGCAGGAAGAGGTCGGTGAGCTGATTTTCAACCTTGGTGTAAACGAGATGGTTCCCATCAGGTGACAGGGCGGTCTGCTCAACCCCCGCAGGCATCACGAAAGCTTCCGGTGGAGGCAGGCCTGCCGGCGCAGGCTCCGCGGCACTCAGCAAGGGAGCGCTCGCCACGAGCATGGTCACGCCCAGCAGCATCGAACGTAGCGACGACCGCCTTTTCCATTCCACGATTGATTCCATGATTCCTCCGCTATTTTCCCAACATTTCCTCCGCGTGCGCCAGCGCGCTCTTGGCCTTGCTGTCGCCGAGCATGCGCGCGAGCTCGCTCACCCTCGCCTTCCGGCTGGCTTGGATCGGCTCGATCGTCACCACCGCGCGGTCCTTCGACTGGTCCTTCGTCACGACCAGATGACACGTCGCCTGTGCGGCCACCTGCGGCAAATGCGTGACACAGAGCACCTGGTGATTCCGGGCGATCTCCGCCATCTTCTCTCCGACCACTTTGCCAATTTCTCCGCCCACGTTCGCGTCGACTTCGTCGAACACCAGCAGCGGCACCTCGTCGAGGTCCGCCAGCACCGTCTTGAGCGCGAGCATCACGCGCGCAAGTTCGCCACTTGAGGCGACGCGATTGAGCGGCAGCGGCGCCTCGCCGACATTGGGAGAAAACAAAAACTCCGCCCCCGTGTCGCCGGTCGGTCCCAGCTCCGGCAGCGTCACGACGCGCACCTGGAAATCCGCCTTTTTGAAGCCCAGCTGCGCGATGCCCTTCGCCGCCACCCTGGCGAGATCCTTCGCCGCTTTTTCCCGCAACGTCCGGAGTGTCGCCGCGTCCTTCCTCGCGGTGCGCTGGGCATCGGCGATCTGTTTCTCAAGTTTGGCCATCGTGCCCTCGAGGTCCCCCTGCACTTCGAGCCGGCGACGCATTTCGTCCCGCGCGGCCAGCACCGCGCTGAGATCGCCACCGTGTTTTCGGCGCAGCTCCAGCCACGTGTCCATCCGGGCCGTGAGCTGTTCCGCCTGCTCGGGATCAAACTGCAGCTGCTGGCTCAGGGCCGAAAACTCCGCGCCGAGATCGTTCAGCTCGACCGCCGCCGAGGCGAGCCGGTCGCCCAGCGCCTTGCTCGCCCCATCGATGCCCTCGAGTTGGCGCGCGTCCCGCAGCAGCGCCGCCATCCGGCTTTGCAGCCCTTCCTCGCCGGTGAGTCCCGCCGCCAGCGCCTGCGAGAGCTCGATGAGCTCCTGGGCGCGGCTCATGCGGGCAAAGTCCCGCTCCAGCGTCTCGATCGCGTCGGCGCTGAGGTCGAGTGCGTCGATGCGGGCCAGCTGATTCTCGAGAAAAGCAATCTGGTCAGGCGCGAGTTTCGTCTCCTGCGCGATCCGCTCCCGCTCGGCAACGAGCTCACGCCAGGCGTGGTACTTGGACTGGTACGCGGCCAGAGCGCCACCCGCACGGCCAAACAAATCGAGCAGCTCCAGCTGGCAGCTTTCCTTCAGCAGCCGGCGGGGTTCACTGGGTCCGTGAAAATCCACCCAATGTTCGCCGAGTTGCTGCAACACGGATAGCGTCGCCAGGCTGCCGTTGACGGTGATCTTCGGGGCTTTGTCGCGCGGCAGGCTGCGCTTCAGGATCAGTACGCCGTCCTCACAAGGAGGCAGGTCCAGATCTGCCAGCACCGCGTCAATCTTGCGCGGGTCGGCAAAAAACAGCGCCGCCTCTGCTTCGGCGGCGGGCGCTCCCTGACGGATGATCGTTTTGTCCGCGCGCTCGCCCGCCAGGAGCGTCAGCGCCCCGAGCAGGATGCTCTTGCCCGCGCCCGTTTCGCCGGTGACTGCCGTAAAACCCGCTTCGAAATCGAGCGCCACCTCCTCCAATAGGGCGAGATTCCGGATCCGAAGCGATTGCAGCATGGCGGTTACCGATGAACGTCCGGCCGGTCTTCGTCAAAGCCGCTTCTTGTCTGCCCCGGGGGCGAACCACTGGCCCGAGCCGTGGTCCGTTCTCTATGCCGACGAAACGCCCATTCCACGTATTTGCCTTCCTTGCGCTGCTTTGCGCGGCTCCATGCCTCCGGGCGCAGGAGCTGTCGTTCCTGGCCGGGGACATGAAAGCCGGCGATTCCGGCTCCAGCTACACCTGGCAAATCGACTACCGGCAGTATTTCACGGAGAACTTCGCGGCCTCGTTTGCCTATATCAACGAGGGACACATCCCCAGCCATCACCGGGACGGCGACGCGCTGGAGCTGTGGGGCAGCCTGCCCTTCGACCATGGCCGGATCGCCCTCTCGCTTGGTGCCGGCGTCTACTATTACTACGACACCCAGCCCTCGCCGCTGGGCGGTTCGGCCGACGTGCACGGCACGGCTCCGATCTACAGCGCCGCGGTGACGGCCTACATTTCCAAACGCTGGTTTGCGCGGCTGATGGTCAACCGCATTGCTCCCGCACATCAGGTTCAATCGCTCACCGCCGCGCTCGGCGTGGGTTTTTGGTTCGGACGCGATCTCAATCCCAAGCCCGGCGAACTCGGCGACGCGCCCGCAATGAAGGACTTCGTCACGGAAAACGAGATCACGTTCTACGGCGGCCAAAGCGTCGTAAATACGTTCTTCAGCGAGAAGGCCCGCGCGTTCGCGCTCGAATACCGGCGAGGTCTTGCGCCCCACATCGACTGGACAGTCTCGGGCATCTATGAAGGCGACCCAAAAGTCATCCGGCGCAACGGCGTCGCGACCCAGTTGTGGGCCGTAAACACGTTTCTCAATGAAAGGCTCTTTGTCGGCGCGGGTATCGGCCCCTACTTCTACATCGATCACAAGCATCCCCGCACGGGACAAACCATCCCCGCGTCCGTGTCGCCCCTGGTGTCGTTCACCCTCGGCCGCCGGATTTCGAAGCAGTGGGTCGCCCGCGCCATTTGGGACCGCGTAATTACATCGAACAGCCGCGACGCCGACATCTTCCGCATCGGGCTCGGCTATCGGTGGCAATAGCCGCCGTGCGTAATTATCGGGCTCGCCACACCCGGGCGCCGGCGCAAATTTCCGGCCCATGCTGCAACTGAACGGCCAGCGCGTATTCGTCACCGGCGGAAGTCGGGGCATTGGCCGCGCCGCCGCGCTCCTCGCGGCCGAGGCCGGCGCGGATGTTGCGATTGGTTATGCCCGTGACCGCTCCGCCGCCGATGAGACCGTGAATAAAATCAAAGCGCTCGGCCGCAAGGCGCTGGCGGTGCAGGCGGACGTCACGAGCGAGTCGGAGATCAAGGGCGCCGTCGATCGTGCCGCCGACGCGCTGGGCGGACTGAGCGGGCTCGTCGTTTCCGCCGGCATCTTTGAAGGCAAGCTGATCGAGGAAATGACGCTCGAGCTCTGGAACCGCGTTCTCACCACCAACCTGACCGGCACGTTTTTGGCCGTGAAGGCAGCCGTGCCGCATTTGAAGAAGGCCGGCGGTGGCGCGATCGTCATCTACACCTCCACCGCAGGACAGCGCGGCAGCGACGTCTATTCTGCCTACGCGACGAGCAAGGCCGGGCAGATCATGTTCATGCGCAGCATGGCGCGGGAGCTCGGGTCAGCGCAGATTCGCGTCAATTGTGTGGCGCCGGCTTGGACCGAAACCGACATGGCGCGCGAATCGCTCGACCGGCTGGGGCGGGACAAGATCGCTGCCGGATTTGCGCTGGGTCGCATTGGCCAGCCGGAGGACATCGCGGGTGCCACCGTTTACCTGCTTTCGGACCTGGCGAAGTTTGTCACCGGCATGACCCTGACCGTGGACGGAGGGGCGGACATGCGCGGCTGATTTGAACGGGCCATGAAGCGCTACCGGGATCCCGGTACAGTCGCTCGCTTGCCACCCCCCACTTCCCACCCTATCCCTCAACCCATGGCCCGTATCATCATCATCGATGACGACGAAATGCTCCGCAACATGGTCGCGCGCGGCCTAAAGGCTGCGGGACATGAGGTATCCGTTGCGGGCAACGGCTTCGACGGCGTGAAGATGTTCCGCCAGGAGTCCGCCGACCTCATCGTGACCGACCTCAACATGCCGCATGGCGGACTGCCGACGATCCGGGTGTTGCGCGGCGAGTTTCCCAACCTCCCGATCATCGCGATGTCGGGTAACTCGAACAACCTGGACGTGGCGGGTGCGATCGGTGCGACGCGGATCCTCTCGAAGCCCTTCACGCCTGCCGAGCTGGCCGCGGCGATTGCGGAAGTTCTGCCCTCAAAGACGTAAGCAAGGCGGGCAAATCTGTCAGTTCGCGCCGATGGCCTTGACGATGGCCATGATGTTCTCGCCTGGCGGACGCGGATTGTAGGTCCAGTTTCCGCCGGCACCGGAACCACGACAGAGAATCGCGCCCTTCGTCCAGCGCTCGTCCAAGGCCTTCACGGCCGGCGGACAATAGCGCACCGTGAGTCCGCAACGGCGGCGATTTGACGTGTTGGGATCCGAACCGTGGGCCAGCATGTCGGCGTGTAGCGAAAACTGTCCGGCCTTCAGTTCGTCGTAAACGGGCGCGCCGAAGCGTTCCGTATCCTCGATCTCCTGGTTGAGCACTGCCTTGTCGTACCCGACCTCGCGCCACTTCAGGTGGCCGTGCTTGTGCGTGCCGGGCAGGAATTTCATTGCGGCGTTCGCGCGGTCGGCGTCGTCAATCGCCAGCCACACGGTCACCGTCCGCGCCGGCGTCAACGGCCAGTACGATGCGTCCTGGTGCCACGCGACCTTGCGCGGATCGTGCGCCTGCTTGCAGAAAAAATGGCTGCCCCAGGCGATGACGTCCGGACCGATCAGGTCCTGCACGTGGTCGAGCAGGATCGGGTTGGTCACGATGTCGTAAAGGCCGGCGCAATGGACGTGAAAGCCGTTGATGGAGTACGCGTCCAAGTCGCTGCGCGCCTTTTGCACCTTCGCCAGCAGATCGTCGAAATAGGCGCGGTTCTTGGCCGCCTCGGCGGGAGAGAAAGCATCGAGTGGCTTGATGTAGCCCGACTCGTTGTAGAACGAAATCTGCTGCTGGGTCAGCCGACGCGGCGACGCGTTTACCGTCGGTTTGAAACTCAGATCCCGCTCTTCCTTCATCAGCGAAATGGCCATGAGGAAGAAAGTAACAAGTATCGGGTAACAAGTGGCAAGTGTGAGATGCCTCGGACCCGGCGGGCGGAGGTCGACGGAATACTTCGGTTGCTGCCAGTCCCCTGTTACTTGCCACTTCGTTTTGCCCGCAGCCGAAACCTAGATCGTCAGGTTGCCCGCGGCGTCCCAAGTGGCGCCGGGATTCCAGGCGACCTCCCAGTAATATCCGTCAGGGTCCGCGAAGTAGCCGCTGTGGCCGCCCCAAAACACATCCTGCGCGGCCTTCACGAGGGTGCCGCCGGATTCTGCCGCGAGCGCCAACACCTGGGCGACTTCCTCCTTCCTGCGGACATTGTGCGCCAGCGTGATGCCGGAAAAGCCCGACCCGGGTTTGACCTGCGGTCCAACGTCCTCCGCCAGCTTGTCCAAGGGATAGACGCCCAACAGCGTGCCCTGCGTCGCAAAGTGTGCGATCCCATCGCCCTCCTTGTACTTGGTCACAAAGCCGAGGCCATCGCGATAAAACCGAACCGAGCGCGCCATGTCGGCGACGCCGAGGGTGACAATGCTGATGCGGGGTTCCATCGGTAGAATAGGTTATGACGGTTTAGTTTCAGTTGGCGGCGGCGGAATTGGAGACTGATTTAGCCGCGATGGCGGTAATCTGCCGTGATAATCGCAACACCGGTCAGATCGGACAAGACGATTGGCACCAGAATCAACAAACTGCTCCAAGTGAAACTTGCGGCGCGGCTGACTAGGAAGAAAAACGGAATGCTGCCCACAAATCCGCAGACCATACCGGCTATTTCCCATGCTTTTAGGCGAAATTGGGGCGCTCCGACACGTCGCGCTGCGCCGACGAGGCCACACAAACCGAACACGCCTGCTCCGATCCAACCGATGAACAAGAGCCCGGTCGGCTCGCCTTCAATAAGGGTTTTGATGGCCATGAAGAGGCCGAAACCACCAAGCCAAAGCGTCAAGATGTGTTGGGATGACGCCCAGAACGAGCACGGCGTATTGGGCGAAATTCTTTTGCGCGGAAGCTCTCATCGTTTGCCGGTTCGGGTGTAATGGCCAAGCAACTGGCTGTGCGCAACAGCCGAGCCTTTTCGTCGTCCCGCCGTGGCGGCAATGGCGAGACATCACCCCACAATCTGCCCAATCCTGTTAGGATTTTTCCTTGCGCTATGTCGCGCCGCTCGCGTTACTCGCCGACCTCATTTTGGACCTTTAGCTCAGTTGGTTAGAGCGTTTCCTTGACATGGAAAAGGTCACTGGTTCGAGTCCAGTAAGGTCCACCATGTTCCCCTTGGGTTGCACATGATACTGTCAATCAGTAGGATATAGACAGGTAAGCGGTCTATCATACCCCGGCCAAGGAAGCATAAGGATCAACCTTCAAATCTGCCTCGGATTGGCTCGCCTGCTATCCGCGTTCATCCGCGTTATCCGCGGGAAAAATCAGGCCTGCGACGACCTGAAACTTTGCTCCGCCTCCGCGCGGTCCTTTGCGATCTGGGCCTTCAGCTCCTCCACCCCGGCAAACTTCTGCTCGGGTCGCAGGAAACGCAGCCATTTGACCGTAACGTGATCTCCCGCCACGTAGGGGCAATCGGCCAACACGTGAACTTCGAGCCGTGGTTCGACGGCCTGCTCAACGGTCGGACGCAGCCCGTAGTTCGCCACGCCCGGCAAGGTGTCGACCGTCTTGGCACCTCCGACGCGTACCACGTAGACGCCGTAGCGCGGACGCAGATCGGGCGCCCAACCGAGGTTAAGTGTTGGAAAGCCGATCGTTCGACCGAGGTGCTTGCCGTGCACAATCGGCCCCTCGGCGAAATAGGTATAACCCAACAATGCGTTCGCACCCGCCACGTCGCCGGCTTCGAGCAATCCCCGGATTCGCGTACTGCTGATCGGCTCGCCGTCGAAATTCACGCGCGGCGCGCTGAAAACCGTCAGTCCAAGTTTTCTACCCTCGGCGACGAGCAAGCCGATGTCCCCCTTTCGTCCCTGGCCAAAACGAAAATTCTCGCCGACGTATACCGCGGCCAGTTGCGGGGCGCGCTGTTTCAACCATGGCAGAAACTCTTCCGCGGTCATCTTCGCAAATTCGGGCGTGAACGGCTGCGTGATCATCACCTCGACGCCCAGCCGGTGCAGCATCCGCGCCTTCATGCCGGCATCCATGATGAGACGCGTCGGCTGCTCCGGCCGGAAGAGCGTGCTGGGGTGTGGCGAAAACGTCAGCACGGCCGCCGTGCCGCCGCTGCGGCGCGCCGACTGCACCGCCGCCTCGATCACCGCGCGGTGGCCCAGGTGCACGCCATCAAACATGCCGATGGCGAGGTGCAGCGGCCGCGGTGGTAGAACCGCGTTTTCCAAGCCGTTGAACTGTCCGATCGGGTTCACAAAGCCACACTCGGCGCCGCGTCGTAAACTGGAATCAGGCGCCGTTCGATTTCGGGAATCGGCAGGGCCTCGATCGCGTCCAGCGTCAACGCCTGCGTCACATTGAACCTATCCGTCGCCGTGCGCCGCAGCGCGGAGAGATGCGCGCCGCAGCCCAGCTTCTGGCCAAGGTCATGCGCGATGGTCCGCACGTAGGTTCCCTTGCTGCTGCGCAGCCGGAAATCGAGCTGCGGCAGCGCGAAGCGGGTCAGTTCAAAGCTCATCACGCGAATGAACCGGGGCTCGCGCTCCACCTCCTCGCCCTTGCGCGCACTCTTGTAGAGCGGCACGCCGTCGATCTTGATGGCGGAAAACATCGGCGGCGTCTGGTACTGGTCGCCGAGAAAAGTGTTCATCGCCGTTCTCACGTCCGCCTCGGTCAGCGGCGGCACGGGACGCGTCTCCATCACCTCCCCGTCGGCGTCCTGCGAGTCCGTCGTCTGCCCAAGCGTGATGGTACCTTCATACTCCTTGTCCAAACTAATGAGGTACTGCGAGATACGCGTGGCCTTGCCAATGAGCATGATCAGCAAGCCGGTCGCCATCGGATCGAGCGTTCCCGCGTGGCCGATGCGCTTCATGTTCAGCTTTCGCCTCAGCCGGGCCACGACGTCGTGCGAAGTGTGCTCGGTGGGCTTGTCCACCAGCAGCACGCCCTCGAGTTCCTTCATCTGCCCAATCATGTCGCGGCCTTTCCCTGCGCGTCCACGACCGCGATCTGTTTGGCGAGGGCCGCCAGCAACCGCTCGTAGAAACCCTCCGTTCCCTTCTTAAGGTTGAGTCCCGCCGCGCACGCGTGTCCGCCGCCGTTGAATTGCGCGGCGATCAGGTCGAGCCGGTAGGCAGCATCCTTGGCCCGCAGGCTCGCTTTCACCGTGCCGTCGGTGCGCTCCTCGATCAGGACGCCGACGTCGACGCCGTCGATCGCCCGCGCGTAATCGACCAGCCCTTCAGTGTCCTCCGCGCTGGTGCCCGTCGCCTCAAAGACGCCCGCCGGGAGGGTTCCGACGCAGACGCGGCCGCCGCACTCCATGCGCAACGATGCAAGATACTTCTGCAGCAACTCGAGTTTGCCGATCGATTCGCGCTCGTAGAGTTCGAAGCCAACCTCGGGCGGTTGGGCGCCGCAGGACATCAATTCCGCCGCGAGGAGGAACGTGCGCCGCGACGTCGACGCAAAACGAAACTGACCCGTGTCCGTGAGAATGCCGGTGTAGAGCGCCTGAGCCGCCTGCGCGTCGATCGTCATGCCGTGGTCCAGTGCCAGCCCCGCGACGATTTCGCACGTCGCGGCCGAACCGCTGTCCACGATATTGAACTCCGCGTAGCCGATGTTGGAGAGATGGTGGTCAATGTTCGCCAGCGGACGCGGGAAGCGCACCTTCAGCCGGTCGCCGGCCCGGGCGTGATCCGCGCAATCCACAAAGATCGCCGCGTAGTCGACATTGTCCTTAAACACGTCGGCCGTCCGGATGAACGTCATGCCCGGCACCAGGAATTCCAGCCGCCGGGGCACCGCGTCGGCGTTCACGCAAACGACCTCATGGCCGACGCCAGCCAAAATCCGCGCGAGCGCCACCTGCGAGCCGATACAGTCGCCGTCGGGACGTGCGTGACCCACGACCGCGACCTTGCGGCCGGCAAGTCGCTCCAGGAGCCGCTTAAAATCAGCCGCGAAGGTCGGATAAAAGCTATTCACCGCGCGCCTTTTTTGGATGTTCCACTTCGTCCAGCAAGAGCAAGATCCGCGAACCACGAATCGCCGAGTCGTCGAGGACGTAGGTGAAGCGGGGCATGTATTTCAGCACGATCCGTTTGCCGAGTTCTTGCCGGATTTCGCGCGCGCGCGCGCGCAGCCAGCGCAGTTTTTTCTCGATGCCTTCGGCGTCCCCCACGATCGACACAAATACCCGCGCATCGCGAAGGTCCGGCGCCACGCGAACCTCGGTAATGGTGACCGCCACGGACTCGCTCTGGTGGCGCTGCCGGAGGATGGCGCTGATTTCCCGCTGGATCAGCTCATTAACACGGAGCGTGCGGTTCGACATCGGTGGGGATGATTGCGGATGTTGGAGAATAGCCCAGCCCTAACATCACCGAACCTGCCGACGCGCCCGGTGACCGAGCCAGCTCAGAGCGTGGCCCGGACCTTCTGCACTTCGTAGCACTCGATCAGGTCGCCGGCCTGGTAGCCGTTGAAATCGTCCAGCTTGATGCCGCACTCGAGTCCCGCGCGGACCTCGTTGGCGTCGTCCTTGAAGCGCTTGAGCGTGGCAATTTTTCCCTCGTGGACGAGTTCCTTGCCGCGGCGCAGGCGCGCCTGGGCATTGCGGTTGATCTTGCCCTCGGTCACGAGGCAGCCGGCCACAAAGCCCTTGGCGAGCGGGAAGACCTGGCGGACTTCCGCCACGCCGGTCTTCGTTTCCTTGAGATCCGGGTCGAGCAGGTCCGCCATCATCTCGCGGACCTTGTCGCCGAGCTCGTAAATGATGTCGAAGGTCTCGATGCGCACGCCGTGGTGCTTGGCCAGCGGCGTCACGCCGTTCTCGAGCTTGGTATTGAAGCCGATGATCACCGAGCCCGCGGTGCCCGCCATGAGCACGTCATTCTTCGTGATCAAGCCGACCTCGGTCGAAACGATTTCGAGCGAAACCTTGGTGCTCTTGATGCCCTCGAGGATGTTGCGCACGGCTTCGGCCGAACCGAAGACGTCGGTCTTGATGATGACCTTGAGCACCTTCGCCTGCGTGGCGGCGATGTTGGCGAAGAGCTGTTCCACCGAGACTTCCTTCGGCGTCGCGTCGGACGTCGTCGTGGCCTTGCGGATGAGGTGCTGCGCCTCCTCGGCGAGCTTCTCGGCCTCGCGGGCGTTCTTGACGGCCTTGAATGTTGCGCCGCTTTCCGGCGTGCCGGACCAGCCGATCACGCGCACGGGCATGGACGGCGGGGCTTCCTTCAAATTCTGTCCCTGGTCGTCGAACATCGCGCGGACCTTCGCCCAATGCGGACCGCATACGAGTGCGTCACCGACGCGAAGCGTCCCGCGCTGCACGATGACGGTGGCGAGCGGACCGCGACCGACGTCAACCTGAGACTCGATCACGATGCCGCTGGCATCGGCCTTCGGGTTGGCCTTGAGCTCCAGGACGTCGGCCTGGAGGAGAATCATCTCGAGCAAGTTGTCGATGCCCTCGTTCTTGATCGCGGCCACGGGCACGGTGATGGTTTCACCACCCCAGTCTTCCGGCGCGATGTTGCGCTGCTGCATCTGCGCCTTCACCTGGTCGAGATTCGCGCCCTTCACGTCCATCTTGTTGACGGCGACGATGAGCGCGACCTTCGCGTTCTGCGCGTGCTGCAAGGCCTCGTCGGTCTGCGGCATGAAGCCGTCATCCGCCGCCACCACGAGCACCGCGATGTCAGTGACGTTGGCGCCACGGGCGCGCATTTTCGAAAACGCGGCGTGTCCCGGGGTGTCGAGGAAAGTGATTTTGCGGCCGTTGCGCTCCACCTGGTAGGCGCCGATGTGCTGCGTGATACCGCCAGCCTCGCCGGCCGCGACGTTGGCCTTGCGGATCGCATCAAGGAGGGAGGTCTTGCCGTGGTCGACGTGGCCGAGGATGACGACGACAGGAGGCCGCGGCACGAGGAACTTGCTTTCGTCCTCCTCCGGCTTCTTTTCCTTTTTGTCCTTCTGCGCCTGCTGCTGCACCGCCGGGTCGCCGCGGTGCTTGATCTCGAGCAGGAAACCATGCTTCGCCGCGACCTTCACCGCGACGGCTTCCTCGATGTTGGAATTCATGGAGGCGAATCCGCCCGCCTGGTTCAGTTCGGAAATGAGCTTGAAGGGTTTCAGCCCGAGGGCCGTGGCAAAATCGCGCACCACGATCGGCGGCTTCAGCGTGATCGTCTTCATCTCGCCCTGGAACGGCACGTCGGTCGCGCCCGCCGGAGTCGCCGGCAACGGCGCGGGCGAAGAACCGGGGGCCGGCGGCACGGGCATCGGCGCGCTCGTGACGATTCGCGGCGGTGCCGGCGGCACCGCGGCGGGAGCCTTGGCAGCGGGAGCAACCGGGAAAGGCGGCGGCGAACTCGGGCGCGGTGCGGAAATGGTGGGCGCGGGAGCCGGTGCAGCGGGACGCAGGGGCGGCGCAATGATGGCCGGACGCGTCGGCGGCAGCGGCGCGATGCGGGGCGGCGGCGCGGGCGGCGCGCCGGCGGGCTTGAGGGCAGCGGCACGGGCTTCCTTTTCGCGCACGATGTCCTGCGCCGACTTCACGAAGACACCGGCCGGCATCTTCACTCGCGGGGCCTCGGTCGCTGCTGGAGCTTCCGGTGTGGGTGCGGCTGGCTTGGTCTCGACCGGCTTCGGCGGCGCCTTCGCGGCGAACTCCTTGTCGATTTCCTGCTCGTAGATCTTGCTGACGGTGCTCGAGACCGACTTGGTGTCCGCCGAGACGTAGCCGCGCTCCTTCAGCAAGGACAGCATGTCCTTGCCTTCCATGTTGTGGCGCTTGGCTAGTTCGTGAATGCGGATGCTCATCAGTTAATCAGTCAGGAGGCGTCAGGTTTGTTTCTGCGTGACGCGCGCGATAATGGCTTGGGCTTCCTCGGCCGTGAATCCGGCGCTGACGAGGTCCTCGGTCTCGACGCCCTCGAATGCCGCCGGCGAATTGATGCCCATGTCGACGAGCCGACCCGCGAGCGCGGCATCGAACTCGTAGGTCTTGAACAGTAGCGCCACGGCGTTGCCGCGCGGGTCGTCACCGACCGCGTGGAATTCCTCGATGTCGAGCCGCCAGCCGATGAGGCGGGAAGTGAGCCGGGCATTCTGGCCCTTGCGGCCGATCGCGATCGCGAGATCGTCCGTCGCCACCTTCAGGATGATGCGGTGGTTCTTGTCATCGATCGTGATCTCGCGCGGCACGGCCGGCTTGAACGCCTCGATGATCATTTCCTTCGGGTCGGCAAAATAGCGGATGATGTCGATCTTCTCGCCGCCGAGTTCGCGCACGATGGTCTTCACGCGGGCGCCACGGGCGCCGACGCACGCGCCGACCGGATCCACCTTCGGATCCGTGCTGGTGACGGCGATCTTGGTGCGATAGCCCGGCTCGCGGGCGAAGGCCTCGATCTTCACCGTGCCATCGGCGATCTCGGTGACTTCGAGTTCGAACAGGCGGCGGACAAACTTCGGGCTGGCGCGCGTGAGGATGATCTCCGGCCCGCGGGGCGTGGAATCGATGGAGAGCAGCAGGCAGCGAATGCGTTCGCCCGGCTGGTACTCTTCACCCGGGACCTGTTCCTTGCCCGGCAGCACGGCCTCAGCCTTGCCGAGGTCGACGTACAAGTCGTTGCGCTCACGGCGGCGGACGGTGCCGGTGACAATGTTGCCGACCTGATCCTTGAAATCGTCGTAGATGCGATCCTTTTCAAACTGCCGGAGGCGCTGCATCACGGCCTGGCGGGCCGTCTGCGCAGCAATGCGGCCGAGCGTCGAAGGATCGATCTCCTTTTCGACGAACTCGCCAATTAACACGCCCGGCTTCACTACCTGGGCTTTTTCGACATGGATCTCGGTCTTCGGATTGCTGACCGAGTCAACGACCTTGAGCAGCGACCAGGCTTTCAGCTGGCCGTTCTTGGCGTTGATTTCTATCTTCAACTCCTGGCCTGAGTTAACTCCCTTTTGCGCCGCGGTTTTCAACGCGTTCGCAATCGTGGCGATCATGTCGGCACGGGGAATCCCTTTTTCCTTCTCCATGTATTCCAGGACGGAGAGAATTTCGCTGCTCATAGGGTTGGTGTGATGGGAAAAAAAAAGCGGGCCGCAGGGCCCACTTTTTGAAGAGTGAGTGTGATTGAGTCGGTAAATCTACCCGTCGACCTTAATTTTTGTCAAGCCCCCCGCCCGCTGGCCGCCGATTCCTCGCGTTCCCGCTCGAGCAACCAGCCCAGCAACCCCTGCCCGAGGCCGTGGGTCGCCGGCTGAATCCCGCCTCCAGTGACGTTCAACCGGCGCAAAGCTTCCGGAATCATCGGCGGCAAATCGCCGGGAAACCAGTGAAACCACAGCCCGCTGAAATCACCGCCAATTTCCGCCGCGAGCAATGGCAGGAAACCGTCGCAAATGAGATTCTCGAGTCGGGTTCCGCTGATCGCGTCGTCGCAGATGGCTGAAATTTTCTCCCGGACGGCGCTAAAATGATGCTCCCGGCGCGCCCGGGCCGTCGGCAAAACATCCGCGACGACCGGCAAACCTGCGCTGAGCGAGGTCAATCGTGCCGGCCAGTCCGGTAGTGCCTCCACCCACCCGGCGTACTGACGCAGCCGCGTCCGCGGATGGTTGGCAGGACGCACTCCCTGCAAACTCCAGCCGCCAGACTCGGCCGCATACGCATCGTCGGAATTGATGAGTCCCCTCGCCCATTCAGCCAGCGGATGCGCCGCGGCGGTGCGCAACATCGGCGCGCGGTTGAAACGATAACCCAAAATCTCCAACGCCGCGTGGTGACAGGCCGCCTCCCATCCGAGTCGCTGCACGCGGAGTCGCGCGAAGTGCGCCTTCTGTCGCCAGCGGCGTTCGGCGCATCCACGCAGCTGCGCCATGAGTTCTTCCCTGCCCAAAACCCCCAGCACTTCCTGCGCCCGCGAAACCGGACGGTTCGCCAGATTCTCCACGGCGTCCTCGGCCGCGAACTCCTCGAGGTCGTGCAGCAACAGCGGCAGCAGCACTAGCACTGGAATTTCGCGCCCCTCTGCACCCACCGTCAGGTGCGTCGGCGCGGGCGGGAACAGCACCACGTGGAGCACGACGTCGTCGTAGGCGCGATCCCGCGCATGCCCATGCGCCGCCCAGTCGTCGGCGTGGAGATGCAATTCCACATCGCCGGTGATCGGCGCCGCTTCGCCAAACCGGAGCCGCGCGCCCCGGAAATCCGGGCCGCCGAGCAGATTCCATTTTCCCGGATGCAACACCTGCACGTGTTCGCCGCCGAGCGTCATCGCCCGGGATCGGTCGAACTCGCCGCGCAGCCAGATTTTCTGCAACAGCTTTTCCGGAAACGAAAACGGGCCGTACATCCCCTGGATTTCGGCGACGGACCGCAGATGTTCTGCGCTACGCGGCCCTGATTTGCGAACGGTCGGCGTCACCCAGCCAGTTTCACCGGACGCGACAGCCTATGTCCCGAACGACCGTCGTAATTTTTTCGCAACCGGCGCTGGACGCGTTAGACCCCGCGGCTGCAAAAACGCGCGGGAAGGGAGGCCGTCGTAAGTATTCGTCGTGAATTCCCCCCTGTAATTTTTCGCTTTGCGCTGACGTGCCACCAACGAGCCCGGCCCGTGGGTTATGATCTGGACGTCACCGCAACGCCTTTTGGTGGGCTGCGCGATTGAGCCAGCCCCCGACAAATCCGGCGCGTTGCAGTCCCGTGACGAAATAGGGATTCCTCCGGACGAGCTCCCACAACAGGCCCGAGCGGTAATTTTCGATCATCATGACGATCGGCCCCTGGTTGATCCCGTAATGATACGGCGAGACCCACGGCTTTGCGCGGACCGATCGCTCGCCATAGGTGGGATTGAACGTCGCCTTGAAACCATAGGAATTTTTTTTCCGGAGCTTCAGCTTCTCAAAATGGTGCAGCGCCGGGAGCACCAGGTCGGGCGCAAACGGGAGCGATGCGACCACGGCCCACGGCGCGATGCTCCCGTCATCGGGACCGTCCGGCACGCCCCGGGCCTTGTAGCCAAAGAAGCGGCGCTTGCGGCCACGAATCGTGCAGGTAACCGGCCCAGGGCCGTCCGTCGCGGTGATGCCCCAGCAGTTCGCACCATAACCCGCAAAACCGCGGGGATTTTCGATCGCATATTCCCGCTGCACGCATGTCGCCCGGCGGCTGTTTTCGAAATAATCCATCTTCCGGCGGCGCATGTACGCGTCCTGAATCCCCCGGAAATCGATCCAAAGATGTGAGATCTGATGGGTGAACATCGGACCCGCGTAAACAAATCCGGTGTCGTAGATTTCCTTCCAAATGTAGCTCGACGCCCATTGCCGGTAACTGGACTTGGGCAGCGGATGCGTCGGCGATCCCAGGCCCAGCACGTACATGAACAGACCCTCGTCATATCCCTGCCAGTGGTAGCGGAGAAAACCGCGGCCGGGCTTCCAGCCGTGCGTCAGGGCCGTGCCGCCGTTGCACGCCCACCTCCAATCCGTGCGTCGGTATAACTCGTCCGCCAGTTCCCGAATCGCCCGTTCGTCCGGCGTGTCTTGGTCAAAGTACGTCGCGGCGGTCAGCACGCCGGCCAGCAGAAAGGCGGTGTCGATGGTCGACAGCTCGCTCCGCCACGTCCGCCGCCCGGAACGCAGGTCGAGAAAGTGGTAGTAGAATCCCTTGTAGCCGGTCGCATCCGGCGCGGTGCCCTGTTCGCTGGCCTGGAAAAAACGCAGCGTCGCGAGCGTGCGGCGCACGGCGCTGGTGCGCCGCATGAATCCGCGCTCGACGCCGATGGGATAGGACGAGAGGGCGAGTCCCACTGCGGCAATGCTCGCCGGTGCACCGGGTTTGGTCCGGTCCGCCACGAGGCCATTGCGGGGATTCACCTCGTGGAGAAAATAGTTGAACGTCTCACGTTGCAGAGATTCCAGGAGTCGGGTGCTGGCCTTCGCTTGGGTCACGCGGTGAGAATCAGCCGCCGTTTACTTCGCCGCCAGCTCGATTGTGATGGCCGCGCTGGCTTGTGGCGGCATCCGCACCGTGAACCGCAGCTGCCCCGCCTCCTGGCTCCACGGCTGCGCCTCGCGTGTGAGCCGGGACGCCGCATGCAACTGCTCCACCTCGCGTCGCGTCGGCAGCTGCGGCTGGCCCATTTCCACCCAAAGCTTCCGGGCGTTGGCGTGGTCCGCATCGATCCGCTCGACATACGCGTTCCCGGGTGACGACAACCCGGACAGACGCAGCTGGACCCTCTCGGTTTTGATCGGATGACGCGGCAGCGCGTGATTCGTCACCAGCAGGGTGACGAACCCGGGGGCGCGGATGGCCCAGACATCAACGGTCGGGTGCGTGCCGCGCACCGGCAATGCTTCGACGCCGAGCCGGTGCAGCAATTCGAAGGCCCGATACGCCGGCTTCGCGACGCCCTGCATGGTCAGCAAGCCAAAGCCGCCCTGAAACGCCTTGGCCGGCATGTAGTTCTCCTCGAAGATATCGGTGAACGCCCAATAGCTGTAGCCTTGGACGAGTCCCCTTGCCTCCATCATCGTCTTGATAATGACGGCGGCCGTGTACGGCTCGTCGTGGAAGGTATCGCGGGGATTCGAGGAGGAACTCCACTCGGTGTAGTAGAGCGGTTTCCCGCGAACCCTCCGGTGGGTGGCGCGGGCCCATTTGTGCAGCACACTCCGCTGGCTGTGCGCGAGCTGCGTTTCCGTGTCGTCGCCGACGGAGCCAAGCGCGTCCGTCGGATAGTGGTGGGTGCTGACGAAATCGACGGGCACGCGCTGCTTCGCGCAGAATTGCAGGAACTCGGTGATCCATTCGTTGTTCGCGGTCGCCGGTCCGCCCACCTGCAGGTCCTTGTCGACCGCCTTGATCGCCGCCGCCGTGCAGCGGTAGAGCTCGAAATACTCGGCCTGGGTCCCCGTCCAGAACGCTTTCAGATTGGGTTCGTTCCAAACCTCAAAGAACCACGTCCGCACTTCCGCAACGCCGTACCGCTGCGTCCAATGCCCGACCAGGCGACTGATGAACTTGCTCCACGTCTTGTAGTCCCGCGGCGGGGTTACGTTGGCGCGATAATGGAACACCGTCGTGTCACCCGAGGAAAGCGCCGTGGGCATGAAGCTCAGCTCCAGGAACGGCTTCATCCCGATCGCGAGCAGGAAGTCGAGGATCTGGTCGGCATTGAAGAAGGAATCGAGCAGCTGGTTGCGCTCACACATGAGCGTGCCCATGTCGTCGCTCAGGATGTCGTGAAACCGGACGTGGCGAAAACCGAGCTCCTCCCGGCATCGGCGTAACTGGCCCTGCCAGTCGGCGCGCAGTGCCAGCGGGGCGTGCCCGCTGCCGACGGTGTGCTCCCAGAAATGCGGCAGGGGCGACGAACGCGCGGCGAAATTGCAGCGGAAGGTGACTGCTTCAGCGGCTTTTGACGTGCGGCGTTTCATCGTCAGCCGCCGCGGGCGAAGTCGGGATAATCCGTCATGCCGCCGTCCACGAAGACCGTCCGGCCGGTCACGTAGGATGCGACGTCGGAGACCAGCACGACGGCCATTTGTGCGATGTCGCTGGGCTCACCGATGCGGTTGAGCGGGATTTTCTTCAACAGGTCCTTCAAACCCCGCGCGCTGCTCCACACGTCGCGGTTAATCGGCGTCCGGATCGCACCGGGCGCCAAGGCGAGAACCCGCACGCCGTGAGGCGCCGCCTCCTGGGCGAGTGTCTTCGTCAGCATCGCCAGCGCGGCTTTGCTGGCGGTGTACGCGCTGTAGCCCGACCACGCGATTTCCTCGTGAACGGAGCTGATGCCGAGCACCACGCCGCTCTTCCGGGGCACCATGCGCTTCAAGGCTTCCCGGGCACAATAAAACGCCCCGAACAGGTTAACCTGGACCACCCGCGTCCATGCCGCTCGCTCGGCCTTCCAGCTCAGCGCACGTTCGCCGTCCATGCCGGCGTTGTTCACGAGGATGTCGAGCCCGCCCCACTCCGTGTCGATGCGGGCAAACATCGCGGCGACCGCCGCAGGATCCGACACATCCGCCTGCACGGCAAAGGCCTTGCCCCGTTTCTTGCGGATGGCGCGCACCACCGCGTCCGCGGCTTGGGGATGCGTCCGATAGTTGACTGCCACGCTCGCACCGGCGGTCCCGAGCGCCACCGCAATGGCACGGCCGATGCCGGAGCTGCCGCCCGTGACGAGCGCGCGTTTGCCTTTGAGTTCGATTTTCATGAATGGGTTTTCGGTTGAACATGACCCGGGTCGACCCCGGCTTCCTCGGGAAAGCCGGAGCGTTGCATCCGGAGTTGCACCAGGTTGGGCGGGAAAAACAGACTCCACGCCCAACCGACCGCGACCTCGATCTTGCGACCGAGCGTGGGGAGTTTCCAAAGATAGACACCGCGCCAGAGAAACCACGCGAAGAAGCCGGAGAGCTGGATCCCGCGGATTTCCGCAACGGCGTTGCGGTGACCGATTGCCGCGAGCAATCCGCGCGGGCGGAACGTGAAGGGAACGGTCGGCTGGTCCGCGACCGTGCGAGCCAGGTTCTTCGCGAGCTGGGCCGCTTGCTGCACCGCAAACTGCGCGGTGGCCGGGCAGAACTGGCCGGTTTGCGCATTGGGAATGAGCGCGCAGTCGCCAATCGCCCAGAGATTTTCGGTGCCCGTCACCCGCATGTCGGCATCGGCGGGCAGCCGGCCCTTGGTCAACGGCAGGTCGAGCTCCTTGATCAGGGGCGAGGTGTCTGTCCCGACGGTACAAACCACCATGCCGGTCGCGATCACCTCGCCCGAGTCCAGTTCGACCGCCTGCGCGGTGACCTTCCGGGCCGCGGTTTCCAGCCGCACATCAATGTGGTTTTCCCGGAGCTTCTTCAGCGCGAACTTGGACAACGCTTCGTGCTGCAATTCCGGCAGGATGCGGTCGCGCTTCTGGAGCAGCACAATCTTGGGATGCACGCCTTTCAGCTCCGGGTAGCGGCCGTGGATCGCCCGCATGAGGTCGGCGATGTGCCCGGCGATTTCCACGCCGCTAAATCCGCCGCCGATCACCACGGTGTGCAGCAGACGCCGACGCTCCTCCGCCACCTTCTCTGCCGCGGCCAGCTCGAAGTTCCCAATCAGGTCGTTGCCCATCTCAATCGCGTCCATCACCGTCTTCAGCGGATAGCCACGAGCGGCCAGCCCCGGGATCGCGGAGAGGTCGACCACGCTCCCGCAGGCCAGCACGAGATGGGAATACTCCAGCGCGTCCTTCTCGCCGTTCGCGACCGTGTAACGGACCAGATTCTTCCCGTGGTCGATTGCCGTCACGCGCGCCTCCAGCCAGCGCGCCCGATGAGTCAGCTCCCGCCCCGCCACGACGACATGCAGCGGCGAAATGGTGCGCCCCACGACTTCGGGCAGCATGGGGGTGAAAACCAGGTGGTTGTCCGCGCTGATCACCACGATTTCCCAGTCCCGCGGCAGGGCGCGCTCCAGGTCCTGCGCCAGGGTCACGCCCGCAAAGCCCCCGCCAGCGATTATGACCCGGCGGTGATGCGCCGTCACCTTGGCGGCTCCGACCTGCTGCCGGGTGGCTGGAGAACTCGCGGCGTGGCGCGTCATTGTTTTCGGGGCTTTCTTTTTCGAGCGGTTGAGTGGTCCGGGGCGATCAGCGCCAGTCCGCTCTGCGGGTCGTGGCGCCGCGCCAATGCGCCCGCTTGACTGAACATCAACTCCAATGTCGGGCGCACGATCGCGCGAAGCAGGTGGCCGCCGCGGGTCGAGCCGTCCCGGCAGCCCAGGACGATATGCGCATGGACGACGGGCTTGTTTCCCTCCCAGGCGACGTCCCCCGCCAATACGAGCACCTCGACCTGCTCGGTGATGGGAATCTTGATGTAATCCTTTTTCTTCCAGTCGAAATACGCGAGCGTCGCCGAGCTCAACGCCCCGATGCCGGTAAAGTGCGCCGCCCGCACCCGGCGCCGGCGCACGAAATCCGTTAGGGTCGAGATGACTTCATCACCCGCCTTGAAGATCAGCGCGTGCGATTCCTCCCCATGACGGCTGAGCAATTTCTCCTTCATGTGTGTTTCGGGGTGACGGTTGCTGCGGCCGGGGCTGCGCCTTGCGCCGCGCGGTGCGCCAGTTCCAAAACCTGCGCGAGATGAAGCGGGGCCCGCGGCGTCGTCTGGCGGATCTGTTCGTGGCAGCTGAAACCGTTGGCGATGATCAGCGTGTCCTCCGCGGCATCCCGCACGCGCGGCAGCAGCACGCGCTCGCCGCATTGCACCGAGACCTCATAATGGTCTTTCTCAAAACCGAACGCCCCCGCCATGCCGCAACAGCCGGAGTCGAGCAACTCGTAGTCGAGTTCCATCCGCTTCAGCACCCTTTCCTCCGCGGTCATCTTCATCACCGCCTTGTGGTGACAGTGCCCGTGCACAAGCGCATGACGCTTCAACTTCGGCAGCGGGTAGTCGTGCATCCTGCGGTCAATGAACTCGCTTAACAGGAAGGTCTGCAGACTCAGCCGCTTGGCGTCGTCGTCGTGCGGCAGCAGGTTCGTGAGCTCGTCGCGAAACGTCGCGGTGCAGCTCGGCTCCAGGCCGACCATCGGGACGCCAGCGCGGATTTCTTCCCGCAGCGCCTCGAGGATCTTCTCCAGCCAGTCCCTGGCCATGTCCAGCATGCCGTAGTCGTAGAGCGGCCGCCCGCAGCACAACGCAACGCGGGGCACGATCACGCGCCAGCCGGCGCGCTCGAGGAATTCCGTCGCCGCCTGGGCCACCTCGGGATGATAGTGGTTGTTGAACGTATCGGGCCAGAGCAGCACCGGTGGTCCTCCCGGGTTCTGCACCGCGCGGGCAAAGAACCAGTCCTTAAAGGTGCGCAGCGCGACCTGCGGCAGCTCGCGCTGGGGCGCCACGCCGAGGATTCCCTTGACCATGCGCCCAAGGCCCGGCGCGGATTGCAGGAAATTTGTCAGTCGGGGAAACGTCGACGCGACCCGCGCCCACCGGCCGATCATTCCGAACGCATACGCGTGCAGCGGCCGCAGCCGGCCCTTGTAATGGTGCGCGAGAAACTCGGCCTTGTACGTCGCGACATCCACGTGCACCGGGCAGTCGCCCTTGCAGCCCTTGCAAGAGAGGCACAGATCGAGCGCCTCCTTCACGCTTTCGCTGCGGAAGCCGTCCTTGATCAGGTCGCCCTGCAGCATCTCGAACAACAGGTGGGTGCGGCCGCGCGTCGAGTCTTTCTCCTCGCGCGTCACCATGTAGCTCGGGCACATCGTGCCGCCTTCGTGCCGCCGGCATTCGCCGACGCCGACGCAGCGCAGTGCCGCCCGGCTGAAGTCGCCGTCATCCTCGGGAAAGCTGAAATGCGTCTTGGGCCGCGCCGGGTTGTAGCCGGTGCCCAGTCGGAGGTCGGACGTGATCGGGTTCGGATCGATCACCTTGCCGGGGTTCATTTTCCCCGCGGGATCCCACAGGGCCTTGAATTCATGGAACGCGCCCATCACCTCGGCGCCATACATCTTGGGGAGCAGCATGGCGCGGGATTGGCCGTCGCCGTGCTCGCCGGAAAACGAGCCCCCGTAGCGCACGACGAGATCGGACGCCTTGTCGATGAAGGCGCGGTAATTCTTTAGGCCCTCCTCGGTCAGGAGATCGAAGCTCACCCGGCAGTGGATGCAACCCTGTCCAAAATGCCCGTAAAGGGCGGGGTCGTAGCCGAAGTCTTCAAACACGGTGCGCAGGTCGCGCAGATAGGCGCCGACCCTTTCCGGCGGCACCGCCGTGTCTTCCCAGCCCGGCCACGTGTCCTTCTCGCCCTTCACAAACGCCGTGGCCCCCAAGCCGGCTTCGCGCGCTTCCCAGACCTTCTTCATTTCGTCCGGGTCGTCGAAAAATTCCATGTTGGGCGGCTTCTTCGCCTCGTGGAGCTTGGCCATGACGCGCTTCGCCTGCGCGTCGCAGTCTTCCCGGGTGTCGCCGCCAAATTCGACGAGGAGCCACCCGTGGCCGTTGGGGAGGAGCTCAAGCGCCTCGGCGTGGAGATGGTGGTGCTGGAGATTTTCCACCAGGCGGCGGTCGATGCCCTCGAGTCCGATCGGTTTGAACGGGAGAATCTGCGGCACATCCTCAGCGGCGAGAAAGGCGTCGGGATAACCCAGCACGATTAGCGACCGCGCCTTCGGCTTCGGCACCAGCCGGAGCGTGGCCGAGAGGATAGTCACCAGTGTGCCCTCCGAACCCACCAGGGCCCGCGCCACGTTCGCACCCTTTTCCGGGAGAAGATCATCGAGATTGTAGCCCGAGACGCGCCGCGGGATCTTCGGAAAGCGCTCGCGGATGGCCGTGCCGTGATGGTCGCGCAGGCGTCTCAGCCCGGCATAGATTTCGCCGCGCCGGCCTCCGGCGGCCACGATCTGGTCGAAGTCGGCGTCGGTCGTCGCGCCCACGCGGAAGATCTCGCCGTCGTAGGTCAGCACCTCGAGTTCATCGAGGTTGTCCGAGGTGCGGTAGCCGTTGCCCTCGTTCGCCGCCAGCATCGAGTTGATGCCGCAGGAGTTGTTGCCGAGCATGCCGCCGAGTGTGCAGTGATTGTGCGTGGCGGGATTCGGCCCGAAAATCAGGCCATGCGGTGCGACCGCCTTCTGCACCTCGTCCAGCACGATGCCGGGTTCGACCGTGACGGTCTTGCGTGCGGCGTCGACCGACAGCACGCGATTGAAGTATTTGGAGTGGTCCATCACGACCGCGGTGTTGCAGCACTGGCCGGCCAGGCTCGTGCCGCCACCCCGCGAAAGCAGCGGGGCCCCGTGCTCGCGGCAGATGCGTACGATGGCGATCACGTCCTCGCGGTCGCGCGGCAGCACGACGCCGATCGGCGGCATCCGGTAGTTGGACGCGTCGGTCGCGTACAACGCGCGACTGCCGGCGTCGAAACGCACTTCGCCCTTGATCGCGGCGCGGAGTCTGGCTTCGAGCGTGTCGGCGCCGTGGGCGGCATGGATGGACGATGGTTTTTCGGCGGGTGCGACGGGTGCTTCCATGGCTAGAGTCCTTCAGACGGCGAAACGCTCGGCGTCGGCCCATTTGAATTCCAAACCGTGCCCGGGCCGGGCGAGGTCCGGGCGCAGCATTCCGGCCACCAGCGGGGGTGCGCCGTCGAACAGCATCGTCTCGATGCGCGCGTGATCGTGAAAGTACTCCGCGTGCCGCATCGGAGTCACCGCGCAGCCGGGATGCACATGCAGCGCCGGTGCACAGTGCGATGAGAGCGGGATGGTCGCGGCTTCGCAGAGGGCCGCCACCTTCAGAAAGCCGGTGATGCCCCCGCAGCGCGTGAGGTCCGCCATCGCCACGTCGATCGCGTCCGCGGCCAGTACGCGCCGGAAGTAATCCAAGTCGTAGCCGTACTCACCGTCTGCCACCTCCAGCTTTGCCGGCAGGCGCTCGCGCAGCCAATGGAGACCTTCGAAATCCTCGGGTGCCAGCGGCTGTTCGAACCAGCGCACGTCGAACTCCTCCGCGAATTGCGTGCCACGTTCCAGCGCTTCGTGACGCGTGTAGGCGCTGTTGGCGTCGACGAACAGTTCCGCCTTGTCCCCGATCGTCCGTCGCGCCGCCGCCACCCGGCGGGAATCTCGCGGCGGATCGCGCCCAATCTTCATCTTGAACCGCGTGATGCCGTGCTCCGCCCAGCCGGTGAATTGCTCGCGCAGCTGGGCGTCGCTGTAGGACGTGAAGCCGCCGCTCCCATAAACCGGCAGCTTCGGCCGGGCCAGTCCGAGCAACTGGGCAAGCGGCACGTCGAGCTGGCGCGCGCGCAAATCCCACAGGGCAACGTCCATCGCCGACACGGCCATCGCGCTTGCGCCCTGCCGCCCCGCGTTGCGGAGCCGCGCAAACATTTCCGTCCACAACGCCGGCGTTTCCGCCGCATTCCGTCCCTTCACCACGTCGACAAGCGAGTCGGTGATGACGCGCGCCACGCCCGCATCCGCGTACGTGTAGCCCAGGCCGGTCGCGCCGCCGCCCATGGTTTCCACGACGACCAGCGTGGTTGCGTCCCATTGCAGCGTGCCATCCGACTCCGGGGCATCGGTCGGGATGCGAAACGCGCCGACGCACACCTGTTCGACGGTAGCCATTACGGTTTCGGTGAAGGCCATCGTCATGGTCAAACGAGTTCGCGCACGACGTCCTCGGCGATGGTGGTGGCGATCTTGAGCCGGCCTGGCGTGCCGCGGGCCATGGCCTCGGCGAGATGCAGTCCCTGTTTGAATTTGATCCGCGCCGGCATGGGCGGCTCGTTCGCGTCGACCACGCATTCAACCAGGACCGGACCCGGCGTCGCCAGGGCTTGAGCCACGATCGCGCCGCATTTCTCCGGATCATCGATGGTGAAACCGGTGCCCCCGCAGGCGCGGGCGATTCCGGGGAAATCGATCGGCTGCAGCTCGCAGACATACTCCGGGTTGCCGAGGAAGACCATTTGCTCCCATTTGATCTGCCCGAGCGTGTTGTTCTTGATCACGAACACCTTGATCGGGAGCCGGTATTTCACGGCGGTGACAAACTCGCCCATCAGCATGGTGAATCCGCCGTCACCCACGAAGGCGATGCTCTGCCGTTCCGGGAAGGCGACCTGCGCGGCGATCGCGTAGGGCAGCCCGGGCGCCATGGTGGCGAGCGTCCCCGAGAGCGAATGCATCTGTCCACGACGGGCGGGAATGTGGCGCGCAAACCACGTCGTGATCGTGCCACTGTCACAGCTCACGATGGCGTTGTCGGCGATCTGCTTGCCAATCTCCCAAGCCACTACCTGCGGCTTCATCGGCTTGTCGCGACGCGTCCCGCGCTCCTCCATCAGTTTCCGCCACTCCGCCATGCTCTTCTGCGCCTTTTCGAGGAAGCGCTTCTTGGTGCGGGTTTTTAGGAGGGGCGTAAGCAACCCAAGCACCATTCGCGCGTCGCCGGCCAGGCCGACCTCGACGGGAAAACGCAGCCCGATGCGCGCTGGGTCCAGGTCAATCTGCACCGCGCGCGCCTTGCCGGGCTTGGGATAAAATTCGATGTAGGGAAACGAGGTCCCGATCAGCAGCAGCGTGTCGCAGTCCTGCATCGCATCGAGCGACGGCTCGGTGCCGAGCAGCCCGATCCCACCCGTGGTGTAGGGCGAGTCGTCCGGCACGCAGGCCTTGCCGAGCAGCGCCTTGACGATCGGAGCGCCGATTTTCTCCGCGAGCTTTTCCAGTTCGTCGCCCGCGTCCAGGGCGCCCTGACCGGCGAGAATTACGACCTTCTCGCCGTCGTTAATCACCGCCGCGGCGCGGCGGAGTTCTCCCAGCGCCGGCAGTCCCGCGCGGTGCCCGATCGCCTGCGTGTCGGCGTGTCCCTTGACGTTGCGCTCGGAGCGTTCACCCGCCTTGGCCGGCATCGACTGGAAGTCGACGGGGAAGTTGATGTGGGCGACACCCCGGCGGGCCAGCGCGGTGCGGCAGGCAAGCTGGGTCACGTTTGCGACGTGCTGCGGACCCATCACCCGGACGTTGTAAACCGCGACGTCGATAAACAGCCGGTCCAGATCCACGTCCTGCTGCGTATGGGTGTCGATCAGGTCGTGAAACTGGTGTCCGGTAATCGCGAGAACGGGTTGGCCGTCGAGCTTCGCGTCGTAGAGGCCGTTAAGAAGGTGGATGCCGCCCGGCCCGGAGGTGGCGAGGCAAACGCCCAGCTTGCGGGTGTATTTGGCGTAGCCACATGCCATGAAGGCCGCCGCCTCCTCGTGGCGCACCTGCACAAAGCGGATCCGCTTCTCGGCCTTGCGGAGCGATTCGATGATGCCGTTGATGCCATCACCTGGCAGGCCGAAGATGACCTCCACTCCCCATTCAATCAGCGTTTCGACGAGTACGTCACCGGCAGTTTTTGTCATGTTTTTATCCTCGGTTAAATGTTTGGGTTTCCCATCAGCTCGCGGGGAAAGCCATGGTGCTCAGCAGCGCGTTCGCCTCCTGCCGCGAGTCCAGCCGCGTGTGCTGCACCACGACCGGAACGTTGGATTCAATCACGCTCGCGAAAGCCGTCCCCCGAGGAATGGCTTGCGGATCGGTGAAGTCGTTGAAGCGAAGATGGCGCGTCCGGCGGGCGGCCACGGAAAAACAATACGGGCCGACCGGATCGCGGTCTTCGTAGAAAACGGTGATGCGAATTTCCGCGTCCTGCTCCCCGGCATTCAAGATGCAGACAGCCTCGTAACTTTCCATCTCCCGTCCCGGCCCGTGGCGCCACGCGGGAATATAACCCTCCGCAATCGCCCACCGGTTTCGTCCCACGGCAGAATTGGAAGATAATGAACCCATGATTGCATAACGCCCGCCCCACGGATTACCGCGCGCGACCCGCCTACACCCAACGGACAGCAATCAAGCGCCACAGTGCCCTGGCGCGCCATGGGGCTAAACCCGGGTGAGGTAATCGGTAAACGTCAGTAACCAGGCCAGGCCCAGCCAGAAAAATCCCGCCGCCGCAAAGATCCAAACCATGCCCCGCCGCTTTCGCAGTTGCATGAAAAATGCAAAAATGAGCCCGAGTTTCGCGGTCGCAATTGCCAGGGCGAGGGGCAGTGACCACGGACCCGTAAAGAGGCGTGCGCTCAACGCCGTCAGCGTAAGCAGCCCAAGCAATCCGAGATAAACCCAGATTAACGGAGCGCGATTCTGCGGTGTTTCGGCACTCATGGATTTAGCGGGGCGGAATCAGGTAGAGCAGCGGATAGAGGAAGACCCACACACAATCGACAAAGTGCCAGTAGAGGCCGACCACCTCCACGGCATCGGCGTGTGAGGCGGAAAGGCGGCCCCGGTGGTTTAGGCCGATCAACCAGCCAATCGCCGCCAGTCCCGCGACCATGTGGACCGCGTGCAGGCCCGTCATCGCAAAATAGAGAAACAGGAACAGCTGCATCTGCGGCGGGAAACCCGGAGCGTGGTAGTTGATGCCGGGTACCAGGTGATCGCGGTAAACGGTCGCGTATTCGCTGCCCTTCAGCACCAGAAAGAGCGCGCCCAGCAGCCACGTCGCGACGAGATAGCCGCGGAGGGCGTCGCGCCGGCCGAGCTTGATCGCGCGGTCGCCGAGCGCCACACACAGGCTGCTCGTCAGCAGCAGCGCGGTGTTGATCGTGCCGATCCAGAAATCGAGCCGGTGGCTGCCGGCCGCGAATGCCGCGGGATAGGCGTGCCGGTAAACCGCATAACTCGTGAAGAGTCCGCCGAAGAACAGGATCTCCGTTGCGATGAACGCCCACATGCCCAGCCGGTTGGAAGCCGAGTGCTGGACACGATCGTGATACTGCGGCGCCACGCGATGATCGGCGGTGTTCATGGGCGATGGGCTTGTGACGTTGCCACCGGCCTTTCACCGGACGCTGCGGGATAGTGATACGGACCAGTGGTGACGACCGGCGTCTCCGCGAAGTTGTGCTCCGGCGCCGGCGAGGGCGTGGTCCATTCCAGCCCGGTGGCCTCCCACGGATTCGGGCCGGCCTTCCGGCCGCGGAAAAACGACCACGTGAGATAGACGAGCGGCATTGCATAACCGATTCCGAGGATCGTCGCGCCCGCAGACGAGAGGACATTGAGGGCCTGGAACTCCGGCGGATAGATGTGGTAGCGCCGTGGCATGCCGAGGTAGCCGAGGACAAATTGCGGGAAAAACGTCAGGTTGAACCCGGCGAAGATGGTGACCGCGGCGATGCGCGCGGTCCATTCGTGGTAGAGCCGGCCCGAGATCTTGGGCCACCAGAAATGAATCGCGCCGAGATAGGCCATGACCATGCCGCCCACCATGATGTAGTGGAAATGCGCAATTACGAAGTAGGTGTCGTGAACGTGCACGTCGATTGGCAGCGTCGCCAGGAACAGCCCGGTCAGTCCGCCGACCCTTTCCAGCACAGTGGGATCCGAAGCTTGGAATTCACGTGACTTGAAGTCGCGG
>JADMIO011411858.1_pt1 | contig 69637 bp, 62 predicted proteins | sample 8958161 | NCBI WGS metagenome assembly JADMIO01 (sample SAMN16585339, study PRJNA669376) | soil metagenome | isolation source: Crop rotation soil | place: USA: Cullars Rotation, Alabama | collected 2011 | reverse complement strand
GGCCGCGACTTCAAGTCACGTGAATTCCAAGCTTCGGATCCCACTGTGCTGGAAAGAGTTGATCGTAGGTTTTGTTCGACCATCCTGTGCGGTTGTTTCCGCCTCCTGTGACGAACATGTCCATGAATGTGTTTGCGTCATTGTAATCTCCCACCCAGGAACTGGCGGCTAGATCGTAATCTAAATTGCTCATCGAATTGAGGTAGACCTTCCATTCTTTTTGTTCAAGTTCGAGACGGATGTTGAGCTCCTTTTCGATCATGGCTTGAACTTCCGTAGCAACAGCTTTGGCGACGGAACGATCGGCGAAGAGCAAGCCGACGTGAGGGAATCCTTTTCCGTCGGGAAATCCGGCATCAGCTAAAAGTTTTCGAGCTTCAGCTGGATTGTAAGTGAGTCCTTCGGGCGATTGATAACCTGGGACGCCGGGCGGAACGAAGTGATTGGCGACTGGTTCGCCAGCTTTGGTAATTTTTTCGACGATACGCTTTTTATCGATCACGAGCGAGAATGCTTTGCGGATACGCGGATCGTCGAAAGGTTTTTTGGTGACGTTGAAGCGGTAGAAATAAGTTCCCAAAAATGCGCCAGTATGAAAATCGGGACGTCCTTTAACGGAATCCAAAATCATCGAGGGAATGAGATTCTTATCCAAAATAAGATCAGCGGCTCCGGAGTAGTAAAGATTGAAGGCGGTGTTTTCTTTACTGACAGGAAGAGCGTCGACCACTTTGAGGTTCACATTCCTGTAGTCCCAATAATGAGGATTGGCGCGTAGTCGAACACGGTAATTGAGGCGCCAATCATCTAGCATATACGCCCCATTGGAGACCAATCGGCCGGGTTTTGTCCAATCAGTGAGTCCTTTTGATTTAAGAGCTTCGATACTTTTTTCGTGGACGGGCATGAGAGTAGGGAAGGCGCAAAGATCGAGAAAGAAGGGGGTAGGATAGGCGAGGTGGACTTCGAAGGTTTGGTCGTTGATCACTCGGATTCCAACTTTAGAAAAATCGGTTAATTTTCCGGTATTAAACAGTTCAGCATTTTCGATGTAGTAGAGTTGATAAGCGTACTCGGCGGCGAGTTCGGGAGTGAGGGTTCGTTTCCAGGAATAGTAGAAGTCGTGTGCAGTCACGAAATCGCCGTTACTCCAATGTGCATCGGGTCGGAGATAGAAGGTGTAAGTTTTTCCGTCTTGGGAGACTGCCCATCCCGAAGCTACTCCTGGAATGACTTGTCCTTGTGGGTTTCGAGCGGTGAGACCTTCGAAGAGGGCGTTGACGAGGCGGCCTTCGAGCTGGCCGGTGATGATCGCGGGATCGAGGGATTCAGGTTCTGCGCCGTTGAGAAAAACAAAGTCTGCTTTTTCTGAGACGGGTCCGCACGAAGCGAGGCAAAGGCAGAGAAATATGAGTAAGCGAGCCGTCATGGATGGGTAAATTTGCATGAAAAAAATAAAATTTGAAACCATAGAGTTGGACTCGAGGATAAGGAGACGGGGAGACAAAGGATGAGTTGTCCTTTTTTCTTGTTGTATGGACGGGAATGGGATTGTCTTCACAGATCATGTACTGGGACGAGCCGAAGAAAGAACGATGGATCAATGCGCGTGTTGCCGCATGGGCGATCTTCGATCTGGGCACGACGATCTTCTCGATGAACGTCATCAGCAAGTACTTTAGTTTGTGGGCGGTGGAGCAACAGCATGGAACCGTGGCTGCATGGAATATTACCTGTGCAATGTCGATTCTCGCTACCGCACTTCTCCAGGTCGTTCTAAGCCCTATTTCCGACGAACTTGGTAAGAGAAGGGTTTTTGTCGTTTGGTTTACTGCTATCTGTATCGTTTGCTGTGCAGCTATTTCCAAGGTTAATGATTTGAACTTAGGTCTAGCACTCTTTGCATTGGCCAATTTGGGTTACCAAACCGCGTTCGTTTTTTATAGTGCCATGTTAGGAGATATCACTGATAAACGTCATGAATCCCGAGTTTCAGGAATTGGAATTGGTGCAGGATATGTGGGTACTATTCTTGGATTGCTTATCGCGGCTCGTTGGGTTGAAGGTACTCCAGGAAATTTCAATTATTCGAAAGTCTTTTCGATTACGGCGTTTTTGTTGTTCCTTTTTTCATTGCCACTTTTTCTGTTCGTGAAGGAAAAACCGAGTTTAATTCGATTTAACCTGACGGAGAGTATTAAAAATAGCGTGGGAGCATTTACCACAACTATGCGTCGCGTTACGAGGAACAGAGAGATGTTGCTTTTCTTTATCGCCTGCATTCTGTGTTTGGATGCAGTTCATACCGTAATTGTAAACATGACGTTGTATTGTACAAAGGTCGTGGGATTGGATGCTGTGAAAGGGGTTGATTGGTCCATCGGTTGGAAAGATAATGTTTTATATGCTCTTAAGGTTAGTGAAATTGATGCTTTTCTGATTACATGCGCAGGTTTTGGAATTATCGGTGCCCTTGTTTTTGGTGATGTTGCTGATAAAACAGATCGATATAAAACGCTTATCGTGGTGGTTATTGTTTGGATGGTCGCACTAGTGCTCGCTATCTTTAGTGTGCAGAGAAAGCTGTTTTGGTTTGCCGGACCGCTTTTTGGAATTGGCTTTGGAGGAATTTGGACGGTAAGCAGAGCTTACTTGCAGCAGCTGTGTCATCCAGAGGAAAGAGGTCAAATGTTCGCGCTGTTTGGTTTGGCGAATCGTTGTGCCGCATTTATCGGCCCGCTGGTTTGGGCTGCTGTTTTTGCGATCTTTGAACCTACGTGGGGTGAGCGAAAGGCCTACCGATGCGCAATCGGAGCGGTGCTGGTGTTGATGATCATCGGATTTTGGATTCTTTTGATCGCGAGACCTAAAGAAAAAACCCGACTCGTTTGACCGAGTCGGGTTTAAGATTCTAAAAGGTAGGGGCGACCCTCTCGGTCGCCCGCGATCGAGCGGAATGCTCGACCCTACCCAATCACTTCTGTTCTTGTCCGTCGTGCTTCTGTTTGTAGATATCTTTGCTGAGATAATCTTGGTATTTTTGCAATCGAGCGCGTTCTTCAGGAGTTAGAGAACCGTCTTCTTTAAGGCGTTTTTCGACTCGAGCTGCTCGGAATTCTTTTTCCTTCAAGGTGAGGGCTTCGCGGCGGGTGAGTTCACCGGATTTAACTCCTTGTTGGATTCGATCCTTTTGGTTTTCTTGGTGTTGATTGATCGTGGGATCTTTGGTGCCGAGCTTTTTAGGATCGGGAGTGAGACGAACTTCTTCGTCATGCTTCTCTTGATAGATTTCTTTGCTGGCAGCGTTCTGATCTTTGTGAAGGTCGACGCGTTCATCCTTGGTAAGAGTTCCGTCGGATTTATATTCTTTTTCTTCCTGACGGATTTCTTTTTGATCCGAAACGAGTTCTTTGGTTTCTCCCTTGGTCAACGAACCCGATTTAACGCCTTGTTGGATTCGATCCTTTTGATTGTCTTGTCTCCCGTTAACTCTGGGATCATGGATTCCAGGCTTGCCGGGCTGAGCGGGAGTTACGCCAGGTTGGGTTTCGGCATCATGCTTCTCTTGATAGATTTCTTTGCTGGCAGAGTTCAGATCTTTGTGAAGATCGACGCGTTCGTCTTTGGTGAGAGTTCCGTCGGATTTATATTGCCCTTCTTCCTGACGAATTTCTTGTTCGGTGGATCGTAGCCCTTGGGTTTCGTCTTGCGTGAGCTGCCCGGATTTCACGCCTTGTTGAATACGATCTCTTTGGTTTTCTTGGCGTTCGTTGACTCCAGGATCTTTATCGAGCCAATTGGGGCCTGATCCATCGCCGCCTGCATTACGTTGTTGGAGTTGGCGAGAATCATCTTTCGTATAATCATGATGTTCCGCAAATTTTTCTTTAGCTTGTTGGGCGGCATTGTGATTGGGACCGCTGCTGGGATGGCTGAATCCGCCGGGACGTTTGGCCCCGCCGCCGCCGGGATGTCCTTCTGCGAAGAGGGGACTGGTTGCAATAATAACTGAACATGCTGCTGCTAATGTAAGTTTAATTTTCATAATGATTCCTTAAATTGTTTGTTAAAGGTATCGCTTTCTAAGGATATAAACAGAACGGTTGCGTTTCAGTTCTGAATAAGTAGTAAATTGTTTACTATTGACTTTTACTATGTCCGCAACTTTTCCAAAACAGCTGTAATTTGTTCAGGATCAACGGGTATGTCGGTCTTCACTGCTCCGATTTTTTTTGCGAGAACAAATCGCATTTGTCCTGCTGCAACTTTTTTATCCAAGCGCATTGCGGCGAGAATTTGATCGTTCGTGATATGTCCGGGCAGGATGGTTGGCAGTCCCGCTTTTTCAATCAAGTGTTTGATGCGTTTTGCTTGCGGTAAAGAAAGCTTTAGAATTTTGTGAGAAAGATCCACGGCTCCGATCATTCCCAGCGCGATTGCCTCGCCATGAAGAAGCGAGTAGCGAGCTGCGTTTTCAATCCCGTGACCGATGGTGTGTCCGAAATTCAAAATGGCTCGCAGTCCTTTCGTTTCGAATTCGTCTTTCGAAACTACTTTCGCCTTAATACGGCAGCAGCGCTCGATGATCCAGCTGAGTTCATCCGAATCGCGTTTAAGAATTTGGGCCATCTTCTTTTCCAATCGCGTGAAAAGGGTCGCATCGGAAATGACTCCATATTTAATGACTTCAGCTAGACCCGATCTGAACTCGCGATCGGGGAGTGTGGACAACGTTTGCGAATCGATGATGATTGAGCAGGGTTGATGAAAAGCTCCCACCAAATTTTTTCCCACAGGAAGATTGATTCCCGTTTTACCTCCGATGGAGCTATCCACTTGAGCAACGAGTGTAGTGGGAACATGGATGATTCGAATTCCCCGCAGGTAGGTCGCCGCGAAGAATCCGACGACGTCGCCGATTGCACCGCCTCCAATAGCGATCACCACGGATTTACGGTCCAACATCGCTTGTGCGGCTGTAGCGTAAAGTTTGGGAAGCGTCGAAATATCTTTGGCGGATTCGCCGCCGGTCATAAAGTAGAAACCTACGCATCGGCTGCCGAGTTGTTGGATGATTTTATCGGCGATGGGTTTTACTTTTTCATCCGCAACCACCAATGCTCGAGATTGCTCGGATTTTAATATCGCATTTTCCGTGATCGCTTGGGGTAGGACCTGGCTTCCGATGATGATCGTATGAGAGCGGGATCCTAATGAAACAGGGATGGAGGGCATCCGGGGAAGGGAAGTTAGAAGTTAAAAATTAGAAGTGAGAAATTATTTTTAAGATACTAACATTGATCCGTCTAGATGAAATGCAAATATACAGTGATATTACTCCATTGCATCGCGCAACAAATCGAAATCTAAAAATTTTGAAAGAGATGCTGAAGCGCGGCGCAAATCCAAATGTCAAAGATGATGTTAAGAAGAAAATAGAGGAACTTTTGCAGCAACTTCGAAAAACACCGCCATCTTAGTGAAAATTTAGGCTTGCGACATGCCGTGGACTTCGAAAGATTAAGGGCGCATGCAAAACTTCTTCCGTTATTCTGTCATTCCTCAACTTCCTCCCGCCCTCGAGCCTTTGCGCGAGATGGCGTTCAACGTTTGGTATAGTTGGGAACCCGACTGTGTTGCTCTTTTTGAAAGTCTCGATCCCGAGCTTTGGGAGAAGTGTTATCACAATCCCGTGCAGATGCTTCAACGTGTCCGCCAAGCTCGCCTCGTTGAAATGGCGGAAGAGGATGATTTTATTCGGCCTCTAAAGAACGTTCACAAAAAATTTAAAGCTTACATTTCTCAAAAGGACACTTGGTATGCAAAATCGGGAGTCAATCTTCCCGGGCCGATCGCTTATTTTTCCGCCGAGTTCGGTTTGCATGAATCGATTCCCGAGTATTCCGGCGGTCTCGGAATTTTAGCTGGAGATCATTGCAAAGCGGCTAGCGATCTCGGACTTCCGTTCTACGCAGTGGGTCTTCTGTATCATCAAGGATACTTCAAGCAACGTCTCAACAAAGAAGGATGGCAGGAAGCGTTGGCTATGGACATCAACTTTTACGAGCTTCCGATGTCCGAAGTTCGTAAATCGGACGGATCACCGCTGAAGGTTCAAGTCACTATTCTCGATCGTGTTGTCACCATCAAGGTTTGGGAAATGAAGGTCGGACGTATTTCATTGATCATGCTTGATACGGACATTCCAGATAATCGGCAGGAAGATCGCCTGATTACCGCGGAACTCTACGGCGGCGATTTGGAGATGCGTATTCGACAGGAAATTGTGCTCGGTATCGGAGGTACGCGTGCTCTCGACGCCATGGGGATCAAACCCGCGGTCTTTCATATGAACGAAGGTCATGCGGCCTTCTTGGGTATCGAACGCATCCGTCAGCTCATGAAGGAACGTGGCATCGAGTTTTATCCCGCTCTTCAAGTTACGGCTGCTAGCAATGTTTTTACAACTCATACTCCCGTTCCCGCTGGTAACGATGCGTTTAGCGTCGAGCTCATGGGGCGGTATTTTGGGAATTTCATTCAAGATGTAGGAATTAATTTCGACGAGTTCCTTCGTTTCGGCCGTCCGTGGAATCATCAACCGAATGAGCCTTTCAGCATGACGATTCTTGCGTTGAGAATGTCCCGGCGCGCGAATGGCGTGAGTGCGCTACACGGGAAAGTTTCGCAAAAGATGTGGAACATCGTTTGGCCGAACACTCCTTTAGATGAGGTTCCGATCTCGAGTGTGACGAATGGAATTCATCTTGAAACCTGGATGGCTGCCGAAATGCGGGCGCTTTATGATCAATATTTTGGCTCTAAGTGGCAGGATCAATGTGTCGATTTGGATATCTGGCGTCGAGTCAGCGATATTCCGGATGAAAAACTCTGGAATACGCATCAATCGTTAAAGCGAAAATTGGTAGAGTTCGTTCGAAAGCGTGTCCGCGTTCAGCGCGAGCGCAATGGAGAGACGCCCGACCGTATCCGAGCGGCTAGCACGCTTTTGGATCCTGAAGTTCTGACGATTGGGTTTGCCCGTCGCTTCGCAACCTATAAGCGAGCCCTTTTAATTTTCCGAGATTTGGAGCGGCTCCGCACGATCATCAAACGAACCGATCGACCGATTCAGTTTATTTTTGCCGGTAAATCGCATCCTCGCGACGAAGGCGGCAAACGTCTTATTCAACAACTCTATCGAATCATTCAGGAACCGGACTTCGAAGGTAAAGTGGTATTTGTTGAGGATTACGATACCAACGTCGCTCGTCACTTGGTTCAAGGCGTGGATGTTTGGTTGAACAATCCTTTGCGTCCATTGGAAGCCAGCGGTACGAGCGGTCAAAAAGTTCCGCCCAATGGAGGTGTTAATTTGAGTGTCTTGGACGGTTGGTGGTGCGAGGGCTACAATGGAAAAAATGGATGGGCGATAGGTCCCGAGATCGAAGATGGAACTCCCGAAGTTCAGGATGAGGTAGATATCAAATCACTCTACTCCATTTTGGATCAACAAGTAATCCCGCTCTATTATGCGAAACCTGACGGTCGATTGCCGTTGGCATGGATCAACTTGATGCGCGAATCCATTCGCTCTGTTTCACCCGTGTACAACACGCGTCGAATGGTCCGCGATTATTTGCTGGGTTTCTACGCCCCTGCTGCAGGTCGAGCAGATCGTTTGATCGCGGATAATTTTGCTGAAGCTAAAAAGCTGGCGGAATGGAAAGTGATGATTCGCGGCACATGGCCTCAGGTAAACGTTCAGGAAATCGTTTGCGACCATCCGAAACCTTACGCGATCTTTGTCGGTGAGAAGATTCAGGTGAAGGCCAAAGTCTATCTTGGAAATCTTTCACCTGAGCATGTTCTCGTTGAAGCTTATTCGGGAGAAGCCGATGCGGCCGCGGCGGTAAAAAATCCTACGTTAACTCAGCTGACCAAAAATGGTGCGGGAGGGGATGGAGTACATGTGTATTCGGGTGCAATCGATGCGAATGAGAGCGGCGCCTATGCGTTTAATGTTCGAGTCCTGCCAACGCATCCGAACCTTAATCAGAAGCATGAGCTGAGGTTGGTGGCTTGGGGCAAAGCTTAAAAAAGCAAAGCTTTCTTAAGCAGTCGCAAGTTACAGGTGACAAGGGAACAGGAGCTTGTGCTCTTGAAACTTGGCACTCAGTGAGTTGCTGCGCAACTCACATACCCATTATCTCGTAACCTGAATCGACGTAGATGGTTTGACCGGTAATCGCCGCAGCGCCTTGGCTTGCTAAGAAAACACCGGTTTGACCGAGTTCAGAAGGATCCACATTTCGTTTCAACGGAGCGTGAGCTTCGTAATGTTTGAGCATGAGATTGAATCCGGAAATGCCGCGCGCCGCTAGCGTGTTCATGGGGCCCGCGCTAATCGCATTCACTCGAATCTTCTTAGGACCTAAATCATATGCGAGATAACGAACGCTTGCTTCGAGGGATGCCTTGGCAACTCCCATGACATTGTAATGGGGGACTACTTTGACCGCCCCATAATAACTCATGGCGATGATGCTGCCGCCGTCTTTCATCAGAGGAGCGGCTCGTTGCGCCATGGCGACTAATGAGTAAGCGCTGATATCGTGGGCAACACGAAAAGCTTCGCGAGTAGTATTGATGAATTCCCCTTCGAGAGCTTCGCGAGGAGCAAAAGCTACTGAGTGAAGCAGGAGATCAACCTTGCCGAGCTTCGCTCCAACTTGTTTGAAAACATCGTCCAATTGCTGATCGCTTGCCACATCGCAAGGGATAAGGAGAGTATCGGAGCCAAAAGTTCCTACGAGCTCTTCCACGTTTTCCTTAAGACGTTCACCTTGGTAGGTGAAAGCGAGTTTTGCCCCTGCTTCATGCCATGCTTGAGCGATAGCCCAGGCAATGCTTCGTTTATTCGCGACGCCAAAAACGATTCCTAACTTTCCATCTAGAGATTTAGCGGTCATACGTGGTTCTTCTAAGGTTGCAGTGCTCATAGTTTAAAATTGATCCGCGGGCAACGCTTCATCGATCAACATGATCGGTATATCTTCGCGGATGGGATAAATGAACTTCCCGTCTTTTCGAATGAGGCCGCTGTCGATTTTTTCCTTCACGACTTGTCCCGCACGGTTTTTGATGCCGCCGCTGGAAATTTTTGCGTTAATTCGGTCGATCAACGCTTGGTCCGCGATGGAAAGATCCTCTTTGGTTTCCGGGCAGCAAAGAATGTCTAAAAGTTCCTGAGATATCATTGAAGTAAAAGCTATAGGCTATAAGCCATAGGCTACAAGTAAAAAGTAGGAAGGCAGAAAACCACTGAGTCAGAGAGATTCCTCGACTACGCTCGGAATGACAGAACGTAGAGATATTTTTAACCCTGCAGCTTAGCACATTCGGCTAAAGCGGCTGCCCAAACGATTCGGACCGGAACTTTTTGCTTCTCTGCCCGTTTGCGGCATTCTTCGAATTCCGGTTTCGCTGAAATAATTTCTCCGTCTAGTGATCCAATCTTGATTGGAATGGAGCCCCACTTAGTCTTGATCCATTTGATTTCTCGGGAGAGGCAGATTCGCTCAGACTTGCGGACTCGCACTCCAAATGTTCCGGTCTCTTTCATGAGAAGTTTTGAGAGCTCCGATGTTTTCGCGGGATCACAAAGAACCGTGATCAGTGTTCCTAGGCGTCCTTTTTTCATCTGGATCGAGCGAGAGAAAGCTTCTCTTGCTCCTTTGCGGAGAAGTTGATCAATTGAGTGAGCAATGATTTCCGGCGTTGTGTCGTCGATGTTCGTTTCAATGACCTCGATGACTGATTCATCCTGCGCTTGAGCTTTCTCGGCGTCACCTAAGAGAGCTCGCAGTACATTGGGATGTTTAGGGAAAACCTTGGTACCTAGTCCGTATCCGATTTTTTCCGTTTTGAAAACGGGAAGAGGAATAAAGTGTTCGACGAATTCAGCAAGAATTCCTGCACCCGTAGGTGTAATGAGTTCGCTTGGAATATCAATTTGTCGAAGAGAAATGCCTTTGAGGAGTTCCAGCGTTGCAGTTGTAGGAACGGGGAATCGTCCATGAGCGCAGTTCACGAATCCATGTCCTTCGCAAGGGATCGATGCGAGGATTTGTTGAGGGGATAATTTTTCGATCAGAACGCAAACTCCTACAATGTCGACGATCGAGTCGACGGCTCCGACTTCATGGAAATGAACTTTATCGGTGGCCATTCCATGGATTTTTCCTTCCACAATAGCGATTCGATGGAAAATGCTGAGGGATCGCTTTTTGACGAAGGGTGAGAGTTTGCTCTTGGAGATGAGTTTTCGAATGTCCGCGTATGTTCGGCCATGATCGTGATGATGAGAGCTTAGTACGCCGAAGCCCGATTTTTTTTGCTGATGTTGTAAGTGGACGTCAAATTTTGTGCCGGTGATATTTTGTTGATTACCTCGGCTGACTTGAAGGCGATACTCGCGTGAGATGCCGAGTTTTCTTAGTTCGGTCTCAAGATATTTGAAAGAAACACCTAGATCGAGCAGCGCAGCGATGGTCATATCGCCGCTGATGCCGCTGAAACAATCGAAGTAGAGTGTTTTCACAAGCAGGATTCAGCCACAAAGAGGGACAAGAGGATACAAGAAAATTCCCGTGGCTTACGAATTAGATTTGTAAAGCCCCTCATCCTAACCTTCTCCCAAAGGGAGAAGGAAAATTTCCCTCTCCTTTTAGGAGAGGGGCAGGTTGAGGGTTAATTTCCCTGCCTATTCTTGAACAGACGCTAAGACCCTCGAAACGATTGAAGAAGGGATAAGGGAGTAGTGGCTCTACTGCCTTTCCCCTTGCCCGTCGTGGCTGGCTATGAGAGATTCTTGATCCCTATGAGTAAAGCCAGCCCTGATTTAAAGAAGCACAGTCGAGTAATGACCCAAGGAGATTATCGCGCCCCTAATCGCGCCATGCTGCGCGCGGTTGGATTCAAAGACGAAGATTTTGAAAAACCGATCATTGGTTTGGCAAATGGCTTTAGCACCATCACTCCCTGCAACTCCGGAATGGAACCGCTTGCCAAACGCGCGGAAAAAGGAATCAGAGAAGCCGGAGGAATGCCTCAAGTATTTGGAACGATCACGATTGCGGATGGAATCTCAATGGGAACCGAAGGAATGAAATGTTCGCTCGTGAGTCGGGAAGTAATCGCGGATTCGATTGAAACAGTTTGTCGTGGACAAAGTATGGATGGAGTTCTCTCGATTGGCGGATGCGATAAAAACATGCCTGGTTCTTGCATTGCGATGGCTCGGTTGAATATTCCTGCCATCTTCGTGTACGGCGGAACGATTAAGCCGGGGCATTATCATGGAGAAGATTTGACAGTTGTGAGTGTCTTTGAAGCGGTCGGACAATTTGGTGCAGGAAAACTTTCTCGAGAAGATTTTGGATGCATTGAACGTTTTGCATGTCCAGGTGCAGGATCGTGTGGAGGTATGTATACCGCTAACACAATGAGTTCTGCCTTTGAAGCGATGGGAATGAGTTTGCCTTACAGTTCCACGATGGCGGCTGAAGACGAGGAGAAAGCGCGAAGCAGTGAAGATAGCGGCCGCGCTCTCGTGGAACTCATTAAGCGTGACATCAAAGCGCACGACATTATCACACGAAAGTCGATCGAGAATGCGATTGTGGTGGTTCAAGCCATCGGTGGTTCTACGAATGCGGTGTTGCATTTGTTAGCGATTGCTCATGCGGCGAATGTGAAGTTGAGCATTGATGATTTTGAAAAGATGCGTCACAAAGTTCCGCATTTAGCGGATTTGAAACCTTCCGGACGATATGTTGCTACCGATCTTCACCGAGCCGGCGGAATTCCACTGATCATGAAGATGTTGCTTAAGGCGGGATTGATTCATGGAGATTGCATGACCGTGACAGGCAAGACTGTAGCGGAAAATTTGAAGGATGTTCCTGATGCTCCCTCGCCGAATCAGAATGTGATCCTTCCCTTTAACAGGCCCAAGTATGCGAAGGGTCACTTGAGCATTCTCAAAGGTAATCTTGCTGAGGAAGGTTGTGTTGCCAAAATTTCCGGTATCAAACACACCCATTTTACAGGTCCTGCAAAAGTTTTTGATTCCGAAGAAGAATGTATGGCCGCGATCATGGGAGATAAAATCAAAGCGGGAGATGTTCTTGTTATTCGCTACGAAGGACCCAAAGGGGGACCCGGTATGCGCGAAATGCTTTCCCCCACAGCTGCGATTATTGGCAAAGGATTGGGAGATTCTGTGGGATTAATTACCGATGGACGTTTCTCGGGAGGAACTTATGGCCTCGTGGTTGGACACGTTGCGCCTGAAGCTCAGGTTGGCGGCAATATCGCGCTCGTGAAAAATGGAGACATTATTACTATCGATGTGGATAAAAAACTTCTCGAAGTGAAGCTTGCAACTAAAGAGCTTTCCGCGCGCCGCAAAAAATGGAAAGCGCCTGCGATTCGTTATAAGCGGGGGGTACTTGCGAAGTATGCGACTCTTGTATCGAGCGCCTCGGTTGGAGCGGTGACGGACTGATAAATTCGGATCTCGGAACGGGATTGCGGAGCTTTCTAAATCAAGCCCACGATCTTTGGAGAAAAATAATGAAGAATTCCTTCAAATGAATATTTTGGAGTTTCCATTTGAATACTTTCCCCGTGTAAGCCGTCTATAAGTGTGTTAGTTTTTTCGTTTACCGATGCGAGAGACGACCAAGAAAATTGTTAAGAAGATTTTCGCCTTTTTCCGGGGTGTGCGGCAGATTCTTTTCTTTCTCGTTTTTACAGTGGTAGCATTTCTTGCCTATCTGCACTTTCATGGACTGCCGCTCTCTTGGAAGCAGAAATTTCTTAGCGAACTCGCTCATCGCGGTATCATGATTGAACTGAAGTCGCTCCACTTTGAGCCTCTTCGAGGTCTAGTCGCCCGCGGGATTGAGTATAAAACTGTTCAAGATTCCACGATTAAGGTTGCTGAGTTATCCGTTAATTTTCATTTTACGGATCTCTTGTTTAATAATTTTACTTTTGATCACCTCGTCGTCGAAGGCGCGGATATTCAACTTCATTCGCCGGGCGAGACATCGCCCATTGTTATGCAACGCGCCAGTGGCACGTTCCGGTTTCTCGGAAACAAAATTGTGAAGCTGGAATCGATTCAAGGTGATCTTTTGGGGTTGCGTCTTGAGATCAATGGCCAGTTGGATACAACGCCTGCCGAGAAAAAGGAAGGAGCGGAAAAAAAGCCGTCGAAGATCGATTTAAAAAAAATTCAGTCTTATTTGGCAAAAATTGGGGCAGTTCAAAAGGGAGAGCCCATTCTCATTAGTATCGACGTAGACGGAAAACTGGCGGATTCGAAAAATATCGTTTCAACCGCGCGAGTTTATGGAAAATCAGTTTCGTACGAAGGATGGAAAGCGGATGTGATTTCCGGGAAGATCACTTACATCGACGGCGTAGTTGTGCTTCCTTCGCTATCCATCGAGTCTAATGGAGGCAAATGTTCCATTTTTGGGTGGTGGGACATTCCGCATGGGTATTTCGAAGTAGAGACCGTAAGTAATTTGGATCCGAATGCTCTTTTTCTGGAGGGAGCAAAGTATCGTCCGACCTTCTTAAAAGAGACGCGGTTCAATACGCCGCCGGAATTTTGGATCAAGGCGAGTATGAACATGAATGACGAGAAGCCGTTCGAAACGCTGGAAGCGAACGCGAATTTCCTCGTTCGCAATACGAGTTGGCGAGGGAATTTGATTCAGGAGTGCCGAGGGACTATTTACGTTTCCAAGGGCCAAGTGGAGGCTCCCCATTTAGTTTTAGTGAAAGATCTGGGGAAGATGAATGGAGATTTCGCTTTCGACATTCCTCAGAAAAAGTTGTTTTTCGATTTTGATAGTTCGATCGATGTAGCCTGGGTGATGAAACTTCTCTATCCGAGCGAGAAGAATTGGTTCCAACTGGTGCAATTCACTCGTCCTTGTCCGACGAAACTAGCCGGAGAGTGGGCGATTCGCGATCCGAATGGATTAAAAGCAAAAGGTGAATTCGATTGGCGTGATTGGTATTCCAATCAAGTCTTCCTTCGTTCGGCTAAAGCAAAAATCGATATCGATGGACGAAAGTTTCATTTCACGAACGCTAAGTTATTGAGGGATGAAGGCGAGGTTACTGGCAATTTTACCTTAGACTTTGGAAGTCAAACGCACACGATTGACGCAAGATCCAGCATTTCGTTTCTGGAGCTGACTCGTTTGATTGGTCCGTATACGGAGAAACTCTTTAGCTATTATAAGTTTTTGACTCCTCCTAAACTGACCTTGAAGGGGACGCTCAATACGGAAAATCCCAGTGAGAACGATTTCTTCGTTCACGTCGAATCTGACCGCTTTAAGATTTGGAAGCTATCGGCATCCAATGTTTCGGCAGATATTCGAAGCCAAGGCAAATGCTTAGAAATCGCGAATCTCAAAAGCACTTTTTATGACGGACGTTTGGAGGGAAATGCTGTTTTTGATCTCTCCACTCCACAGCAAGATTGGACGTTCAATTGTCACGCAGACCAGGTCGACTTCGATCGGTTTACAAATGACCTTTGGCAGTATCAACAAGTTGAAGGCAGGCTGACAGGATGGGCCGAAGTGAGTGGGACGATGTTATCGTCTAAAGAATGCGTGGGACGCGGTGAAGCCACGATTGCGGATGGGCTTTTGTGGAAGATTCCACTCTTTGGGGAATTGTCTAAATTCATTCCTATCTTGGGCGAGCATAACGCGACGAAAGGAATGGCGGCGTTCACCATCGCCGATGAAAAGGTTAATGTGGATGACATGAAAGTGAGTGCAGGGATTTTATCTCTGACTGCAAAGGGAATTTACAAGTTCGATGAATCGGTTGATTTTATCGTGCAGGGACATTTCTTGAGAGCGTTTTTGGGTTTGGGGTACGTACTGGATCCGTTTACCAAGGCATTCGAATATCATCTCGGCGGCAAACTTAGTGATCGAAAATGGAAGCCGAGATTTATTCCAAAGGAACTGCTGCTTCAGTTTGGAGATGGCAGCGAGTCGAAATCCCAAGAGGAAAAACAGGATCGTAATCGACCGCGCTGAAGTCATCCCGGCGAAAGCTGGGGTCCAAGTAGATTTGTTTTGTCTGGATTCCGACGTTCGCCGGAATGACGTGGATGGGGCCAAACGTATCTTTCTCTGACGAAAATCTCTATCGACTCCGTCTTCTCGGTATGAGAAAAACGGTTGTTCATCATGAATCTAGCGCCTCTTAAAGAATGTTTTTTGTATGGGATTTTGGATTTGGGTTATTTGGGAAAGAAGGATCCTAAGAAGGTAGTGGCTCAGATGATCGAGGGAGGTGTTGATGTGATTCAAATCCGTGCGAAGGATTTGTCACATGATCGAGTGCGCAGCCTTACCCATTCCGTCATGCATGTTGCAAGGGGAACAAAAGTTCCCATTATTATCAACGATCATGCGGAGATCGCTTCGGAGTTTGATGTCGCTGGAGTTCATTTGGGGCAAGATGATATTAGTATAACTAAGGCCAGAGAGATCGTTGGTCCTAGCAAAATTGTAGGACGATCTACCCACTCCTTGGCACAGGCGTTGACTGCTGCAGATCAAGGAGCCGATTATATTGGCGTAGGCCCGATTTTCAAAACTCCCACCAAGCCGGATTATCGTCCCGTAGGGGTTGAGTTGATTCGTGAAGTTCGTTCCAAAATCAAAATTCCGTTCTTTAGTATTGGTGGAATTAAGATTGAAAATATTTCCGAGGTCTTAGACGCAGGCACGGAACGAGTTGTAGTAGTTTCAGGCATTCTACAGGCAAAAAATCTCGTCGAGTATTGCAAGGAATTGAAAGAGATCTTGCGCGAACGTCAGGAAGAACAGCGACGCAAGAAAACTCGAATGGGCGGTCGGTAGATAGTTTGTTTGAGGTTCGCACCGTCAAAGAGTCCATTTCGGACTTTTTCCTAATTCCTGTCCAAAAATGTGGATAAATGACCGAAAAGGTGGGTTCTGCAGAATGTCAGCTTTTTCGGAAAGAAAGTACGTTCATGGAATATCCGTACATCATTTTTAAGATTCACCAATTTCCAAGGGAAACGCGCTTAAATATCTCTCTTGGAGAAGGGTGTGCGCCAAATCCCGTTCCGCTCCGCTGCGGACGGGAGGCGGCAAAAATGTCTTACTTCTCTTAAGTTTGGTTGAGGCGGCGCGAGTTACTTTTTCCATTCGATAAAAAATGGCAAGCCTGAGATATCGTTTCGAAACTCTAGTCCGTGTATGGTGCTCCAATGCGCGCATACCGGAAAAGATTTTATCAGATTTCGAGATTCGAAATCTCCCATTCCTTCGATCCTCGTTCCGTCGATCCATACGAAATCTTGCGATGAGGTTGGTTGCTCGAGTTTCGCTCCTACCCAGGATGATCTAGAAGGGAGGCGAGTTTTTTGGATATAGTTCAAGACAGTTTTATTTCGAATGACTGCCAAGTCTCCCCCTAGGCTTTGACATATTTTTCTAGAGTCATGCCAACTTAAGAAGTGCGGAATAAATAAGAAATACGATCCGTCGATTCCTGTTGAAAGACTTTTTAGGGTCTGGCGGTCGTTTTCGCGGATAGCTAATAAAATTTTTGCAATTTGTGCTTGTCGCAAAGATTTAGGATGTTGGCTCCAAATCTTAATGGCGCGCGCTAATTCACTGTTGGGAAGAGTTTCGCAATCAAAATAAAATTCCTGCGGAGGATTTTCAATAAATGGTTCGAGAGACGTAATGGGTATGTTCCAACAATTCAGCTCTATAAAATCTATTCCTTCGAGGGGTTCGAGGGAGGTGATGGGGTTGATAGCGATATCAAGGTTGCGCAATCGCTTCATGCCACGCAATGGTTCCAATGACGTAAGTTGATTTTGCTGGCAAGTCAGGGAAGTGAGAGGGAGATGACGGAGGGGCGATAAATCAGTGATTTGATTGATGTCGGCATCTAAAATACTCAAGTTCATGCCTTCCAGAAAATTTAAATTGGTCAATTCTGATCGCGAACAGCTTAATCGAAAGAGGGATATATCACGTAATACATTCCAATTTCTTATTTCCTTATTGCCGGAAGCTCTTAAAATTTGCAATCGCATGTCCCGAAGCGGTTCTAAGGACTGGATATTGTTGTCCATAATCGTGAGATCCTCTAAGGACAGGCCTTGTAACGGCGTAAGATCGACAATTTTATTCAATCCCATATCAAGGATTTTCAAAGGCATTCCACGCAGCGGTTCTAAAGAGGAAACCTCGTTGCCTCGACCAAAAAGTCTCTCCAATTTCATTCCGGCAATCGGAGTAAGTTCACGAATATCTTGAAAAGAGATATTGAGTTCGAATCCTTGATCGGTTAAGTCCAATTTCGCCTGAGGCCAATGTTCTAAAAGGGTTTTTTTGTACGAAGTGAATTTCTCTTTGTAGTCTAGACGAGTCTGAATAATTTCCAGACCACGCTTGGCTTGTTCAAGGCGTAAGGGATCTTCAGTCGAATCGAGAGTTTCTTGAAAAAGACATTTCGCCACCTCGTAAGAACCTTTCTCAAGCTGGCGATGAGCCATATCCAAGATATCCGCCTTTACGGATGCTCCCAGCTTGTAAATTTTGATATCGCTATACCAGGTTTCAGTTTTCCATCCGTAAAAGCCAACTAGATATCGATCCATGCCTGAAAGCGGCTGCGGATCATCTACCTCGAAGATCAGCTTGTCATTAACCCAGAATGATAAACGTGAATCTTTTTTTTCTGCGCAAACGCGATAAGTAACTCCTCGAATGATGGGTGATTCGGCGCGTTCCCACAATCTTTCCCCCGCTCGCTCTAAGAATGTTCGCGTGTTTCCTTCGCCCCCAAATTGAAACATATATCCCGTATTGCACGCTTTTTTCCGATTGGTGAGAGATAACGCAGACATGAAGCAACTGATATCGCCAAGATCGTCTCCTTCCTGCCTGCACGTAAACTCGATTCGGACGTCGCCACTGATCGATTGCTTGAGATAAAGTATTTGAGGCTTTGCGTCACTTAATTTTAGTTCTCCCTCTTTTATCGCCCAACTGCCAATTATTTCCCATCGAGATTCGACGCTGGTATGGGTGAGATTCTCTTCAAGAACAAGATTCCACTTCTTGCGGCTCTCGTTTTCCAGTCGTGTCTGCAGCTCGATCTTTTCGGCTTCCGACTTTTGACGAGCTTCTTGCTCGAGGATAAATTCCTGCATGGAAATAGCGCGTTTTGCTGTAAGTTTCTTTTTAAGCTTTTCCCACCAAGTTAATGGACGGACGCTGATGGGATTTCCCTCCAACCATGCTTTTAGATCATCGGCCAGAACATCGACCGTTCTATATCTACGGGACGATTGTTTCTCCAAGCACTTGAATACGATTAGCTCGAGTTCGAGAGGGATTTCTGGATTCAATTTTCGAAGAGATTCCGGTTCGTCATGAAGCACTGAGTAAATCGTTTGATACACATTGCCGTTATCGAAGGCCGATTCGCCTGCTAAAATGTCATACATCACCACGCCTAGCGCCCAGATATCAACCCCAGGCCCAATGTCTGACGAAGCTCCCATCGCTTGTTCGGGTGACATATAGGCGGGGGTTCCAACGATTGTCCCACCCAGTGTGAGGCTATGAGTATCTTTTGTATTCCGAGCGAGTCCGAAATCCATGATTTGTGGTTCACGATGGTGATCAATCATGATGTTGCCCGGCTTCATGTCCCGGTGAATAATGCCTTGCTGATGTGAATAATGGAGGGCGCGCGCGACCTTCTCTATGATGCGAATGCGTTCAGGAATAGACGTTTTAACTTTCTTAAGCCATTCTTCCAACGTGACGCCATCCACTAAATCCATCGTAAAATAGTCGAAGCCTCCATCGCGTCCCACATCATGAACGGAAACGATGTTGGGATGACGCAGTCTTGCAGCATTGCGAGCTTCTTCTCTGAAACGTTCGATGAGATGTTTATCGAGATTAATCTCGACCGTTTTCAACGCCACTTGTCGGTTGAGGCGAGTATCTACGGCTTCGTAAACAAAACCCATTCCGCCCCGTCCGATATTTCTTACGATGCGATAAGGGCCAAGATTTTTGATCTCACTTTCCGCAAGAGAACTAGCTTTCCGATTTTGGCTTAAGGAGTCTTGTGCTACGCCCACTTTTTGAGCGTCAGTCCCGGAGAGTGTAAAGACTCCGGTCGAGTCAATATTGGCGGGTTTGGAATGTTTATTCTCGGAGACGGGGTGATGGAGTGCTTTGCCGCAGTGGGGACACCCTTCCATGGATCCGCTCTCTTTGAGTTCAATCCATTGACCGCAAAAAGGGCAATTCATGGAGGTTACGGCCATAGTATTTGCAGGAAAGTAGAGCTATCAATTAAATCAAAAATTCACATGGTTTGCACGAAGAAGATCTCCCAGTGGATAAGAAAAGTAGACGCTTCAACTTCCGTAATTCTTCAAGAATCTCATAGATGAATATTTTTGAGTTTTGCAATTGTATTACAATATGTCAAATTAACCTTTGAGTTGCATGAGAATCTAAATTCGATTTTCGACTCTTTCTAATTGAGATTTCAGACAGAAAACAAAGTGGCTCCACGGGTAGGGATCGAACCTACGACCAATCGGTTAACAGCCGATCGCTCTACCGCTGAGCTACCGTGGATCCAAAGAGCGCTTAATAAATCACGTTCCTGCTAGAATTTCAAACTATTATCGCATATCAGTTTACATCATGAAAATTTCACGTCTTCAGGAAAAAAACTGTGGGTTGTTGGTAATCGATCTACAGGAGAAATTCGCTCCTCGAATTCAAAATTGGGATTACGTTGTGGCGGGCTGTATTCGACTTATTAAGTTTTTCCGATTGATCAATGCTCCTATCGTTATTACGGAGCAATATCCCAAAGGATTAGGCGCAACCATCCCTTCCGTTAAAGTTGCTCTTGAAGGGACAGGGGTTTCTTACACAGAGAAGACTGAGTTTTCATCGTGCGGAGCCGACAATCTGAAGAAGGATGTGCTGAAACATAACCGATCACAATGGCTCGTTTGTGGAATTGAAGCACACGTTTGCATTCAGCAAACCGTCTTCGACCTTTTGGAAATGAATCAGGAAGTTTTCTTGGCTGAGGATGCTATTAGCGCTCAACGAATGGAAGATCGAGAAGTTGCCTTACGTCGCATGGCGAGCCTAGGTGTAGCGATTTCCACGAGCGAATCGCTGATTTTCGAAACTCTCAAAGACGCGAAACATCCGCTCTTCAAACAGGCCTCGACAATCGTCAAAGATCGATAGGATAAGCGCGAAATTGGCGGATAGGATCGCCTTTGCGAAAGACCTCCGTGTAGAAAAGGGGAGGTCGGGTTATGGTAACTTGAGATTGTATAAACCGCGGTAGATAAATCACCATCGGGTGAATCTGAGCGTAGTAAACTTCTTGAACATAAATCACGGGCTGAGTTTTGGAATTCATCCGCTCCTCTCGAGATCTCAGCGTGTAATCCCATCCAAGTAAGTATTGGAAATAATTTTTCGCCGTTTTGCTATCCACCCAGATCTCCTTAGTTGAAGTTTTTTCAGCTGAGGCTTTCAAATCTGCAGCGCATTCTGACCATCCCGTTTGGATATAGTGAGGATTATTCCTCGGGAGAAACGAAACATCGAGCTTTCGGAGGAAACGAGGATTATAAACCGCAACAGTCGTAATGAGTCCCGCGATAACAACCATGGCGAAGCCGAGACGGAGCCAGCGGCCTTCTGCTCCCTGAATTCGGATCCACTGATTGGATAATTTAACAGAAAGAACGATGGTGGTTCCGATGGTTGCGATTGCCAGAAAGTTGCTGGGTAAGTTAGGGAACATTGAAGCGATAAGAATTCCCAAACATGTTAGAATAAATGTGAAACGATGATCGCGAAACGTCCAGAGTGAGCCGATTAAAAGAGGAAAGGTTAGAATCAAATAGAAAACAAGAGCTTGGGTCTGGAGCGGAGCTTGCCAATCTGAGTCTTCAAAGATTAAGGAAGGCGTTCCCATAAATGAGAGTTCAGAAAAGAGAGGAACCGAGATTGAAATTAAAATAAAAATCCAGGCAGCCCTCAGTCCTCCGATCAACAGCGCGATAAAACCCGTGAAGATCAAAAAAATCGATTGGAAGAACCATGGAATTAGCCAGAGAGAGATTTTGCTTGAGCCGAAAATAGTGAACCAAATTTTCCCAAACAGAGTCCAAAGACTTAAATCTTGTGAACTTGTCGTGAGATTCCAGAGGGTCACAATAGAGGGCGGGGGATCCAAATCCACGTTAGCGGCCCAAAATATTCGAACGATCTGAATCGTGCATAAGAAAATCAAAGGTCCCCAAACAGAATTAAGCGTTTGTTGAAATTGATAAATAGATGAGTTTGGCAGCTGTAAGTTTTTCCAAATCCGCATTCCTCCAAAAATCAATCCCCATCCAACGGACGTTCCTAATAGCGCGGATCCGACCACGTCGCTGGGATAATGCACTCCCACATAAACACGACTTAACCCGATGAACCCGGCGGCGATATAGAAACCCAAGCGAGCTCGTTTAAAAAAGTAGCCTAGGACGGTTGCTAGCAAGAAGGCGTTTGCTGTGTGAGACGAAGGAAATGCGAATCCGCCACCGGCGCCACTTGCAAGAACAGTGCGAACAAATGTTAGACTTGCTGCGGGTCTGGGACGAGCAATCCATTGTTTGAGAGGATTGAAAATGAAGTAATCGCCAACGATTAAACAGAGGATCGACACTCCGGCGATGAGCCATGCTCTAGGTGAATTTTTATAAATGAGGGCGATGAGCAGGATTGTGATGATGGGAATGAATGGCGCCGAGTGATTGAATAGAGGGAAAATAAAATCGCCCAGCGGATTGGCTAGAGTAACATTAATCCAACGCAAGAGAGTCTCATCTAATTTTGTTAACATGCAGGGTAAAAACTATAGATGGCCCGAACTGCTCTGGCAAAAAGAATCAAACGTCAGATTGTGTTGCCCTCACCCTAACCCTCTCCCAGAGGGAGAGGGGATAAAATATGAGAAGTTCGATTAAATTCCTTCTCCCTTTGGGAGAAGGGTAGGATGAGGGGGATTAGGATCAATGAGTCGTTCGAACTCCGTCGAGCTCGCGAAGGATCATGGAGACACTCGGAAATCGACGATCGATTTTCTTTTCGAGGCATCTCGAGATGATGCGATCGACGACATGGGGAACAGAATTATTGATGCTTCGCGCTGAGGGAAAAGCGGTTTCCAGGTCTCCATAGAACTGAAAAATTTCGTTTCGATTCTTGGGTATAAACGCTTTTTGGCCCGCAAAGAGTTCAAACGCTGTCAAACCAAGTGCGAAAATGTCGGTTCGTTCGTCCACGGGTTGACGGAGGATTTGTTCAGGAGCGAGATAAGAAGGAGTGCCGTGGACTTCTTTCTGTGCATGAGGAGTGGCTTGAATTTTTTCAGCGAGATCAAAGTCGAAGATCTTTACTTCGCCGCGGTTGGAAATGAGGATGTTCTCTGGTTTGAAATCGAGGTGGAGATATTTTTGAGAGTGAATGTGATAGAGACCTTCCAAAATCTGGAGAAGAATGGCGATACGATTTTCAATGCTGGCGCGTCCGTGGATTAATTTCTGTCTTAAGTTGAAGCCGTCAACGTATTCGAGAATTGCGTAAGGAATCGTTTGCAAGGTGTGCATCTCATAGACCTTGACGATGCTGGGATGGTCCATTTGCGATTGGATATCCAGGCCACGCGTGAATTCAAAACGTTTGAAGAGGTTGAGTTTGTACTCCGACTTAAGACGACGGACCACCACTTGTTTTTCAGTTTGAGAAGTGGCTATAAAAACTTCAGCCATCCCTCCTTCATTCAACTGGTCCCAGAGAATGTAATCGCCCCATCTCTGCTGCTGCATAAGGCAGAGGTTAACTGATTGTCATGAAAGACTCAATCTTGAAAACAGAAGGAACAAATCATTCGGCCTTCGCTGGAAGGATATTTATGGAGGCGCTTTATTCGTTTGGGGAGGCGATTGCAAAAGAGATTTTTGTTCAGTACTCAAACCCGAACTGTCGAGCCAAGTCTGAGCAGCCTTGGAATCTTTCTTCATCCAAACTGAAAATGTTGAGGCAAGCGACTGTTGGCGAAGATTCGTGTCCTGAATACTCAAAGCCCATTGAGCAGCGCCTTCGACATCCGAGGAAATGATTTTTCCAGAGAAAGCAGCAATAGCTGCATCTTTGGAGGGTGATGGGGATTGTGTGCTCAACCAAACCGAGGTTTCATAGGCATCTTCACCTGTCCATTTTCTAATAAGGCTTGGAAGAATCTGTACTCGAATAGGTCCTTCGGGAACTTGATCGACTAATAGCAAGGCAGAAGCAAAATTCATGCGAGTCCATTCGGATCGTAATCCATCGATTGCGCTTGTTTGGACGGGGCCTTCGGGAAGTTTTGAAATCCAATCGATGGCGCGTTGCGGATCATTACGAACGAGGTAGCTTGCGACGGTATGAGCGGAATTTCCGAGTTCCTCCGGTGGCAAATTCATTCCAAAAGCCGCCGCTCCTGCTTCGTCGAATTTCATCCAACGGGAAACTAATTGCGACATGGCCGAAATGCGCGCGGGTCCGGAGAGTGACTGAGCCCAAGTTGTTGCGCTTTGGATATCTTCAGAAGCCCATTTGGTGGTTAATTTGGAAACAAGTTGTTGCTGTTGCTCAGGGTCAGCAGAGAGTCCAACTACGTATTGCGCAGCAGCAGCGATATCTTGCTGCATCCATTGGTTGAAGATTCCATCGAATAAAAGAGCTTTTTTCTTGGGATCGCCGATGGTTCCAACCCAATGAAGAGTTGCATCTGGATCGCGCTGAAACATTTTTGCCGAAAGATTTATCAGCGAATCCTGTAATTCTGCTTTGTCCAAGGCGTATTGAGCAGCGGCCATAGGATCTCGCTCAGACCACTTCACTATCGCATCCTTGATTAACTTACCGGATGATTCTTTTGGAAGATGAGTGAGCCATTCAATGGTGTCACTGGGATTGATGGTAATCCATTTGGAAGATAACGATGCCCATGCTTCGAGACGCTCCTTCTCATTGAGTTTCATCGAGTAATCTGCGGCAGCTTTCGGATCGAATGTTGCCCATTGCGAAATAAGCGCGCGAAGCATTGAAGAACGAAGATTATCGTCTTGAAATGCGGTGAACCACGCGATGGCAGATGGTGGATCTTTTTTGAGCCAGACCTTCAATGAATCCTGCATAACCCGGCGCTTTGTTCGGCTGTCTTTGATTCCTGACGCGAGTTCCATGGCCTTAACCGGGTCTACTTCGGCGATGTAAGGGATGAGCTTATTTGAAATCGAATCTCTAAGCGAAGCCGGCTTCAGCGTTTCCAACCATTCCAAAGCGGCTTTTGTGTCGGTTTGTATCCACGAAGCTAAAACGCTGGTAAGAATTTCAGCGTTTTGTTTTCGATCGGAATCCGATTCCAAATATTTCAGCGCGGCTTTGATATCCTGGTCTGCCCATACGCCGATCAACTGAGCGAGGAGAAAGTCTTTTTCTTTGGAAGGCGGAAGCTTTTCCACTTCAGATAGGAGCGTGGGAATTTTTTGAGAATCTAAAAAGGGAACCAATCGAGTAAGCGCATTCAATCGCTGCCAAGAATCGGGTTGTTCGAGCGCGAGCTTGATTTCTTCTTGTAGATTAAAGTTTGAACGCGTTCGAACAGGCGCCAAGGGAATTGTCTTCGGTTTGAGAGTCGCGATTGTTTTGGGAGAGGAAGTCGCGGGTTTCGTTGATGGCGTTTTGAAGACTAACTGAGGTCCAAAAATCCCGAGAGCGAAACTAGCGGCAAGGCCGATGATCCAAAGAAACTTCATGGTGCTGTCCTTCCTCCCCAATATCTTCGGCGCACCGAAGTAGTTGGACGCAAGCTTGTGCGAATATTGGAACGTTCTTCTTCGGATAACGACGACTGGCTTAACCAATTCTCTGCTGCTGTCGCATCCTTTTGAAACCATCGTCGAGCAACTTGTTGAACGGCTGAGAGACGTTGCTTTTCGTCGCCGATTGTCACCGCCCATTCCATCGCGCCAGACGGATCGTTACCGGCGACATTGCGCGTGAATGAAAGAATGGCGGAGTCACGCGAGGATCCCGGGGGTAGATTCTGGAGCCATCGCGATGCTTCATAAGCATCTTTTCGAGACCATTGAGAGACGATGGAAGAAGTTGCGGCATCGCGGGTCGCACCGATTGGAGTAGTGCTAAGCCATGCAAGAGCATTTGTAATGTCTGATCTGCCCCATTGAGAGGCAAGCCGGGAAGCTGCGGACACTTGCAAGGTTCCCGCCGGCATACTGAGTAAAATAGCGGATGCTTCCTGCGGATTCTTTTGAGAATACGAATTGAAAACGTTGAGGAAAGCTTGATCGTAAGCCGAGCCGGGGGGCAAAGTTCGTACCCATGCCAACGCACTATTTGGATCCTTTTTTCCCCAGAGAGAAGCAACTTCGATCGTAAGCCGATTGCTTTCTCTGCCATTGAAGCTGGAGGCTACATATTGAGCGGCTGCGGCTGGATCAGCTTTGCACCATTGCTGGGTAATCTCATTGAACGCGGTCATGCGCGCGCGCCCCTGTGGTAGAGATTGCGCCCACTGCATCGCGTTCATCGGATCTTTCTCCGCCCAAGTGGAGGATAGGGTTTTTACCGCTTCAGTTTTAAAATCACTTGTGGGAAATGAGTTTACCAGAAGAGTTGCTTGGAGAGGATCGCTTTGCGCGAGACGTGAAATTTGATCAAGAGAAATCTGATTTCGAAGGTCCCCGATCGGTAGCTGCATCAGGAGTAGGAGTGATTCCGATGGCGTTAATTTGTTGAAATGCTCGGCAAGCGCATCGTAGAGATCCTTTCGAGTTCGATCGCTGGGTATTCTGTCCGCAGCGAGTAAGGCAGCTTGAGGATTTAGATCTGCCCATGCCCGAAACGCGCTGATGAGCATGGGGCTTTTTTCTAAGTCCAAAGCGCTTGATTCGATTATGTCGATCAAAAGCGGAAAGCCGGCTTCATCCAAGAAGTAAACGATCCGCGCTATCGCACGAATTCGTTTGCTCGCGGTGGGCTCCTTAAAAGCAGTGTCGAGTTCTTGGGAGAGGTTGAATTTTTCGATCGGGCTCAGTTGTCGGATGGGATTAACAGCAGGAGCAAGTTTAGCGGGCGAGGACGCAGGAGTGGATGATTTTGCAATCGCGACAGTTTTGTTGGACGGCTTCTTAACAAGAGGGTTTAGAAAATTTCCTGCAAGATAGCTCGCCGCTAAACTCAAACAAACGAGCAAAATTTTTATAATGCCGGGTCTCACAAAGTAGTTGTTTACCTTAACAAAAACCCGCGAGTCCCGAAAGTTCCATAAAAGATGAGGTTGTATTCTCATTTTGACGTTTAAAGGATTTTAAGGCAGGTTATAGGGCTTCTTATGATCACCCATTTTCAGCGTATCATTCATCGCCACGGCCGTTGGATTTTCTTAATTCTCCTCGCAATTATTGTCGTTGCCTTTTTAGCGTGGGATTATTCGGGCTATTTCAGACAAATGGGGGCAGGGGAATCGGCAGCTGCTAGGAGGATTTATGGCAAGGTGGTCAATCAACGCGAAATCGAGACTGCAAAACGCCGACAAGGGCTAATGAGAAACAGCCAAGTGACTGATGATTCTATTCTTGAGCACATGGCGCTGATTGAGAAAGCGCGTTCATTGGGGATTGCTGCTACAGAAGACGAAGTAGGCGCGGAATTGCGACGCACCATCAGCTATATGCGACAAGTCGCTTTCAAGAATGCCGAATCGGATGAAGCTGCTTACCGCCAATTTCGTTCCGACGTTTTAGGACCTCGACGATTGACTGATGACGATTTTTATCAACTGCTGGAAGAGGGGATTTTGATTCGAAAATTAGTGGAAACAATTTCTTCATCCGCAAAAGTTACTCCTGGCGAGGTTTCCAGTTTCGCGTCGGAATTCAGCGAGAAAATTTCTGCGCAAGCAGTTCGTTTCGAATTGAACGATTACATGAAGATCGTGAAACCAACGGAGGCCGACTTTAAAAAGTTTCATGAGACTCATCCTGAACAATTTCGTACGCCCAATCGCGTGAATGTCGATTACGTTGCGTTTCCGGTTGATGCGAGCAAAATTACCGTGACCGACCAAGATGTCGAAAAAGCTTATCAAGAAAATAAAGAATATTTTAAAACTCCTGATGGCAAGAGCCAGGCCCTGAAGGATGTCGCCCCATTGCTGAAGAAAAATCTAGCGCAGCAAAAAGCTTCGGGTGAGGCCATGAATCGCGCAACGGAGTTTACGGTAAAGTTAGTCCCCGAGCCGGGTAAAACGGCCATGACTTTTGAACAAGTCGCGGCAGAGCTTGGAGTGAAGGTTAAGCAAACCGGTTATTTTGCCGAAAACGAACCTGTGAAAGACATTGGAAGTCCAGCATTTACCAGCGCTGCGTTTAAATTAAATGACGAAAGTCCAGTCAGTGATCCTGTTCCAAGCCGTGAAGCGGTTTATGTATTGTATCGACGCGGTGTTCAGGTGGGACATGACTTGAAGTATGAAGAAGCAAAAGATTCTGTGAAGACCGCCTGCATTGCCAGCATGGCTCTCTCAACGGCTAGGGAAGCAGGGGAAAAAAAGAGAGAAGCGGTTGTAGCGCTCATCAAACAAGGTAAGTCCGTTGAAAAGGCATTAGCTGAAGTGGGCGTCAAAGCTGTAGTGCTAAAACCCTTTTCGTTGTCAGACAATTCCGATGAAGACGTTTTTGTGAACGAAGCAAGAAGGACTGCATCTTCGCTTCCCGTAAATGGCGTTAGCGCATTCAGTGAGAATATGGCTGGTGGTTTCTTTGTTGCGGTGACAAAGCGTGAAGCAGGAAAAGCAGATGATATTAAGAAGCTTCAAGTGCGCATTGAACAGCAATTGACAGAAATTCATAAAAGCCAATTGCTCGAAGATTTTCAAAAGAAGACTCTCGAGGAGGCTTTGGGCAAAAAGCCGGATTTAAAAGCTTCACTTCAGTAGAAGCCTTTAAATCCGATTTAAACGTGTTTGCTGGAAGCAACTACTTCCACTCCAATTGTCTTCGCAAGTTCTTGGGCAAGTCGTATTGATTCTTCAGGGAAAGCTTCAGATGGTGCACGATATTGTTTAATGAAGATGTTTTTGGCTGAAGAGCGGCATCTTAGTGAAATGGAGGCATTGTGGGTTCTAACTGATTCAATCAATCCCCAACTTTCCACGTAAAGACGAGAATTGGCAAAAAACATATTCACCATTTTTAAATCGACCATGACGATATCGGCGAAGTCCCATGATTTGACCCTTACAGGTATGCCTAGCAGAGCGATATTCGTTCCACTCTGTTCTCCGTTGGAAGCACGTTTACTTTGGATGAGAATAACATCAGGATCAACCCTGGTATGAGGAGGCAAAGACTAAAGAGCGCATAAAAGATTTGTTCACCAATAGGCAGTGACAAGGGGAGCGGAAATAGGGGGAGCATAAAAAGCAAACTCATGCTGGCGATCAGGAGACCAAGAAGAAACTTTGCGATATGGCTTCCCCAAGTCAGAGCATAAGTCTGCGTCGTTTTAAATGGAGCAGGTTCAGACGAAATCTTTGAGGCAGTCTCCTTTTTGGGTGGAGGCATGAAACGCCTAATTAAAATGGCTGTAAGAACGGTTGAGGCTATCAGCAACAGCCATTGTATTTTTGTAGGAATGGTTGCGAAATAAAACATCCTTTAAAACTATTTGCGGTTTGGAAGCAGAATTCGGATCGAGGTTCCGATTCGAGGACGAGATTTAACGGAAATTTCTCCGCTATGGGATTGGACAATTTTTTTCACGATCGCCATTCCTAGGCCAGTGCCTTTCGCCTTGGAAGTGAGGAATGGTTGGAAGAGCTGCTCTCGTTGACGCGGCGACATTCCGATCCCCGAATCCCGAACTTCAATCCACTGTGCCGGAGGAGATTTCTTCTCATGCGTGGTAATTTGAAGCACACCTCCCTTCGGCATGGCGGAGATGGCGTTCAGAATGAGATTCAGCAGCGCTTGTTCAATTTGAGCCCGATCCAGCGGGATGGAGGAGAGATTCTCTTTGAGAGCTAACTTTAAACGAATATTTTGATTGTTCAGCTTGTGACGCGTTAGAAGAATTAAGTCTTCTACGACCGAGTTGAGTGAAAATGTTTCGAAATGAGGCTCGCTGCTTCGCGCAAGGCCAAGGATTCTTTCGACGGTGAGATTCATCTGGTCCATCTTCCGCGTCAGGACTGCAAAGTCTTTGTGACGCGGATCGTCCAGGGCTAATTCTCGGTCGAGATTGTGTGTCAGCATTTTCATGACCGTTAATGGATTTCGAATTTCATGAGCAACTTCGGCGGCTAATAGACCAATGGCGGAGAGTCGTTCGCTTTGACGCAATTCGTCCTCGGTGGATAAAAGTTTTTCCGACAGTTGAGAGCGTTGGATGGCTAGTGCGGCCTGCGTAGCAAAAGCGGTGACGATTTGAATTTCGTCATTTGAGAAGAGATGAGGTCTGTCTGTATAGAATGCGAGCGCGCCAAATACTTTGTTGCCGGTTAAGAGCGGAACGCTTAAGAGGGAAACTAATTGATTTTTTTGATTTCGGACGGCGAAAGGAATCGGATCGCTTTTTTGAATGTCGTAAACCGTAACGGGCCTCTTGCGATGCACCGCCATTCCGATTTGAGTGTTATCGACAGAGATGAGGTATTCTTCTAAATTTTTCTTGATGGGCTGCGAGGTAGCACGCCATTTCAAGTATTGACTGCTTCCGTCGAGAAGTAATACGTCGCAGAAAGCGGCTTTCAAAAGTTTTCGTCCTCCTTGCGCAATCAATTGGAGCGCCTCTTGGAGTGTGTCGGCTAGAAGCAAAGTTTGTCCGAGTTGGAAAAGCTCATCCAATTCCAGCGCTCGGCGTTGCTCGCGTTCACGAAACCAAATCGTTTGAATGAAATTGCTGATATGGCTTGCGATGGTGCAGAGCAAGTCTTCGTCTGCTTCGGAAAAAGCACTCAAACGGGTACTATCGATATTTAACACCCCGATAACTTCCGGACCTTCTTCCTGGCTTCGAGCCCTGCCTGCTTCCTCGCGGATCAGCGGTACGGCGAGTTCCGAGCGGATTTCTTTCTTAACTTCTACATAACGTGGGTCCTCGCGGACATTCGCAACACGTGCGGGTTTTCCGTGAGCGGCGACCCATCCTGTAATTCCTTTTCCCAATACTAATTTGAGTTCGCGTATCTTTTCACTCAAACCAATGGCTGTGTCGATTTCGAGATGGCCTGTTTCGGGATTGAGCAAAGCAATGGAACCGCTGGAAGCTTTAAAAAATTTTACAACATCTCGGAGCGCAGTTTGGAAGATTGTTTCAGATTTTGCGGAGGACAAATAAATGCGCGTTAATTTTCCAAGGAGAGCCAGCGAGCGATTTGAAGAAGAGCGGGGAGATGCTTCTCGAGGTTGAATCGAAAGTTTTGCGGGCGGAGGAAAAGAAAGGGGCGCCGTGGGCATTACCAACTCACCTTAACGGTTCGTTTTTGACCGAAACGATCGGCGTAATGCAGTTCGCCTCGATCCCGGCCGTATTCATGAATCAAACGAGAGATTTTGACGTCGTAACAGCAGTACTGAGCAATCTTCAAAATGTTTTGTTCTCCGCCTTCCCTCCACCAACGGATGGCGTCCAATCCGTTCGCGATTTTGGTGTTTCCGAGAGTCGATTTCGCGATCGCATCCAAGCTTAAGCGGTGTTTCAGGATTTTTTCGATTTCCACCAAGGTATCCAAAGTAGGAACTTGGGTGAGATCGAGCGGGGAATAAGCCGAAAGGACGAGATAATCGAAGCTGATAATATTGTGTCCGACGACGAGGTCGGCTTTCAGGAGTTGCTGAACCAGTTCGTGTGCGTTGCCTTCGTGAAAAATGCGATATTTTTGATCTGCGGTGGAATAAGAAACACCGACGGAAAGCTGGAGTTGCCGAAAATGTTCAGGCGTTCTTCCCCCCACTTCATCGAAGCTCTTTTGAGTTTCTAAGTCGAAGTAAACGACGTTTTCCATAGGTTCAATCTCGATAAATCAAACTGCGTAAAACTTTCAAATTGGTAATGTCCTCGCGTCCCTCATCCCCTTTGGGAGTTTCCAATATCTTCGGAAGCTTGGAGAAAGCAGGAGTATTCAAGATTTCCCGGAAGGGTTCAATACCGATGTGGCCCTTGCCGATATGATCATGGCGGTCGACGCGGCTTCCAAGGCCTGTCTTGGAGTCATTAAAATGGAATGCGAGAATTTTTTCTAAACCGATTAAGTTGTCGAATTCTTTGAACGTATTCGCGAGACCGCGCGCGCGCGAAATGTCGTAACCTGCTGCAAATACGTGGCATGTATCGAAACAGAAGCCGATACGAGAAGGCATGCCGACACGGTCATAAATTTCCGCCAGGTGCTCGAAACGATGGCCCAGACAGTTTCCTTGTCCAGCGGTGGTCTCGAGAGCAATTTTAATTTTTTTGGTGGGGGATTTTTTGAGAACTGCTTTCAAGTTTTTTGAAATCCTTTGGATACCAGCGTTTTCGCCTGCGCCCATATGGCTTCCAGGATGAAGAACGAGGAATGGTAATCCCAGCTTCTCCGCTCGAAAAAGTTCATCAGCCAGGGATTTTAAAGAGCGCTCGGCAGTAGGATTTTGAAACGCGCCCAAATTGATGAGATAACCTGCGTGGCCACACACGGGAAGTTTCAAAAGTTTGCTTCGGGCTTTAAATTCATCGGCAGCTCGTTGAGCGAGGAGAGGCGCTTCCCATTGCATGTTGTTTTTTGTGAAAATTTGAATGGCATGACAGCCGACGGTTTCTCCTCGATCCCATGCTTTAGTAAATCCGCCAGCAACAGACATGTGGGCGCCAATGAAATCACACTTCATACGAAAGCGCGGGAAATTGAACTCGATAAATGCACTCTCGTTGTGTAGAATTCAGAGCAGAATTTGTCAATCTTCCATGGTTACTACTCGAAATTTGACGGAGAGGGCGATTGCTTGCGGTGTCATCACCTTTGTGATTTGGAGGGCTGGACTGGTGTCCGTATTAGACCTGGTTGGATTGGTTTCGACATGCTTGTTAGGATTGATTTGGGCTTTATTTTGGGGATGGCCTTTTTGTGGATGGATTGGAACTCGAGTAGGCGACATTGTCTCGCCTCGTGAAGAATTTCAACGCATCCCCCCTCAATTCAGTATTCCTGAGAGCAAGGTAAAACAAGGCAAGTATGACGAAGCAATCTTGCTATTTCGCGAGCTAAGTCAGAACTATCCGGGAGAAATCACGCCTCATTTACGTATCGCGGATATCATGCTCGAGAAAAAAGGGGATCGAGACGCTGCCATTCGAGATTTCGAAGTTGCTGTCACTAAAGCTCGAACGGTGGATGCATTGGCGTTGGTCAGTTTTCGTTTAGTCGATTTGTATATTCAGGAAAATCCTAAATCAGAGAAAGCTCTCAAGTTATTGCGTGAAGTGCAACGTCAGTATCCCAATACTAAGCAAGCGAAGATCTCTGAAGAGAGAGCCAAAGTGTTGTTGGCTCAGAAATTCGAAGAAACTTAAAGGATTTTTAGTGTTCAGGATTCTTAGTGTTCATCAGAGCGGCATACTGCTTGATGCCTTCCACTATGCCGGAAGCGAGTTTGTCGCGATAAGCGGTGGTTAAAATTCGCTTTTCTTCCGTAGAGTTCGAAAGAAAACCATTCTCGATGAGGATGGAAGGACGTTCCGTGGCTTTGATTACGTAAAAGCGTGCATTGCGAATCCCACGGTCGTCAGCTTCGGGGATTAATGCGAGAAGCTTCAGTTGCACGTAATACGCTAGAGTCATGTTGTATTGATCGAACTGATTTCCGGGCTCAGCTCCAAAATTACCCATTCCTAATCGCTGCCGAATAGATGATCCGGTTGATGCCAACCCCATTGGAGTAAGACAATATGTTTCGATGCCTCTCGCCTGAGTATTGGGTTTTGACGAGTTGAAATGGATGCTCACAAAAATATCGGCATCGCTTGCATTAGCCAGTTCCGAACGATCTTCCAAGGATACATAATTGTCTCGGCGTCGTGTCATGAGGGTATCGAATCCGGATGCCCGTAACAGCTTTTCCACACGCATCGCGACATCCAGCGTAAATTTTTTTTCTTGTGAGCCGCGATAGCCGAGCGTTCCCACATCTTCGCCGCCGTGGCCGGGATCAATCATAATCGTTCGAACTTTCCTTCGAGGAATGGCCCAGGGACGAAGGAGAGGGTCGAGCTTCTTGCGCACATCAATTTCGGAGACGAGAATGCTCGTGCGGCTTTCCAGGGGAGCATCATTTAGCCAAATCTTGACGCCGTTGATCGATGCTTCGCCGCTGTTGATTTTAAAGTGAAAGCGTTTGTATTTGGATTGGAGCCAAATATCGAGACCGTCTTGTTTGTAATTTTGGTCGAATTTGTAATAGCGAATGATATCTGCGAGATGGATGTAGTCTTTACCGTCGACTTGAATCGTGTTGAAGACGAGATCTCCCGCCTTGATAGACGGGGTTAGCAGCATTCCTAGGCATATTAAAAAACAAAGGAAACGCGCATGGATCATTCACCGATGACATACCGAATCTCGCGCTCTAACTCGACAATTAATTTCGAAAAATTAAGCGGCCTTTTGCTGACGGCTGGAGAAGATCAAGAAGACTCCTCCTGCCAGGCAAAGGGCGCCCAATATAGGAGAAAGAGGAATAGTTTTCTCTTTTTCTGCTGTAGCTTGAATGGGTCCGATATCGAGCACTTTTTCGCGCTTGGTGTAAGTAATGCCTTGAAATGCCAAAGCTAATATTCCGACTAGAATGAGAATAATTCCCGTGATTTTCATTTTCCATGAAACATTGCGCCGAAGCATAACCTCGGCGCGATGTTTCTCTTTAATTTAGAATGCGAATCGTAATCCCGCACGAATAAGACCGTAATCATTGGTTTTATCAGTCCAAACATATCGTCCGTCAGAAAAGACGCCAAAATTGGGCGTAAAACGCAGATCCAAACCGCCACCGGCCAGCACGTTGAATTGATCTGTGGAGTCAAATCCCCCGCCAATTCCGCCCATGAGATAGGGGGCGATGTGAAGTTGCTCGATGGGATATCGAGCAATCAAACTCCCTGCGACTGAGCTAATCACGTCGCCATTTGTTGCTCCGTCCCAAAAATATCCTTCCAAGCCGAGACCGAAGTATCGTCGAAAGAATTTATTCACTCCGATACCTCCTCCGAATCCATCGTCATAAGCACCATTTCCATCCACTGCGGAATAGGTTCCAAAAATATCGACTGTCGTCTCATTATCTCCAAACAGTATGGGTGATTTGAATGAGTAGCTTGTCGAGGTTCTCTCTCGAGTGGGTGTCGTGGTGGTGGTCGTTGTTGTGCGTCTCGTTCCCACGTCAGCGTAGGAAGTGCCCAACAGTGTCAGGCCGAGAATGATGGTTGTTAAGATGCTTTTCATATGATCTCCTTGTTTTTGAATCCTAAGGATAGACGAAGAAGACTTTCTCTCAATCGGGCTGCAGCCTGCATCGAGGCTGGGGGAGCTTCCCCGAGTGGGTTCAGGAAAATTCTGAGATTATCACCCATTAATAATCTCGCCGCCATTGGGATGGAGAACTTGACCGGTCATGTAAGAAGAATCATCCGATGCGAGGAAAACATACGTAGGAGCGATCTCCTCCGGTTCTCCTGCCCGTTTCATCGGAACATCGGATCCAAAGGTTTCCACTTTCTCCGAGGGGAAGGATGCAGGAATGAGAGGAGTCCAGACAGGACCGGGAGCAACACCGTTTACCCGAATTTTCTTGTCAGCCAGTGCGCTTGATAAGGATCGAGTGAACGCAACAATAGCACCCTTAGTTGCAGCATAATCGATAAGATGATCGCTTCCTCGATACGCGGTTACAGATGTTGTATTGATGATACTCGAACCCGATTGGAGGTGCGGGACGGCGGCCTGAGTGAGAAAAAAGTGTGAAAAGATATTGGTTCGAAATGTTTTCTCAAGCTGTTCTTCCGAGATCTTGCCAATTTCGGCAGGATGCTGTTCCGCTGCATTGTTGACGAGAATGTCTAAGCGGTGAAATCTCTTGATGGTTTGATGAACCACCTCGTCGCAAAACGCTTTATTTCCGATATCGCCCGAAATCAAGAGACAGCGCCGCTTTAGTTGCTCCACCCGCTTTTTAGTTTCGGTGGCGTCTTGATGTTCATTGAGGTAGGTGATCACTACATCGGCTCCTTCTTTCGCGAAGAGAATAGCTACTGCCCGTCCGATTCCACTGTCGCCGCCCGTGATGATCGCGACTTTGTCTTTCAGCTTATTGCTGCCTTGATAATCAAAATCTTCGGAAATGGGACGCGGCTTCATTTCCCTCTCAATGCCGGGTTGCCGAGGTTGTTCTTGAGCTGGACGTAAACGTTTTTTTGTTTCAGTTTTCATATGATTTGCCTAAGTCTGAAGCGCTTCCGCTCCGTAAGTTTCTTCATTGACGACGCGTTTAGATTTCATCGATTCCGCGCAAACGCGGCTATATTCCGCACCGAAAAACAGGATTTGGGCCGAATAATAAACCCAGACAAGAACGATGATCAAAGATCCCGCCGCACCATAAGCGGATCCAATCGAGCTATTACCTAAATAAAGTCCGATGAGAAGCTTTCCGATGCTGAAAAGGAGCGAAGTTAATAACGCAGATGGCCAGACAGCGCGCCAAGGTATATCGGTTTCGGGTAGAAATTTGAAAATCATAGCGAACAGCAGAGAAATAATTCCAAACGAAAGAATAAAATTGAGAACGACAGCTAAAATTTCGATGATCGGTAGGCCTCGAATCATTTCGCCCAAGGCCGAGATAACAGTGCTGGCAAGCAGCGATACCAGGAGAAGGAAGCCCACACCCAATACCATCGAGAACGATAAAAAACGTCGGCGAAGAAAATGCGCCAAACCTTTTGTCTTTTGGGGTTCGACTTTCCAAATGGTGTTGAGCGCATCTTGAAGTTCGACAAATACACCGGAAGCTCCGATGAAAAGCATGATCATGCCGACGATTGCAGCAATCTTGCTGGTTTGCGGTTCTTGGGCATTATCGATGACCGTTTTGATCGTCTTGGCTCCTTCCGATCCCATAAGGGTTTGAATTTGCTTAAGCACGCGGGATTCCGTTGATTTTTTTTCAAATACAATTCCAATAATTGAGAGGGAAAGGATAACCAGCGGAGCAAGTGACAACGCAGTATAAAACGAAAGGGCTGCGCCCAAGCGTGTGCCGTGGTCTTCCTTCCAAAAATGGAATGCTTGTTTGAGATGTCTGAGCATGCTTTACCCAATCTACCCGGAGCATTTGTTTTTGCAGCGACAACCTATCCTCAAAGTCGAGGAGGGAAACTACGGTTAGGATATAGAAGGAGATCTTCCGATAGTGATTCCGGGGTATCGTCTCTAGCTATCAAACGCAGACCATGAGAAAATTGATGGAATAGGAGTGATGGATGAAACGGGCACTTCATAGATTGGATTGGCATCGATTGATCGGACGAAGGCAGCCGCGGCAACCGATTCATTTAAAAGATGGCACGATCGTTCAGCTTTATCGTGATGGAGAGGGACTAAGGGCTGCCTACCAGTCTATTCGACGCGCCAAGAAACGCATTTGCTTGGAGATTTATATCTTTCAAAGCGACGAAACAGGGCGCGCGTTTTCGAAATTATTGGCGGAGAAGGCGAAGCAAGGCGTTCACGTCTACATTCTCTATGATTTTGTCGGTTCCTCGTCCTCGGATCGCGAAATGTTCGAAGAAATGCAAACAGCCGGCGTTCGACTCAAGCCATTTCATCCATTGGATGAAAGTTTTGTGCGTTTTCGCTGGCCGTTTCTACAGCGAGATCATCGCAAACTGTTAATCGTCGACGATATGGTGGCTGGAGTTGGGGGGGTAAACTTAGGAGCCGAATATGCGGGATCATGGATCGTCCGACTTCGCTCCCGTCGAGTTCAAGAAGCTTGGAGAGATAGCGCTATCGGTGTGAAAGGTCCGCTTGCGCGAACGCTTACGGGTATCTTCGCTCAAATGTGGAGATATGCTCACCGGGGGGTGTTTCGCAATAGCGCCGAGTTGTTTCAAAATGTACGCCAAGGAGAGTTGGGAGTTTTAGCTATTGTTCCTGAGCAGGGGAAGAGATTGATTTCTATGATTCGAGAGTTGATTAGGCGTTCGACTTCCACGATTCTCATTACCATGGCATATTTTGCTCCCGACGAAGAGTTTATCGATGAATTGTGCACGGCTGCTCGGAGAGGCGTGAGAGTTTGTTTAGTGCTTCCCGGAAAATGTGATGTCCGAGTGTTAATGATTGCTGCAAAGTCTTTTTACGAAAAATTGTTAGCGGCTGGGGTTGAAATTTATGAGCGCCAGAAAGTCGTTTTGCATGCGAAAGTGATGTGCATCGACAATTATCTTTCGCTTTTAGGTTCGACCAATTTTGATTATCGAAGTCTCCATCACAATTTCGAGTTATCTCTCATTGTTCGTTCTTCGGAATTCGCGGCGCAAATTCACGATCAGTTCGTAAGCGATTTATCCCAGTCAAAACGGATTGGGCTTCAGGAGTGGAAAAAAAGATCCTATCTTTCCCAATTATCTCAATGGCTAGCAAATCGCTGCCGGAAAGTTCTGTAAGAACGAGTCATCCGAAGACGAGATCAGAAAAATAGAAGTTGGATTCCGGCTTCCTCCCAAAGGATGTTAAAAGATAGATAAATTCTAAGTACAATTATGCTTATTCCAAATCTTCCTGATTTCTCTGCTCAAAACCTTTGCGTCTTCCCACACATCTGGAAAACAGGATAAGCCGTAGCCGCCTTTCGGAGGAGTTCTAGGCCCTAGCTCGGGCACCACGACTAGTTCCTGCCCAGGTGAAGCGGTTTCGATCCATGTTTCCAGAAGCTTATCGCAAAAAGGGAGCCAGTTTTTGAATTCATAGCTCAATTTTCCTTTTCCATCGGTGATGGGTATCTGACAGTGATGTCCGTTAAATGGACGTAAATGAATCATTTCTCCCATGGTTAAGAGATCCAGACGGACCCCCAATCGATTCCAGAAGTCCTTGGGTTGAATATGTTTGATGATTGCAGGATGTGAGTGGTCGAAGTTCATCAAAAGCTTCTTTCCGGTCTTATGTTGGTACGCATCGGCTAGCTCGTAAGCTTTCTCCGGAGTTTCCGTGCAAGTGTCTCGATGGACTTCAATCGCAGCTTTCACGTTCAGCTTTTTGCTTTCAGACATGATTTTGATGGCGATCGGCAGGGATTTCGAGAGAGGGGTGTCATGATCGCAAAGCTGAACATTGATGTGATAAGCGCCGATATCTTTGAGTGCTTGAAGTTTGGGTTTAACTTCCGAGACTGACCCAATATCAACAGCTCCTACCGTCATCAAACCGAGTTTCTTCGAATCTTCCACTGCAATGGGTGAGTCGGCGCGTCTGCCTATTCCGTCAAAACCGGCTTTTGCTACTTCCTTAAGTTTCTTTTGAATGCTCCATTCCTTTTTGCCCGATTGCGGATAACCCACCATGGTCCACATATTAAGGACCATCTTAAGTTTGAGATTCTTTTTTTTCATGCTTTGCGAAGAATTTTATGCTGCTGTTTGTTGCCTTTGGTTGCTACCGCGTCTTGATAGGTGATGATGAAGGAACGGCGGTGATTCGAAGTCTTGTTTCCTAATGAGCGATGCCAGGTCTGGCCGTGAAAAAGGATGACTGATCCTGCTGAAACTTTACAGGGAATCGCGCCTGGCATGTCTTCGGTGCCAGCGGAGAACGAGAGACGACAAATTCCGTTGTCTTGCACTTCATGGGGGAGTAACGGTTTTTTATGGCTGCCGGGAACTACCCAGAGGCAGCCGTTGTTTTCGTCACAGTCTTGAAGGGGGATCCAAACAGACATGCGACTCTCGCTCGTGGAGTGGCGATCGAAATAGGCGTTATCTTGATGCCAGTGGCAGACCGTGGAATCGTGAGGTTGCTTCTCAACCATCTTTACCGCGTAAATGGCGATGCCGGGATAAACGATGTCTTCCACGAGAGTGAGGAGTCGTTCATCTTTGCAGAAATCATCAGCCATCTGAGAGCGCAGCCCTAAGCGAAAGATACGATTGGAATCTTGATGAGGATCGGGATTCTCACGAATAAGATCGATTTCCCGATTGAGCTCCACGAGTTCCTCGCGAGTGATGACATTCGTAACTTCGAGGTAACCTTGCTTTTCGTATAGCGCAAGTTCCTCAGCTGTCAATTTACGAGTGGGTGGAGTGGATGTGGCGTGAAGCGTGTTCATAAGAAGTAAGGAGTTAAATAGCGGTAGGTCTAGATTATCACTTAAAAATGAAGCGACAAGAGGCATCACTAGTGGTATATGTGGATTAAACCGGTGTTATGAAACCTCAGCTTAAGCTGAAACAATTAAGTCATGCCCAATTTGTCGAAGAGATCACTTCTTCGACAGAGGATGATCTTAAAATCGTGCTATCCAGTTATGCGAATCATCGGGGGGCTTGGACGTGCGGAAAGCGCGAGATTCCTGACCACATATTGTGGTTTGTCGATAAAGGTGAAATCCAGGGTGAAGTCCATGAACGCCCGGTAGTGATTAAGCCAAGAACTTTTCATTGGATCTCGGCTGGGACGCCTCATTCGTTGCATTTGGTTGGTTCTCCTCCATTTTCGGTATTTGCTCTTCGCTTCCAATTGAAGAAAAAGGGATTTTTCCTACGGTTAAAAGAGGATCGGATCGCGATCGAATCATTGCCTCGTCTTCGTCGAGTGATGGACATGATTTATGTAACGTTGAGATTTCGATCGCCCTTTTGGTTTTTGAAATTTCGATCGCTCCTGATGGTTCTGGTAATCGATGCGCTTGAAGAATTGGAAGGACATCACGACCTTTCATCGTCGGAATTTAGCACCAGTGAATTAAAAGCAATGACGCATTACCTGGAACAGCATTCCCGGGATAAAATAACGCCTCGAGATCTTGCCGATTTTTTCCATCTGAGTTTGGACTATTTTTCCCGAAAATTTCACCGCCAGTTTAAAGTCTCTCCGCGGAGATGGCTTCGGGATGAGCAGATACGAAGCGCATGCTCATTGCTTTGCGAAACAACATCTTCAATCAAAGAAATTTCATATGGTCTTGGCTACGACGATCAGCGATTTTTCAGTCGCCAATTTAAGAGGGTTGTTGGAATGACCCCTTCGGAATATCGTTCCAGACATTAAAGGATTTGGATGACTTCTCCGGTTTGCGCGGAGATTTGAACCTTGCCGATGGTTTGTCCATCATCCCCCATGAGTGTGAGAAACCAAACAGGTTCTTGACGAATGCGATCTTGCTGCAGCACAAAATCGATGGACGAAATGTGAGCGTTTTGAAAAGGGGCGGTTTGACTCACGATTTGAACGGCTTGATCCGAGTCGATCTTACATTGTCCCAAGTTTATGAAATCATCCGTGTTAAACTGAACGATTTTCGCACGCATGGCTTCAGTTGCTAACACGCGATCCGTGAGAGTGTCTCCCGTCACGATGGCGTCGAAAATAACGGGTTCTACTCGACTCGCATCCAGTGTCGTAAAACGCCAAGTGGCTGGTGTGAATGTGGCCGGGCTGGATTGGCCTTCAACTTTCGCGAGGAATGCCACGTGTCCCCAGGCTCTCTGGGTTTGAGCAAATCGGTAAGCGTTAAAAGCAGAATAAACGAGGGCTTCTGCGGCAACTGAGTTGACCAATAGCGTTGCCACTGCCCATGCGAACAATCTATTTATATTTTGTTTATGCACGACGTCGAAATAGCATTCCGATGAAAATGCCGATTCCTGCGGCGATTCCTAATGTTTTCCATGGATTATCTTTGACGTAAGAGTCCGTGGCATTGCAGAGATTCTTTCCTTTTTCTGATAAAAGAGATCCCGTTTCGGATAATTTATTTTTTGTCTCCTTCCAGAATTTGGATAGTTGTTTCGGCGTCTCGGCCAGAGCGTCAGGTGTTTCCATAGAAATATCTGCGGTTTCCGTCTTCATAGTTTCCTTTGGTTTAGTCCTTACTTAAATAACGTCCGTTCAGAGATGTTTTGCAACGAATCTCACCCCGATTCTGGGATGGAGAGAGTATGCTCTAATCTTTAAATGATTCTCTTAACAGAGGCCGGATTTTCCCCGATAAAATGGGCCGGGAATTTTGAGGAGCAAATAAACAGGGAGCAGCCCCGATAGCGCCGGCAACAAAATGGGGTACTCTCTTTGAAATCCAATTCTGAAAATAATCGATTGTATGAATTACTTGCCTATTTTTATCCCAGCTCTCCTCGAAACCCAAAATGAAGTCGCGATTAATTTCGCCAAACTCTTACAGCGGCTCCAGCCTCCCCATGAAGAAATTGAAGAGCTGGCGCGTGAAATTTATGAATCGGAAGGTTGTCCGGAACGAAGAGAGTTGGAGCATTGGCTGCAGGCAGAGTTCCAGCTCTTGGCTTATCGGATTCATGAGTGGCTTGCTGAAAATGAAGAAGATTCTCCTCTTCTTGAACGAAGCGTGGTTGACCGGAAAAATATCGATATTCCCGATGTGCCTGGCCGACGAAAAGGAGTTCTCGCAGATTCTCCTCTCCGATCATGGGGAGTCGATAATACGGACGTTGATATCTATTCGCTAGGGGCGGATTGACGTTTTTTCGAAATTTTCAACAAAAGGAATCCAAACACATGAGTACAACGCAGGAAGCAGTGAATGATCATCCATGGGAAAATCTAAAACCTCAACGCAAACGCAAACCGATCCGATTTAGCGAGTACGATTCGGATGATCATGAGTGGGAGACGGATTATGAACGCTTTGAAAAACGATGTCGAAAACCTCGACGAAACGACCAAGATTTTGAGAGTTAGAATCTACCAGGTTTCAACCAGCGTTGAGACGATGCTTTGACCGACTTTCTCAGCCGCTAGAGGAATGCCTTGCCGCTTGTCGCTTTGCAAATCATCTCCGATGAAAAAGCGGGCTGTTCCGGTGGCGGTCGATGTCGTATAGGGTCTTGTTTCGCCCCTCTTAGTCAGTGTATAGCGAACGGTGATGCTTAAGCTAACTTCTGTCGGAGTGATCTCGTTCGATCGCGAGTATCTTACCGGCGACGTGACCAATTGTGTGATTGTGCCGCGCAGGATCACATCGGCTTCATTTGCAGGAACGATTTGGAGAGTTCCATCATTTTGAAATTGCTGAATCACAGTTGTAGTGACGATGTTTTCTAGGTGAGGTTCATCCGCCTCGCTTTTGAAGTTTTCGATGAAAAGTTTTTTAAACCCTGGATCGCCGACCGCCCCCAGCTTATAGGCACACCCTGAGTTTAATGCCAATAGAGCGGAAAGAAGAAGAAAATGGATTTTCATAGGTTCGTCAGGGAGTCGTTGAATCCGGAGCGGAGGCTTCAGTTGATGCAGCAGGTGAGCTGGATTTTTCTTTTGCTTTCGGGGGGAGGATCTTCTTTAACTCATCCGCTCGAACAGAAGCCTTTTTGGCTATCTCTGCTTTAGGAAAACGTTGGATGACGAGGTTGTAATAAATCAAAGCCGCGTCGTATTTTTTTTCGGAGTCATAAAACTCAGCGATCTTCATCAAACCGCGAGCCTGTTCCTGTTTGAGCTTTTGCAGATTTTCATTCGCTTGCTCCAATTTCTCACTCTGCGGATATTTCGTGATGTAATCTTGAAATCCCGTGATGGATCGATTGGTGAATGTCTGATCGTAGTCGGCCTCTTTTGAGGCCATCATGTAGGCGTATCCAATTTGGAATTGGGCATCATCAGCAAGATCGCTCTTGGGATATTTTCGAATCAGATCTTGATACGCCTTAACGGCTTCTTCCCATTTATGCTGCTTTTCTCGAGCGAAACCGATCTTGAGCTGAGCAAGAGGAGCTACTTTGCTGTAGGGGCCATTCTTAATGACTTGTTCGAACATTTCCACAGCTTTATCCATCGAAGGAAGTGTGGGGATTTTCCAAAGTTTTTGTCTCTCACCTAGAAGAAATAGGCAGGCGATGTCGTATTGGTATTTTAAGGTTTCGTCAAAATGCTCTGAATCTGGATAGTCTTCAACGCATTTTTGAAATGCTTTATAAGCGCGTTGAAAATCGTAAAGCTTATAGAGCATCGTGGCGGCGCGATATTGGGCCTCGGGCGAATTGGGCGAGAGAGGCCATGTTTTTACCAGCGCATTGTAAGCGTGAAAAGCCTCCTCGTATTTATCGTCCTTTTCGAATTTGGCGGCTTTTTCTAACTGCTTCGTGGAGTTCTCCTCGACGTTATCTTGGCCTTCCACTTCCCAGCCTTCACCGGGGCGGAAGATGACAGGGGCCGGGGACGGGGGAACAAAGTAAAAGAAGAAAGCGAAGATCAGAAAAAGCAGGGAAAGTGTTTTGCGCATACGAAGGGTTGACGATATTCCACGTTGGCACGTAAAGTCAAGGGATGGAGAGAGTGTTGTGTATTAAGATTGCTTCGCGGGGAGATCTACTCCTGGCCTCTCCCGCGTTCAAAAAATTGAGCGAGATCTATTCTCATGTTGATTTGGTAGTTGGAGAAACCTGTAAAGATGTCGCAGATCACCTACCTTACTTTCAAAACATCTTAATGATCAATGATCGAAATTTTTTTGTTGGCAATCCTTTCGAGAAAATCGCCGCCGCGCTTCATTTGAAGAGACTCATGCAAGGATATGATCAAGTGGTGATCTTTCATCGAGATTGGCGTTATGGCCTGTTGGCAAAAATGGCCGGGGTTTCGATCCGAAAAGGATTTTTCAGTAGGGGAGCCAACCTATTCTTGTCACATGCTTATAAAGTTCCCATGCATGAGCATCATGCGGATCAATATTTCAAAATGGCATTACCAAGAGAGAAGATCTTGGATGAACATTGTACCCAGTTAAAAGGTCTGTGGAAATTTCAGGACCGAGAGCAAGGTGCACATGCGAAGAAGCTCGCTGAATGGGGGTTCGAGAAGTCAAAAGGAAGATGGATTGGATTAGGTTTTGGAGGCGGCCAGAATGTAAAAACCCGCACAGAGTTAAAATCTTGGCCTTTAATTCATTATTCGCAGCTCGCGGATGCGCTTGCTTCCAAGGGATATCATATCGTTTGGGTGGGTGATCGAGAGGATGCAAAAAAACTAGGTGAACCCAAACAAGGTTTAAACCTTGCTGGAAAACTTACGGTTTCTGAAACCGCTTGGGTATTGTCACAGTGCGATAAGGTAATTTCGAATGATACTCTTGCATTGCACTTGAGCGAAGTGATGGGAACGCCTGTCATCGGAATTTTTGGGCCCACGGATGCGTCCCACTATCATCCACGAGGCGAAAAATCTGACTTTTTATCGCTCGGTTTGCCTTGCAGTCCTTGTCATCGAGATGGCTATTTTCCGCCGTGTCTTTATAACCATCGATGTATGCAAGAATTGACGGTTGAGACAGTGGTAAAAGCGATCGAGAGGAAGCAGTGAAAGTCCTTTTTGGATCGGCTAATCATTGGACTTCTCCGTATCAAGTTGGAAGTCATGCCTGGGCGAGATTGTTTGCGCAGAACGGTTGGGACGTGGCCTATTTATCAGATCCTCTTACGCCATGGCATCAGTTAAGTTCTCAGAACGTCGAACGGACCGCTGAACGACAAGGTCTCTGGCAAAGCCATGGAGAGAAGTTTGAAAATGGAAAAGTGCGGGCATGGGTTCCTCGTTCCTTGATCGCTCCGCAGAATCGTCCTTTTTTTCGAAACGAATTTGTTTTGCGCAATTGGCATTCCTTTGCCACGCCCTCGATCTCTTTCGTCTTGAAGCAATGGAGTTTCCAAGATCCGGATCTGATTTGGTTTGATAGCGTTCGGCATTGGTCATGGTTAAAAACATTGCCGGCTAAGAAGAAGGTTTTTCGGCTAGCTGATTGGTCGGCAGGATTTTCTTCAGTCCCTCAATCGCAACTCGATTTAGAAAAAGAAATCTTAAAAGAGGCGGATCTAGTTATTACGAGTGCGGAAGCTTTACGAGAGAAGGTTAAAGATATTCGAGTATCCGCTCCGCTTGCAACTATCAGGAACGCGGTCGATACAGCATTTTGGTCTACGGCTTGCCCCATTCCAACAGAGTATCAAGAAATTCCTGGTCCGCGGGTAGTGTACATGGGCGCCATCGAGGAGTGGTTTGATGCGAATCTCTTGACGGCTTTAGCTAAAGCGTTCCCGAAAGTTTCCTTTGTGATGGTGGGGCAACGTCGTATTCCTCTCAATGGGGAGCTAACATTAAAAAATATTCATTGGTTGGGCTCGCGCTCGCGAGAGCAAGCCCGCGCTTACCTTCAACATGCCCAAGTGGGAATCATCCCGTTTAAGCGAAATGATCTCATTGAGTGCGTGTGTCCGCTGAAACTTTACGAGTATATGGCGTGCGATATTCCTGTTGTGGCGACTCGATGGAAAGAGCTCGAGATGATGAATTCACCGGCTTGCTTGGCATCTTCGACGGAGGAGTGGATAACAGTTCTAAAATCTCTATTGAACTCGAATCAGAGTCATGGGTACCGAGACTATGCCGCCCAAAACGATTGGAGCGAGCGATGGAACCAGTGGAGCGAAATTTATCAGAAACTCTGAGTAAACAAAAAAGCCATCCCAAGGGGATGGCTTTTTTTATTAGAAATGAATAAGTAAGATTACTTCTTGGAGGTCTTGCCCTTTTTCTTCCGGAAAGCCGCCCAGCGCTTCTTTTGTGCCGCTGCGATCTTTGCTCGGCCTTTAGCGGAAATAGCTCCGTTTCCAGCTTTAGCGATTTTTCCTCCAACGCCTTTGATTCGCTTTCCAACGACAACAGCGATCTCAGCTAATTTGTCACGAAGAGCATCAGCTTGTTTATCGTACTGCTTGGAAACTTTTTCGGCGTTCTTCAATTGGCTTTCTAATTTACGAATAATGTCAGTTAAGTTCATAGAGGAGTTACTTATGATAACTAACGCCTAAGAGATCAAGTAAAAGATTTTGTGAGTTATCTTCTCGTTGGGTTAGGCTAACTGACGAATCTCGTAACTCAACGTGCTAAGAGCGTAAACCGCGGCGGTATCGCACCGCAGAACTAACGGGCCTAAACTTAGAGGTTGAAAGTTTGAGCTTCGAGCAAGTCCTAATTCAGCGGGAGTAAAATCGCCTTCAGGTCCGATCATCATGAGAACCGAATCTTTAGAGGATTTGAAATCACTTAGATAATTCCAGAGAGGCTTTGCATCGGGTTGTAAGGACCCAATGAAACCTAACTTATATTGGGATCGGCTATCGGTTACTTGTTTGACAGTTTTAGGAGTATCAATTGTCGGAAGCCAATTAAGTCCACATTGCTTAGCAGCCTCGATGCTGATTTCTTTCCAACGCTCCAGCTTATTCTTGACGTCTTCAGAATCCAGTTTGACGGTAGCGCGTTCGGATAGAACGGGAATGATTTGTCGCACCCCTAATTCCGTAGCCTTTTGAATAATAAAATCCATCACCTTATTCTTGGGGAGAGCTTGAGCAATGCTGATGGAATAAGGCGGGGGAGGTGTTTGTGATTTCTGGATGGTCTTTAGTTCCGCATGAGACGAGGTGGAGGAAATAATTTCGCAAAGATACTCTGTTCCCTTTCCATCGAAAACAGTAACTCGAGCGCCTTTCTCTGATCGTAAGACGGTTTGGCAATGATGCCATTCACTCCCATCTAAAGTTAATTTCTGATTTTGAATCTTAGGGTCAGGTAAGTAAAAGCGGTGCATGGGTGGATAGGGGTAATGAAGGAGGTAAGGGAAATTAAGGGTGCTTAAGGAAGTTAATATTCTGATTCTGTAAATTTTTTAATTCTCAAAAATCCTGACTAATGGCGAGCACTAGGGATTGAGTCCCTTTCTTCTGCATCCCTTTGCTCATAAGTTGCTCATATAACTTGCGAACGATTTGTAAGCCTGGCAAATCGATTTTCATGCGTTTGCATTCGTCGAGTACGAGCTCCATATCTTTTACAAAGTGTTCGATCATGAATCCGGGTTCAAAGTCTTTTTTGAGAATTCGAGGTCCATAACTTCCCAAGGAATAAGAGTTTCCTGCGCCTTTGGAAAGCGTTTCTAGCACTGCTTCTAAGTTGAGACCGGATTTTTGTGCGTAAACAATTGATTCCGCTAGGCCAATCATGGTTCCGGCGACGGCAATTTGATTGCAGAGTTTGCAGTTTTGGCCCGCACCCGCGGGGCCGTGATGAACGATTGCCTTGCCAAGTTTACTCAGAATAGGAAGGGCCCTTCCAAAATCTTCACCTTCTCCACCCACCATGATTGACAGCCGTGCTTCGCGCGCACCGATATCGCCGCCCGTAACAGGAGCATCGAGAGTCGCAATTCCACGAGCCCGTGCAGTAGCGAAAATTTCACGAGCGAGGGTGGGGGAACTCGTAGTTAAATCGATAATCATTCCTCCACTCTTTAGAGCTTCGATAACACCATTTTTTCCGAGATAAACTTCACGGACATCTTGAGGATATCCCACGATGGTGAGCACGATTTCGGAACTTCGGGCGACTTCCTCAGGAGAAGTCGCCCAGGTTGCGCCTAATTTTAAGAGCGATTCGGCTTTTGTCTTCGTTCGATTGTATACGGTGACGGAGTAACCCGCATTCAACAGATGTGTTGCCATCGATTTGCCCATGATACCTGTTCCGATGAAACCGAGTTTGGGGAGAGAGGCTGACATCCCTGCTAGCTGCCAAAACTTAAAGTAGTTGTCGATCTTTAGTTGGGAATGGATACAAACCATTCTTTGACATTTTAAGATGTTTCTCGGAAAATTAGGATTCTATGTACGACGAAATTCCGCGGATGCAGTCGAAACCTCATCTGGCTTTTTCGGGGAAAGTCGATTTGCTTCCGAAAGACCCAAGCAAGCTCGATATCAAACCCCCGTCTGCCGCGATTCCTTTGGAAGGAGTCTTTCGGTTGTGTGATGGCACACCGACGGAACCTGGAACGCGAATTTGGCTCGCGCATGATCATGAAGCTTTAGGTGTTTGGTGGGAGTGCGAAGAACCTGAAACTTCCTTTTTGCGCAAGAATCCAAATATTTCCAGAGAGTTAGAGCGTAGAGATTTTTTTTACGATCGGATCGAGATATTTTTGGATACTGCTCACGGACACAATAGATTTTGGCAAGTCGTCATCGATCCCACCAATCAAGCGATTGTTTCTAAGAGAAGACGGCTCATGGGAGAGGATGCGAGCGCGGCATCTTCACAGGAGGAAAAGTTAGCAGAGCCCATCACGATTCCCTCGAGAACTACAGTGTCGAAGCACGTTTGGTCGGGTTGCTGTGTGATTCCTTTCAAGGCTCTTTCGTTAGAAAAGTTAACACCCGCTGCGGTTTGGGGAATCAACTTCATGAGAGCTCGAACACCTTTTCCTCCTTACGAGGCATTCTGGTCTTCGATATCGATTCCGACTAACGGAGTTCCCGCTTATTTTGGCGATCTTTATTTCGAAAAGGGTTTGGTTGTTGAACAAATTCAGTTTCCGAATCCTGTTTACGGTGATAACCACGCAAGAATCACTGGAAAAGTTCCCGCTTCATGGAAAGGATCGCTGCAGGTTGAAATTAAAACCACGCTACCTTACGAAGATACAGAGGTAAAAACCTGCGTTACAACCGCCGAGGTTTCCAATGGATGTTTTTCGATTGATGCAAAGTATGCTCTCTCAGATCGTGGTCGTTGGCCCGGCGCCACGGGAAAAAATCAGCTCGTTCAAATCCGATTTTTAGATTCGAACGGGCACGCGCATTTCGCTTGTTCCTATCCATTTGCTTATGATGCAGGAATTATTGTAAGCGAACCCTACGGCAAGTCTGTGAAAGCACAGCCGAGGCTCAAAGAGGATGCGTACGAAACTAAACGTCGTTTCATTCTGGAAAATATCCCTGTTTTTCAGCGCTTAACGACTCGGGAAGGCGCTCCTTCAGATTTCACTCTCAATGCAGAGGATGACTCCATTCAATTTAATTTGATGGATGAAGATATTCTCGATCAAATCGGAAAATGGTTGATGAAGATCTTTCCATCCGATACGGACCGTCTTTTAGGCGCAGCCTATTTTATTCATCAACGTTCCGTGACGAAGCACGCAGGTGTTCGCAACCACTTTGTAGGAGATATGTCTCCGGAAACGATTCTGCGCATAGGAGGCTCGCTATGCGGAACACGCTCGGTTTTGCTCAACGGCTTGCTTTCGCGCACGTGCTGTTCTGCAACTGATTCGCCTTATCGTCCGTTCCTACTAGGGCTTTCGGGACACGTTGTTACCGGCATAGAAGTGTGGCCAGGATATCTTGAAGGATATAAACCTTTGGAAACGGGAGCGGATGCTTGGGCTGATAAAATTCTCGTACTAGATCCCGATGTAGGAGGGATGTTTTTGACGAAGGATGGTTCACGAATCGCTACATTGGGAGAGATGCGTCATGATCGGTCCATCGGCTATCGAGCAAATGTGTGTCAGTATCGGCATGGGCATGAATTTTATTTTGGCACGCGTCACCAAAGACTGCACTTCCGTAAATCCAGCGCTCAATGGCCCATTGCATCGGGAATCTCGAAAATATTGGATGAGCCCGAGTTGGTAGCCCATACGGTTGTAGTGTAAATTTCTTTGGAATAGATTGGAAATTGGTCTAGAGTCCACGGCTTATGCAAGCATCGGCATCAGAAAAAAATCCCAAATCAGGAGGCGGAACGAGTAAAATCACTCCACGCGCTACCGATTATTCCAAGTGGTATTTGGACATCGTCCATGAAGCCCAGCTCGCTGATCATTCCGCCGTGCGCGGCTGCATGGTCATTCGTCCCAATGGATACTCCATTTGGGAGAAAATGCAGAAGGAGTTGGACGATCGTTTTAAGAAGACCGGCCATCGCAACGCTTACTTTCCAGTTTTTATTCCCGTTAGCTTTTTAAGCAAAGAAGCCGAGCACGTTGAAGGTTTTGCAAAAGAATGTGCCGTTGTAACGCATCATCGTTTACGGGCAACTGCGGATGGTAAAGGAGTAGAAGTAGATCCTTCCGCTAAGCTCGAAGAGCCTCTGATTGTTCGTCCGACGAGCGAAACGATCATTTGGAGTGCCTACAAGAATTGGATTCAAAGCTATCGAGACCTTCCCATTTTAATCAACCAATGGGCGAATGTTGTTCGTTGGGAAATGCGAACCCGTCTTTTTTTGCGAACTGCAGAATTTCTATGGCAGGAAGGTCATACGGCTCATGCGACGGAACAAGAAGCTATTGAGGAAACTCAGCAGATGCTCGAAGTTTACCGTGATTTTGCAGAGAATGTTATGGCCATGCCCGTGCTTCGCGGCGCGAAATCACCTGGTGAAAGATTTGCGGGTGCGTTGGATACCCTTTCAATCGAAGCCATGATGCAAGACCGCAAAGGACTTCAAGCTGGGACAAGTCACTATCTTGGACAAAACTTTGCGAAAGCTTTCGACGTAAAATTCCTCAATGCCAAAGGGCAGCAAGAATTTGTTTACGCGAGTAGCTGGGGCGTTAGCACTCGTTTGATCGGTGGTCTGATCATGACTCACTCTGATGATTTGGGTCTCGTGCTGCCACCGAAGCTTGCTCACACCCAGGTAGTAATCGTTCCGATTTATAAAACCGATGAAGAGAAGGTGAAAGTTGGCGAAGAATGTCAAAAGATTCAAAAGGAATTGTCAGAGAAGGGAATCACCACTCATTGGGATCAACGCGATGGAATGACTCCAGGGGCTAAATATTTTGATTGGGAAGTAAAAGGAGTGCCTATTCGTATCGAAGTAGGACCCCGCGATGTCGACTCCGGAAAATTAGTGATTGTTCGACGCTTCGTTTTGGAGCAACCGGGTGAAGATGAAAAAGCGATTCGCGCGAAGAAAAAGCAAATTCTGTCACGTCAAGAAGCTCTCGCGGGCATTCCTGCGCTACTGGAATTAATGCAGAAGGAACTTTTCCAACGTGCTCTTGATTTTAGGAACAAGAATAGCCGAGTTATTAATTCTATCGAAGAATACGAGTCGTTTTTCAAAAAAGAAGGCGGAGGATTCGCTTGGGTTCATTGGGCTGGTACGCACGAAGATGAGGAAGCGATTGCGAAGAAGTATCAAACAAGCATTCGAAATATTCCTTTCGATGGTCAAGGTCCTCAAGGATCGGAAGGTCCTGGAACTTGCATCTTCACCGGTAAACCGTCTACTCGCCGCGTCGTGATGAGCGAAGCGTACTAAGAGAGTGTCATAACCTCTAGGACATCTTGACTCTACGAGGCAAATACTTGAAATTAGAGGACTTCTAAAAAAGGAAAACTGATCCATGCCGAGCGAAGTAGAAAAGATTAAGGACGAAAGCCGCGGGCTTCGAGGAACCATTGCGCAAACGCTTCAAAATGATAGCCCGCATTTCAGTCACGACGAATACCAGCTTTTGAAGTTTCACGGTACCTATCAACAAGACGACCGTGACAAGCGCGCGGAAGCTAAAAAGCTTGGTCAGGAAAAGATGTGGATGTTCATGGTTCGTACTAAGACTCCCGGCGGTCTCATGACGGGTAAGCAGTACCTCGACATGGATAAGATTGCCGACGATTTAGGTAATGCAACGCTGCGAATCACTACGCGTCAGGGAATTCAATTTCACGGCATTGTAAAAAAGGATCTCCGTGATTGCATCGCGCGTATTAATCAATCGGGGATTACAACTTGGGGTGCATGCGGAGACGTCGTTCGAAATACTTTGGCGCCTTCCTCTCCGATTGCGAAGTCTGTGTATGTCGAGACCCAGAAGCTTGCAAAAGAAATTAGCGATGTGTTTTTACCGAAGAGTCGTGCGTATACCGAGATTTGGGTGAATGGCGAAAAAATGGGGCAGGATGTTGTTGATGAAGAACCGATTTACGGAAAGCTTTTCTTGCCTCGCAAATTTAAGATCGCGATCGCGATTCCTCCCCGTAACGATGTAGACGCCTACTCGAACGACATCGGTTTTATTGTCCATGCTCCCAACGGTCAGCTCGAAGGCTACACGGTGGTTGTCGGCGGTGGTTTTGGGATGACGCATGGCATGCAGAAGACTTATCCTGTTCTCGCTAAACCTCTGGGCTACGTGAAAAAGGAAAACGCAGTCGAAGTGGCCATCGCCATTCTCATGACACAGCGCGATTACGGTAATAGGGATGACCGTAAACTTTCGCGGTTAAAATATTTAATCGAGAGTAGGGGAATCGATTGGATGATTTCCGAGGTTCAATCGAGGATGAAATCCAAACTCGAACCCGCAAAGCCAGTCCATTTCGAGACCATCTCCGACATGTTGGGATGGAATGAACAGGGTGACGGTAAGCTCTTCTTGGGCGTCTGGGTGCCCGAAGGTAGAATTCAAGACACCGACAAAATTAAAGCTCGGACCGCATTTCACAAGATTGTGGAAAAAACCGGATGTGAAGTTCGCTTAACCGCGAACTGCAACATCATTTTCGCCAATATTGATCCTAGCCATCGTAAAGCGATTGATGAAATTCTTGTCCAACACAACATTCCCGTTGCTGAACAGCTGACTGAAGCGCGAAAAATCGGTCACGCTTGCGTTGCGTTGCCAACCTGCGGTTTGTCTCTGGCAGAGAGTGAGCGTGCGTTTGGCGGAGTGATGGATGAGATTGATCAGATTTTGCGCGAGCTCAAATTGGAGAAGGAGTCCATTCTTATCCGTATGAGCGGATGTCCTAATGGATGTTCTCGTCCGTATAATGCTGATATCGCATTTGTCGGCCGTGCTCCCGATAAGTATGCCATGTATGTAGGTGGTTCTCATCTGGGAGATCGTTTAGCCGGATTAGAGCACAAGACGGTGGAACGAAAAGATATCGCTGCAAGAGTTCGAACTTGTTTGGAAGATTTTGCCAAGAACCGAAAGGCTGGCGAGAGCTTCACTCAGTTTTGGGGTCGCACTCGAAAAATCGGACCTCGTCCGACTCCTGAGCAGTTCCATGTTGAACTCGCCGCTCGAGCAACGAAGTTAGGATTCGGCCAGATGCCGCCGGCAGGAGAATGAGTTTTCACATCGTTCTGGTCGAGCCGGAAATCCCTGCCAACACGGGCAATATCGCACGGTTATGCGCTGCGACTAAATCCATTCTTCACTTAATTCATCCTTTGGGCTTTCGAATGGATGACAAATCCTTGAAACGCTCGGGGATGGACTATCTCGATATTGCTACGATTCGTGAGCATCAATCTCTCGCTGAATGCGTGAAGGGCATCTCTCGAGCGTTTTACTTTTCAACGAAAGCCAAAATTCCTTACTGGGATGTTTCGTTTCAGTCCGGAGATTATTTTGTCTTTGGAAGGGAAAGCAAAGGATTGCCAGAAGTTCTTCTCAAAGAAAATCACGATCGAGCTTTAACCATTCCGATGCCGGAATCTAAGGCTCGGAGTTTAAATCTAGCTACCTCGGTGAGCATTGTGATCTATGAAGCGTTAAGACAGAGCGCTCAGTGATTATCGAAAATCGGTGCGCTGCAATTCTGGTCGGACGCTTGAGATGCATTCTTGAGCGCCGTACATTCTGAGAATTTTGAGAACCTCTTCGTGGCCTTCCCGTTGAGCATATCGCAGAGCGGTCATGCGTTTGGGAGAGTGGATGTTAATGTTAGCGCCTTGCTTTACGAGAAAATCCACAATTTTTACGTTTCCTTTCTGCGCTGCCCACATGAGAACAGTCTTCCCATCATCATCTTTCGAGTCAACGCTTGCGCCTTGAACCGCAAGAGATTGAACCGCTGCCACCTGGCCGCTCCATACGGCTGCCATTAATGCTGTTCGTCCTTTTTCATCTTTAGCATCGACAAACATGTCGTGCTTCAAAAGTAGCTCCATGATTTCTACGTGCCCATTCCAGGCAGCAAGCATCAATAAGTTCCATCCGTCGGGTAAGCGGACGCGAATATCGGCCCCTTTTTCGATAAGTGCTCGTATGCTGACAGTACGTCCTTCCATAACTGCGCGAACAAGTGCGGCATCTATAACGGATAAAATTTCGGTGTTCTGAGCAGGAACCTCGGCTTTTTCGGCAGGCAGAGCCGGCCGCGGCGGTAAAGGTTGTTCTTGTGAGGGATCAGCTGGAAGGTGAGCTTTTACAAGGGTTGACGCCGTAGGTGGAATGGCGGTGGAGAGCTCGGCAACAACGATAGGATTCGATGCTTCAAAGGCCGTGGGTGAAACAATCTCTAACTGAGTCTCCGTAGCGATAGCAGGAGTTGGAGTTGATTCGACGGAGGCTGGTAAAGGCGGGGAAGTAGGCTGTTGAGAAACTGAATTTTCACTGAGCGAATCAGCTATCATTCGCTCTACATCTGCCGATGACAGAATGTTTTGCATAACCGCAACTACTGATAAGGATTCTACTCCTGCAATGCGAAGGAGTCAAAGGGTTTATTATGAAGACCTTGCGCAGGCTAAGTTAGAGCTTCCAGAATTTTGACGATATCGACATGTCCTTCTCTCTCCGCGTATTTCAGAGCGGTCATCCCTTTGGGCGTTTGAACCTGGGCTTTGGCGGCCATATGGAGAAGCAAATTCACCACTTCGACAGAACCTTTATGTGCAGCCCACATCAACGCCGTTTTCCCATCGTTGTCTTTCACATTCACATCTGCTCCCTGATCGACAAGGAGTCTCACCGCTTCCATTTGTCCGCTCCAAATTCCAATCATCAAAGCTGTGCGCCCATGATCATCTCTCGCATCCAGATTTACTCCTTCCGCAATAAGAAGACGGATCGCTCGTTGCTGCCCATTCCACGCGGCCAGCATGAGGACGTTCCATCCGTCGGGCAATTGAACGCGGAGGTCAGCGCCTTGCTGAATAAGAACTTGAATCGTGGTTGCCCGACCTTCAATAGTCGCTCGAACTAAGGCAGAATCCAGAACGGATAAATCGTCGCCCGCCCGGGGTGGTTCTGTTGAGGCGGGATCGCGTTTGAGAGGACGAACTTCTTTAAGCGACGCGGTTGTCTTGAGTAGATTTTTGGATCCTTCGTTGGGTGAGGATGGATTTTGCATCAAAGCACCACTTTCCCTGCTGCTGAAATCAGACTATTACGAGCTTAAGTTTCAGTCAACCGATTCTCAACGCATCCAGCCGCCTTCGCTGAAGCGGCCTTCCAGATCTTTCGTCAGCGACTTCAGTAGTGATGGATCGCTCGGAGCGAGATTGTTCTTTTCTTGAGGATCAACTTTCAGATCATAAAGTTCAGATATCTCGTTGGAATTTTCGATAAGTTTGTATCGATCAGTCCTGAAGCAGCGATAATTATATTCGGCGCTAATAACGTTGTCCCGATGTTGCTTGGTTTCATTGCGGAGCAAAGGCGCAAAGGAGCGAGCATCGAGGTTAACCTGGGCCTGAGTTCCGGCTAGTTCGCATAAAGTTGGGTTAACGTCAATGAGTTCAATGAGAGCGTCAGATATTGCACCCTTGGCAATTCCTGGTCCTGCCGCGATCAACGGGATTCGAAGCGAAGCTTCGTATGCGACATGCTTCGTAAAAAGACCGAAATCGCCCAACATTTCGCCATGATCGCTCGTAAAAAGGACATAGGTATTATCCCAGAGTTTACGTTTGTCCAGAACGTCGAAAATTTTTCCAATCTGATCGTCAATCAGTTCGATTGATGCACAGTATTGGCGGCGTGCGACTTGGATTTCTTCAGGAGAAGCTGCTTTCTGTAGCTTTTTTTTGAGCCAGGGTGGTTTTCCCGTTAAATCGTTTGATAGGGTGGGCGGCATCGGCGCGTTGCGGTATCTGTCGGCATATTCAGTCGGTGGATCAAAGGGATCATGAGGACCTACGAAACTTACAAAGTAGTGCCATGGGAATTCGTTAGAGACATTTGCCAGCCAATTTGTTGCATGACGACCGATAAAAGTATCCGCGAAATGTTCAGTGGGTAGTATTGAGTCCTTCGTATTTCCTCGAATCCAACCATCTTTACCGCGAGTTCGATAGTCATCATGAAATTTCTGCAACAAACCCCGGTCATGTAAGTATTGGGTGTAAGGGCCGATAGGAGTGCTCGATATTCCCCCGTGGTTTTTACCTTCAATTTCGCATGGGTCGGTGAAGCCCCACGTGAAAGTGCAAGGACGATCTCCGTTAATACCGTTATATTTTTCTGGTTTTGCCAAATCCAATTTTCCAGCGCAACCCACCCGGTATCCGTGATCACGAAGGTGTTGATAATAAGTGGGAACCCTATTTGGGAGATAACAAGAATTGCGTAAGGCACCTAATCGTGTGGGTTGTAGGCCGCTAGCGAGAGCGATTCGAGCAGGAGCACAAATCGGAGAGTTGGTGCAGCAATGTGTGAACCGCATTCCGCGGGAGGCCAGACGATCAATGTTTGGCGTTCGAACGAAAGAGGCGCCGGCACAACCCAGAAAATCGAAACGATGTTGATCGGTCATGATCAGCAGAAGATTGGGACGTTGGGGGGGAGGCATGGCTCATTCTTTCTAAAGCTCCGAAAAGGTCAATAATTTTACTTTTTGAAGCGAAAGAGGATGGGGCGATGGAGTTATTTTGAGGATTTTGCTCCGCCAGCTTGTATCAACGACTTACGAAATTTTTTCTTAGGATTACAAAAATTCACCCATTGACGAGGCGTTGCAAAAATATTTCTGGTCAATGGATTTTTCTGGTTTCTCCTCTTATTTAATAGAATTTAACGTGGCATCAAAATTGTTTTGCAGGAGTAAAGAATCATTTTTAATGCCTTGCTTCCTGTCATCGAATTCAAAAAAATTATGATAGATCCAGTCAATAAATTTTGTTCAACGGCTTTTGCAACACAGTCAATGAGTATATTTGCCAGTCTTTTGTTTCTTCGATTCACATCAAGCACTTCTGAAAGTTGTCTCTGGATTGCAAAAATTTCTCATTGACCCCGTTCGAATAAAAATATTTTTCGTCAATAATTTTTTTCCTGAAATATCTGGATTTCAAAGTGGCATCGAGGTTGTTTTGTACGAGTAAAGGATCATTTTTTCATGTCTTGATCTGGTGATTGAATTTCAAAAAATTTCATGATGCAGCAGTCAATAAAATTTGTTTCGGGCGCTATTTTTCAACTCAGTCAACGAGGATATTTTCAGACTTTTTGCATCCTTGGTTCACATCAACGACTTGTGAAAAATACACGACGCTTACAAAAAATTTCCGTTGACCAGGGCTGTTTATAAATATTTTCGTCAACGATTTTATTTGTCGAAAACCGATGGCATTAAAATTGTTTTCTGCGGAGCAACGATTTATTTTTGAATCAATGACAAAACTGAACAGTCCCGAAGTTTGTCCTGTTTGTGGAGAGGATGTTCCCCCAAAATCTCTGGCTTGTCCCGAGTGTGGCGCAGATCACAACTCAGGATGGAAAGAAGAAATACTCGACGTTTCTTCAATTCCTTCCGATGAGGATTTCAATTACGAAGAATTCGTCAAAGAAGAGTTTAGTACCGAAATAAAACCTAAGGAGATGAGGACTATCTGGTGGATTACTGCGATTACCCTCTTGATTCTAAGCATTGTTTTGATGTTCGGCGGATTTTTTAAGTCGTAAGGGATATCATCGACCTAGTGCGGCAATGGAGTTCTCAAGATTCTTCCGGGCAGTTGATTCGTATTTTTTCTGGAAAGTGGCTGTGGAAAAAATAGTCGTTCGATCTAAGAATGAGCGAAGGATTTTAGCGCGGGCCGTTCGAAAATCATTCTCTGGTACCCACGAATACTCCTGGCGAATGCTTTTTTCATATTCCGAGAATGCGGGTGACGGTTGTCCTAATATGGAGAGATCGATGTCGATGAGAATCTGCTGATCTGGATCCGTTGCATGTCGATTATGTTTGGTTGCTAAGATGAGATTGCATAGGGGTTTTATCATGCCGTCAAGTTTCGCGGCTGTGAGTACGTTAGAAGCGATTTGCGCGCTTTGTTCTTCGTTCTCCTTTGATCGAGGATCGTAAATCACGTCGTGAAACCATATTGCCAGCTCAATCAAAGCAGCGTTTGAGGACAAGGCACGTACCTCATCGAGTTCTCTTAAACAATGATCAATATGCTTGAGATTGTGATAGGCGCGGTGCGGTTCGGTATAGTGAGCGACCAATTGAGAGAACGCCGCAAGAGGATGGCTGCTTGCTTGCAACTCCTCCCATAGAGAGAGCCATTGGTATTTAAGTACTTCCTGCACTATTCTTTTCTTTTAATTTTTTGAAAACAGGTTGGGGGACGTAATCTTTCACAAGTCCTTCCCAACCTTTGGGACCAATTAATCCCTTCACCAGGCTGGAACTGACTTCAACAATTCCTCGTGGAGGCATGAGAAAGACGGTGGTGATTTTTGAATCGAGATCGCCGTTGATGTTTCGCATGACTCTTTCGTATTCAAAATCACTTTCCGATCGAATTCCTCTGATGATAAAACCAGCCTTAATGCTTCGGGCGTAACTGATCAGAAATTGATTGGTAAAGGTTTCAAGTCGGATGTTAGAAAATTGCTTGGTCGATTCTTTTAACATCATGAGCCGTTCTTCGACGGAGAACATACACCGCTTTTCGGGGTTAACGCCGATGGCGACGACGACGTGGTCGAACATTTTTGTCCCTTGTTCAATCATCCACAGGTGTCCGACGGTGAGAGGATCGAAGGTGCCCGCGTAAACTCCTAATTTCTTCTTCATAGCTGCATAGAATCTTACTTGGCGGGCGATTTCAATGCGGATTCAGAGAGGGGCTCCTTGCCATTCTTAGTTTCACCAGCTACAACACACTCTGCATGCTTCGTGTTGCCATTGTGGGTAGGCCTAACGTTGGAAAGTCGGCTCTTTTGAATCGGCTGGCAAAACGCATTGTTTCTATTGTTCATGATCAACCCGGAGTGACCCGCGATCGTATTAGTGTAACGGTTGAACGTGAGGGAAAAGATTTTGAATTTGTGGACACGGGTGGAATCGGACTTTTCGAATCTGAGACAACTCCTAAGCAAATCGCCTCCGCTGTGGAAATGCAGGTTGAGATCGCGATTCAAACATCCGATCTAATTCTGTTTGTAGTCGATGGACAAGAAGGTTTACGTCCTCTCGACAAAGAAATTCTTAGACGCCTCCGTAAACAAGCCAAGTCGACTTGGTTGCTCGTGAATAAAATCGATATCGAAGCACACGAAAATAGAGCGGCTGAATTTCACGAGCTGGGACTCGATCCGACTTTTTTCGTTTCCGCATCTCATGGTCGCGGGATGGATGAACTGTGGGAAGACTTATCAAAAGTAGAAGGCACAAGTCAGAAGGTCGAAGGAGAAAAAAATGAAAAGAAGGGAGTGGCAGCAGCTATCGCCATCGTCGGAAGGCCGAATGTAGGGAAATCGAGCCTTACCAATCGTCTTCTCGGTGCGGAAAGAGTGATTGTCAGTGAGATTCCAGGAACGACGCGGGATTCGGTGGAGTTGGATATTGATGTGAATGGACAGAGGTTCTCTCTCATTGATACCGCCGGAGTCCGCCATAAAAGCGCGATTAAAACCCACGTGGAGATGTATAGCCGTCATTGGACGAAGAAGAGCATTGAACGATGCGGTTTAGCATTGCTCATTATCAGTTCGACCGATGGTGTCACACGTCAGGATAAAGAAATTGCCCGGATGATTGGCGAATGTGAAAAGCCCTGCATCATTTTGATCAATAAATGGGACCTTAATGAAACGTTTGAAAAGGAATATAAGGGAGGGTTGCGAGCAAAGGGAAAGATGGTTAAACGAAGAAAATTTTCTCGAAGCGAGTATGAGAAAGAAGTGCGCTATCAACTTCCATTCCTAGAGTATGCACCTGTCATGTTTGTTTCAGCGTTAGAGGGATACCATGCGCAGCTCATCTGGAATGAAGTAAAGCGAGTGCAGGCTGCACGGGATAGTCGATTTTCCACGGGAATACTCAATCGAATAGTCGCTCGAGTGACCAATCGGGTACAGCCTCCTATGGTTCATGGAAAACGGTTAAAAATTTATTACGTGACTCAAAAAACGAGTTGTCCTGTGCCAACCTTCTTAATTTTTGTGAATCAGAAACGGCTTTGGGTTGATCATTATGGACGTTATTTGATGAATCAGCTGCGAGAAGAAAATCCCATGACGGGCTGCCCCATTGTGTTCATTTTGCGTGAACATGAAAAAGGACCTGGGAAGGGAAGATCAGAATTGTCTGAGTAAGACTAATTTCTTTTAGAAAAGATTTATTAACCACAGAGAACACCGAGTTAAAGACTCTGAGAACTCAAAATTAGAGTTTGCCAAATGACGTTCCGAATTTCGGAGCGTCATTTGGCAAGAGACTCGGGGAGGGATGCAGGGAGGGCAGAAACTCCCAAGCTCTGTGGTTTTAGCTAACTTGAAGCTAATACAAATAAGGTTCGCTCAAACTAAACGCATCCTGGATGAGATTGCATCCGTCTGGTAAAACTTCCACAACGTCGAATCGAACAGGAATCTCCGGATTTTTCAACCGACGTAGATAATCCAGAGCGACACGGGATATGTGAGTTTGTTTTTCATCCGTCACAGCAAGCGACGGATCTCCGAATTCCTCGGATTCGCGAGTTTTGACTTCGATGAAAACCAAAGTGTCTTTATGACGAGCAACCAAATCGATTTCTCCGTAGTGGCAGCGATATCGCTCGACGAGAATCTTATAGCCTTGTTTCTTTAAGAATCGTGCGGCCTGGCGTTCTCCCTGAAGGCCTTTGTCTTGATTGCCATCTGATTTCTCATTCTGAAAAATCTGTTTGAAAAAGGAGATCATTTCGCAATTTCTCGGCCGCAGGGACGCGGCCGACTACCAGTGGTAGCCGCTCGCGTCCCTGCGAGCGGAGGATTATTTTTTATTTTTCTTTCCGAGCTTAGCTGCCAGATTAGCGCCTAAACGTGAAAGAGCTGGGGAATGATCCATTTTGTCCAAAAAGATATTCAACAAACTAAAGCTGCGTTTGTTTTTAAGAGCTGCTTTCAACGATTGATCGAATTCAATTTCAGTTCTTACCGAGCATCCCCAGCCATTGCCTACCAGTTGAGGCATATTCTCATAGGACCATTCGGCGATATCATTGAACGGACCTTCCAGAATTAAACGTTCAGTGGTGTAACCATGATTGTTTAATAGAAGGATAATAGGATTAAGTCCCAATCGTCCGATGGTTGATAGTTCAGTTCCTGTCATTTGAAAAGCTCCATCTCCGACGATAATAAGGCTTCTTAGTTTCGGATTAGCAACCTGTGCGCCTAATCCAGCTGGGACTCCAAAGCCCATGGAGGTGTAATAAGCAGGTGCGAGGAATTCTGTTTTGCGATGAATCACTAGATCGATCGATCCGAATAAGCAATCACCCACATCGCTCACAACCGCCATGTCATCCTCTAGAAATTCATTCACTCGACTGAAAAGATATCGAACAGTCATCGGTTTGCGTGTTGCCTTTAAAGGGGCTTTAGATGCGCGAGGTTTCTTAAGAGTAATTTTTCGTTTGCGAATCGGACTCTTCAGAAGGCCTTGCACATAATCCTTTAAAAGAATGTCGGTGTATCGATGGTGGCTGATTTGAATCTTTTCAGACGTTGCCTCAATGGCGCGGCTTTGATCCAGATTGGCTGTATAAACTCCTAAATTCATGTCGGTCATGAACGTTCCCAACATGAGCAAGCAATCCGAGGTTTCCACCGCTTTCTGAACTTCCGAATGGCCCATGGCGCCTTCGTAGACTCCGAGATATTGTGGATGCTTCTCGCTGATGACCGATTTGCCTAGAATCGTTGCAGCAACAGGAAGGCCGGTTTTATTGACGAGTTGGACAAGTTCTTTGCTCAATCCATATCGATGAACTTCCACATCTGCTAGGATAACCGGTTTTTTTGCGCGATTAAGCAATGCTACTGTTTCCGACAGAGCTTCCTTTAGAGCATGTCGATTGCTGACTTCCGTGATTTTGGTGATTTGATTAGGGAATCGGGGTACAACATCGACCATGTCTCGAGGCAGTTCGATATAAACGGGGCGCTTGAGTCTCATGCATGCGGCCAAGGTTTCATCGATCTGTCTAAAAGCTATTTCAGGATCATCCAAAACTACGGAGGCTGCTGTAATTTTTTCGAAAATCTCCTTCTGAGTGGAGAAATGGCGAACCTTATGGTGTAACATGGGATCGTTGATTCTTTCCTTCATGCCTGGGGAACCTGTGAGAACAACTACAGGTGATTTTTCAGCGTAGGCTCCAGCAATTGAGTTCGAAACACTTAGACCTCCCACGCAGTACGTTACGCATACCGCGCCGATTCCGTTAACGCGCGCATAAGCATCTGCAGCATACCCGGCACAATCTTCGCGTGTGGTCCCAATCACCTTGATGGGGCTATTTTGGAGCATTTGATAGAACCCTAGAACGTAATCGCCGGGGATTCCAAATACGTGTCGGACTCCGTAGTCTTGAAGTCGTTTGATGAGATAAGAACCGATGGAGTGTTGAGAGCGTGGCATGCACTAGGACTATCTCTTCCCAAAAAATCTTGCAACCTTTTCCATCAAGCTCGACGGTGTTACATTAATCTGTAAAATGAAAATTCCGATGGACGATCTTTTCGAAGAACAAATGGCTGAAAAAAGGGCAAGCGATACTCCCTTAGCTGCTCGCATGCGTCCGCAAAGTCTCGATGATTTTGTGGGGCAAGAACATTTGCTTGCCCCGGGTAAGCTTTTGCGACGAGCGATTGAAGCAGATCGAATCCAATCGATTATTTTGTTTGGACCTCCTGGCGTCGGAAAAACTTCGTTAGCCACGATTATCGCGAATGCGACCAAAAGTAAATTTGAACAGTTAAGCGGAGTCGAAGCATCGGTGGCTGATATTCGCAAAGTAATCGCTGTAGCCAAAAACCGACGAACCAACGGAGGAACCAAGACGATTCTGTTTTTGGATGAGATCCATCGGCTGAATAAGGCGCAGCAGGACGTTTTGCTTCCGGATATCGAAAGCGGAGCAATTTCATTAATTGGCGCGACCACTCATAACCCTTTCTTTTTCGTAATCAATGCTTTGGTTTCTCGATCGCAGATCTTTGAATTAAAAGGACTCGAAGAGAAAGATATCGCTGCTCTTCTTCAGCGTGCGGTTTGTGATGAAGAGCGGGGGTTTGGAAAAATAAAAATCGATTTGAAGGAAGAAGCTATCCGCCATTGGGCAAAGGTGAGCGATGGTGACGCGAGAAAAGCGTTGAATGCACTTGAGATCGCGGTTCGCACTACTCCTCCGAAAGGGGATGGAATCATTCTAATTGATCGATCGGTTGCTGAAGAGTCTATCCAAAAAAAAGCGGTTCTTTACGACGCGAATGAAGACGCACACTACGATACGATCTCTGCTTTCATCAAAAGTGTTCGCGGCAGCGACCCTGACGCTAGTCTTTACTGGTTGGCGAAGATGATTTATGCGGGGGAAGATCCTCGCTTTATCGCGCGGCGTCTAGCGATTCTCGCGGCTGAGGATATCGGTTTAGCGGATCCCATGGGGCTTGTCGTTGCTAATGCGTGTTTTCAAATCGTCGAGCTCATTGGAATGCCCGAGGGAAAAATTCCTTTAGCAGAAACTACAGTTTATCTTGCAACCGCTCCCAAAAGTAATTCTGCTTATCTCGGTATCGAGGCAGCCTTGGATGATGTTAAATCAGGCCGACTGCAAGAAGTCCCTAAAAGTTTGAAGGACTCTCATTACAAAGGAGCTAAAAAGCTAGGACATGGTGAAGGCTATCAATACGCTCACGATCATCCGAATCACTACGTGGAACAGAACTATATGCCAATCAAGAAAAAATATTATGTTCCTACCGAGATGGGACGCGAAAAGAAGCTGAAAGAGTTTATGGATTTGATTAGGCGAAAGGCTCCATCTTGATCATTTCTTTAAGAATGGAAATCTCTCAAAGAGGTCTGGGAAAAGTAGCTTAATCTGTCAGGAACTGAAACGGATCTTCTTCTTCGATTGCTTTTCGCGGTGGAGTTTCGCGAGAGCAACGTATCGATCGGATGAAACTTTGAAGTAGGCACGTTCTTCTTTGCTGAGCGCTCGAATGACTTTAGCGGGGGAGCCGTAAACCAAAGATCCTGCGGGAATCTTTGACCCTTGTGTCACGAGTGAGCCTGCTCCGATAAGACATTGAGGTCCGATGTGAGCGCCGTCCAAAACGATCGCTCCCATTCCTATCAGGCATTCATCGGAGATCGTACAAGCATGCATAATTGCCGAATGCCCGATCGTGCAACGAGCGCCAATTCTGCAAGGAAGGTAATCCGCTACATGAAGAACGGCAAGATCCTGGATGTTCGTTTCCTCGCCGATGTAAATAGGTTCGATATCCCCTCGAAGAACAGCCCCTGGCCAAATATTGACGCGCTCGCCAAGTACTACGTGTCCTAAGAGGTGCGATCCGTTAGCGATATAGGCTGAGTTGGGAATCTTTTGCTTAGCAGCAAGATTCTTTTTTACGCGAGTCTTATACTCCGCCATTGTCGCGAGAGACCCCATAGAAGAAGGATTGTTTAGAAGCTATAACCGACGCTAATGACAGGACCTGCCGCATCCAACGCACGATTCTTACGTTCAGGTTCGGATAATCCTGAGTTAGAGAAATGGGTGTAAATAGCCGCGAAGCGTATATACCAATCATCGGTGATCATATATTTGGTTCCGAGTGCAATTCCGAATTGGAACGAGAAATCTTGTCCTTGTCCTTGTGCGTGTCCGTTAATAATTGCACCTCGAGAATCGTTGAAAGAAAATCCAACATTACCTTCTACGTAAGGGATGAATCTCCAACCGGGTTGACAGAAATTATAACGAGGTCCGAGGTTGATGCCGACGAAGCGAGATTCAATTCCATGAAGGACAGCCATTCCTTCACCACGGAAAAAGAACTCGGTGTTACCTCGTAAACATCCTCCAAGAAATTTATCGAGGGAAATTTCATCAACTGCGGTCGATGCAGTTAATTCGGCAGGGACAAGAGTATACCCGAGAAGATCAGTTCGAACGTCGGACCACAGCATTCCGCTACCGAGTTCAATGGTCCATTCCTTCTCATCAGCGTCTTTTTTGAGAGATGGCTGAGATTTCATGCGCGAAGATGAGGATGCCTCGTCGGCAACCGAGATCGCTGCGAAAAAAGGAATAATAGTTAAAGCAATCAGAGCGGGGGTGATCTTCATAAATACAAGGGGGACAGTAACTTATATATCTCAATAGAACACAAGCTAAAAATTGCGGTGTCCGCTCGCAACCAAAAACTTCTCAGACTTAGGCCAAAGCGGGAGAATTCCGCGGGCTTTGTGAATGGTTTCTTCGTATTCAGCAGCAGGATCTGAATCTGCCACAATGCCACCGCCCACATGGAAGCAAACTTGTCCATCCTTGTAGGTTAGAGTCCGAATACAAATGTTAAAATCGGAGATCCCATTAAACCCAATGTAGCCTAGGGAACCTGTATAGATGCCGCGTCCCCAGGACTCGAGTTCATGGATGATCTCCATGGAGCGGATCTTAGGCGCGCCAGTAATGGACCCGCCTGGAAAACAAGAGGCGACAGTATCGAGATGGAGAATGTGGGGACGAAGCTGCGCTTCCACGGTAGAAACAAGATGAAACACCGTCTCATATTCCTCGCAGCGGAGGATGTCTGGAACTTTCACGCTTCCAAATTCGGCGATCTTACCCAAATCATTTCGCAGCAAATCCGTAATCATGAGAAGTTCCGCTCGATTTTTTTCGGAATGAAAAAGAATTTCACGATTCTTCCAATCCGTTTCCGGATCGCCATGGCGCGCAATCGTGCCTTTAATGGGGCGAGATTCCACGGAGCGTCGATTCATTCGCAAGAATCGTTCAGGAGATGAAGAGAGGATTTGACCATCACCGTAATTTAAGAAAGCGCCAAAGGGGGCTGGGTTATTTTTTCGTAAACCGAGATAAAAATTCAGAGGAGATTGATTCGTACTGCCTAAAAATGGATGAGAGAGGTTCACTTGGTAAACGTCACCTCGGCGGATATAGTCGATGGCTTGTTTTACTGCTTGGACATGTTCGCCCGGGGTACGAAGTTGTTGCAGTTCTTCCGCGTGAAACTTTTCCGGGTGAAATAGGATAATATCCGAGTCGAGTTCATCGAGGATCTGATCTTTTCGAAACGCAGCTTTTCTTTCGCAGCATTGTCCGTTCTCGTCTACGCCTGTCGAAATGATCCAACCTTTTTTCTCCAGATGATCAAACGCTAAAACGATGTCATAAAATCCAAACCACATTTCGGGGCTATCGATGAGCAGAGGACGATGTCTGGGCAATCTCTCCAGCCATTCTCCCATTTCGTAATTCAAAAATCCGAATGCTCCTCCCATTGGTAGCGACGGATGAGCAATATTGTTTCGGAATCGAGAAAGTAGGCAGTCTAGAACCTCCCATGGATTATCTCGCGTGGAGATGGAGGCCGTGGGTGAGGCGATGATGGTTTCGCCGTGGCGTGTGACAATCGTGAGTTGCGGATCTACCGCTAACAGGGAAAATCGTCCATGTTCCAGATGAAATCTTACTGAATCAAGGAAGACAGGATGGGGGAGATGTTGAAGCTTCTGAAAACTCTCAATGGGTGAATATGGAATTTCCGTAATCATCGTCCTGTCGACTGACAGTATTGTTGAATATAATGAGCTACCTCTTCGGGTTCATCCACAATTTTGTATAAGTCTGGGTCATTAGGGGAAATGAGACTATTTTTTATCAAAATCGTGTTCATCCATTCATCGAGTCCTTTCCAATGTTTTTTCCCCACGAGAATGACGGGAAAACGATCGATGCGATCGGTTTGCATCAGAGTCAATGCTTCAAAAAGCTCATCGAGAGATCCATAGCCTCCAGGGAAAATAACGAAAGCGGTAGCATATTTCACGAAGCAAACTTTGCGGCAAAAGAAATAGTGAAAATGGATGGGATGGGTTTGATAAGGATTTGGTTTTTGTTCCGTAGGAAGGTCGATGTTAAGACCCACGGAAATGCCGCCAGCCTTGCGGGCGCCACGATTGGCTGCTTCCATAATACCGGGGCCGCCGCCAGTAATGACCGCGAATTTTTGCTTGGCAAGCAGCGCGCCTGTTTGGACTGCTTTTTTGTAAAAAATATTATCAGGACGAGTTCGTGCTGAACCGAAAATCGTGACCGCGCGTCCGATTTTCGACATCGTCTCAAAAGCTTCGACGAATTCCGCCATGATGCGAAAAATTCTCCAGGTGTCTTGGTTTGCGAAATCGTAAATGCTGCGATCCATATAAGTGAGGGGTTAGGTTAGTTAATTGCTTTCTGTCGAAGTGCGTGATCCGCGAGAGTGAGGAGAACCATAGCCTCAACCATAGGCACGGCGCGAGGAAGAACGCACGGGTCATGTCGTCCTTTTGGATGTAGCATGGTAGAATGGCCACGGATGTCGACGGTTTTTTGATCCCGCATGATGGTTGCCGTCGGTTTGAATCCTACGCGGAGAACGATGTCTTCACCGTTGCTAATTCCGCCTTGAATTCCTCCGGAACGGTTGGTCTTGGTCCCGATTTTTCCTCTTTTGGAAACGAAAGTGTCATTATGTTGAGAACCTTTGAGGAAAGTTCCCGCGAAACCAGAGCCGATTTCAAAGCCTTTGCTCGCCGGAAGCGAAAGTAAGCCTTTTGCGAGGTCGGCTTCCAGTTTATCAAAAACGGGCTCTCCAAGTCCGGGAGGTACGGAGCGAGCAACGCATTCCACAACGCCTCCGACAGAATCTCCGGCTTTTCGAATTCTTTCCACGAGGGAAATCATTTTTTTTGCCGTTGAGGTGTGTGGACATCGAATGATGTTAGATTCCACATCTGCAAATCTCACTTTTGAGGGATCCAGATTTGCTTCGATGTTGTAAACACGCTTTACGTAAGCAAGGACTTCGATTTTGAATTTTTCGCGAAGCCATTTTCGTGCGATAGCAGCGGCTGCAACGCGGCCGATGGTTTCTCGAGCAGATGCGCGGCCTCCACCCTGCCAATTTCGAAAACCATACTTAGCAAGGTAAGTGTAATCCGCATGGGAGGGGCGGAATTTGGTCTTAATCTCAGAATACGCTTCTGAACGTGCGTCGGTATTGCGCACGATCATCGCAATAGGAGAGCCTGTGGTCATTCCCTCGAAAATGCCTGAAAGGATTTCAACCTGGTCAGGTTCTTTCCGTTGGGTCACAATCGAGCTCTGACCGGGTTTACGGCGGTTAAGATCGGGTTGAATGTCTTGCGTCGATAGTTTCAGGCGTGCTGGGCATCCATCAACGACAACTCCCACGGCTCCGCCGTGAGATTCTCCAAAGGTAGTGATGCGGAAAAGATGTCCGAAAGTATTTGGCATGCGAGAATAGGATGACGCTAACCTCCGAAACAAAATACTTCAAACTTTATCGTGCGCAGGACATATCCTGAGTCTTTGGAAAACTTTTTGACTTTTGTTAGTTTGATACGAATGTGATTTTTAATAATACAGACGATTCGTTTATCGGGGGTAACCTGAAAAATTATAAGAGGATTTTTCTAGCTTTGAGACAGCGTTATCTTTATTTATATTGAGTTTGAGACTTCAAAAATCGATGACGGAAAGAAGGTTTAGAACATATATATAATTTAAGTCAACATTTTTATTTAAAATCTGCAAATTCGATTAAAATCAACGGTTTAGAAATATGCTTTACAACCTTAATGGATCTGGTAAGAACGGTTTTGTTGGGTGGTTTTTCGGTTTTTAGGATAATAAGGATTTACATGTGTGATTTGATTGGTTTTTTCAGTAAAACATTAAACTTTTAATCCTAAGATCCGAGTGTACCTAAAGACCACATTTTTTTGTTTTATGGCTCTTTTGGGCTTTTCATATTTTGTCAGTGCGCAGGAACCTAAAGCGCCGCTTTACGAACGTGCTCTTTCCAGCACATTGGGATCCTAAGCTTAGAATTCCACGTGGACAAGTTGTCGCGGCCGCTTCTATAGTGTCACCTAAATACTAGTGACTCCAGCGTAACTGGACTGGCCACAGTTAGGCCGCAAATGTAATCACACTGGCTCACCTT
>JADMIO012713030.1_pt1 | contig 69652 bp, 61 predicted proteins | sample 8958161 | NCBI WGS metagenome assembly JADMIO01 (sample SAMN16585339, study PRJNA669376) | soil metagenome | isolation source: Crop rotation soil | place: USA: Cullars Rotation, Alabama | collected 2011 | reverse complement strand
CGCGACAACTTGTCCACGTGGAATTCTAAGCTTAGGATCCCAATGTGCTGGAAAGGCGACGTCGCCGAAGGTCGGATAAACGTAGGTCGCCAACGTGTTGGCCCACTGCTGCCTGTGCTTCGGATTGCGCCACCCCGCCCGGTTCGCGGCGATGAAGGCCTCGGCGCATTCCTTGAACGTGATGGCGCGTGCTGCTGCGGCGGCTGCGGCCTTCCGCGCTTCCGCTTTCGCCGCCAGCGGATCGACGCCATTGCGGGCCTGCGCGCGCTTTGCCGCAGCCATCGTGCGCGCCGCGCCGAGAGGGACTTCCGGATACGGCCCTAACCCCTGCTCGCGCCGGCGGCCGTCTGGGGCGGTGTAGCGGACCAGCCAGCTCCGGGTGACGCCCTCGCCCTTGCGCGGCGTCACGCTCAAATAGAGCCCACCGCCATCGGCATGCAGGCCAGTTCGATTTTCGCGCCGGCATGCCGCATCGGTCAGCTTTTCCAGGGTCTTAGGCATTCAGAAAGTGTCCGCCACTCGTGATCTCTTCCCACGGCGGGGCGGGTCCGGACGTTTTCCGCCTCACGCCACCCCATTTCCCACGAAATTGGGCTGCGTTGGCAGGCAGGTCAAGGCGGGGCGAGGCACCGCGTTTTCCCACCATCGCCCTACAGGCGTTGAGTTTTCAGGGTTTTGCGCGGTGCCCCGAAGCGCCACGCGATGCCAGCTTGTGGATAAACTGGCGGAGGGAGTGGGATTCGAACCCACGGTGGGCTTGCACCCACGCCGGTTTTCAAGACCGGTGCCTTAAACCACTCGACCATCCCTCCGGAGGGATGGGGCCGTATCAGCGCGGGCCCCTGCCCGCAACAGCTACAAATGAAAAGGGCGGTCCGAAGACCGCCCTTTTGATCACCACCGGAACGGGGCCCTGAAGGCCACCCTGACATCGGGGGCGTCCTCCGTGACGCCCACATCGACGCTGGTGGAGAGCGTCAGGCGCTCGCTGGCGCGGAAGCTCATGCCGAACTGCAGACTGCCAACCTGGATCTCGGTCGAGTGCTGGTCCGTGCCGTTCAGCTCGGTCGTCGTTTCCATGACGTAGGAGTGCGAGTAGCCGAGCGAGTAGGAGAAGCGCGGGTTGACCGAGAAGCCCATGCCGAAGCCGAACCCGATCGAGTCGCCCGGATCGACTTCGCCGACCGTGACCTGGCCGACCTGCTTATTGATGCTGCGCGGCGCATTGTAGAGATAGCTGGCGCTGGCGAAGAGCACGACCGGATCGGTGGGATAGAGCACCGAAACCGAGCCTTGCAGGCCCCAAAAGCCCGAACCGGTGGCCAATTCCGTCGAAACGCCCTGCGCATCGCGCGCGATGTCGAACGGACCCGTGCCGGTGTCGGTCTTCAGACGCGCGCCGGCGACGAAGATCGGTTCGCCCGGATTGGGCTTGTTGAGCTGGTAGCGCGCCGAAAATTCGATGTCGCCGAGGTCAGAACCGCTCAAATTGAAGGTCTGGGTGACCTGATTGTTGTTCTGAGCGAGCGTCGTGACGCGGTCCGAACGGTAGACGTACGGCACGCGGCCTTCGATTTCGAGCCGATCGGTCAGCGCATAGCGCAGAGCGACGGAGCTCACCATCGTATCGCGGGACGTGTTGTTGGCTTCGAGCAGGCCGATCTGGATCCCGGTGACGATTTCGACGCCGCGATAGACCAAACGGTTGCCGGAACTGCTCGAATATTCGAACGACGGCTCGATCACGAGACGTCCGCGGCCCAAAAGTGCGTTCTGCCCTTCGGGAAGTGCTTCGACATTCGACTCATGCGCCTCTTCAGGGGGCGCTTCACCGACCGGACGGGCAGGCGGCGCAGCTGTCGGAGCCGGGCGGGTGGGTGAACCGCCAGTTTCCTCGGCTTGAGCCAGCACCGTGACCGGCGCGCGACGGCGATTGAGGGTAATCGGTGCGTCGGGATCAAGAGATTGGTAAGCAAGCGCCTGTGTGGGAGCGCCTGTTGCGCGCAACGCGCCGAGTTCGGAGTCGGAAACCCCTCCCCCGAACGCCAAAATCTCCCGGCGTTGCCGTTCGATCAGTGCGCGTTGTTCGCTTAGCTCGTGTTGTTGTTGTTGGAGCTGACGTTCCTGGGCGTTCAGACGCTCTTCTTGTTGCTGGATCAGCTCAAGCACACGGTTGATGTCGGCGCCGGACGCAGCTTGCGCGCTCGCATCGCCACTCCACAAAACCGCACACGCCGCCAACGCGCATGCAGCCAGTGTAGCGGCGCGGCGTCCCGCGCTTCGCTTCATTCCGGCACGTAGCATCACCAGACCCATGATGGAGGGCTGCTCATGGCGCCCTCTCTGCACGAATTATTCCGGAGAGCTTACGCGAGAGGTGATGAGAAACCGTGAACATCACGCACGTGACTTCGCGCGCGGGCGCGTTCACGCATCTTCATCTTTGTGAATACTTGTGAACGCGCTTCAGAGCGCGTTGACGAACGGCGCCTCGGTCTTCGCGGTCATCTCATCGAGGCTAACCCCGTCGGCGAGTTGTACGAGACGCATTGGCGCCGAGCCCAGCTTGTCGATCTCCATAACGCCGAGATCGGTTATCACCAGGTCAACCACGTTCACGCCGGTCAGCGGCAGCGTGCACTTCTTCAGAAGCTTCGACGCGCCGTCCTTGGAGGTGTGCTCCATCACCACGACCACGCGCTTGACGCCGGCAACGAGGTCCATCGCCCCGCCCATCCCCTTCACCATCTTGCCGGGAACCATCCAGTTGGCGAGGTCGCCGCGATCGGTGACTTCCATCGCGCCCAGGATGGAGAGATCGATATGGCCGCCGCGGATCATGCCGAAACTGTCGGCGGAGGAGAAGTACGACGTCTTGGGCAGCGCCGTAATGGTTTGCTTACCGGCATTAATCAAATCGGCGTCGATGTCGTCCTCGAACGGGAAGGGCCCCATGCCGAGCATGCCGTTCTCGGATTGCAGCGTCACTTCCACGCCGGGCGGGATGTAGTTCGCCACAAGCGTCGGGATGCCGATGCCGAGATTGACATAGTAACCATCGCGCAACTCTTTGGCGGCGCGCTGGGCGAGCTGATCACGGGACCACGGCATTAGACTGACTCCCGCTGACGCACGGTGCGCTGCTCGATGCGCTTTTCGAAATTTCCCTTAACCACGCGATCCACGAAAATGCCGGGCGTGTGGATCTGGTCGGGATCAAGTTCGCCGGTCGGTACAAGAATCTCGACCTCGGCCACGCACTTCTTCCCGGCCGTCGCCATCATCGGGTTAAAGTTACGCGCCGTCTTCCTGTAGATCAGGTTGCCCTCGTGATCGCCCTTCCAGGCCTTTACGATGGAGAGGTCGGCGACCAGGCCGGTTTCGAGCACATATGTCTCGCCGTTAAACGCCTTCGTCTCCTTGCCCTCGGCCACCAAAGTGCCGACGCCGGTCTTGGTGTAGAAACCGGCGATGCCGGCGCCCCCTGCCCGGCAGCGCTCGGCGAGAGTGCCTTGCGGGTTGAATTCGAGTTCGAGTTCGTTGCTCAGGAACTGGCGCGCGAACTCCTTATTCTCCCCGACATAGGACGAGATCATCTTTTTGATCTGCTTGGTCTCGAGCAGGAGGCCGAGGCCCCAGCCATCGACGCCGGCATTGTTGGACACTACCGTGATCCCCTTCACGCCGCTATCGCGCAGCGCCAGGATCAGGTTCTCCGGGATGCCGCAGAGCCCGAAGCCCCCCGACATCACCATCATGCCGTCGAAGGTCAGCCCTTCGAGCGCCGCCTTCGCATCGGAATAAACTTTGTTCGCCATGTGCCCGGTTTAAGGGAGCAGGGTGCTGCGGTGCAACATGCCTGAGAAGGAAATCCAGGCCGGCGCCTAAACAGGTTGCGCCGGCGGCTGAGCCGGCCGCCGGCGCGTCTGTGTTCGCCCCTAAGGTGGGGCGAGAACCTGGCCTCGGATCGAGCGAGGGACAAAAATCGTCCGAAGCCGAGGGTGAATAAAGCGCATGCCGGTTGAACCCGGCCTGAATAGAAAAATCAGCTTGGCGGCGCCTTCGACCCCGGCTCTGCACCCTTCATTTACCACAGCGTTTGCTAGGTGATGCGATTGGCCGTTAGCTGCGCGCCGAGGGGAGCTTCCAAAGTGCGCATTGTGGTGCGGTGTCAGGACGCGCGGCTGGCGCGGGACGCGCAGGCGTTGCTGCTCGCGGCCGGCGTCGAGGCCGTCGCCATGCCCGGCCCGCCGCGTCCGGCGCCGGACGGCGAGGACATCACCTTCTTCCCGCTGAAGGACAACACCGCCTTCCCGCCGCCCGCCGATGCGGGTGCGCTCGCCACGCTGATCGGCCTCCCCTCTTTGGCGCCGTTGCGGGCAGGGCTCGACACGCATGCTGGCGCGACAGGCGCGGTGGCGCTCGATGTGCCGCCGGCTTTGCTTGCGGCACAGATGGCCTCGCTCATTCGCCTAGGCGTGATCGAGGAAGAGCGCACACGCCGCGCCGCCACCGCTGCTGCGCTGGGCGTCGCAACGCCTGCGCCGGTCGAGCCGCGCAAGCCGCGCGCACTTTATGTCGGCGCGCCGAGCCCGGTGTTTCTCTCGCTGGAGCGGGCGCTCTCGGAACATGGCGGCCTGGTCGCCGCCGCGTTCAGCTCCTATGCCGGCTTCGACCATTTGCACGATCAGCCGTTCGACGCGGTGGTGCTGAACGGCGCCCAGGACGCGCCCACGGCGATCTCGCTCTGCGCGGCGCTGCGGCGCAATGCCAGCCTCTGTCATTTGCCGACTTTGATGGTCACCGCCGCCGGCGACACGCAGACAGCCGCCGCTGCGATCGAGCGCGGCGCCTCCGCCGTGGTGGAAGTGCACGCGCCGAGCGGGCCAAGCCTTGGCTGGCTGTTCGAAGCGATCCGCCGCGAGCGTCGCCGCGCCAGCGCCGAACATGACGTGCGCGCGCTGCGCGATCTGATGGGCGACATGCGCACTGGCCTGTTCCGCCGCGATGCGTTCGATGCGCACCTGGCGCGTCTCGCCAGCGATCATCACAGCAGCGGCCGCCCGCTCAGTCTTGCGGCGCTGCGCGTGCTGCCCGCGATTGGCGCGTGCGAGCCGAGCGTGGAACGCTGGAAGAAGGGCTTTTCCGAAATCGCCAACCTTGCCTCGCGGCTGATGCGCGACGCCGATTGCGGCGCCGTCATTGGCGGCGACCTGATCGCCATTGTGCTTCCGGCCGAAGGCCTGAAAGCCGCGCGCCGTATGGCGGAGCGGATTGCGTCGGTGGCCGAGTGCACCGCGTTCGCGGCGGGCGACGGCGATGTCGGGCCGCTCGTGTTCGAACAATCTTGCGTCGAACTGCAGCCCGGCGAAAGCGGCGCCGGCCTGCTGGCGCGCGCCCTGCGTGCGCTGGAGCTGGAAAGTATCCCGGCTTAAGCCGCTTTGCGCGTCGCGATCCGTGACAGTGCTTCCAGCACGCCGCGCAGCGCCTTCAGACGCTGGCCCGCTTCCGGCCAGCCGCCTTGCACGACGAGCTTGCCGTCCGGGCGCATCTTAAAATCGTCGGGCCGTTCCTGCACGTAGCGCACCAGCGCCATCGGATCGGGGAAGCCGCCTTCGCGGAAGGTCAGCACCGCGCCTTTCGGGCCGGCGTCGAGCTTGGCGATATGGCAGCGCCGGCACAGCGATTTCAGCGCCGCGACCGCAATCAGTTGATCCGCTTCCGCCGGCAGCGGGCCGAAGCGGTCGATCAGTTCGGCGGCGAAGGCTTCGCGCTCCTGATCGCCATCGAGTTCGGCGAGCCGGCGATAGAGCGAGAGGCGCACGGTGAGATCGGAGACATAGTCTTCCGGAATGAGCACTGAGGCGCCGACATTGATCTGCGGCGACCAGGACTTCTCCCCGCCCGTATCCTCGCGGCCCTCGCGCAGCGCCGCCACCGCTTCTTCGAGCATGGATTGATACAACTCCACGCCGACTTCGCGGATCTGGCCGGTCTGCTCTTCACCCAGAAGATTGCCGCCGCCGCGCATATCGAGATCGTGGCTGGCCAGCGTGAAGCCGGCGCCGAGATTGTCGAGCGACGAAAGAATTTTGAGCCGCTTCTCCGCGCCGAGCGTCATCGCCGTTTCGGCGGCGGTGGTGAGATAGGCGTAAGCGCGCACTTTCGAGCGGCCGACGCGGCCGCGCAATTGATAGAGCTGCGCCAGGCCGAACATGTCGGCGCGGAAAACAACGAGCGTGTTGGCGCGCGGAATATCGAGGCCGGATTCCACGATCGACGTCGACAGCAGCACATCGAACGCGCCGTCATAGAAGCTCGTCATGATTTCATCGAGCTGGCTGGCCGCCATCTGCCCGTGCGCGACGGCGAATTTCACCTCCGGCACATGCCGGCGCAAAAACTCCGACGCTTCGTCAAGGTCGGCGATGCGCGGCGCGACGAAGAAGCTCTGCCCGCCGCGATATTTTTCGCGCAGGAAGGCTTCGCGCACCGTCATGGTGTCGAACGCCGTCACATAAGTGCGCACCGCCATGCGGTCGATCGGCGGCGTGGTGATGAGGCTCATTTCGCGAATGCCGGCGAGCGCCATTTGCAGCGTCCGCGGGATCGGCGTGGCCGACAGCGTCAGCGCATGCACGTCGGCGCGCAGGTCTTTCAGACGCTCCTTGTGCTTGACGCCGAAGTGCTGCTCTTCGTCGATGATCATCAGGCCGAGATCACGGAAGCTTAGCGTCTTCGAGAGCAGAGCGTGCGTGCCGACGACGATCTCGATCGTGCCATCGGCGAGGCCCGCCTTGGTTTCCGAGGCTTCCTTGTTTGTCACGAGGCGCGACAGCTGGCGCACGCGCACCGGCAGCCCGCGGAAGCGTTCGGAGAAGGTGCGGAAATGCTGGCGGCAGAGCAATGTCGTCGGCGCGACCACCGCCACCTGCTTGCCGCTCATCGCCACCAGAAACGCTGCGCGCAGCGCCACTTCGGTTTTGCCAAAGCCAACATCGCCGCAGATCAGCCGATCCATCGGCCGGCCGGCGGAGAGATCGCCCACCACGTCATCGATGGCGCCGAGCTGATCGTCGGTCTCTTCATACGGGAAGCGCGCGCAGAACTCGTCCCACAGCCCCTCGGGCGGCGCGATGGCTTCGGCGTGCCGTGTCGCGCGCTGCGCGGCGATGCGCAGCAGCTCTTCGGCCATGTCCCGGAGGCGCTGCTTGGCGCGCGCCTTGCGGCTCTGCCAGGCGACGCCGCCCAGCTTGTCGAGCTGCGCTTCAGCGTCCTCGGCGCCATAACGGCTGACAAGTTCGAAGTTTTCGACCGGCAGATAGAGCTTGTCGCCGCCGGCATACATCAGGTCGAGGCAATCATGCGGCGCGCCGGCGACATCGAGCGTTTTCAAGCCCTCATAGCGTCCGACGCCGTGATCCTGGTGCACGATGAGATCGCCCGGCGACAGCGCCGCAGCTTCGGCGATCACCGCCGACGCCTTGCGCCGCTTGCGCGGACGCGCGAGCCGGTCGCCGAGAATGTCCTGCTCGGCGAGCACGACGAAATCCGGCGTCTCGAAGCCATGCTCCAGCGGCAGCACGGCGAGCGCCGGCGCCTGTTTCGGCGCGCGCGTGACATCGCGCCAGGACGCGGCGCGATAGATCGAATCCACCTTGTGGTCCGTCAGCACGCCATTGAGGCGTTCGGCGGAGCCCTCCGACCAGGCCGCAACGATGACGCGCTTCTTCGCTTTCAGCAGCGCGGTGACATGAAGCGCGGCGGCTTCGAACACGTTCGCGTCCGCCGTCTGCCGCTCTGGCGCGAAATCGCGGCCCAGCTTGCCGCCGAGATTGAGCTGCTTCTTGTCGTCGCTGTCGAAATGCGTGATGCGCCGCGTCGGACGCTTGCCGAGCGCGGTCTTCAGCGCTTCGTCGGTCAGGTACAGCTCTTCTGGCGCCGGCGCCCGGAATGGCATGCCGCCGCGCGCCACTGGCGCGGTCTTGCGCGACTCATAGTGATCGCGCGCCGTCTCGACGCGCTCATGCACGGCTTCCTCGGCCAGCGCATCGAACGCCACCAGCGCATCCTCGCCGGCATAGTCGAACACGGTGTCGAGCCGCTCGTAGAAGTACGGCAGCCATTGCTCGACGCCCTGGCGGCGGATCCGGGCGCTCACGGCGTCATAGAGCGCATCACTGACCGCGCCGAACGCCTGCGTGAAGCGGCGGCGGAATTGCAGCACGGTCATCTCGTCGAGCAGCACTTCGCTGACCGGCGTCAGCAGCGCCGCCTTCAGCGGGCGCTTGGAAATCTGTGTTTCCGGATCGAAGGCGCGGATCGTCTCCAGCACGTCGCCGAAGAAATCGAAGCGCAGCGGCTCGCCGGCGCCCGGTGCGAACACGTCGATCAGGCCGCCGCGCACCGCGAACTCGCCCGGCGCGCGCACGGTGGAAGCGCGGCCATAGCCGTTGATGACGAGATAGGATTCCAGTTCCTCCATCGAGGATTCGGCGCCCGTCGTGGCGGCGTATGTGCCCTTGGCGAGACGCGCACGCGGGGCCGCGCGCTGCGCCACCGCGGACGCGGTCGCGATCACCAGCAGCGGCGGCGCTTTCGCATCGCGCCGCGCCATGTGCGCGAGCGCCGCGCAACGCTGTGCGGCGACTGACGCGGCGGGCGAGATGCGGTCGTACGGCAGCGTGTCCCAGGCCGGCAGACGCAGCGTTTCCAGTTCGGGCGCAAAGAAGCGCGCGCCGGCCTCGAACAGCGACGCCCTGCTCTCGTCGCGGGCGATGAAGAGCGTGACGCCGCCGCGCGTCAGCGCCGCTTCGGCGAGCGCCGCCGCGTCCAGGCCGTCGGGCGCGCCGGTGACGATCAGCGCGTCCTTGGACTTGGCCAGGGTCTCGGTCGAACGGAACGGGAGTGCGGGATCTTTCATTGTTTCTGCTGCGCCGCTTCTGCGGTGAAGGCGCGGATCAGCGCCATTGTTTCGGTGGCGTATTCAGCCGGCGTCGGCTCGGCGCCGACGATCCAGGCATAAGCTTCCTGATCGGGAGCGTCCAAAAGCCGCTCAAACTCGGCCAGCTGGGCCTCCGTCAATGAAGCGAGCTTGGCGTCGGCAAAAGGACCCAGAATCAAGTCAATCTCCCGGAACCCTCGGCGCCACGCGCGGAACCTCAGCTTCTTGCGGTGGTCGTCCATCGGGTCCAGTTGGGGATTGCGGGCTCGCCCAAGGCGGAAGGGGCCGCGCTATAACGCATATGGGCGCTCGTGTCAGCGCCGTTGAGCTTTGCATGGACGCCGCACCAGCTACCCGTTTGACCAGTCTCTCTGACGTGCTCCTGGCGCCCGCCAAGGCGCCCAAAGGCGCGCGCAAGGAGACGGCTGAGCTGATCGCCAAGGTGGCCGGCGGCATGCTGGTGCGCGACCTCGTGCTGCTGCCGCCGCACAGCGCCATCGACCGGCGCAATCGCGTGCCGATCGACCAGGCCGACGATGGCGAGATCGCCACCATCGAGGCCGAGGTCGATGCGCACATGCCCGGCTACAAGAACCTGCCCTACCGCATCCGCCTGCGGGACGAGACCGGCTTTCTCACCGTCACCTACTTTCGCGGCCACGAGGACATGCTGAAGCGCATGTGGCCGGTCGGCCAGACGCGGCTCGTGAGCGGCAAGGTGACCTTCTATGACGGCATGCGGCAGATGCAGCATCCGGATTACGTGGTCGATCCGGCCAAGGGCGAAGCGCCGCCGCCGGTCGAACCGGTCTATCCGCTGACGCAAGGCCTGCCGGGGCGCACGCTGCAGCGCACGATCCAGGCCGCGCTCGATACGGTGCCCGAAGTGCCGGAGTGGCTCGAGCCGAGCACGGTGAAGGCGCATGACTGGCCGGATTTCCGCACCGCGCTCGAACACATCCACCGGCCGGCATCGCCGGATGATGTTTTGCCCGAAGGTCCGTTTCGCACGCGGCTGGCTTATGACGAGCTGTTCGCGCGCCAGTGCGCGCTGCGTCTGCGCCGCGTGCATCGGCGGAAATCGGAAGGACGCAGCGTTGTCGGCGATGGCAGCATCGTCGCGAAGATGCTCGGCAGCCTCGGTTACAAACCCACCGGCGCGCAGACACGCTCGGTCGGTGAGATTTTCGCCGACATGGCCGAGCCCGCACCGATGTTGCGTCTGCTGCAGGGCGATGTGGGTTCGGGCAAAACGCTGGTGGCGGCTTTGGCCATGGCGCGCGCGGCGGAAGCCGGTCTGCAAAGCGCGATGATGGCGCCGACCGATCTGCTCGCCCGCCAGCATGGCGCGACGCTCGCGCCTTTGCTCGAAGCCGCCGGCATTTCGATGACGGTGCTCACCGGGCGCGACAAAGGCAAGGAGCGCAAGGCGATCCTGGAAAAGTTGGCGTCTGGCGAACTCTCCGTCGTCGTCGGCACGCATGCGCTGTTTCAGGACGAAGTCGCGTTCCACGATCTCGGCCTCATCGTCATTGACGAGCAGCACCGCTTCGGCGTCTCCGACCGCATGCGCATGGTGGCCAAAGGCTACGCGCCGCACGTGCTGGTGATGAGCGCCACGCCCATTCCGCGCACGCTGGCGCTCTCCATTCATGGCGACATGGATTTGTCGGTGCTCGACGAGAAGCCGCCGGGGCGGCAGCCGATCAAGACCGCGACCATGCCCTCCTCGCGCATGGACGAGGTGATCGAAGCGGTTGGCGCAGCGCGCAAGCGGGGCGAGCGCGCTTATTGGGTGTGTCCGCTGATCGAGGAAAGCGAAGCGATCGATCTCGCGGCGGTGGAAGACCGCTTCGAGCAGATGAAAACCTATTTCGGCAAAGGCGTCGAAGTCGTCCACGGCAAGATTCCGCCAGCGGCGCGCGAAGCGGCGATGGAACGCTTCCGCAGCGGCGAATCTTTCCTGCTGGTGGCGACCACCGTGATCGAAGTCGGCGTCAACGTGCCGGAAGCCACCATCATGGTGATCGAGCACGCCGAGCGCTTTGGTCTCGCGCAGCTTCACCAATTGCGCGGCCGTGTTGGGCGCGGCGACAAGCAAGGCTCATGCGTGCTGCTCTGGAAGCCGCCGCTCAGCGAACACGCCAAGCAGCGCCTCGACGCCTTCCGCCGCACCGATGACGGCTTCGCCATTTCGGAGCTGGACTACAAAATGCGCGGCGCCGGCGATGTGCTCGGCACGCAGCAATCCGGCCTGCCGCCGCTGCGCCTGGTGAGCCCGATCGCGCATTCCGACATGCTGGGCGCGGCGGATAAGGAAGCGCGGCTGGCCGTGGAACGCGATCCGGAGCTGACGAGCGAACGCGGGCAAGCGATCCGGCTTGTGCTGACGCTGTTTGGTTATGCGGATGCGGCGGAATTGGCGCGGAGTGGGTGACGGTGGGAGCGCGCCGCTCCGCGGCGCATGCGCGGCGGGAGCCGCGCGCTCCAACCTGCCTAGCCCTGCGCCCTTCTCCACCGCTTCATGCGCTTCTCAAACGAGCGCTTCAGCTTCGCCCAGGGCGTCTTCGCCTTTTTCGGCAGCGTCGGATCTTCCACGTGGCGGCCATCGCCGATGTGGCGCACGGCGGGCTGCTGCAGATTGGCGATGCGGAAGCCCTTTTGCTTGAACGCATAGGAGACGTCCGGCTCATAGCCGATCGCCGCCAGTGAGCCCATGTCGCGAATGTCGCTGACGCGGCGCATGCCGGGATTGAACGAGTACGAGAAATATTCCGGGTGCAGCGCCGGATCGAGCGTGAAGTATTCCAGCGACCCCAGCCGCTCCACCGGCATCTCACGCACCAGCGTGTTGAGCTCCGCGCGCGGGCGCAAGCCCACCATGCTCACATCGGGGCGCGCTTTCAGGATCGCCAGCGACTCCGCGATGAAGCCTTTGCGGAAAAACTCCCAATCGTCTTCGCAGTGCATCGCATAGGGCGTGTCGACCAGCGCGTAGACTTTATCGAGCGCCTTCATCTGCCCGAGCTGCGGCCGGTTGAGGATCACCTCGACGGGCATCGCGAGGCCATCCACCGCCGCACGCACGGCATCATCGCCGCTATCTTCGATCACGATGGCGCGCGCCGCCGGACGATCGAGGTTCGCGAACAGCGATTGCAGCGTTTCGCGCAGCAAATCGAAGCGCCCGCACGAGGTGACGACGATGGTGTAGGCTTCGCCTGCAGGGGCTTGAGAATTCTCTTGCAATCCAGGGCCTTCGCTCTCAGGGAGGACGCTTCTTAGAGGTTCCGGATTGCCCTTGTCCACCGCGCTCGCCCCCGTCACCTGCTACATTCGCACCAAGAATGAAGAGCGCATGATCGGCCCGGTGATCGAAGCGGCCCGTCAAGCCGTAGATGATGTCGTGATCGTCGATTCCGGCTCCACCGACGCGACCTTGAAGATCGCCGCCACCTTGGGCGCGCGCGTGATTCATCAGCCGTGGCTCGGCAATGGCAAGCAGAAGCGCGTCGGCGAAGACGCGGCGCTGCATGATTGGGTGCTCGATTTAGATGCGGACGAAGTGGTCTCGCCGGAGCTGGCCGCGGAGATCAAAGCACTGTTCGCCGCGGGCGCCCCGCCGCAATCCGTGTATCAGCTTGATCTCGTCACCGTGCCGCCGATCGGCGAGCCTTGGCACGACATTGCGGTCGCGGGCCGGCGCAAGCTTTACAATCGGACGGTCATTCGCATTCCCGATCATGCGGCCTGGGATCAGTTCGACGTGCCGAAAGGCCTGAAGGTCGGCAAACTGAACGGCGCGCTCTATCACCATTCCTTCCGCGACTTCGAACAGTTCATGGCCAAGCTCAACCGCATCTCCACGGTGCGGGCGCATGAGAGCAAGCTGAAGCCGTTCTGGGTGGTGGCGATGCGCGTGATGTTCGCGCCGCCCTTCTACTTCATGAAGCACATGTTCGGCAGCCGTGAGCATTGGCGGCTCGGCCTCTATGGCTGGGCCATTGCCGGCATGTCGGCGCACGGACGCTGGCTGCGCGACATCAAGATGCTCGAAATCCACCTGAAGCGCCGCCAAGAGAAGAATGCCCGAAAGTAACGCGCCAGCCATCGTCTGGCTGCGCCAGGATTTGCGGCTGGCGGACAATCCCGCGCTCGCCGCCACCGTCGCGAGCAAGCGGCCTCTGGTTTTGTTCTATCTGCTCGATGATGACACGCCGGGCGCGTGGCGCATGGGCGGCGCGTCGCGCTGGTGGCTGCATCGGAGCCTGGACGCACTTGTGCGCGATGTCGCCAAGCGCGGCGGCGCGCTGATTTTGCGCCGCGGTGAAGCGGCGAAAGAGCTGTCGCGTCTGATCAAGGAGTGCGGCGCCGGCGCACTCTACTGGAACCGGAGCTACGAGCCGTACGCCGTCAAGCGCGACACCGCGTTGAAGGACAAACTCTCCAAGCAGATCGACGTGCAGAGCTTCAACGGCGCGCTTCTGTTCGAGCCATGGACGGTGAAAAGCAAAACCGGCGAGCCCTATAAGGTCTTCACGCCGTTCTGGCGCGTGTGCCAGCAAAGCGGCTTGGCCCGTCCGCTCGCGTCGTCGCCGCGCAAACTGAATGGCTTCGCCGGCGATCTCCGTAGTGACGCTCTTGCATCGTGGAAGCTACTGCCAACGAACCCCAACTGGGCCCAAAGCTTCGAGCCCGAATGGACGCCGGGCGAAGCTGGCGCCAAGCAATCGCTCGGCGATTTCGTCGACGATCTGCTTGGCGACTATCCAACCGCCCGCGATCAACTCGGCGTCAAAGGCACATCGCGCCTCTCGCCGCATCTGCACTTCGGCGAGATTTCGCCCGCGCAGATCGTCGCCGCCATCGAAAGCGCCGTGTATCACAAGCCGGCGTTGCGCTCCGCCGCCGACAAGTTTCTCTCCGAAATCGGCTGGCGCGAATTCTCGACGCATCTGCTCTTCCATTGGCCGACTCTGCCGGAAGCAAATTGGCGCGATACGTTCGACGCCTTCCCGTGGCGCAAGGATGAAGCCCCCTTCAAAGCCTGGACGCGCGGCCAGACCGGCTATCCCGTCGTCGACGCCGCCATGCGCGAGCTCTGGGCCACCGGCTACATGCACAATCGCGCGCGCATGATCGCCGCGTCTTTCCTGATCAAGCACCTGCTGATCGATTGGCGCCGCGGAGAGGCTTGGTTCTGGGACACGCTGGTCGATGCCGATCTCGCCAACAATGCCGCGTCCTGGCAGTGGGTGGCGGGCTCCGGCGCGGACGCCTCGCCCTATTTCCGCATCTTCAACCCGGTCGCCCAGGGCCAGCGCTACGATGCGGACGGCGCCTATGTGCGGCGCTGGGTTCCTGAACTGGCGCGTCTGCCGAACAAAGTCCTGCACGCGCCCTGGGAGGCTGATGACGCAACCCTGAAGGCCGCCGGCGTCACGCTCGGCAAGACCTATCCGCACCCCATCGTCGATCATGCTGCAGCGCGAAAACAGGCGCTTGAGGCGTTTGCCGGGCTTTGATCCGAAACAAGCGCACCTACGTAAGTGTTGATGAACTTTTCTCCACAGCCCCGGTGAGCTAAATTACCACCATGGATGGACGCCTGCCCCCCGTCCGCGCCACGCCCGCGCAGATCGCTGCGCTGCCCGCCCCCACACGGGCGAAGGCGATCTTTTTCGCGCTGCTCCAGCTCAAGGGCGGCGCTGTCGCCGCGACCCTGCCGGACGGGCGCACGCTCCTCTTCGGCGACGCTGAACAGCCGCCCATTCCTTTCACGATCAGGGACTACGCCTTTGCCAAGCGCGTGCTGAGCAGCGGCGACATCGGCTTCGCCGAGGGGCTCATGGCCGGCGAATGGGACAGCGCCGATCTGCCTGCGCTGCTCACCTTGCTCGCCTCGAACGTGGAGCGCTTCACGCGCCTGCTTGAAGGCGGCCCGATCGGCAAAGCGATGAACTGGATGCGCCACCTGTCGCGTGAGAACACGCGGACCGGCTCGCGCCGCAACATTCTGGCGCACTACGATCTCGGCAATCGCTTCTACGAAGCCTGGCTCGATCGCACGATGACGTATTCGTCGGCGCGTTTTGAGGAAACGCGCGACCTCGAAGCCGGCCAGATCGCCAAGTATCGCGCGCTGGCCGATCACCTCGATCTCAAGCCCGGCGAGCATGTGCTCGAAATCGGCTGCGGCTGGGGCGGGTTTGCGGAGTATGCCGCGCGCGAACGCGGCGCGCGCGTCACCGGCATCACCATCAGCGACGAACAGCTCGCCTACGCGCAAGCGCGCATGCAGCGCGCGGGTCTCGCCGATAAGGTGAACATCATTCGCTGCGACTATCGCGACATTGAAGGCACGTTCGATAAAGTCGCCTCGATCGAAATGTTCGAGGCGGTGGGCGAAAAATACTGGCCGGCTTATTTTTCCAAAATCGCCGACGTGTTGAAGCCTGGCGGCCGCGCGGCGCTGCAAATCATCACCATCCGCGACGAGCTGTTCGACAAGTACCGCAAGCGTGCCGATTTCATTCAGCGCTACGTTTTTCCGGGCGGCATGCTCGCCAGCGTCGAGCGGCTGAAGGAAGAGACGGCCAAGGCCGGTCTCGCTTGGGCGAAACTCGACGCCTTTGGGCAATCCTACGCCGACACGCTGCACGAATGGGCCGATCGCTTCCATGATAAGTGGAGCGAGATCAGCGCCATGGGCTTTGACGAGCGCTTCCGCCGCCTGTGGCTGTTCTATCTCGGCTATTGCGAAGCCGGCTTCCGGACCGGCCGCACGGATGTTGTGCAGTTGGCGCTGGCGAAGGCCTAAGCCGGCGCGCCGCTCAGCGGCGAAGCCAGCCTGTATTCGATGCGCTGCCCGCGCGCGACGAAGGAACACCCGACCCAGCGGCCATTCGCATCATACCAAAGGTCCGCCGTCAGCGCGCCCGCGATACGATAATGATCCGCCTGGATGTGCTGGCCGCCGACCTCGAAGCTCTCGCGGCCGATCAGCGTCACGCGCGCACGCAGCGGGGCGCCGGTGGCTGTGTCGATGAAGCTCGTCGCCGAGGTTGGCGGCGCGGTCCACCACGTTGAGGGGAACGCCCCAATCGGGAACCAGTTCTCCCCGCTCGTCCCCACCACGCGCAGGCGATTGTCCTGCCGCTCGCCGCGCACCTGGGAACGCCGGCCATCCCGCAGCGTCGTGCAGCTGAGAGCGGCCAAAGAACCGCCGCTCCACGTTTCGGCGCAGGTCTGCTCAAGGCGGAACATGGTGATGGGGCCGGCATTGGCGCGCATGTCGATACGGCTTTGCGCTCGCAACGTGTCGCCGCTCTCGGAAACTGAAATCGTGTGCGTGCCGAACGGCGCGCCATTGCGCGTGACCTCAAACACGGTTCGGCCCGCATCGGAGGGTGTGGCGATGGCGGAGCCGGAAATCGCCAGCAGCGCGGCTGCTGCGGCGGCCAAGGTGATGGAGCGCACCCGCGCTTCTCCCTTCACCCCCCAACGTCGCGTCCCTGGCTCGCGCCCATGATGCCCTGGTCTTTTTGACGTCTTTGCGGCGACGTCGCCCGTTGCTGCAGAGCGCTGCACGGCTTAGCCTCCTTCACGATGCAAACTGATCCGTTGGTCTCGCCCGCTTGGCTGGCTGAGCGTCTCGATGCGCCGGACATCCGCGTCGTCGATGCGACCTGGTTTCTTCCGAACGATCCCCGTGACGCGAAGGCGCTCTATGCAGAGCGGCGTATTCCGGGCGCGGTCTTCTTCGACATCGATGAAATCGCCGACACGTCGAGCGAGCTGCCGCACATGTTGCCGCCGCCGGAGAAATTCTCCTCGCGCATGCGCAAGCTTGGCGTCGGCGATGGCGCGCGCGTGATTGTCTATGACAGCCAAGGCATCTTTTCCTCGGCGCGCGTGTGGTGGACGTTTCGTGTGATGGGGCATGAGGATGTCGCCGTGCTCGATGGAGGATTTCCCGCCTGGGAGGCCGGCGGCTATCCGGTAGAAACCGGAAATCCCCGCCCACATGGCGCACGCCACTTCACGGCGCGCATGCGCAGCGATCTGGTTCGTGAATTCGCGGACATGGAGCGCGCGGTCGCGGCTGGCGGCGGCGCCATTCTCGATGCGCGTCCCGGCCCACGCTTTCGCGGCGAAGCGCCGGAGCCGCGCCCGGGTCTGAAAAGCGGACACATGCCAGGCGCGCACAGCGTGCCCTCGTCCGACCTCGTCGCCGAAAATGGCACCCTGCGCTCGGTGGACGAGCTGCGCGCCATTTTCGCCAAGGCCGGCGCCGATCTCGCGCGGCCGGCGATCTGCACCTGCGGCTCGGGCGTCACGGCTGCGGTGATTGCACTCGCCCTGGCCCGGCTTGGCCGCTGGGACGCCAGCATCTATGACGGCGCCTGGGCTGAATGGGGCGCGCGCGACGGCGCGGCCTTAGCGACGGGCGCTTAATGTCGAAGAAGACCACCGATCTGAAGTCGCTGCGCCTGGAAACGCGCCTCGCGCTCGCGGGCCGCGATCCAGAGCGCTTTGATGGCGCCGTCAGCCCGCCCGTTCATCGCACCACCACCATCGTCATCCCCGACGCCGACGATCTCTACGACACGCCGAAAAAGACCTACGCGCTCGAAGGCATGGCGATCCAGGAAGCGCTGCGCGAAGCGCTGGTGGCGGTCGAGGGCGGCGCCGGCGCGACGCTTGCGCCATCCGGGCTCGGCGCCTGCACGCTGGCGCTGCTCACTGTCGCCAAGGCTGGCGGCGAACTGCTCGTCACCGACAGCTGCTATGGCCCCACGCGCCGTTTCTGCGAAACCATGCTGAAGCGCATCGGCGTCGCCACACGCTATTTCGATCCGCGCATCGGCGCCGGCATCGCCGAGCTGATCAGCGACAAGACCTGCGCCGTGTTTCTGGAGTCACCCGGCTCGGTCACCTTCGAAATTCAGGACGTACCCGCCATCGCCGCCATTGCGCGTGCCCGCAACGTGCCGGTGCTGATCGACAATACCTGGTCCGCCGGCGTGTATTTCAAACCGTTCGAGCACGGCGTCGATCTCTCGATCCAGGCGCTGACCAAATACCAGATGGGCCACGCCGACGCCTTCATGGGCGCGGTCATCTCGGCGACGCCCGAGTGGGAAGCGCGCGTGCGCATGGCGTTCAAACAGCTCGGCCTTGGCGCCGCGCCGGATGACGCCTATCTCGTGCTGCGCGGGATGCGCACCATGGCTGTCCGGCTTGAGCGCCAGTCGGCCAACGCGCTCGCCATCGCGCAATGGCTGGAAAAGCAGCCGCACGTGTCGCGCGTGATCCATCCAGCCCTGCCCTCACACCCCGATCACGCACTCTGGAAGCGCGACTTCACCGGCGCATCGGCCTGCTTCGGCTTCGTGCTCAATCCGGTTTCGGGCGAGCGCGTGAAAGCCATGCTGGAGAGCTTCAGGCTCTTCGCGATGGGCTTTTCCTGGGGCGGCTATGAGAGCCTCGTCATTCCGTGCGACGACAACATCAAGCGCACGGCCTCGGTGTGGAAGGCTGAAGGCCCGCTCATTCGCCTCTCCGTGGGCCTTGAGCACGTGGACGACCTGATCGACGATCTGGCGCAAGGTTTCGCGCGCCTTAGTCCATGAGCGCCGGCTGGCAGTTTTGGATCGATCGCGGCGGCACCTTCACCGATATTGTCGCGCGCGCGCCGGACGGCGCCGAGATTGTCCGCAAGCTGCTATCGGTGAACCCCGAGCGCTACGAAGACGCCGCGCGCGAAGGCGTCGGCCAGATCCTGTCTGAGCACGGCGCAAGCATCGCTGACGTAGCGGCGGTGAAACTCGGTACCACCGTCGCCACCAATGCGCTGCTGGAGCGCAAAGGCGCGGACGTCGTCCTGGTGGTGACCCAGGGCTTTGGCGATGCGCTGGAGATCGGCAATCAGGCGCGGCCGAACATCTTCGCGCGCCACATCGTCAAACCTGAATTGCTGCACCGGCGCGTGATCGAGGCGCGCGGACGCCTCACCGCCGAGGGCGACGTGCTGACGCCGCTCGATGAAGCACATGCACGCGCCGAATTGCAGCGCGCTTATGATGATGGCTTCCGCGCCGCCGCGATGGCTTGCCTGCACAGCTACGCCCATCCCGCGCACGAACAGCGTCTCGCCGCGATCGCCCGCGAGATCGGCTTTACGCAAATCTCGGTCAGCTCCGAGATGAGCAGCCTCATCAAGTTCATCCCGCGCGCCGATACGGCGGCGGCGGATGCGTATCTGTCGCCGGTGCTGCGGGCCTACGTTGACGGCTTCGCACGCGACTTCCCGGACGCGGCGCGCCTCTACTTCATGCAATCCAATGGCGGCCTCACGCACGCCGATGCGTTCCGTGGCCGCGACGCCGTGCTGTCCGGCCCCGCTGGCGGCGTTGTCGGCATGGCCGCCGCCGCGCGCCGCGCCGGCTTCGACAAAGCGCTCGGCTTCGACATGGGCGGCACCTCGACGGATGTTTCGCACTATGCGGGCGCGTTTGAGCGTACCAATGAAACCGTTGTCGCCGGCGTGCGCCTCGCCGCGCCCATGCTCGAAGTACACACGGTTGCCGCCGGCGGCGGCTCCATCTGCTTTTTCGACGGCATGCGCTTGCGCGTCGGCCCGCATTCCGCCGGCGCCGATCCTGGTCCGGCCTGCTACCGGCGCGGCGGGCCGCTGACGATCACGGACTGCAACGTGCTGCTTGGCCGCGTGCAGCCGGATTTCTTTCCAGCGATCTTCGGTCCGAACGCTGATCAGAAGCTCGACGCCATCATCGTCGAAGAACAATTCGTCGCGCTATGCGATGAGATCAAACGTGCGACGGGCCGCGCGATCACCGCGCACGAAGCCGCAGAGGGCTTCCTCGCCATCGCCAACCTCAACATGGCCGAGGCGATCAAGAAAATCTCGATCCAGCGCGGTTACAATCCCGCCGAATACGCGCTTGTCGCCTTCGGCGGCGCCGGCGGGCAACATGCCTGTGCGGTGGCGGACGCGGTGGGGATCGACGCGATCTTGCTGCATCCGCTCGCCGGCGTGCTGAGCGCTTGGGGTATCGGTCTCGCGGACGTTCGCGCGATCGCGGAAGAAACGGTCGAGCAGAAGCTTGGCGCACTCACCGACTTTGACGCCCGGAAGCGTGCACTGCTCTTGCGGGCGGCAAATGGCTTACTGGGCGCCACATCGTCAGACGTGCAGGTCACGGCCAATCTGACCGCAAATCTCAAATATGAAGGCGCGGATTTCACGCTGCCCATCCCATTGACGGGCAAAGACCTCGCCACGGCATTTGAAGCCGAACACAAAAAGCGCTTCGGTTTCACCGATTCCGCCCGCGCCATCGTGCTCGCGTCGCTCACCGCCGAAGCCGTCGCGCAAGATGGATCGCCGACGGCGCGGACGCGCCCCGCAACCTTGGCCGGCGACACGCCAGCGATTCAGGCGAGCATTTATGTGGCGGGCGCCCTTCACCATGCGGCCGTCCATCTTCGCGACGCCCTCCCCGCGAACTTCACCTGCAATGGCCCCGCGCTGATCATCGAAAACGGCGCGACGACCTACGTCGATCTCGGCTGGCGCGCGCGCATGAGCGAGCATGGCGATCTCATCCTTACCCGCGCCCAGCCGCGCGCGGCGCGCGAAGCCATCGGCACGGCTGCCGATCCGATCCTGCTCGAAGTGTTCAACAACCGCTTCATGGGCGTCGCCGAGGAGATGGGCTTGGCGCTGCAGACCACCGCCTCCTCCGTCAACATCAAGGAACGGCTCGACTTCTCCTGCGCCATGTTCGACGAGACGGGCGGCCTGGTCGCCAATGCGCCGCACATTCCGGTGCATCTCGGCTCGATGAGCGACAGCGTGCGTGAAATTCTACGCCAGCGCGGCGGCACGATCCGCGCCGGCGACATTTACATGCTCAACGCGCCGCACGCCGGCGGCACGCATCTGCCCGACATCACCGTCATCGCACCCGTCATCCTCGATGGCGAAACCACGCCCGCTTTCTTCACGGCCGCCCGCGGACACCATGCCGATATTGGCGGCATCACGCCGGGCTCGATGCCGCCGAACAGCCGCACGGTCGAAGATGAGGGCGTGCTGATCGAGAACTTCCTGCTCGTGCGCGATGGCGTGCTGCTGGAGACTGAAACGCGCGCGCTGCTTGCTTCTGGCAAATACCCCGCCCGTGACATCGACCGCAACATCGCCGACCTCAAGGCCCAAATCGCCGCCTGCGTGCGCGGCGCGGATGAATTGAAGCGCCTGGTGGCGCATTACGGCCGCGACGGCGTCGCCGCCTATATGCGCCATGTGCAGGACAATGCCGAAGAGCAAATCCGCCGCGTCATTGATCGTCTCGCGCCCGGCGCAATCGATGTGGCGATGGACAATGGCGCACACATTCGCGTGCGCATCACGCCTGACCACGCGGCGCGCCGCGTGCGCGTCGATTTCACCGGCACGAGCGCCCAGCTCGACGGCAATTTCAACGCCCCGCTGGCTATCACGCGCGCCGCGGTGCTCTACGTTTTCCGCACACTGGTGGACGACGATATCCCGCTCAATGAAGGCTGCCTGAAGCCGATCGATATCATCGTGCCGGAAGGTTCGCTGCTCAACCCAGCGCGCGGCGCGGCCGTCGTGGCCGGCAATGTCGAAACCAGCCAGATCGTGGTCGATGCGCTTTACGGTGCGCTCGGCGCGCTGGCGGCCTCGCAGGGCACGATGAACAATTTCACCTTCGGCGATGATGCGCGCCAGTATTACGAAACCATTGCTGGCGGCTCGGGCGCCGGAGCGACGTTCGATGGCGCCGCCGCCGTGCAGACGCATATGACCAATTCACGGCTCACCGACCCGGAAGTGCTCGAAGCGCGCTTCCCGGTGCTGGTGGAATCGTTCGCCGTGCGGCGTGGCTCAGGCGGCAGCGGCGCGCACAGAGGCGGCGACGGCGCCGTGCGCCGCATCCGTTTCCGCGCGCCGATGACGGCGGCGATCCTCTCCAACCGGCGCGCCACTGCCCCGTTCGGCGTGGCCAGCGGCGGCAATGGGCAAGCTGGCGTCAATCGCGTCGAGCGTGCGAATGGTGTGGTGGAGACACTCGGCGCCACAGCGGAAACGCAGATGGAGATTGGCGACGTCTTCGTGATCGAAACGCCCGGCGGCGGCGGCTTCGGCTAGCTCGCGTGCGCTTTGACGATTGCCCACACCGATTTGTCGGGCGCCAGCGCCAGTTCGGACGCCGCCTCCGGCGTCACACGCGCGAACAGCGCCCCAAACGGCGCCTCCAAATGCACCAGCAGCGAGCGTGTCTCCTGCTCGATCGCCGCGATGCGCGTCTCCCACACATTGCGCGCCGATAGCCCGACCGGCTTTTGCGACGCCAGCAGCACGTGATCGGCGCGGATCCAGTGCGCCGCGCGCTCCGTTGCCGCGCCGTGAAACGCACTGGCCGGCAGGGACGCGCCGACATCGTGCGCATCGAGCAAGGTGCGAAAGGACGTGTCCGCAGCGACCGTATGCAGCGCGCCGCTGGCGATAACTTTGCCGTCCTGCACGCCGACTAGATGATTGGCCAGCGCCGCCGCGTCTTCGATCTGATGCGTCACCACGATCAGCGGCAGGCCAAACTTCACGTGCGTGGCGCGCAAGCTGGTCAGGTAGGCTGAACGCCGCGCGCCATCGAGCGCCGCGAACGGTTCGTCCAGCAGCAGCAGCTCGGGCGCCGATAGCAGAGCGCGCGCCAACGCCACGCGGCTGCGTTCACCGCCCGAGAGATTGCGCACTGGCCGCTGCAGCAGCGCCGCAATGTCAAATGCTGTAGCCGCCTCAGCCAATGTCGTCAGCGGCCGCACGTCTTTTGCACGCTCTTCCGCATAGCGCAGATTGGCTTCGACATTGAGATGCGGAAACAGCCGCGCATTCTGAAAAACAAGACCAATGCCGCGCTCATGCGCCGGCACATGCAGGCGCGCAGCCACATCATCCAGCACACGCGCGCCGAGCGCCACACGCCCGCCATCGAGCTTGCGCAAACCCGCAAGCGCCGCCAGCAGCATGGACTTGCCCGCGCCGGACGGACCAAAGATCGCCGTCACGCCATCAAGCGGCGCCTCGAACTGCGCGTTGAGCGCAAAGGCGCCGCGCGTCACGCGAATGTCGGCCGAGAGCGCGCTCATCGGTCGAGCCTCCGCCGCGACCACGCTTGCAGCGCTTCCGCCGCCGCGAGCCCCGCAATCGCCAGCGTGAAGGAGAGCCCGGCGAGGCGCAGCGCCTGCGCCTCGCCGCCAGGAATCTGCAGCGCCGCGTAAATCGCCAGCGGCAGCGTCTGCGTTTCGCCCGGCACGTTGGAGGCGAACGTGATCACCGCGCCAAACTCGCCAAGCCCCGCCGCGAACGCCGTCACCGCGCCCGCCAGCAAGCCCGGCGCGGCCAGGGGCAGCGCCACCGTGAAAAAGCGGTCCACCGGCCCGGCGCGCAGCATCGCCGCTTCCTCGAAAATGCTGCGGTCGGTCGATTCAAAGGCGAGCCGGATCGCCCGCACCATGAGCGGAAAGCTCATCACCGCCGTCGCCAGCGAGGCGCCCTCAGCCGTGAAAGCGAGATGCACGCCAAAGCCCTGCTCCAGCCACGCGCCAATGAGCCCGCGCCGGCCAAAGATCAGCAGCAACAGAAAGCCGATCAGCACCGGCGGCAGCACGAGCGGCAAATGCACGAACGCGTCGAGCAGGCTCTTGCCGGCAAAGCGCGGCCGCGACAGCGCGTAAGCAAACAGCGTGGCGATCGGCAGCGACCACAGCACAGCGCGCAGCGCGACGCTGAAGCTCGTGCCCAACACCGTCCACTCGTCCGCGCTCAGCATAAGCTCCCACAAGGCTGGCGACCCCAGCAGGACTTGAACCTGCAACCGTCCGCTTAGAAGGCGGATGCTCTATCCAGTTGAGCTATGGGGTCCGCTCGCAGGGTGTTAGCACGCGCGCCGCGTCCAACACAGGGGACGCCCCGTTCAGTGCGACCAGGGTTCGCGCCGGCGGAAGGCGAAGTTGTCGCCATACGCCTTGATGATGCGCTTGGTCTCCGCCGGCTCCGTGACCTGATGCGGAATGTTGTGCGCCTGCGCGAATTCGATCGCCTGTTCTTTGGTCTCGAAATGCAAACGCACTTGGCCTCTGGGATCGGCCGAACTGGTCCATCCCATTAGCGCTTCGGTGCGCGGCGCGGCGCCCGTGTCAAACTCCAGCCGCCAGCGCTTCGTCGCGGCCTTGCCGGACTGCATCGCATTCTTCGCCGGGCGATAAATCTTGGCCAGCATTCGGTATCCCTCGGGGCCGCTTGCTACACGCGCGCGCGTGCTTGCGCTAGCTCAGCGCTTCCTTCAGCGCCTTGCCAGGACGGAAGCGCGCCTTCTTGCCCGCGGGCACCGGCACCTCTTCCTTCGTCTGCGGATTGCGCGCCATGCGCGCGGCGGTTTCCTTGACGTCGAACACGCCGAAATTCGGCAGCCGCACGTCCTGGCCATTCTTGAGCGCTGCGGTGAGCGCGTCGAACACGGCGTTGACCGCTTCTTCGGCCTTCATTTTGGAGTCGCCCATGCGTTCAGCAACGTCCGCGACCAACTCTGCCTTGTTCATGCTCTTAAACCCCTCCGCTATCTGCAGGAGAACATAGCGCCGCGCCGAATCCCCCGGTTGCGACCGCCGGACGCTAGAGCCAGATGACAGGCGTGTGAAGCATTTTCGCGGGAATTTCTACGGAAAATCAGAAGCATCCCGGCCGTACAAGAGCCGGCGGGACCGCTTGCACGGCCCCGCCCTTCCACTTGTTCCAAAGCTAAGCCCGCTTAGTGCGGACGGGCTTCCTCGCGACCGTCGCGAGACGCGCGGCGGTCTTCGGCAAGCTCGTCCTCATCGGTCCACTCGATCGGCGTCAGAGGCGCCGTGAGCGCCCGCGCCAGCACTTCGTCGACCGTCGACACCGGAATGATCTCCATGCCCGATTTCACGTTCTCGGGAATGTCGGCGAGATCCTTCTCATTGTCCTTCGGGATCAGCACGAGCTTGATGCCGCCGCGCAGCGCCGCCAGGAGCTTCTCCTTCAGGCCGCCAATCGGCAACACGCGGCCGCGCAGCGTGATCTCGCCGGTCATCGCCACATCCTTGCGGATCGGCACGCCGGTGAGCACGGACACGATCGCCGTCGCCATCGCCACGCCCGCCGACGGACCATCCTTCGGCGTCGCGCCTTCCGGCACGTGCACGTGGATGTCGCGTGCGCGGAAGATGGGCGGCTTGATGCCGAACGCCACCGAACGTGAGCGGACATAAGACGAGGCCGCCGAGATCGACTCCTTCATCACATCGCGCAGATTGCCCGTCACCGTCATCGAACCCTTGCCGGGCATGGCGACGGCTTCGATGGTGAGCAGATCGCCGCCCACTTCGGTCCAGGCCAAGCCCGTGACGACGCCAACGCGGTCTTCCAGTTCGGTTTCGCCGAAGCGGAATTTCCACACGCCGGCATAGTCCGGCAGGTTCGCGGCGGTGATCGACACCGTCGTGCTTTTCTTCTGCTCGATCTCACGCACCGCCTTGCGCGCCAAGTTCGAGAGCTCGCGCTCCAAACTGCGCACGCCGGCTTCGCGCGTGTAGCGCCGCACCAAGTCACGAATGGCGTCGTCGGAGACCGAGAACTCGCCCTCCTTCAGGCCATTCATTTCCGTCTGCTTCGGCAGCAAGTGACGCTTGGCGATCTCGATCTTCTCATCCTCGGTGTAGCCAGGGATGCGGATGATCTCCATGCGGTCCAGCAAGGGCTGGGGCATGTTCAAACTGTTGGCCGTGGTGATGAACATCACGTCCGACAGATCATAATCCACTTCGAGATAGTGGTCGTTGAACGTCGCGTTTTGCTCCGGGTCCAACACTTCGAGCAAAGCCGCCGCCGGATCGCCGCGATAATCGGCGCCCAGCTTGTCGATCTCGTCGAGCAAAAACAGCGGATTGCCCGACTTGGCCTTCTTCATCGACTGGATCACGCGGCCCGGCATCGAGCCAATGTAGGTCCGGCGGTGACCGCGGATTTCCGCTTCGTCGCGCACGCCGCCAAGCGACATGCGCACGAAGTCACGGCCGGTCGCCTTCGCGATCGACTTGCCGAGCGAGGTCTTGCCGACGCCCGGAGGGCCGACGAGGCACAGGATCGGGCCACGCAGCTTCGCCGTGCGCGCTTGCACCGCGAGATATTCGAGGATGCGCTCTTTCACCTTCTCCAGACCGAAGTGATCCTCATTGAGGATGGCTTCGGCGGCGTCGATGTTCTTCTTGACGGTCTTCTTCGAGCCCCAAGGCAGCGACAGCAACCAGTCGAGATAATTGCGCACGACAGTGGATTCCGCCGACATCGGCGACATCTGACGCAGCTTCTTCAGTTCAGCCTCAGCCTTCGCCTTGGCTTCCTTCGGCAGCTTCTTCTGACGGATGCGCGCTTCGAGTTCGGCGATGTCCTCACGGCCATCCTCGCCCTCGCCCAGCTCGCGCTGGATCGCCTTCATCTGCTCGTTCAGATAATATTCGCGCTGCGTCTTCTCCATTTGCCGCTTCACGCGGTTACGGATCTTCCGCTCGACCTGAAGCATGCCGATCTCGCCTTCGATCAGCGAGAGGATACGCTCCAAGCGTTGCGGCACGTCCGCTTGCTCGAGCAGCGCCTGCTTGTCCGGGATCTTGACCGTCAGATGCGCGGCGACAGCATCCGCCAGCCGCGAGGGCTCGCTGATCTGGCCGATTTGCTGATGCACGTCCGGCGGCGTCTTGCGCGACAGCTTGACGTAATTGTCCCACTGATCGGCGACCGCTCGCGCCACAGCGCGCGCTTCGGCGGTGTCGACATTCGTCTCCGGCAGCGGTTCGATCTCCGCTTCGAAGTAGTCGGCATTCCCGGTGAAGTTGACGATGCGGGCGCGGTCGCCGCCTTCGACGAGCACGCGCACCGTGCCGTCGGGCAGTTTCAAAAGCTGCACCACCGTCGCGACGGTGCCGACCTTGAAGATGCGGTCAGCCGCCGGTTCGTCTTCCGACGCATCCATCTGCGCGGCGAGCAGGATCTGCTTGTCCTTGCGCATCACTTCGTCGAGCGCGCGCACGGACTTCTCGCGGCCAACAAAAAGCGGCGCGGCCATCTTCGGGTAAACGACGATGTCGCGCAGAGGCAGGACAGGCAGAATACGGCTTTCGGCCATTCGCGGCTCCTTCTTGGACTGCCGCCGCGATAAAGATCACGCCCAGCCAGCCCAAATTAACATTAGAAAATGTGGAAGCGTTCGCGCTCGGCTTCAAGTGCCGAGCGCGCGCAGTCATGATTTCGTTGGTGGATGTTCCGGGCAGAGGCGTTTCCGCCTCTGCGGGAACCAGTAATTAACCCGCCGATTCCTGGCCGTTGCGGCGCTCGGAATAGATTTGCAGCGGTTTCGCTCTGCCATCGACCACATCGGCCGAGACGACCACTTCCTCGACGGAACGCATCGTCGGCAGCTCGAACATGGTGTCGAGCAGAATGCTTTCCAAGATGGAGCGCAAACCGCGCGCGCCAGTCTTGCGCTGTATCGCCTTCTTGGCGATCGCCGACAGGGCTTCGTTCGGGAATGTGAGCTTCACATTCTCCATCTCGAACATGCGCTGGTACTGTTTCACCAAAGCGTTCTTGGGCTCGGTGAGGATGGTGATCAGCGCCGGCTCGTCGAGATCTTCCAGCGTCGCCAGGACCGGCAAGCGGCCGACGAATTCCGGAATGAGGCCGAACTTCAACAAATCATCCGGCTCGATTTCGCGCAGGATTTCCCCCGTGCGACGGTCCTCTTCGTCACGCACCTTGGCGCCGAAGCCGATCGAGGAGCCCTTGCCGCGCTGGCTGATGATCTTGTCCAAGCCAGCGAACGCGCCGCCGCAGATGAACAGGATGTTCGTCGTGTCGACTTGCAGGAATTCCTGCTGCGGATGCTTGCGGCCGCCTTGCGGAGGCACGCTCGCGACCGTGCCTTCCATGATCTTCAGCAGCGCTTGCTGCACGCCTTCGCCCGACACGTCGCGCGTGATGCTCGGATTGTCGGACTTGCGGGAAATCTTGTCGACTTCGTCGATATAGACGATGCCGCGCTGCGCACGCTCCACGTTATAGTCGGCGGCCTGAAGCAGCTTCAGAATGATGTTTTCGACGTCTTCACCGACATAACCCGCTTCGGTCAGCGTCGTCGCATCCGCCATCGTGAACGGCACGTCGATGATGCGCGCCAGCGTTTGCGCGAGCAGCGTCTTGCCGCAGCCGGTCGGGCCGATCAGCAGGATGTTCGACTTGGCCAGTTCGACGTCTTGATTCTTCGCCGCGTGGTTCAGGCGCTTATAGTGGTTGTGCACCGCCACCGAGAGCACGCGCTTGGCATGCTCCTGGCCGACCACGTAATCGTCGAGGACGCCCTTGATCTCCTTCGGAGACGGCACGCCTTCCTTCGACTTCACCAGCGAGGTTTTGTGCTCCTCGCGGATGATGTCCATGCAGAGCTCGACGCATTCATCGCAGATGAACACGGTGGGGCCGGCAATAAGTTTGCGGACCTCGTGCTGGGACTTGCCGCAGAACGAGCAGTAGAGAGTGTTCTTGGACTCTCCGCCGGCAGTGCCTTTGCTCATGCGCGATCCTTCGAGAGCGGCGTCATCTGATTATAACTAAACAAGGAAAACGGCGGCCTCATGGCCCCCTTCCCCCTGCCTTGCCCAGATGCTGGACCGCGATCCCTTTCAAAACCGTTCACCAACCGACCGCCAAAACCCTAGCCGTCGGCAAAAAGACCATAGCAAGGATGGGGCCGCAAGCGCCCTCCGGCAGCCGATAAAGGCCGCTCTGGGGCTTCAAATTCGCGTGCGCCGGGCGCCACCGAGCCAGAATGCGCAGAAATGGCCCTTTCCGGCCCTAGATTCAAGCATCTGCGCTGCTGGTGCCAACCTTAAGAGCCTTCAGGCAGTTCGCGCTTTTCGTAAACGCGATCCACGATGCCGAACGCCCGCGCTTCCTCGGCTGTCATGAAATGATCCCGGTCCAGCGTCCGCTCCACCCGCTCCAGCGGCTGGCCGGTATGCTTCACGTAAATCTCGTTCAGCCGGCGCTTGGTATAGAGGATGTCCTCGGCATGGCGCTCAATGTCCGAGGCCGGGCCGCGGAAGCCACCCGAGGGTTGGTGCACCATGACCCGCGAGTTCGGCAGGGCAATGCGGAGCCCCTTCTCGCCCGCCGCCAGCAGCAGCGAACCCATCGAGGCGGCAAGGCCGGTGCAGACCGTCGAAACCGGGCTGCGGATGTATTGCATGGTGTCGTAGATCGCCAGGCCGGCGGTCACGTAACCGCCCGGGCTATTGATATACATAGCAATTTCGCGCTTCGGGTTCTCGGATTCGAGGAACAGAAGCTGCGCCGTCACCACCGCCGCGACCGTATCGTCGATGCCGCCGCTCACGAAAATGATCCGCTCCTTCAGCAGGCGCGAGAAGATGTCGTGCTTGTCGTAACCGCGGCTCGTCTGCTCGACGACGGTGGGGATGATGATGCCCCGCATACGTTCAATCGGGTCTTGCATGTGTGGTCCTCAAGCGGGGAAGCGGCAGCCGCGGCGACGACTCAAGCCGGCGCGGCGTGCCTTCATATTTGACGGCCCAGCCGCTCCCGCAAGTCCTATACGGGGCTGCTCAGCACTAAGCCTTCGCCGCCGCCTCGTCTTCGTCGGCGAACAGCGCCTCGCGGGTCACATCCTCGTTCTGGACCTGGATCAGCTCCAGCACGTAATCGACCACCTTCTCTTCATAGAGCGGCGCCCGGACTGACGCGACCAGGTTCGGATTGCGCTGATAAAGCTCGAAAATCTGCTTTTCCTGGCCCGGATAGGAGCGCGCGATGCGGCCGATTTCCTGGGCCACGTCCTGGTCGGACACTTCCAGCTTATGGCGGCGGCCGATCTCGGCCAGCAGCAGGCCCAGGCGCACGCGGCGCTCGGCGATGGTGCGATATTCGGCCTTGAGCTCGTCATCGCTCTTGCCTTCATCGCCCTCATCGATGCGGCCCGCTTCGCGGTCCTGCTCGATCTGCTTCCAGATCTGGTTGAACTCGGCCTCAACCATGCGCGGCGGCAGTTCGAAGCTGTGCTTGGAATCAAGGACATCGAACAAGGCCCGCTTCGCCTTCGCGCGTGACTGGGCGCCGTGCTCGCTCTCGATGCGCTGCTTCAGCGCATCTTTCACGGCGTTGAGGCTCTCCATGCCGAAATTCCGCGCCCACTCATCATTGGGCTCGACCGCCTTCGGCTCGCGGATCTTCTTCACCTTGGTTTCGAACACCACGGCTTTGCCGGCGAGGTTCTTGGCCGGATAGTCCTCCGGGAACGTGACATTGAGGTTCGGCGCGTCGCCGACCTTGGCGCCGACGAGTTGTTCTTCGAAACCGGGGATGAAGCGCTTGTCGCCAATCACCACCGGCGCGTCCTCGGCCGTGCCGCCCTCGAACGCTTCGCCGTCCAGCTTGCCGACAAAATCGATCGTGACTTCATCGCCTTCAGCGGCGGCGCCGTCCTTGTCGGCGAAATTGCGCTGGCTCTTGGCCAGCTCCGACAACGCGTCCTCGACCTGCGCGTCGGCGACAGCCGCGACCGGGCGCTTAATGCTGATGGTCTTGAGATCGACCGGCTCGAAATCCGGCATCACTTCCAGCGACAGCTCGAAATTGAGGTCTTCGGCGCCCTCGACCACCTTGGCCATATTGCTCTTCAAATCGAGCTGCGGCTCCGAGGCCGGGCGGGCATTGACCTTCTCCAGGCCTTCTTTGGTGCTCTTCTGGACGGTCTCATTGATGATGTCCTGCATCATCGACGGGCCATAGACCTTGCGGATGTGGCTGACCGGCACCTTGCCCGGCCGGAAGCCCTTAATCTTCACGCGCGGCTGAACTTCGGCGATCTTGGCGGCGAGCTTTTGCTGCAATTCCGCGGCGGGGACGTTCACGTCGTAAACGCGCAGGAGACCTTCGGAACGGCGCTCGGTGAGCTGCATGGAATGGGCTTTCGACATAACGCGCCGCCGCTGCAAATCCTTTGCCGGCGCGCGGGTTCTCAAGAAAGCGGGGCTTATGGCATTCCGCCCCGCCAGAGTCCACGGGCGGCATTGATGGTGCGGACGGCGGGAGTCGAACCCGCACGCCTTGCGGCGCTGGAACCTAAATCCAGTGCGTCTGCCAGTTCCGCCACGTCCGCTGGATGCGGCGGTTTAGGGCGCGCCGGCGGGCGCGTCCACTCGCCCTTCTCTATTGTGCCGGTGCAGCCGGCGGCGCGGCCGCCCGCGTGGCGCCCCACTGGGCGACGGCTTCGGCGGCGGCTTCATTGATCTCATCGGGCAGGAGCTGGCCCTGCGCGGTGATATCGATGCGATACTTCGCGCCATCCGCCATCGGCCAATAGACCGCCTGGCCATGCTCGGGCGTGTCCACGACCGGGACGACCTTCGCCACCTGACGCACGACCGGCAGGAAATCGATCCCGGTCCGGCGCACCGGGCGCAGGTCATAGACGGAGGGCGGCGTCGTCTGCGCCGTCTGGATATCGCGATAGCGGCTGTCGAAGCGGTCGAGCCGGTATTGGGCGTCGAGGCCCAGCACGGTGGCCCACGGCTTCCAGCGGATCACCCGCGAACTCACCATCCAGTCATCGCCAGTGGCGGTGAAGTTGTGGACGCCGCCGGCGGTCCCGTCTTCGCCGGGCGCTTCGGTCAGCGTGACATTATAAGTGTTGGGCGTGCCCTCGACCTGAGCAAATTCGATGGTGGCGACCTGCCGCTGGGCTTCGCCGAGCCGGTGATAGGTCTGAATATTGAGGCCCATCAGGCCCACGACCGCGCCCGCCGCCAGGAAAACGCCGCCGCCGGCGACGCCCCTGCCGCCCTTGAACGGTCGGCCCCGGAACATCCAGCCCAGCCCGCTCAGCGCGAAGGCAAGGCCGATCACGGCGACAACGCCGGGGATAATCCACCACCACCAAACCATTGATCCCCTCCTGAACCGCGTCTCCCGCCAGCAGCATTAACCCAGATCGAAAGGCGGAAACAGGGCCGATCAGAACTCTTCGCGCCGCTTGAGCGCCGGAGGCGCCAGCTGATCAAGCGCTGTCGTCAAACGCTCGCACAAATCCTCGGCGATCAGGCCGGGGCCGACGAGTTCGCCGGCCCGCCCGTGCAGCCAGGCCCCGGCGGCGGCGGCTTCGAAGCTCGCCATGCCCTGCGCGATGAGCCCGGCAATGACGCCCGCGAGCACGTCGCCCGCGCCGGCGGTGGCCATGAATGGCGTGCCGGTGGTGTTGATGATGGCGCGCCCGTTTGGCGCAGCGATCACCGTGTCAGGTCCCTTGAGCAAGACGATGCAGTTCGCCTTCGCCGCCGCCGCGCGCGCCGCATCGATGCGCGTGGCGCTGCTCTCAAGCAGATTTGGAAACAGCCGTTTGAACTCGCCCACGTGCGGCGTCATCACATCGCGCGCATTGAGCGGCTGCGTGAGCGGCGCCAGCAATGTCAGCGCGTCGGCGTCGAGCACGAACGGACAGCACTCACGCGCGGCGAGCGCTGCGTGCAGTGCGTCGCGATGCTGGTGCTGCAGCCCGAATGCGGGGCCGATGACAAAGCACTGCGCTTGGCTTGCCGCTTCTGCATAAGCGCCAAGCTCTTTTGCTTCGCGCAGCATGATCGCCGTGAGCTGCGCGGCGTTTTCAGCAAACGCATCCGGCGGGCTAAGTACGCTCACCAAGCCCGCGCCCCCGCGCAACGCTGCACGCGCGGCCAAACGCGCCGCGCCCGTGCGTCCATGTCCGCCGCTCGCGACGATCGCATGTCCGCGCGCGTGCTTGTGTGCGTCGAACTCGGGCCACGGAAACGCGCCGCGCCACAGCGCCGGATCATTCTCCCAAAGCTGTAGGCCTTGCGCCGCCACCACGCTCTCCGGTGCGCCAATATCGGCCACGATCACCTCGCCACACAGCGCGCGCCCCGGCATCAACAGATGCGCCGGCTTCTTGCGCACGAACGTCACCGTCAGCCCGGCGCGGAAGCAGGCCTCGCCCAAGGGCCGCGCCACGTCGCCATGTAATCCGCTCGGCGTATCGACGGCCACGAACCGCTCCGGCGCCTCCCCCGATCGCCGCGCGTACGCCACAGCCGCGCCGTCCAATGGCCGCGACAGTCCCGCCCCAAACAGTGCGTCGACGAACAGCTCCGCCTCCGGCCCCTGCCCCAGTGTATAGGTTTGCCCGCTCCAACCAGCCGCCGCGTCGGCGGCGTCGCCCGCCAGGCGCCCCGGCTCGGCCAGCGTCTCCACCCACACCGGCCAGCCGGCCTCCAGCAGCGCCCGCGCCGCCACCCAGCCGTCACCGCCATTATTCCCTGGTCCGCACAGCACGGCGGTAGGCCGCGGCGTAAAACGGGCCGTGATTGCCTCCGCCACGGCCAGGCCTGCATGCTCCATGAGCAGGCGCGTGGGCACGCCGGCGTCGGCGGCCGCTTGGTCGATCGCACGCATTTGCGCGACACTAATCACCTCGCCGGTCACGGATCCGACCCCGCTGCACGGTCTGAGGCGCCCATCCGGCCCCCTTCTCTGACGTTTCGATTGAACAACGCGCCGCGCATCTTCCCAAGCCCATGCGTCGTTTTCCCGCGTCTTCGCCGCCGGAATGGGCGCCGGCGCCGTTGAAACGGGCGCCTTAGGCTGGCACACACATCGCGCCGCCTCGGGCGCTTCACGCGCGGGCTTGGCCCGTCCATGAGGGGGGCCCTCTAAGGGCGTATTAGTTGTTGGGAGTGCTCCCATGAAGAAAATTGAAGCCATCATCAAGCCGTTCAAGCTCGATGACGTGAAAGAAGCGCTGCAGGAAATCGGCCTGCAGGGCATGACTGTTGTGGAAGCGAAAGGTTTCGGTCGCCAGAAGGGCCACACCGAACTTTATCGCGGCGCGGAATATGTGGTCGACTTCCTGCCGAAGCTGAAGGTGGAAGTCGTGGTCGGCGACGAGCAGGTCGAAGCGGCCCTCGAAGCGATCCAGCGCGCGGCCAAGACCGGAAAAATCGGCGACGGCAAAATTTTCGTGCTCGACGTCGCCAACGTGGTGCGTATCCGCACCGGCGAAACGGGCGCGGCCGCCGTCTAAAGGCCGAAACGGAATCAACTAGGCAAAAGCCAAAAAGGCTCTCGGGAGAGTTTGATGTCTGACGAAATTCTGAAACTTATTAAAGACAAGGAAGTGCAGTACGTCGATCTGCGCTTCAACGACCTGCGCGGAAAGATGCAGCACGTCACCTTCGACGTGAGCATGATCGACAAGGACATCTTCACCGAAGGCACCATGTTCGACGGCTCCTCCATCGCTGGATGGAAGGCCATCAACGAGTCGGACATGGTCATGCGTCCCGACGCGCTGAATGCGCACATCGATCCGTTCTTTCAGCAAACCACGCTCGCGCTGTTCTGCGACATCCTCGAGCCTGGCACGCTGCAGCCCTATTCGCGTTGCCCGCGCGGCGTGGCGAAGAAGGCGGAAGCCTATGTGAAGTCCGGCGGTTTCGGCGACACCTGCTATTTCGGCCCTGAAGCCGAATTCTTTGTGTTCGACGACGTGCGCTGGTCCACCGATCCGAACAATACCGGCTATTCGTTCGACTCGACCGAACTGCCTTACAATACCGGCCGCGTTTATGAAGGCGGCAATACCGGCTTCCGTCCGGGTCCGAAGGGCGGCTACTTCCCGGTCCCGCCGATCGACAGCCTGCAAGATATGCGCGGCGAAATGCTGCAAATCATGGGCGAGCTCGGCATGAAGCCGGAAAAGCACCACCATGAAGTGGCGCCCGCCCAGCACGAACTCGGTCTGAAGTTCGACACGCTCACGGTCATGGCTGACCGGATGAACATGTACAAGTACATCATCCAGCAGGTCGCCGCGTCCTACGGCAAGTCGGCCACGTTCATGCCGAAGCCCTACTTCAAGGACAACGGCTCGGGCATGCACGTGCACATGTCGGTGTGGAAGGGCAGCACCAACACGTTCGCCGGCGATCGCTATGCCGATCTTAGCGACAACTGCCTCTACTACATTGGCGGCGTTATCAAGCACGCCAAGGCGATCAACGCCTTCGCCAACTCGACGACGAACTCCTACAAGCGTCTCGTGCCCGGCTACGAAGCCCCGGTTCTGCTCGCCTACTCGGCGCGCAACCGTTCGGCGTCGTGCCGCATTCCGCACGGCACCGGCCCGAAGGCGAAGCGCGTCGAAGTGCGCTTCCCCGATCCGGCCGGCAACTTGTACCTCACCTACGCCGCGCTGCTGATGGCGGGTCTCGACGGCATCGCCAACAAGATCCATCCGGGCGAGCCGCTGGACAAGAACCTCTACGACCTGCCGCCGGAAGAGCTGAAGGACGTGCCGACCGTGTCCGCTTCGCTGCGCGAAGCGCTGAACGCCGTCGATCGCGACCGCGACTTCCTGCTGAAGGGCAATGTGTTCAGCAACGATCTGATCGACGCCTATATCGATCTCAAGAAAGAAGAACTCGACCGCTACGACACGCACCCGCACCCGGTCGAATTCGACATGTATTACAAGTGCTAGTGCTTTGGCATTAGCTGACGGGGCAGACCGGGCCGGGGAGCGATCCCCGGCCCGTTTTGTTTGTGCGCAACCCCTGCTAGAATGCCTCGCACGGGGAGCGTAGATCATGCGACATTGGCTTCGGCTAGTTTGTGGGGCTTTAGCTGCGCTCAGCGTGACAGCATGCGCGATGACCGCACCCAGCGGCGACCCATTCTACTTTCAACCAGTCTTTTGGCGCATGCAGCCGGTCGACTTTGAGTCTCCCGCCGAAATTCAGGAGGCGCAGGTCGGAGAATTTCTATTCCTGCAGGACTTCGCGTCAGCGCGTGTCGCGGAATTTCAGGCGCCAGTTTCCCTTTCTGTGCCTCGCATGCGCTTTCAAAGCGCCTCGCCTGCCACTGCTGAATATCCAATCGGCGCTACATTCAGCGAAGTTGTCGGTGTAGGCCCGGACCGTGTTGCTTTCTGCGACCGGATTGTCACGTACGCGTCGCCAACATTCACCGATGGCCGCCACATGCGCCTCTGCTTCGCGGATCGCACGTCTGACGGCAGGTTCGATGTGGTCTATTGGGCGGGTTTGATGGGCGCCGCCCAAGATAACGACCTCTTCTCGCCCGCAACCCTGTTTATCGAAGAGGGGCCTACTGGTCTCGTAGACATTCCCTATGAACTCCACGAACACCAAACACAGCGTCTAATCACAGCCGGCATCGCGCTTCGGCGCTTAGCCCTGGGTGGGTATCGGCTCGAAGTCGCGGCACCGGATAATCATGGGCCAAACTGGCTCCTCCATGACGAGGACGACGCTTCAAGCAGCGTCTATGGCGCATCATTTCGTATGGAAGATTTGCCGATAACGCTGACGATTGCGGGCGCACGTGTAGAAATCGTGTCTTTTGAAGGCGACCGCGTGCGTTACCGGACATTATCCGCATTTCCACTCAGGCCGATCGCCATCGCATACACTGACAACCTGCCACGCGACACGCCCTAGCCATTTGTATGCGCGCTTGCGGAGCGCGCGTCGCCGCGCGATATGCGCGCCATGACCAGACACGCTCAATGCCAATGCGGCGCGCTCAAAGCTGAAGTTGAAGGCGAGATCGAAGCCGTTGTCGTCTGCAGCTGCACGGCTTGCCAGCGCCGCTCCGGCTCGCCCTTCGGCGCCGGCGCTTACTTCAATCGCGCGCAACTCAAACTGAGTGGCGAAGCCCGCCAGTACACGCGCGTCGCCGATAGCGGCGTCCCCTTCCACACCTTCTTCTGCCCGACGTGCGGCGCGTCCGTCTATTGGCACAGCGACCGCGATCCCAATCGCGTCGGTATCGCCGTCGGCGCCTTCGCCGATCCGCATTTTCCCTCGCCCAGCCGTTCCGTGTTCGACGAGCAGAAACACGACTGGCTCGTCTTCGATCCCGCCATGCCCGGCTTCAGGCGAGGCCGCGACAGCCCGCGCTCCCGCTAGCCCGCGCGCCGCAGCGCCGCTGATTCCGGAAACCAATGCGCGCTCGGCATCGCCTTGCCGAACAGGAAGCCCTGCCCTTCCTTGCAGCCCATTGTCTGCAGCTCGGCGGCGATCTCTTCGTGCTCGATGCCCTCGGCGAGCACGGCAAGGCCGAGGCTTTGCCCCAAGGCGATAATGGCGCGGACAATGGCGCGCGCATCGTCGCTCTGCCGCAGGTCGCGTACGAAGCTTTGGTCGATCTTGATCTTCGAGAACGGAAACGCGCGCAGATAAGAGAGCGACGCATAGCCGGTGCCGAAATCGTCCAGCGATAAGCCGACGCCCAGCGCACGCGCGCCATTCAGCGCCGCCATCACCTGCTCGTTGCGCTCCATCAGCAGCGCTTCGGTGATTTCCAGTTCAAGGCGGTGCGGCGCGAGCCCGCTCGACGCCAGCGCCAACATCACCGAACTCAGCACGTCATGCGACTTGAACTGGCTCGGCGACAGATTGACGGCGACCTTCATCTCGCCTGGCCAGCTCGCCGCATCGGCGCAGGCGCGCCGCAGCACCATCTGCCCAAGTTGGCCGATCAGGCCGATATCTTCGGCCACCGGCACGAACTCGGCCGGCGAAACATAGCCGCGCTCTTTGTGATTCCAGCGCAGCAGCGCCTCGAAGCCGCACATGCGCTGACCATCGAGCGTCACGATCGGCTGATAATGCACTTCCAGTTCGCCATTCTCGACCGCTGCGCGCAGGTCCGTCTCCAGCTTGCGGCGCGCCACCAACTCCTCGTCCATGCTCGGCTCGAAATAGCGGAACGCATTGGCGCCCTGCGCCTTGGCCGCGTAGAGCGCCAGATCGGCGTGCTTCAGCAGCACATCCGCTTCTGCGCCGTCGGTTGGCGAGAGCGCGATGCCCGTGCAGGCGCTAATTGATACTTTGTGGCCATCGAGATCGAACGGCTTGGCCAGCGCGGTCATGATGCGCGTCGCCTGATCGGCGATGCTGTCCGGCGTCGAGACGCCGACGCTGATCACCACGAACTCGTCACCGCCTAAGCGTGCGGCGAGATCGTCCTGGCGGATGGACGCGGCAATGCGGCGCGCCGCTTCCTGCAACAGCACATCGCCCATGGAGTGGCCGAGCGTGTCATTGACGCCCTTGAACTCATCGAGATCGAACAGCACCACCGAAAACGGCGTGCCCGCCGCCACCAGGTTTTCCAGCGTTTCGCGGAAATGCACGCGGTTCGGCAGATTGGTCAGCGCGTCATGGCGCGCCATGTGGAAGAGACGCTGCTCGGCGCGGCGGCGCTCGGTGACATCCACCGCCGCCATCAGGATCATGGCGCGGCCGTCCAGCAGAAGCTCGCGCGAGAACAAGCTCGTCTCAATCACCGCGCCGGCAGACGTGCGATGCCGCCATGCGCCTTCCGGAGCGCCCGGCGGTCCGGCGCCGTCGAACAGCACATTGACATGCCGCCCTTCGAGTTCGCCCTCGGCATAGCCATAATGCTTGCGCGCGGCCTCATTGGCGCCGGCCAGCACGCGCGTTTCCGCGTCATACAAAAACATGGGCAGCGGATTGCCATCGAACAGCAGCCGGAAGCTCGCTTCCTTCTTCTTCAGTTCGGTGACATCGACCCGCAGGCCGATCGTGCTGCCATCGGCGAGCTTGCGCTCTTCGATCAGGATGGTGCGTCCATCGCCGACCCGCTGTTCGTGCGGCGCGCTCGGATGGGCGATGCGCGCCAGCCGCTCGGCCAGCCATTCATTTTCGCGGCCCAGCGCTTCAGGATAATCGCCGCGCGCCACGCCGACGCGCAGCGTGTCTTCCAGCTTGGCGCCGACTTCGAACAGATCGGCGCTCTTATGATAGATTTCGGCGTAGCGCTGGTTCCAGAGAATGTAGCGGCCGTCCGGATCGAGAAATACGACGCCTTCCGGCAGCACATCAATCGCCGCGCGCAAACGCTCTTCGGCGGCATTGGCCGCGCGCGTCGCTTTATCGACATGAAGCTGCGCGCTCAGTGACGCAGATATGTCCCGTTGGAGGCCCCGGCCAAACATGCTTGCAATCGTCCGCAAGTGAGAATTCGTGATGGCGGGAGCGTAGCGCGGCGGCTCTTAAGGCTTCGCCGTAGCGCGATAGTTTATTTAAGATTTCGTTGCCAAAAGAATAGGCAAGCACGCTGACATAAGTCGTAAAACCTGCCGCTTCGGTGGGCTGACGCGGCGAAACGGGCTCGTGTTGTACACGAGCCCGTCCCGTTCACGCTTTAGAAGCTGACGACGCCGCCGAGGCCGATCGTGTCGACATCGAAGTCGCCTTCAAGCCGCGTATAGTCCGCGCGAACGCCAAAGCTCGGCGTCACATTCCACTGCGCGCCGACGCCATAGCCGAGGCCGTCAGCGTCAACATCGCCCAGCGGCGTGCCGAATTCGGCGTTCTGATAGCCAACGCGGCCCAGCACATCGAAGCTTTCGCTCACCGGCAGACGGCCAACAACGTAGCCGGCATAAGCTTGGTCCAGCTCCACAGCGTCATCATCGTCCACGCTGAACGTGGCTTCGCCTTCAACGCCGAAATGTTGGTTGAAGTTGTAGCCCAAGCGGCCCGTCGCGCCGCCAATGTCGCCATCGTCCGTGTCGTAATGCGTATAGCCCAGGCCCACATAAGGCTCGGCGCTCGCCATCGGCGCGGCCAGCATCGCGGCGGCGGCCACAGCCGCGCACAAAGCGAATTTCGTCATTTCAAGCTCCTCAAGGTCTTCTGACCCCCGCATGCCCTGCGATGGGCGGCGAACGGCTCACCCGGAGCAAAGTTTCTGTTCCGCACTGCGATTTGCGGCGCTGCGCTGGGCGCCGTTGCTCACAAGCCACTTAATTCCCCGGTAAGGGGTCCGTCGCGTAACATGCTGAAACAATTGCGGGGCGCGCGCGAAGCGCCTTAAGAGAGCGTCATGGCGCAAGCGCAGAAGAAATCTCCGATGCCCAAAGATGGCGATGACGGTAAACCCAGCGAAAAACTCTGGGAAAAAGGCCTGTTCGGCGGCGATGACGCCCCGCCTCCCGCTGCGGCAGGCGGATATACCGCCAAGGACATCGAAGTCCTCGAAGGACTCGAACCGGTTCGGAAACGACCCGGGATGTACATTGGCGGAACCGATGAGCGCGCGCTGCACCATCTGTTCGCCGAAGTGCTCGACAACTCGATGGACGAAGCCGTCGCTGGTTTCGCCGATCGTATCGAAGTCGAACTGGAAGCCGATGGCACGCTGCGCGTGACGGACAATGGCCGCGGCATGCCAGTCGATCCGCACCCGAAATTTCCGAAAAAGTCCGCGCTCGAAATCATCATGACGGTGCTGCACGCGGGCGGAAAGTTTTCCGACAAGGTGTACCACACCTCCGGCGGCCTGCACGGCGTCGGCGTCTCGGTTGTCAACGCGCTCTCCGATAAAGTTGAAGTCGAAGTCGCGCGCGAGCGGAAGCTCTATCGCCAGACCTTCTCGCGCGGCACGCCGACATCAAAGCTCGTCGAAGTTGGCCCCGCCCACAATCGGCGCGGCACCACGGTGCGCTTCCATCCCGACGCGCAAATCTTCGGCGAAGGCGCAGCGTTCAAGCCGGCGCGCCTCTTCCAGATGGCGCGCTCGAAAGCTTATCTGCAGCGCGGCGTGCAAATTCGCTGGAAGTGCGATCCTTCGCGCATCAAGGCCGGCGACGAAACGCCGGCCGAAGCGGTTTTGCACTTTCCGAACGGCTTGGCCGATTTCCTCGCCACCTTGGTCAAAGACAAGAAGGCCATCGTCACTGAGCCGTTCGCCGGCAAAACCGACAAGGTCGGCCACGGCCGCGTCGAATGGGCCGTCACCTGGGTCAGTGATGGTTTTGGCGAAGCCGACGGTTTCCTCCGCTCCTATTGCAACACCATCTACACGCCCGACGGCGGCTTCCACGAAGCGGGCCTGCGCGCCGCTTTGTCGAAAGGTCTCAAGGCCTATGCCGAACTCAAGAACAACAAGAAGGCCGCGCTGATCACGCCGGACGACGTGATGAACACAGGCGCGGCGCTCGTCTCCGTCTTCATCCGCGACCCGCAGTTCGAAGGCCAGACCAAGGGCCGCCTTGTTTCGACGGAAGCGGCGAAAATCGTCGAACAAGCGGTGCGCGATCCGTTCGATCACTGGCTCGCCGCCAACACGCAGGAAGCCAATCGCCTGATCGAATGGGCGATCACGCAAGCCGAAGACCGCATGCGGCGGCGCAAAGAGAAAGAAGTCTCGCGCCAGAGCGCCACGCGCAAACTGCGCCTGCCCGGCAAACTGGCCGATTGCTCACGCGCCGGCGAGAAGGACACGGAAATCTTCCTGGTCGAAGGCGACAGCGCCGGCGGCTCCGCCAAGCAAGCGCGCAATCGCGAAACCCAAGCCATTCTGCCGCTGCGCGGCAAGATCCTGAACGTCGCCAGCGCCGGCGCCGACAAGATGAGCGGCAATCAGGAACTCTCTGATTTGGCGCTCGCACTCGGCGTGCAGATGGGACCGAAGTTCAAGGTCGACGATCTGCGCTATGAGCGCGTCATCATCATGACCGACGCCGACGTCGATGGCGCCCACATCGCTTCGTTGTTGATCACCTACTTCCACAAGCAGATGCCCGCGCTCGTGCGCGCCGGCCGGCTCTATCTGGCCATGCCGCCGCTCTATCGCGTCACGGCGGGCAAGGAGAGCATTTACGCCCGCGACGATGCGCACAAAGACGCGCTGCTCGCCGGCGAATTCAAGGGCCGCAAGGTCGACATCAGCCGCTTCAAAGGCCTCGGCGAAATGATGCCGGCGGACCTGAAAGACACCACCATGAACCCGCAAACGCGCACGCTCGCGCGCGTCGTGTTGGATGAAGAAGGCGCGCCGGATTTCGAAGTGCTGATCGAAACGCTGATGGGCAAGAAAGCCGAAAAGCGCTTCGACTACATTCAGGAGCACGCTAAGTTCGTCGAGGATGTGGACGTTTAGCGACCTCTGTGGAAGCCGACCAATATTCGAACAGAAGTTTGCTCAGGCGCACCAGACCAAAGCGTCGTGTTGTGATGACGCTGTTTTTTTCTATTCTCCCCTCGACGCGTCGCTGCGATCGCCTCGCCGAGGAGGCAGAGCCTCGTAGAAGCCGTCGGCGTCTTTGCCTCACCGCGCCTCGTACGCATCCTTGGCCCGCATATAGAGCGTGTGCAGCTCACGCAGCCGCGAACCAACCTCGCCAGTCGCGCGGCCGTCAAACTTCGCCATGCCAGCGTCGCGCGCGCCGAACACGGTGGTCGCCTCGGCCATCCACGCCTTCTCCGCGGCGTCGACATCCTGCAGAAGTCTGAGCCGGCTCATTCCGCGCCCTGCAATCGCTTGAGTTCATCGCGCAGGCCCTTTGCGTCGAACACCTGACCCGTTTCCGTGTCTCTGAGGCGAACAAGGCGCATGCCGCGCCGTTCAAGTCCGCTGGCCCATTCGAGCGCGGCCTTGGCGTCGGGCAAGGTCGCACTGGGTTCGAATCTCAGGCCAGCGCCTGGTGAAGAATTCACGATGAAAGGCAAGGGAGTCACTCCACGCGGCGGCGGCCGCCCGGGCGGCGGCGAAGCGGTTACGTTGTTGCTGATGACTCACGCTAGCACGGAACCGCCGCGATGTCCGATAAAGCGCAGGCGCACCTGACGCGTAGCGAGGGCTTCATGAACAGGCGTGACATCCTTGCAGCGGGCGCGCTAAGCGCATTGGCCGTGCCCTCAGCCGAAGCCCAAACGACCGCGCCCCAATTGGAACACGTGTTCGACGTCTCCGTTCGCGTCGCTGCACCGATCAATCTTGGCGAGTCCGCCGGCTATCGCCGCCGCACCATTCCCATTCTCGACGGCACAGTCTCCGGCTCGCGGTTCACCGGCACGGTCCTGCCCGGCGGCGCCGATTGGCAGCGTCTGCGCATCAGTGACGGCCTCACCCGCCTCGTCGCCACCTACGCGATCCAACACACCGACGGCACGATCGTGCAAATTCAGAATGCCGGCATCCGCCGCGCTTCGGCCGACGTGATGGCGCGCCTCAATGCCGGCCAGCCGGTCGATCCGGCGCTGGTCTATTTCCGCACCGCGCCCACCTTCGACGCCCCCGAAGGCCCGCACGCCTGGCTCAATGACAGCCTCTTCATCGCCAGCGGCCGCCGGGCGCCCGATAGCGTGCAAATCGCGTTCTTCCGCGTCCTCTGAGGCGCAAAACCAGCGCCAACATTGACTTTCAGCCCGAATTCCACCATCTCCGGGCCGTTCGTTGTGCGCGCCCGAGGGCGTGCTCGCCCTTGCTGAACGCCCCCGTCTCATCCGGAGACGATGCGGGCCGGAAGCGCCAACCACGCGGTCCCCGCCTTTGCGCTTCGCAGGGGGACGGCCCGCTCTAGCGAGACTGAATGACCTCCGAAACGACCGCGCCTGCTGGCGCTGAATCCACCCAAGCTCCCTCCATCACCTTCGACGATCTGGGCCTCTCCGCCGACACGCTCAAGGCGGTGCATGAGAGCGGCTACAACACGCCGACGCCGATCCAGGCCGCCGCCATTCCCGAAGTGCTGAAGGGCCGCGATATTCTCGGCATCGCCCAGACCGGCACCGGCAAGACGGCGTCGTTCACGCTGCCCATGATCGACATCCTCTCGGCTGGCCGCTCGCGCGCCCGCATGCCGCGCACGCTGATCCTGGAGCCGACCCGCGAACTCGCGGCGCAGGTGGCCGAGGCGTTCGACAAATACGGCAAGTACCAAAAGCTCACCAAGGCGCTGCTGATCGGCGGCGTTTCCTTCGGCGACCAGGACGCGCTGCTCGCGCGCGGCGTCGACGTGCTGATCGCCACGCCTGGCCGCCTGCTCGATCACTTCGAGCGCGGCAAGCTGCTGCTGACAGGCGTGCAAGTCATGGTCGTCGACGAAGCCGACCGCATGCTCGACATGGGCTTCATTCCCGACATCGAGCGCATCTTCAAACTGACGCCGTTCACGCGCCAGACGCTGTTCTTCTCGGCCACCATGCCGCCGGAAATCACGCGCCTGACCGAAGCCTTCCTGTCGAGCCCCAAGCGCATCGAAGTCGCCAAGCCGGCCAGCACGGCCACCACCATCGACCAGCGCGTCATCATGCTGCCCGGCGGCGATCCGCGCACGCGCCGCGCCGCCTTGCGCGCCGCCATGATCGGCTCGGGCGAAGTGAAGAACGGCATCGTCTTCTGCAACCGCAAGACCGACGTCGACGTCGTCGCCCAATCGCTGAAGCGCCACGGCTTCAATGCCGCGCCGATTCATGGCGATCTCGATCAATCGCTGCGCACTAAGACGCTCGACCGTTTCCGCGCCAACGATCTGCAATTCCTGGTCGCCTCGGACGTCGCCGCGCGCGGCCTCGACGTGCCGGACGTCAGCCACGTCTTCAATTACGAGCCGCCGCGCACGCCGGACGATTACGTCCATCGCATCGGCCGCACCGGCCGCGCCGGCCGCAAGGGCGCTTCGTTCACGCTGGTCGCGCCGCAGGACAAGCGCAGCATCGACGCCATCGAAAAACTGATCGGCCGAACCATCGACAAGGCCGAGATCGAGGGCATTCCCGAAGCCGCGCTGGGCGATCCGCGCGACAGCGGCGGACGCGGGCGCCGCGCCGAGGAGCTCAAAAAGGAGCACAGTAAGCGGCTCTCGGAAAAGAAAGAGCGCTACATGAGGCGCGACACGGAGCGTCCCACGGTGGGGACGCAGCCGGTGGAAGCCAAGCCACCGCGCGCCGAAGCGCCCTCAAAGCCCCGTAGCGAACCTCGTAACGAGCCGCGCAACGAAGCGCCCAAGCGTGAGCCGCGCGAGGAGCGCGGCGCGCCGGTCCAGGGCTTCGGCGACAACGCCCCAGCCTTTCTGCGCCGCAAGTAGTCAACACACGACGTCCGGCTTGTTGTAACGCGACATCTGTCGCGTTACTTGGTCTCGCCCATCGTTACCACTGCGAAACGTAGTGGCTATTCTGCCGCATGGCGGCGGTCGTTTACCACTCATCCATCAACTGACCCGTAGCGTGAGCCGTCATTGGTTCCCGATTCACGGATGCGCTTGCTGTGACAGATAGAGACGTTCTGATGCAGGGCCCGGACGGGCCCCTCGTCGCGCAAGAAGTCCTGGATTTGATGCGTCTGCACGGCGTGCCGGCCACGGGCCCGAACTATCAAATCTGGCTCGGCTATCGCCTCGGCGGCAACAGCGCGCTGCGCGAGGCGATCGACGCCCGCATCGCCTCCGGCGAAGCCTTCACCCGCGACCACAACACCGAACTGCACGATCGTTTCTTCAGCGGGCTGGGCGCCTCGGCGCAGATCGTGCTCGCCGGCGAGCGCATCGCCCGCGATCTCGGCCACGTTGTCACCTTCCTGAAATCGGCGGAAACCAAGAGCGGCGATTATGGCCGCACGCTCGAAAGCGCCGCGACCGATCTCAACACTGTCATGTCGCCGGATCAGGTGCGCCAGATTGTGTCCAGCCTCGCCGCCGCGACGCTCGACATGGCCAATCACAACCAGCACCTGACCGAGCAATTGCAAAAGTCGACGCGCGAGATCGACACACTGCGCACCAGCCTCGAATCCGTGCGCGTTGAATCGCTGACCGACAGCCTCACCGGCCTCGCCAATCGGCGCATGTTCGATGAGACGCTGCGCATGCGCATCGATGAAGCGCGCGCGCAACGCACCGAGCTGTGCCTGCTGCTGTGCGACATCGACCACTTCAAACGCTTCAACGACACCTGGGGCCATCACACCGGCGACCAGATTCTCCGTTTCCTCGCTTCAGCCCTGCAAGGCCACTCGCGTCCGGACTATCTCGTCGCCCGTCATGGCGGCGAAGAGTTCGCCATGATCCTGCCGCGTGCGGCCATGAAGCAGGCTCAGCAGACAGCCGACATGCTACGCAGCGCGATCCAGACCAAGCGTCTGCGCCGTCGCTCCACCAATGAGGATCTGGGCCAGGTCACGGTCTCGATCGGCGTCGCGCGCCTGCAGCCGGGCGACACGCCGCAGGGTCTGCTCGAACGCGCCGATGCGTGCCTTTATGCCTCCAAGCGCAATGGCCGCAATCAGGTCACCACGGACGCGACGCCCATCCTTTACGTCGCGTAGTTAGCCTCTAGCATCGGCTCCCGAATGGGAGGCCCGAGATGGCTTATAAAAAGGTCAAATACGAACAGCGCGGCGACGTCGCGCTCATCACCATGTCCGATCCGGCCACGCTCAACGCCGCCGGTCTCGACATGGTGGAAGAATTGACCGACGCCTTTGGCCGCGCCGCGCGCGAAACACGCTGCGCCCTGCTCACCGGCGAAGGCCGCGCCTTCTCCTCCGGCGCCAACCTCACCGCCGATTACAATCAGGACCTTGCCAGCTTCGACGCCGGCCTGCCGCTCGAGACGCACCACAATCCGTTCTGCAATCTGCTGCGCGATCTGCCCATTCCGTTCGTCACGGCGGTCAACGGCTTAGCCGTCGGCATCAGCTGCTCCTATGCCCTACTCGGCGACATCATCGTCGCCGGCGAGAGCGCCTACTTCCTGCACACCTTCCGGCGCATCGGCCTCGCCCCCGATGGCGGCTCGACCTTCCTGCTGCCGCGCACGATCGGCCGCGCCCGAGCGCTTGAAATGATGATGCTGGGCGAAAAAATTCCCGCCGCCAAGGCGCTCGACTGGGGCCTCATCAATCGCTGCGTGCCGGACGCCGAACTGATGCCGACCGCGCTCGCCATCGCCGATAACCTCGCCGGCGGCGCCACACGCGCGCTCGCGAGCATGCGCAAACTGGTCGCGCAAGGTTTTGACGCGGAATGGAACGCGGCGATGCAGGCCGAGCGCGAAGCGCAGCGCACGCTCAGCCGCAGCCACGACTTCGTCGAAGGCATCATGGCCTTCGCGCAGAAGCGTCCGCCTGCGTTCAAAGGCGAATAAGCCGCCCTATTGCGCGGGCAGCGCCGCGATGAGGTCGTTATTGATCTCGACCAGCTTGGCCGGCGTCAACGTCGGCACATATTGCGCCAGATCGAGCACGGTGAAATCGCCGGCCTGTTCGATGCCTTCATTGGCCATCAATTCCGGCAGATGGCGCCGCAACACGGCCAGCGTCGCCGGATTGCCCATCAACTCGCCCAAGGTGCGCGATGAGACCGGACCGACCGGCGGCGGCACATCCGGCTCCGTGCGCCGAGTTGATGTCGATACGAGATCTTCATTGGCGCTCTGCGTCGCCGCATCCACCACAAAGGCCGGAATGGCGCGGACGCGATACTGCGTCGACACCGACGTGCAGCGCCCTGTCGCCGGATCGCGGTGCCCGTCGGCCACTTGCTGCAGCGCATAATAGATGCCGTTGCAGGTATGCCGCGCGGTGGAGGCATAGCCGCTCGCCGAATATTGGCGCGACCGCGACAGCTGACCGTTGGCGTCACGCCCGTGGCGGAAGCCAAAATTGTCATAGGCGTTGTCGATCGGCGTATAGCCCGAGAGAAATCCCTCCATCGCGCCGTCGGCGGTCATCGTCACGCGCAAACGCGCGTCGCGCAATTCGCGGTCGAGATGCATGGCGTTCACGACATAGGGAAAGCGCACATCCACCGGATCGGTGGTCAGCACGCCATTGACGATGCGCGCACGCGTCTCGGCGATGTAGCGCGGATCGCGCTTGCGCGCATAGGTGGCGTTCACCAACGGCTGGCGATCGCCGCTCAGCTGGATCGGATCGTTATTGGCGTAAAAATGCACGGTGACGCTGTTGTCGTTGCGCAGGCTCTGCACGTCGTCGAGCGTGATCAGCACGCCCCACTCGCCCGTCAGCATGCTGGTGGCGAGATTGCTGTTGTCCGACGCCGCCGAGAACGTGCCGGTGCAGCCCAGCGCGCGCAGAAATTGGTTGTCGATGTTGCGCACGCCATCAGCGCCGGCGAAATCGTCATGAGCGCATGTGCCTGGCGCGGCGCGGCCATTGGCGCGCGATCTTTGCCCATCCAAGTCGATGCCGACTGTCTGCACGTTCGCCTGCACGAGCGGATGATGCGGGTCCGGCGCGCCGAGCTCGGGATGCATGCACAGGTTTTGCCCATCTGACGCGCGCAGCATGGCGGCGGAGCCGCGCTGCAGTCGGCGCGAATAGTCGGCATCTGACTCGCCTTCATGCCGCTGCCCTTCCGGCGTTGCGGCATAAATGTCCGTCGGCCCGACGCTGAGCCCGCCCGGACACACCGTGTTGGCGTCGCGCGAGGTCGACATGCCGAAGCTGAACGCGGAGATCACGAAGCCCAACTGGCCATCGGCTGGTACGGACGACTGGCTCTCCGCCGCCGGCGCACTCATGCCGACGCCCACGATCGCAACGCCGCCCAGCACAAGCGCGGCCGCGCCATATCTCAGTGCCCGGATCGCCCGCATCGTTCGCTCCCTAATGAAAGGGAATTCTAACAGCGGACATTGCGCAAGTCTTGTCAGGCGTCCGAGAGACGCCCGGACCTGGCTTAAATCTCGGCCTTCGCCGGCTCGATCGTTACGCTCTCACCGCAGCCGCAGGCGTCGGTCTGGTTCGGATTTTTGAACACGAATTTCGACGCCAGCCGCGTCGTCTCGTAGTCGATCTCGGACCCCAGCAGAAACAGCACCGCATCCGCCGCCACCAGAATTTGCACGCCCTGATCCTCAACCAGCTCATCGAACTGTTGCGGCGTGTCGGCATAGTCGAGCACGTATTCCATCCCCGCGCAGCCGCCATTGACGACGCCCACGCGCAGATACGCCTTCTCGCCCTTCGCCATGATGTCCTTCACGCGCGCGGCCGCGGCCTCGGTGAGGCGCACGATCTTCGGGCGGGGGCGGCGTGACGACATCTGGCTCAATATAGGGTCAAAGCATGTTGAGTTCGAGTTTCGCCTCGTCGCTCATGCGATCCGGCGTCCAGGGCGGATCGAAGGTGAGGCTCACATCGACGCTGGTGACGCCTTCAACCTTGGCGGCGGCGTCCTTGACCCATCCGGGCATATCAGCCGCCACCGGGCAGCCCGGCGCCGTCAGCGTCATCTCAATATCGACATGCCGCTCATCATTGATGTCGACCTTGTAGATCAGCCCAAGCTCATAAATGTCGACCGGGATCTCCGGATCGAACACGGTCTTGAACGCCGTCACCAGATCATCGGTGATACGGTCGAGTTCCGCCTGCGGCAGCGCCGAGGCCGTCGCCGTGTCTGTTGCTGGGGGAGGTGCAGCGCCGTCCATGCTCAACCCAAAAGCTTCCGCGCCTTGTGCAGCGCTTCGATTAACACATCGACCTCTTCGGCCCGATTATAGCACGCGAAACTGGCCCGCGCCGTGGCGGTGACACCCAAACGCTGCATCAAAGGCTGCGCACAATGGTGGCCCGCGCGAATGGCGACGCCCTGGCGATCCAGGATCTGCGCCACATCATGTGGGTGCGCGCCGTCCATGCTGAAAGCGACAATGGCGCCTTTACCCGCAGCACGGCCATGCAGCTTGATCCAGTTGATCTCGCCCAACGCGCTCATGGCGCGGTCGCGCAATGCCGCTTCGTGCGCTTCCAGCGCCGCGCGGTCCTGACGGTTCAGCCAATCGATCGCCGCATGCAGGCCAACCGCTTCGATGATCGGCGGCGTGCCCGCTTCGAAGCGGTGCGGCGGCTCATTATAAAGCACGCGCTCACGCTCGACGATGTCGATCATCTCGCCGCCGCCCTCGAACGGGCGAAGCGCCTTCAGCCGCTCCGCCTTGCCATAGAGCACGCCAATGCCAGTCGGCCCGTAGAGCTTGTGACCGGTGAAGGCGAAGAAATCGACATCCAGCGCGCCCACATCCACGCGCCCATGCACGGTGGATTGGCAGCCATCGAGCAGCACCGGCACGCCCTTGGCGTGAGCGATGCGCACAATCTCCGCCGCCGGCGTCTTCGCGCCCAGCACGTTCGACATGTGCGTGACCGCGACCATCTTCGTCTTCGGCCCGATCAGCGCATCGAGGGCGGCGAGATCAATGCCGCCATCATCATCAATATCCAGCCACTTCAGCACCGCGCCTTTGCGCTCGCGCAGGAAATGCCACGGCACGATGTTGGAGTGATGCTCCATCACCGAAAGCACGATCTCGTCGCCCGGGTGAATGTCGATGCCATTGGCGACAATGTTGATCGCCTGTGTCCCGCCCTTGGTGAAAACGATCTGCTCGGGCGTCGCCGCACCGATGAAACGCGCAACCGCCGCACGCGCATTCTCAAAAGCTTCGGTGGTTTCGTTGGCGAGCGTGTGGAGGCCGCGATGCACATTGGCGTAGGCGCCGCGCATCTGCGCCGCCATCGCCTCGATCACCGCTTCCGGCTTCTGCGCGCTCGCCGCATTGTCGAGATAGACGAGCGGGCGGTCATGCACTTGCCGCGACAGGATCGTGAAGTCGGCGCGGATCGCTTCGACATCGAACGGGCGTTTGATCATTGGCGCGTTCATGACGTCGCCCCTTCTTGGACCGCCGGCGCCCTCGCCGGCGACTCCGCCAACCACGCGCGAATCCGGTTCAAGAGTTCCTCATTCACCGCTTCCGGCAATCCATCGGGGATAGCTTGCACCAGAAACGCCTCTATCAGCAGCGCGCGCGCCTGCTCTTCGGGAATGCCGCGCGCGCGCATGTAGAAGAGCGCGCCTTCATCCAAGCCGCCCATCGCATTGCCGTGCGCGCACTGCACATCATCAGCATGGATCATCAGCTCAGGCTTGGCGAAAATCTCAGCGCCCTCTTCCAGCAGCAGCCCATGATGATGCTGACGCGCATCCGTCTTCTGCGCGCCGTGGTGGACCACGATCTTGCCTTGAAACACGCCGCGCCCGCCTTTGAGCGCCACACCGTGAATAGTCTGCTTCGTTGTGCAGCCGCCGACCTTGTGTTCAATCACCGAGGTCAGATCTGCATGCCGTCCAGCGCCGCATAGATAAGCGCCATTCAGCTCAACCTCGGCGCCTTCGCCTTCAACGCTGACATGCGTTTCGATGCGCGCGAGTTTGGCGCCCTCTGCCAGGATCACCTGTCGGAAAGACGAACCTTTGCCAAGGCGTACCCTGGCTTCGCTCAACTGGACAATGTCTGCCGCATCGTACTGCGACGAACTGCTTTGCAACACCACGCGCACCACCGCTGCGTGATCCTCTATGACGATGTCGGTCCACGCAGCTGAGAGTTTGAAGCCCTTGGCGGAATTCTGATCGGCCCACGAGCTGAGGCGTTCAATCAATAGCCCGCTCGTGCCTACGGGCGCGATCACCTTTGTGACGCTACCACTATTTTCGGGCAACTCGACCGTCCAAACGTCACCGTCCTCGCCAAGCGTGACGCGACGCGTTGTTTCTCCCGTCGCAAGCGCATGAGCCAGCCCCTCGATGGGGCTAGCACCCGCGTGCGCATCGAGATGCGCGAGACGATCCTCCCTGCCGCTCAGCGCCGCGCGCAAATCAGTATATTTCCAAGCCTCGACACGGCGCGTCGGAAGGTCGGCCAACTGCATCAAGCCGCCCTCACGTACTTATCATAGCCCTCACGCTCCAATTCGAGCGCGAGTTCAGGCCCGCCCGACGCGGCGATGCGGCCCTTGGCCAAAACATGCACGCGGTCGGGTTTGATATAGTCGAGCAGCCGCTGATAGTGCGTGATCACGAGCAGTCCTCGATCCGGTCCGCGCAGCGCATTCACATTCGCCGCGACGATCTTCAGCGCGTCGATGTCGAGCCCACTATCCGTTTCATCCAGGATAGCGAAGCGCGGCTGCAGCACCGCCATTTGCAGCGCCTCGAAGCGCTTCTTCTCGCCACCCGAGAAACCCACGTTCAGCGGCCGCTTCAGCATCTCCTGATCGATCTTCAGCGCCTCCGCCTTCGCGCGCAGCAGCTTCAGCAGCTCCGGCGACGGCATCGGCTCCTCGCCGCGCGCCTTGCGCTGCGCATTGAGCGCCGCCTTCAAGAACGCGAACGCCGACAAGCCCGGAATCTCGACCGGATACTGGAACGACAAAAACAGCCCTAGCGCCGCCCGCTCTTCCGGCGCCAGCGCCAAAAGATCAGCGCCATTCAGCGTCGCCGAGCCGCTCGTCACCTCATAACCATCACGCCCGGACAGCGCGTACGAGAGCGTCGACTTGCCCGCGCCGTTCGGCCCCATGATCGCATGCGTCTCACCCGCCGGCACGGCGAGCGTCAGACCTTTAATGATCTCTGCGCCGCCAACCGCGACGTGGAGGTCTTTCACTTCAAACACGCAACTTGCCCTTTTCGTAATCGGCGATCGTATGAATGTGGTCGCCCTTGTCGTGCGCCAGGCGTGCGAAAAAGCAGCCAGCGCCAACCGCGAACGCCACGAACACCCAAACGCCCTTCGCCATGTCGCCTTCAAACGCGAACCAGCCGAACGCCGCCGCGCCGAGCAGCAGCACGGTCACAAACACCGCGACAACAGCCCAGCCCTTCCAATTGATCGGCGCCAAGCCGCCGCGCGTCGAACCGATCGGGAAGCGGCGCGCGAACCAGATGTCCTTCGCTGCGCTCATGGACAGACCGCCGTCGTCCACGCGCCCGCATTGGCGCCGCGCCGGCATTGCTGACGGCGATAGGCGTTGGTCGGCAACCAACCTTCCTCCTCGCGGTGAAATTCAATGCGCACATGCCCGCCGGCGACCGAGTCATCCGCGAGCCCGCTACGCACCACGTCCGCGACCGCTGTGTCGCCGGTTTCGCGAATGCTCAGCTCCACAGCTTCGCCTTCGCCCAACGCTTCCACCGAAATCAGCGGCGCCAGCGCTTCACGAATATCAGGCGAGCCGATCACGCCCATTTCCGTTGGCTCGATCGCGACGAAATCCGAATTCGGCGCCGCCAGCAAAGCCGCATCCACCTGCGGCAGCTCCGGATGCACCGGGTCGTCCGCACCCGCGCTTTCTTCGCCGGCCGTCACGCCGCCAGTCTCATCAGCCGGCGTCTGCGCCTGGTTGCACGCCGCTAGCGCCAGCACGAGCGCCGAGAACAAAACCCTACGCACGCTCATCCCACGCTCCCCTCGAGGCTGACTTCCAAAAGCTTCTGCGCTTCCACCGCGAATTCCATCGGCAGCTTCTGCAGCACTTCGCGCACGAAGCCGTTCACCAGTAGCGCCACCGCTTCCTCTTCCGGAATGCCGCGCGCGCGCAGATAGAAGAGTTGGTCATCGCTGAGTTTGGTCGTCGTCGCTTCATGCTCGAATTGCGCGTCCGGCGTGCGCGTCTCGACATAGGGCACGGTGTGCGCGGCGCACTCATGGCCAATCAGCAGCGAGTCGCACTGCGTATAGTTGCGCGCACCCGTCGCCTTGGCGTGCGCCGAAACGAGGCCGCGATACGCATTGGACGATTTACCGGCGCTGATGCCTTTGGAAATGATGCGCGAGCGCGTGTTCTTGCCGAGATGCACCATCTTGGTGCCCGTATCGGCCTGCTGACGCCCATTGGTGACGGCGATCGAATAGAACTCGCCGACGCTCTCATCGCCGCGCAGGATGCAGCTCGGATACTTCCAGGTGATGGCCGAACCGGTCTCCACCTGCGTCCAGGAAATCTTCGAACGCGGCCCACGGCAATCGCCGCGCTTGGTCACGAAATTGTAGATGCCGCCTTTGCCCTCGGCGTCGCCCGGCCACCAATTCTGCACGGTGGAGTATTTGATCTCGGCATCGTCCATCGCGACGAGCTCGACCACAGCCGCATGCAGCTGGTTCTCATCGCGCATCGGCGCGGTGCAGCCTTCGAGATAGGAAACGTAAGCGCCCTTATCGGCGATGATCAGCGTCCGCTCGAACTGGCCCGCGCCCTCCGCATTCATGCGGAAATACGTGCTGAGCTCCATCGGGCAGCGTACGCCCGGCGGCACATAGACGAACGAGCCATCGGAAAACACAGCGCTGTTCAGCGTCGCGAAGAAATTGTCAGAGGTCGGCACCACCGAGCCCAGATACTTCTTCACCAGCTCCGGATGCTCGCGCACCGCTTCGCTCATCGAGCAAAAGATGACGCCAGCTTCCGCCAGCTCCTTCTTGAAGGTGGTGACGACAGACACGCTATCGAACACCGCGTCCACCGCCACTTTCGGGGCGCCCTCGACGCCCAGCAGCGTCTCCTGCTCCCGAAGCGGAATGCCGAGCTTCTTATACGTCTCCAGGATTTCCGGCTCGACTTCGTCGAGGCTCTTATACTTCGCCGCATTCTTCGGCGCCGCGTAATAGGTCGCGGCCTGGTAGTCGATCGGCGGATAGTTCACGAGCGCCCAGGTTGGCTCTTCCTGCGTTAGCCAGCGCTCGAACGCATCGAGCCGCCATTGCAGCATCCACTCCGGCTCGTCCTTCTTCGCCGAAATATAGCGCACGATGTCGACATTCAGGCCCGGCGGCGCCAGCTCCTGCTCCAACTCGGTGACGAAGCCGTGCTTATACTTCTCCGCCTCCAGCGCGCGCGTCGCGGCGACGGTGCCTTTGTCGATGGTTTCTTTGACGGCCGGCATCAGACGGCTCCCGCCAGTTCACGGCGCGCGGCGATCGTCGTCAGCGCCGCCAGCGCCGCCTCGACATCCGCGTCCGTCGACGCCCAGCCAAAACTCACGCGCAGCGCCGCGCGCGAGAGATCGGGCGCAACGCCCATCGCCGCCAGCACGCGGCTCGACTTCACTTTGCCCGAAGAGCACGCCGCGCCCGACGACACCGCGACGCCCGCCAGATCCATCGCGATCACCGCCGTTTCGGCCGCGAGCCCGCGCACCGCGAAGTTCGACGTGTTCGGCAATCTTCGACCGCCGGCGCCCTCGCCGGCAGTACGGCCAAACACGATCGCATCCGCCGGCAGGCCTGCCTCAAAGCGATCGCGCAGCGCCGCAAGCCGCACAGCTTCATGCGCCACATCACGCGCCGCCATCTCCGCCGCGACGCCAAAGCCGGCAATCGCCGCGACATTCTCCGTACCCGGCCGGCGTCCGCGTTCTTGTCCGCCGCCAAAGCGCGTCGTCACGAACGGCGCGCCTGCATTCAGCACCAGCGCACCCACGCCAGGCGGCCCGCCAATCTTGTGACTGGAGAGCACGAGATAGGTCGCATCGAGATCGGCAATATCGATCGGGAGACGCCCAAGCGCCTGCGCCGCATCAACCAGCAGCAACGCGCCATGCTCGCGGCACAACGCGGCGATACGGGCGATCGGCTGGATCACGCCCGTTTCATTGTTGGCCAGCTGCACGACAACGAGCACAGGCTTTTCCGCCGCACGGACAACCGAATCCAAAACTTCAAGATCGATCATGCCACTCGCATGGAGCGGCGCGCGCAGCATGAAACGCTGCTTGCCCTCTTCAAACACCGCATCGTGTTCGCACTCTGCGATGACCAACGAAGCCGGCGGTAACGGATCGAGCGCATCGAGATCGTAAACACTGACGGGCGCACGCGCCCGCACATGGTTCGAATGGTTCGTGAACGCGTCCATCGCCAGATGAAGCGCTTCCGTCGCGCCTGACGTGAACACGACATTTTCCGCACGCGCGCCGACAGCCGCCGCCACGCGCTCGCGCGCATCCTCCATGATCGCCTTGGCCGCGCGCCCGGCGCCATGCACGCTCGACGGATTGCCGCCCACGCTCAGCGCACGCGCAACCGCGGCCGCCGCTTCAGGCCGCACCGGCGCGCCGGCATTGTAATCGCAATAGGTGATCGTCTTCGTCATCGCACTATTCAGCGGCCACGCGCGCGCTTGCGCCGTCGAAGCGCTGTTCGAGAACATCCGCGAGCGAAACCGAAGCCATGAAGTCGTAAATGCGGTTGCCCATTTCTTCCCAAAGGCCGTGCGCAATGCAGCGTCCCGTGCGGCCGATGCACGATTTGGCCGAATGCTCCTCGCAGCGCGTCGCTTTGATCGGCTCGCTCACCGCGTCGATAATCTCGGCCACCGTCACGTCGGTCGCGCCGCGCGCCAGGCGATAGCCGCCGCCCGGTCCACGCACGCCGGCCACGAGCCCGGCCTTGCGCATGCGCGCAAACAGCTGCTCCAGATAGGAGAGCGAAATCTCCTGGCGGCGCGCCACCTCCTGCAGCGGTACGGCGCGCCCGTCGCCGCCATGCAGCGCCAGATCGGCCATCGCCATGACCGCGTAGCGGCCTTTCGACGTCAAACGCATGCCAAACCCTTCCCGCGCCCTCGCAAGTCCCCAAATTCATGCTAGAAGCCGCCCCCTTCGGGGCGAGGGCCTTGCGCGGCCTTGTGCTCTCCAAGAGCTAGGATAACTGAGCGTTTTGGTCAAGAATTCGCCGCCGCCCACAGGGGCCTGCGCGGCTGGGGTTATTTGAATGCCAGAAGTGATTTTTCCGGGCGCGGCGGGCCGCGTTGAAGGCCGCTACACAGAGCCGTCCAAGGAAGGCGCGCCGATCGCCCTCATCCTGCACGGCCACCCCCGCGCCTCCGGCTCCATGCATGACCGGGTTACCGTCCAGCTCTACAAGCTTTTCACCGATTTCGGCTTCGGCGTGCTGCGCTTCAATTTCCGCGGCATCGGCCGCAGTCAGGGCGTGTTCGACAATGGCATGGGCGAACTCTCCGACGCCGCCTCCGCGCTCGATTACCTGCAGAGCATGAACCCGAACGCCGAGCAGTGCTGGGTCGGCGGCTATTCTTTCGGCGCCTGGATCGGCCTGCAATTGCTGATGCGCCGGCCCGAGATTGACGGCTTCATCGCCGTCTCGCCGCCGGCCAACCACTACGACCTGTCCTTCCTCGCCCCATGCCCCGCTTCGGGCGTGGTGATCTACGGCACGCGCGACAGCGTGACGACGCCGCAGGACATGGAGCGCGTCATCAGCCGCATCCGCACGCAGAAGAACATCAAGGTCGATGGCGCGCCGGTCGAAGGCGCCGATCACTTCTATCGCGGCCGCGACCCGGGCGAGGACCACCTCGCCGAAGTCGAAAAACACGCGCGCTCTTATCTGGAGCGCCGTCTGGCCGCCCCGCCGCGGCCGCCGACGAGCAAGCGCTAAAACGCAAAACGCCGCGGCTTCGCAGCCGGCGTTTTCGTCTCACCTGTCGGTGGGATTATTCAGATCTGAGAAACGCCGGCTTCGGCCCGCTGGAGAAACCTTCCGGTCCCGACTGCTCGCGATTGCCGCCTTCACCGCGATCCTCGCGCGGCTGACGCGGTTCGCGCGGCGGACGTTCGCCACGCGGCTCGCGCGGTTCTCTCGCCTCGCGCGGTTCACGAACTTCACGCGGCTCGCGCTGTTGGTCGCCGCCTTCGCCCTGCTGCTCACCATCGGGACGGAAGCGGCTGCGCCGTCCGCGCCGGCGACGGAAATCGCCGCCCTCGCGGTCGAAATTGCGGTCGCCCTGGCCTTGCTCGCCGCCCTGCTGCGCGTGCTGGCGCTGGCCGCCCTGCTGGCCGGCGAATTCACCTTCGCCCTGCTCGTCCTCGGCGCCCGCCTCGACGGCTTCACCTTCCGGCGCGCCGTCTTCGTCGCCCTCATCCTCGGCCTCGCCGCCAAAGCGGTCGCCTTGCGGCTGCACCGGCATGGCCGGCTGCATCGCCCGGAGCAGGCGGAAATAGTGGTCTGCGTGCTGGAGATAATTCTCGCTCAACACGCGGTCGCCGGAGCTGGCCGCGTCGCGCGCATATTGCAGGTAGCGCTCATAGACGAGCGCCGCCGGCCCGCGCACCTTCGCGCCTTCGGGCCCACTGCTTTCCATCGAGCGGTTGGGATTTTGGTAATTATGGTTGTGATGTCCGCCGCCGCCCGGCTTACCACCTCGGCCACGGCCCCGCTGACGCTTCATTGAAAGTCCACCATGTGTTGTCCGTGGTTTGGGCGGAGCGTCCAGCAGCAACGGCAGGGCGAGCCCAGCCGACGGACGTTTCGCATTGCCTTAAAGCCCTATGGGTTGCTTCGGGCTGTTCGAGCCGGCGCTCTGGCCGCTTCCTCTTCCTTACCTCTTCGCTGAGGGGTGCGCTGGGCGGCGCTTAAGCTCGCCTGCGCTGAAATCGCTGCCGGTTCAGCCCCTAGAACCCACTAGGCCTCGATTCCGATCCCAAACCTAATGCGTCACGGGCGTTGATCCAAGGATTATTTCAGGCCGCGCGCCGTCCGCATACAACGCGGCTAATGCCCGCCAAGTCGGGGCGCGTCTCGACCGCCTCCAGCCCCGCCTGCCGCGCCATATCCGCGACGGTATCGGCCTGCCCCTGCCCCACCTCCAGCGCGAAGCCGCCGCCGGGGCGCAGCAGATGCGGCAAGCGCGGCACGATGGCGCGATACGCGTCGAGCCCATCCGCGCCGCCATCAAGCGCCTGACGCGGCTCGTAGCGCGACACTTCCGGCTCGAGCGTCTCGATCTCAGCGCTTGGAATGTACGGCGGATTGGACACCACGACGTCGAAACCGCCTTCAAAGCCCGCATCCCATTCGCCACGGCGCCAACTGATCCGGTTGTTCAGCTCAAGCTTTTCGCCATTGGCGCGCGCCACCGTCAGCGCCGCTTCGCTCACATCGACGCCAACACCGTGCGCCTGTGGCCGCTCGCTCAATATGGCGAGCAGGATCGCGCCTGAACCAACGCCAAGATCAAGCACACGTGCGGCCTCGCCCTCCGGCAAAAACGCCAGCGCCGCCTGCACCACCGTTTCCGTATCCGGACGCGGCACAAGCACGTCCGGCGAAACTTCCAGCGCCAGCGACCAGAACTGTTTGCGCCCGAGAATGTGCGCGATCGGCTCGCGCGCCTCGCGCCGCGCCGCCAACGCAGTCACCGCCGCCACTTGTGCTTCACTCAGCTCACGGCGTGGCTCGGTGAGAATATCCATGCGCGCCACGCCCGCGCCTTCTTCCAGCAGCAGCCGCGCATCGAACACAGGCAGCTCGACGCCCGCCGCCTCAAGCCGCCGGCGCACATCCGTCCACAATGACACCAGCGTGGTCACGCTTCGTCTTCCAAAGCCGCGAGCTTTAGCGCCCGGTCCTCCGCCGCCAACGCGTCCAAAATAGGATCGAGCGCACCATTGATCACCTCAGGCAGATTATGGGTGGTCAGATTGATGCGGTGGTCGGTGACGCGGCCTTGCGGGAAATTATAGGTGCGGATGCGTTCGCTGCGATCGCCCGAACCGATCTGGCCTTTGCGCTCCGCCGCGCGCGCCGCATCGCGCATTTCGCGCTCGCGATCATAAAGCCGCGCCTTCAGCACCGCCATCGCCTGGATGCGGTTCTGGTGCTGCGACTTGAGCTGGCTGACGACGACGATCCCGCTCGGAATGTGCGTGATGCGCACGGCGGAGTCGGTCTTGTTGACATGCTGGCCGCCGGCGCCGGAACTGCGCATCGTATCGATACGAATGTCCTTATCGTCGACGACGATATCCACGTCGCCCTCCGGCTGCGGCAGGACCGCCACCGTCGCCGCCGATGTGTGAATGCGCCCGCCCGCCTCGGTTTCCGGCACGCGCTGCACCCGGTGCACGCCGCTCTCGAATTTCAGCCGTCCGAACACGCCTTTGCCCGTGACGCTCGCCACCGCTTCCTTCACACCGCCAATGCCGGTGTCGGAAATGTCTTCGAGTTCGAACTTCCAGCCGCGCTTGCCCGCATACTTCTGATACATGCGCAGCAAGTCGCCCGCGAACAGCGCCGCTTCCTCACCGCCCGTGCCCGCGCGCACTTCGAGAATGGCCGAAGCGCTCTCATCGTTGTCTTTCGGCACGAGCAGCAACAGCGCGGCCTGCTCCAGGTCCGGCATGCGCTCGCGCGCCTCTTGCAGTTCTTCCTTCGCCAGCGCCGCCATCTCCGCGTCGCTATCCTTGGCCATCGCTTCGAGATTGGCGATCTCCGCGCGCGCGGCATTCAGCGCCGCCACCGCATCGGCCAGCGGCTTCAACTCGGCATGCTCTTGGCTGAGCTTGGTGATCTCAGCGCCATCGGTCGCCGCGCCCAAGCGCGCTTCCACGCGCTCGTAGCGCTCCACCGCTTGATGCAAGCGGCGCTCAAGGCGTTCGAGACTGGACATCTAATTCAGTTCGGAAAAAATCTCGGCCGCCACTTCGGTGACCTGCGGATCGGAAAAGACGATCTCGGTGGCGGTTTCCATCCGCACATACGGCACGATCACTTCCACCGCACGGCCATTGGCGCCTTCGACGTGAAAGCACAGCGCCGCCGCATTGTCGCTCGACGCGCGCCCGTCAAACACCAGCCCCGCCGCGATCAAGCCATTCTCCTGATCGTCCAGGCGAAAGCCGGCGATCAAACCCGAGATGTGGTCGGCGGGCTGGGACTTGTCGATCGGCAGATCGACATTGGTGTGAATCTGCTCACCCGTCTTGCGGATGCCCGCTCCGAATGGCGCAAACGAGGTCCCGTCCCGCAGCGCCCGGTGCGCGGCGTCGAACAAGTATTCGTAAGTATCCTGCAGATGGCGCTGGAGCATCGTTATCTAGATAGGCGCACCCTGGCCCGCTTGTCGACTCAGCCGCGAAGGTCCTTCGCCCGCGCCTCAACGAGTTCCACGATATGCTCCACCATATCGCCATTCTCGGCCTTATGGTCCGGCTTGCCGGCCACATAGACCATGCCCGAGCCTTTGCCGCCGCCGGTGAAGCCCAGATCGGTCATCTGCGCTTCGCCCGGCCCGTTCACGACGCAGCCAATAATGGAGAGCGTGATCGGCTCGGCAATGTGCGACAGCCGCTTTTCCAGCGTCTCCACCGTCTCGATCACGTTGAAGCCCTGCCGCGCACATGAGGGGCAGGCAATGATGGTCACGCCGCGCTGACGCAGCCCCATCGACTTCAGCAAATCATTGCCGACCTTAATCTCTTCCACCGGATCGGCGGCCAACGACACGCGGATCGTATCGCCAATCCCCGCCCAAAGCAGCGAGCCAATGCCGAGCGCCGACTTCACTGTCCCCGCGCGCTGCGCGCCCGCTTCGGTAATGCCCAGATGCAGCGGCGCGTCCGTCGCTTCTGACAGCGCCTGATACGCGGCGACCGTCAGAAAAATATCCGACGCTTTCACGCTGATCTTATAGTCCCGGAAGTCATGCTCTTCGAGCAGCGCCGCGTGGAAGAGCGCGCTCTCCACCATCGCTTCGGGGCACGGCTCGCCATATTTTTCCAGCAAGTGCGGTTCGAGCGATCCGGCATTGACGCCAATGCGCATCGAGCAGCCATGATCCTTGGCCGCCTGCACCACTTCCTTCACCCGCGCCGGCGAGCCGATATTGCCAGGATTGATGCGCAGGCACGCCGCGCCCGCAATCGCCGCTTCGATGCCGCGTTTATAGTGAAAGTGAATATCCGCCACGAGCGGGACCTTGGCGGCGCGCGCAATGGTCGAGAACGCCTTGGTGGAGTCTTCATCGGGGCACGAGACGCGCACAATGTCCGCGCCCGCCTCTTCCAGCCGCCGGATCTGATCGATCGTCGCCGCCGCATCGGCGGTCGGCGTGTTGGTCATGGACTGGACGGTGATCGGCGCATCGCCGCCGACCTCCACGCCGCCCACGCGGATTTTGCGCGACTTGCGCCGCTCGATACGCCGCCAGGGGCGGATGTGGTGCAGATCGCCCGCTGCGCCGTCCATGACCTAAACCTCTAAAGGCAGAGATAGCGACTTTGTGCGGCGCACAACAGCCTTCGCGGCTGCGTCTAGCTGCGCGGGACGACCGTGCTGGAAGCCTGCACAATCGGCTGGATTTCGTCGATCGAGCGGCCCAGCACCGGCATGCCGGGCGGTCCCAGCGGACCGGCGCCCTGGCCGTTCACGAACATTTCGAAGGCCGACCCGTCCCGGGCATGCAGCGTCCAGCCCGGACTTGCGTCAGGGCGGTACACGTCGCCCGGACGCAGCGTCCGCGACAGGAATACCGTGCCGTCCGGCCCGCGCGCCTCCAGCCAAGCCTCGGTCAGCGCCTTGATCTCGACCACCCGGGCTTCAGCCACCGGACCCGAAATGACTGCCGGCCCCGTCGGCGCGATCGCGGCTTGCTCCGTGGCGGGCTCCTCGGGGCCGCGATGATCCAGCGCCCGCCAGCCCACGAACACCGCCCCGATCAGCACCAGCGCCGCCGCCGCCATCCACGGCCGCTCCCGGCGCGGACGCGTCGACGGCGCGCGGATCGGCTTTTCCGCATCCTCGCGGGAAAGCGCGCATTCGTCCTGGAATTGATCGACAATGGCTTTTTCGTCGATGCCCAGCGCACGCGCATACGAGCGCAAAAACGCCACCGCATAGGCTTTGCCCGGCAGCAGCTTCACATTCATCTGCTCGAGCGCTTCGAGGAATTCACGGCGCACGCGGATGCGCTCGGCGACTTCGTCCAGCGTCAGGCCGAGCTGCTGGCGCGCCTCGGACAGCTTCCGCCCAGCCCGCCAGGCCGGATCGAGCTCAGGCGCGCGCGCATTGGGGACGAGCCGCTGCACACGCCCTTCGGGGGCGGCGGTTTCGCTGTGCGGTTGGTTCGATGTCGGATTCAGCATTTCGCTGCAGCCCCTCCTACAGGGCTATCCGTTAACAAAGGCAAATTTCGCGCCACGCCGATAACGTAATAGCGAATCGCGTTTTCCTCAACGCAGCACGCCAATCGCGTTACAGCGCGAAACCCTGACTTTTCGCAAATTCTGTGAGTTCGGCGCGGATCGAGGGCGCATCTTTCGCAATCATCCTCGTGACGGCTTCCGCCGCGCGTCCAACATCAAGCGAAAGCACGAGCCGTTTAACCGGGCCGACACCTGACGCTGGCATGGACAGGCGCCGGAATCCCAGCGCGGTAAACGCCAATGCTTCGAGCGGACGCCCCGCCGCTTCACCGCAAATCGAGGCCGGCAGATTGGCCGCGTCGGCGTCTTCGCTGATGCGCTGCAGCAGGCGCAGAGCCGGCGCGCTCAACACGTCATAGCGGTCCGAGACGCGGGCATTGCCGCGGTCCGCCGCGAAGAAATACTGCATCAAATCATTGGTGCCGACCGACAGGAAATCCGCCTTCCCGGCCAGATCGCGGATCGACCAGGCCAGCGACGGCGCCTCCACCATGACGCCGATCTCGACGGCGCTCGGCCCGCCGCGCCCGAACCGGCCATTCCATTCCAACTCGCGATCCACCAACGCACGCGCCGCATCGAACTCGGCGACGGTGGTAACCAGCGGAAACATGATGCGCAGCTGGCGTCCCTCAGCGGCGCTGATCAGCGCCCGCAGCTGGTAGCGCAGCAAAGCCGGCCGATCCAAACCGATGCGCACCGCGCGCCAGCCCAGCGCCGGATTTTCTTCCCGCTCCGCCTTCACGTAAGGCAGCACCTTGTCGCCGCCGAGATCGAGCGTGCGGAACGTCACCGGCCTGTCGCCGGCCGCGTCGAGCACGTCCCGATAGAGCAAAGTCTGGCTTTCCAAGCGCGGCAGCGTCTCGGAGACCATGAACTGGAATTCGGTGCGGAAGAGCCCGATGCCTTCGGCGCCGACTTCGCCCAGGTGATGCACGTCGAGCGCAAGGCCGGCATTGAGGAGCAGTTTCACGGCGACGCCGTCGCGCGTCACCGCCGGCTTGTCCTTCAGTCGCGCGAACTCCGCCGCCTGCGCCGAGCGCAGCTCGATGCGCTGGCGATAGGTGGACAGCAATTGCTCTTCCGGCCGCAGCCGAATGGCGCCCGCTTCGCCATCGAGCACGACCGGATCGCCATCCTCGACGCGTGACAACAAGCCGGACAGCTGCCCTACCATCGGAATGCCCATCGCCCGCGCCACGATCACGGCGTGCGCCGTGTTGCCGCCTTCTTCCAGCGCGACGCCCGCCAGACGGTCCGCGCCATAATCCAGCAATTCCGCGGGGCCGAGTTCGCGTGCGATCAGGATCGCATTCTCCGGCATCTGCCGCGCCGCCGCGCCATCGACGCCGGCGAGCGCCCGCAGCAGGCGATTGTCCAAATCTTCCAGATCGTGCAGCCGCTCGCGCAGATACGGATCGCGCGCCGCATTGAGCTTGGCCCGGTGCTCGCCGCGCACGCGCTCGACCGCGGCGTCCGCCGAAAGCCCCGCGCGCACGCCGTTTTTCAGCCGCGTTTCCCAGCTCGGGTCGGACGCCAGCATCAGAAACGTTTCCAGCACTTCGCGCGACACGCCCGACAGCCGCCCCGGATCGCCGTCGAGCATCTCCTGGATCGCTTCGCGTACCTGCTTCAGCGCCGTATTGAGCCGGCCTTCTTCCTTGACCGGATCGTCGGCGATGACGCGCCCCAGCGGCGCATGCGGCTCGTGCAGCACGGCGACGCCAATGGCGAGCCCGTCCGAAAACGCGCGTCCTTCCAGTGTGTCCGGCCGGCTCGGCCGCGCTTCGACATCGGCCAATCCGGAAAGATCGCCGAACGCCTTCGCCGCGACCATCTCCGCCAGCACCATGGCGATGGTCTGCAGCGCCTCGACTTCGTCATCGCCATAAATGCGCTGGACGCTGTTCTGCACGACGAGCACGCCGAACGTCCGCTCCGAGCGCACGATCGGCACGCCGAGGAAGGATTGATAAGGGTCTTCGCCGGTTTCGGGCCGATACGAGAAGCGCTCATGATGCGGCGCGTCGGCGATGTTGAGCGGCTGGCCCATTTCGGCGACCAGGCCGACCAGGCCCTCGCCCTTCTTCAGCCGCGTGCGATGCACCGCTTCGGGCTTGAGGCCCTGCGTCGCGAACAGCTCATGTTGCTCGCCGCGCGTCAGATAGATGGAGCAGACGTCCGCCACCATGACCGACGCGACCATGGCGACGAGCCGGTTCAGACGCTCCTGCGCCGAACCGCCAAACTCCATGATCTCCCGCAGCTTGCGCAGGAGCATCCGGGAGCCGCCGACATTCGCGGGCGCCGTCATTTGCGTCCTGCGTCCTCCGTCGGGTTAAAGGCGCTATTCGCCGTCTAAACCATAGGCTGTGTGCAGGGCGCGCACAGCCAGCTCGGTATATGCGGCGTCGATCAGGACCGAGATTTTGATCTCGGAAGTGGCGATCGCCTCGATATTGATGCCCTTTTGCGCAAGCGCGGCGAACATCGTGCGGGCGACGCCGACCTGGCTTCGCATACCGATCCCTATCACGGAAACCTTGGCCACATCGCGGCGAACATGGATCTCTTCTACGCCCAGCTTGGCGCGCGCTTCTTCCAGCGTCGCCACAGCGCGCTGCGCTTCGCGGTCTGGGCACGTGAACAGGATGTTCTGGCGGCCCGGCTGACGCGCCTCGCTCTGCACGATCATGTCGACATTGATGCTGGCGTCAGCCAGGCGCGAGAAGATTTCGGCAGCGATGCCCGGATGGTCTTCCACGCCCAGAAGCGTGACTTTGGCCTCGTCGCGCGAATAGGCGACACCCGAAACAACCTGCTTTTCCACGATCTCATCCTCGCCGCAAACAATGGTGCCGGCATTGGGCTCGCCCGGCTCAACAAAACTCGACAGCACGCGCACCGGCACGCGCTGCGCAAACGCCAGCTCGACCGAGCGCGTCTGCAGGACCTTCGCGCCAAGCGAGGCCATTTCCAGCATTTCCTCGTAGGAAATCTTATCCAGACGCTGCGCCTTCGGCACGATGCGCGGGTCGGTCGTGTAGACGCCATCGACGTCCGTATAGATGTCGCAGCGCTCCGCCTTCAGCGCCGCCGCGAGGCCCACCGCCGACGTATCCGAACCACCGCGCCCCAGCGTGGTAATGCGCTCGTCGTCGGTAATGCCCTGAAAGCCCGGAACAACAGCGACGACGCCGTCGTCCATCGACTTGCCGATGCGCTCTTCGACGATATCGGCGATGCGCGCCTTCGAGTGCGCGCGGTCGCTCTTGAACGGAATCTGCCAGTTCTGCCACGAGCGCGCCGGCACGCCGATGCGCCGCAGCGCCAGCGCCAGCAGACCCGTCGTCACCTGCTCGCCGGTCGAGATGACGACATCATATTCGTCATCGAAATCCTTGCCGCTCAACGCCGTCGGCGTGCCGTCGCCGCCCGAACCGCGCGCCAAGCCAATGAGGCGGTCGGTCTCGCCCGACATGGCCGACACGACCACGGCCAAGCCGCGCCCGGGCTTGCGCTCCGCCGCCACGATGCGCGCCACGCGCGCAATGCGCTCCACGTCGCCCACCGACGTGCCGCCAAACTTCATCACCAGACGAGACATGCGTTCCAATGCGCCTACGATTTAGGAGGGAGACCCGATTTGCGGGGGGAGTTAGCACGCTCCCGGGCGATGCGATACCGCTTGACCCCGGCGCATTTCGTCCCGATTTCAGGCGGTCATGACGGCCAGCACGCGCGACCCGGGCGAGATCGCCAAATTCAGCGCCTTGGCCGCGCAGTGGTGGGACCCGAAGGGCCCGTTCGGCGCGCTCCATCGGCTCAATCCTGTCCGCCTCGGCTACATCCGCGACGTCGCCGCGCGCCATTTTGGCCCACGCGCGGCCCGGCCCCTCAGCGACATCGACGCAGCTGATCTGGGCTGCGGCGGCGGCCTCGTCTCAGCGCCCCTCTCCCGCCTCGGCGCACGCGTCACCGCCATTGACGCCTCGGCCGAAGCCATCGGCGCGGCAACGGCTTACGCCGTGCAATGCGGGCTTGAGATCGATTTCCGCTGCACCACCGCCGAAGACTTACTCGCCACCGGCGCCCGCTACGATCTCGTCACCGCCCTCGAAATCATCGAGCACGTCGCCGACGTGAACGCCTTCCTCGCCGCCGCATCATCCCTGCTAAAGCCTGGCGGCTTGCTGATCGTCTCGACCATCAACCGCACCGCCAAGGCCCGCGCCCTCGCCATCACCGCCGCCGAGCGCATTCTCAAAATGGCCCCCGAAGGCGCGCACGATTACGAAAAACTCGTCACGCCCGAAGAAATCCGCACCGGGGCGCCCGAGCTGCGCTGGGAAGAGCCCGTGGGCGTCAGCTTCAGCCCCCTCGGCAAAGGCTGGTCGCTCAGCAGCGATGTGTCGATGAACTACGTGATGGCGGGGAAAAGAGTTTGAAGGTTGGCGCCTCCTCCTCGATGGAGGAGGCGCCGCGAAGCGGAGGAGGTGCGCCCTCGGTGGTGAAGGATGAGCCCAATGGGGCTCACTCGTCGCCATCTGCGCGAACACCTCCTCAGTCAGCGCTGCGCGCTGACAGCTCCTCCATCGAGGAGGAGCGAAGGCGCCTAATTCAGCTTCTTCGCCGGCACAGGCGCCAACTCCGCTGGCAACGGCGCGGCCGGCACGCCTTCATCGGCCAGCGCCTGCGCTTCTTCCGGCGTCGTCTCGCCCCAGATCGCGCGCTCTTCGCTTTCGCCCGAATGCATCTTGCGCGCTTCGTCGGCGAACTTGTCGCCGACATAGTCGAAATTCTTGGAAATGTGCTCGCGCACCTTCGCCGCCATCGCCATCTGCACGGCGCGCTCCTGCCGCGCTTCCTTCTTGCGTGACGTGCGCACGGCCGGCGCCATCGGCGCTTTTTCAACGTGCTTCGAGCCGCAATATGGGCACTCGATCAGCCCAGCGGCGGCCTGCTTATCGTAATCGGCAATCGAGCCGAACCAAACGTCGAACTCGTCGCCCTTATCGCAGCGAAGATCATAGCGGATCATGGAGAAGCGAAGCCCGGACTGCCCTGCCACGCCGGAATTTTCCCGCGCGCGGCCGTCACTGCATCGAGATCGAGATCAGCAACGATGAAGCCCGGCTCGTCATTGTCGAGCTTGGCCAGCACCTTGCCCCACGGATCGATGATCAGCGAATGGCCCCACGTTGCGCGGCCATCCTCATGCTTGCCGCCCTGGCCCGGCGCGATCACGAACGCGCCCGTCTCGATCGCCCGCGCGCGCAGCAGCGTTTCCCAATGCGCTTGCCCCGTCGGCACCGTGAACGCCGCCGGCACGCAAATGATCTCCGCGCCCGCCTGCGCCAGCGCGCTGTAAAGCGGCGCAAAGCGCACATCATAGCAAATCGTCAGACCGATCTTGGCGCTCATCGGCCCTGCCGACACCACCGCTTTCGTGCCGCCCTGCACCGTGTCGCTCTCGCGATAATTTTCCGCGCCGCCCAGCGTCACGTCGAACAAATGGATCTTGTCGTAGCGCGCGGCGATCTTGCCATCGTCATTGAACAGGAAGGAGCGGTTGAACACCTTGCCATCGCCCGTCGCGATCGGCGACGAGCCCAGCAGCAGCCACACGCCCAGCTCCTGCGCGATGCGGCCCCAAGCCGCGAGTTCGCTATCGCCTTCTTCAGGCCCAACAGCCGCCAGCATGCGCGCGCGGTCGCGATCCATGCGCGTGGTGTTTTCCGGCGTTGCGATGAAGCGCGCGCCCGCCGCCGCCGCCGCGCGCAGATGCGGGATCGCCTGGGCGCGGTTGACCCCCGGCTCCAGTCCCGACCGCAATTGAACCGCCGCAGCCCGCAGCTTCCGCATCACGCACCCATCAGCAAAGGATCGAGCCCGCCGCGCTGCTCCAGCGCATGGAGATCGTCACACCCGCCAATATGGGTATCGCCGATGAAAATCTGTGGAAAGGTCCAACGCCCGGAACGTGTGACCATCTCATTGCGCAGGTCCGGGCAGGACGTGGCGTCGATCTCGGTGATTTTCGCGCCCTTGCGCTCCAGCAGCGCCAGCGCCCGGCTGCAATACGGGCAGTAGGCGCGGGTGTAGACGGTGACGGGGCGAGGGTCCGACTCAGTCATGGTCAGATAGAAATATCGATTGGCCGGACGACGCGCGCCAGTGTCACTGCATGCACTTCTGCAGCCCCAGCTTTGCGTAATGCACGGGCACAAGCTTCCAGGGTTGCTCCCGTCGTGAACACGTCATCGACCACCAGGATGGTTTTGCCCTTGAACGCCCAGCTCGCGCGGATGGCGCCGCCGACATTGCGCCGCCGCTCCGAAGCCGAGAGCCCGGCCTGGCTCTTTCGCCTTTTGCTCCGAACCAGCGCCCCTGGCTTCCACGGCTTACCGCTCGCCCGCGCCAGCGCCTGAGCCAGCCAGGCGGCCTGGTTGAAGCTCCGCGCCGCCAGCCGGGTCCAATGCATCGGCGCCGGGGCCAGGAAATCCGCCTTCGCCAGCGCCTCCCCCGCCGCCTGCGCCATCCAGGCCGCGAACACCGGCAGGCCATCCCGCCGCCCGCCCCGCTTCAGATCCAGCACCAGCTTCCGCGCGGGGTCGTCATAGGCCAGCGCCGCCCGCGCGCTATCGAACGCCGGCTTGCGCCCAGCGCATGCCCCGCACACCGCCCCCGGCCCGGGATCATCCGGTAGAGGAAAGCCGCAGCAGCTGCATTGCGGGTCGCCCAGAAAACTCAGCCCGCCCCACAGCTCCGGCTCGATCACGCCCGGCCGGTCGACAATCCGCTCCGACAGCAGCGAACGCGGCGGCCAGATCAGGTCCGACAGCTCTTTCCAGCACAGTGGGATCCGAAGCTTGGAATTCACGTGACTTGAAGTCGCGGC
>JADMIO010606967.1_pt1 | contig 69667 bp, 60 predicted proteins | sample 8958161 | NCBI WGS metagenome assembly JADMIO01 (sample SAMN16585339, study PRJNA669376) | soil metagenome | isolation source: Crop rotation soil | place: USA: Cullars Rotation, Alabama | collected 2011 | reverse complement strand
AACCGGACGCGCCGCCAGCCCAGGCTGCCGCCCCACCGGCGGCCGCTGCCGCTCCCGCTCCCGCTGCGGAGGAACGTCCCGCAGATCAGAAGGTCGTTCCGATGCCTCGGCCGGCTTCGCAGGCGGCGCCAGCATCCCCGCGCCAGGGCCGCACGGACACCGCTCCTGCCACCGCCGCTCAGAGTGCCGTCGCCGCGGATCGCGCCGCCGGAGCACCGGCGGCGCCAGCGGCTCCCTCAGTCCGCCGGCTTGCCCGCGAGATCGGCGTCGACGTCAACGAGGTGCAGGGCAGCGGCGCGAACGGACGCATCACCGAGGACGACGTCAAGGAGCACGCGCGCCGAATCCTGAGCAGTATCGGCAGCGGCCGTGCCGCTGCAGCGGGAGCCGCGACCGCGTCTCCGCCCCTGCCGGACTTTGCGAAGTGGGGCGAGATCGAGCGGCAGCCGATGAGCAACATCCGGCGCAAGACCGCCGAGCATCTCAGTCACGCGTGGGTCACGATTCCACACGTGACGCAGGTCGACAAGGCCGACATCACGCCAATGGAGGACCTGCGGGCCCGCTTCAAGACGCAGGTACAGAAGGCCGGCGGCAGTCTGACGGTCACGGCGGTGCTGGTGAAGGTGCTTGCCGCCGCGGTGAAACAGTTCCCGCAGTTCAACGCCTCGATCGATGTCGCCGGCGGCGAGATCATCTTCAAGAAGTACGTGAACGTCGGCGTCGCCGTCGATACCGAGTGGGGCCTGCTCGTGCCTGTCATTCGCAATGCCGACCAGAAGAACATCACGCAGATCGCCGTCGAGCTGCACCAGTTGTCGGAAAAGGCCCGGAGCAAGAAGCTGACGCTCGAGGAGATGAGCGGCGGCGGCATCAGCATCTCCAACCTCGGCGGCATTGGTGGCACTTCATTCACGCCGATCGTGAACTGGCCCGAGGTGGCGATTCTCGGCGTCTCGCGCGGAATCATCGAGCCGGTCTGGAAAGACAACGCATTTCAGCCACGGCAGTTGCTGCCGTTGTCGTTGTCGTACGACCACCGGGTCATCGACGGCGCTGACGCCATGCGGTTTCTGCGCTGGGTTGTCGAGGCGATCGAACAGCCCTTCCTGCTGTCTTTGCTCGGCTGATGGCCTCGGAATCGGCACAACTGGTCGTTCTTGGCGCCGGCCCCGGCGGCTACGCCGCGGCGTTCTATGCCGCGGATCTCGGCATGCAGGTGACGCTGGTCGACGAGGAGAAGAACCCGGGCGGCGTGTGTCTGTACCGCGGCTGCATTCCATCGAAAGCGCTCCTTCACGTCGCCAAGGTGGTCGACGAAGCGCAGCATGCGTCGGCGTGGGGCGTCACCTTCACGCCGCCGGCGATTGACGTCGATCGGCTGCGCGCGTTCAAGCAAAGCGTGGTCGAGAAGCTGACCGGGGGCGTCGGACAAGTTGCGCGGATGCGCAAGGTCAAGTTCCTCCAGGGCCGCGCGACGCTGACGGGTCCGCAGTCGATGCGTGTCGAAACGGCGGGTGGTCCGACCGATGTGCAGTTCGAGCACTGCATCCTTGCCACCGGTTCGTCGCCGACCCGGATTCCGACCCTCAGTATCGACAGCCGGCGGATGCTCGATTCGACGTCCGCGCTGGATCTGCCCGACATTCCGCAGTCGTTGCTGGTGATCGGCGGGGGATATATCGGCCTCGAGCTCGGCACGGTTTACGCGACACTCGGCAGCAAGGTGTCGGTCGTGGAAATGACGCCGGGTCTGCTGCCCGGCGCCGACCGCGATCTTGTCGCCGTGCTGCAGAAGCGGCTCGAGAAGCTGTTCGCGCGCATCATGCTGAACACCCGCGTGACGAAGCTGGCGGAAGAGAAGGCCGGCATCCGCGTGACCTTCGAAGGCGAGGTCGCCGAGAAGGAGCAGGTCTTCGACCGGGTGCTGGTGGCCGTCGGCCGTCGACCCAATTCGAAGATCCCCGGGCTCGAGACGACCAGGGTGAAGGTCGACGCCAAGGGTTTCATCGAGACCGATCCGCAGCGTCGCACCGCAGAGCCGACGATGTTCGCAATTGGCGACGTGGCCGGCGAGCCGATGCTGGCGCACAAGGCCTCGCATGAAGCGCGCGTCGCGGTGGAAGCGATTCTCGGCCACAAAGCGGTGTTCGAACCGCTGGCAATTCCTGCCGTCGTGTTCACCGATCCGGAAATCGCGTGGGCCGGCGTCACCGAGGCGCAGGCACAGGCCGAAGGCCGCGATGTCGAGATCGCGAAATTCCCGTGGGGCGCTCTCGGCCGCGCGATCACCATCGACCGTCCGGACGGCCTCACCAAGCTGGTGCTGGATGCGAAGACCGGGCGCGTGCTCGGTGTCGGCATTGCAGGTTCGGGCGCCGGCGAATTGATTGCCGAAGGCACGCTGGCGATCGAGATGGGGGCGACCGCCGAGGATCTGAAACTGACGATTCATGCCCATCCGACGCTCTCGGAAACGCTGATGGAGAGTGCCGAGGTGTTCTTCGGGCAGAGCACGCACGTGTTCAAACCGAAGCGCAAGAAGGCGTGATGTTCAAGCACATCGTCTGCTGGAAGCTGCAGGAACAGGCCGGTGGTCGCAGCAGGATCGAGAACGCACGCCTGATCAAGGAACGCTTCGAGGAGATGGCCAACATGCTCGACGGCCTCGCTCACCTCGAAGTCGGCATCGACGTTCTGCACACCCCGGAATCTGCCGACATCGTCCTCTATATGGAGTTCGATTCGCGCGCCGCCTACGAGGCCTACGCGAATCATCCGGCGCACCACGCGCTGGCGTCGTTCATCACAGAAGTGCGGGTCGAGAGGCGAGTAATCGACTACGAGGTGTGATCTACTTGCTTCTCTCGACAGCACCCGTTATCGTACTGGGTTGGCTGCAGCACGGTCATTCATAACGGAGGCATATGGACGTCATTCCCGTGAAGGTGGTGCCGCGGGGGTTCACACAAACGAGTCGCCGCGATGCATGGTGGGCGCTGCCCCTTGCGGTGTTCCTGGGCTACATGGCGTTCATCATCTACGCGACATGGGCCGCCTTCCAGAATGCGCACTACACGTTCGGTCCCTACCTGTCGCCGTTCTATGCGCCGGTGCTGTTTGCGTCTCCCGGTGATACCGCCGGCCTGGAGCACGCGTGGTTCGGGGCCTTGCCGGCGTGGTTTCCCGCCTTTCTGCCCTTCTCGCCGGGTCTGTTGATCCTGCCGTTCCCGGGTCTGTTCCGCTTCACCTGCTATTACTACCGTGGTGCCTACTACAAGGCGTTCTGGGCGGATCCGCTGTCTTGTGCGGTCGGCGAGCCGCGCAAGTCCTACTGGGGCGAGAGATGGTTGCCGCTCGTCCTGCAGAACGCCCATCGATACGTGCTCTACATCGCCGTCCTCTTCATCTTCCTGCTCGCCTACGACGTGTGGAAGGCGGTGTGGTTCGTGAACGCTGCAGGCCAGACGCAGTTCGGTATTGGTGTCGGGACGCTGGTGCTGGCGTTGAATGTCATTCTGCTGGGGTCGTACACCTTCGGCTGCCACGCCATGCGGCACGTCATCGGCGGTTTCCATGACGAGGTCTCGAAGCACCCGGCCTGCGACTTTGCCTATGCGTGCTCGACCAGGCTCAATTACAAGCACGCGCTCTTCGCCTGGGTGAGCATGTTCTGGGTCGGCTTCTCAGATCTCTATGTCCGCCTGTGCTCGATGGGGATCTTCCACGACGTGAGGATTCTCTAGATGGCGACCTACACAAGCTACAACTACGACGTGCTCGTCGTCGGCGCGGGCGGCGCGGGTCTGCGGGCGGCGATCGAAGCCGCCAACGCCGGTGTGACCGTCGGCCTGATCTGCAAGTCGCTTCTCGGCAAGGCCCACACGGTCATGGCCGAAGGCGGCATGGCGGCGGCGATGGCCCACAACGACGATCGCGACAGCTGGCGCGTGCACTTCGCCGACACGATGCGCGGTGGCCAGTACGTCAACAACTGGCGCATGGCCGAGCTGCACGCCAAGGAGGCGCCGGACCGCGTTCGCGAACTCGAGGCGTGGGGTGCCGTGTTCGATCGCACTCCGGACGGGCGGATCAATCAGCGTAACTTCGGCGGCCATCGCTATCCGCGTCTTGCGCACGTCGGTGATCGCACCGGCCTCGAGTTGATCAGGACGCTGCAGGATCACACCGTCTACCTCGGCGTCGTCGTTCACATGGAACACACCGTGGTCGAATTGCTCTTCGACGAGCACGGTGCGTCGGGCGTCGTGGCCTACGACCGCGAACGCGGCCGGTTCCACGTCTTCACCGCCAAGACGGTCATCTTCGCGACCGGCGGCGTGGGACGTGCCTTCAAGATCACCAGCAACAGCTGGGAAGGTACAGGCGATGGTCACGCGCTGGCCTTTCGCGCCGGCGCCGAGCTCATCGACATGGAGTTCATCCAGTTCCATCCCACAGGGATGGTCTGGCCGCCCAGCGTCAAAGGCATTCTCGTCACCGAAGGCGTCCGCGGTGAAGGCGGCGTGCTTCGCAACAGCGAAGGCCGCCGCTTCATGTTCGACGACATTCCAGATAACTACAAACCGCAGACCGCCTCGGATGCCGAGGAGGGCTGGCGCTACACGCAGGGCGACAAGAGCGCCCGCCGGCCGCCAGAGCTGCTCACACGCGATCACGTGGCGCGCTGTATCAACCGCGAGGTCAAGGCAGGTCGTGGCTCTCCGCACGGCGGTGTGTTTCTCGACATTGCGTGGATCAAGGAGAAGATCAAGGACTCCGAAGGTCACATCAAGCGCAAGCTCCCGAGCATGTACCACCAGTTCAAGGAGCTGGCGGACCTCGATATCACCAGGGAAGCGATGGAAGTGGGTCCGACGACGCACTACATAATGGGTGGGATCCGGGTCGACGCCGATTCACAGGAGTCGAGCATTCCCTATCTGTACGCGGCCGGGGAGTGCGCCTCCGGCATCAACGGCGCGAATCGCCTCGGTGGTAATTCACTGTCCGACCTGATCGTTTTCGGCAAGCGCGCCGGCGAGTACGCGGCACAGAAATCGCGGACGCGCCCGGCGCCGCGGGTCGACGAAGCGCAGATTCAGAAGGCGATTGCCGAGGCGCTGGCGCCGTTCGAGCGAGGCGACACCGGCGAAAATCCCTACAAGGTGCAGGCGGATCTGCAGGAGACGATGCAGGCGCTGGTCGGCATCGTGCGTAACGAAGGTGAAATGCACGAGGCGCTGGCGCGCATCCAGGGGTTCAAGGAACGCGCCGCCAGAGTGGGCGTCAGCGGGCACCGCGAATATCACGCCGGCTGGCACACCGCGCTCGACCTGCGCAACCTGCTCGCGGTATCCGAAGCGATCGCCCGGTCGGCGATCGAGCGCAAAGAGAGCCGCGGTGGTCATTTCCGCGAAGACTATCCGGACAAGGTGGCGGAGTTCGCCACGTTCAACATCAAGACGCAGCTCGGGTCTGATGGCCAGCTTCAGGTATCGCGTGTGCCGCTGGCGCCGATTCCCGATTACCTGAAGGAAGTCATCGAGGAGCAGAAGTCCTAATGGCCAAGGCAACCTTCAAGATCTGGCGCACGTTCGAAGGCGGCGACGGCACTTTCCAGACCTTCCAGACCGAAGTGTCTGAAGGCATGGTGGTCCTCGACGTCGTTCACAAGATTCAGGCTGAACAGGCGCCTGACCTGGCGGTGCGCTGGAACTGCAAGGCGGGCAAGTGTGGCTCGTGCTCGGCGGAGATCAACGGCAATCCACGCCTGATGTGCATGACCCGTCTCAGCCAGCTCAATCTCTGGGAACCGGTCACCGTCGAACCGATGAAGGCGTTCCCGCCGATCAAGGACCTGGTCACCGACGTCTCCTGGAACTTCAGCGTCAAGAAGGTGATTCAGAAGTTCAAGCCGCGCCAGCCCGACGCCCCCGATGGCACGTGGCGGATGGCGCAGCGCGACGTCGACCGTGTGCAGGAGTTCAGGAAGTGCATCGAGTGCTTCCTGTGCCAGGACGTCTGCCACGTGCTGCGCGACCACAACAAGCACGACGAGTTCATCGGCCCGCGGTTCTTCGTCTACACCGCGAACCTGGAGATGAACCCGCTCGACACGGCCGATCGCGTGGCGGACCTGAAGGAGCAGCACGGCATCGGCTACTGCAACATCACCAAGTGCTGTACCAAGGTGTGCCCGGAGCACATTCACATCACCGACAACGCGATCATCCCGCTGAAGGAGCGCGTGGTGTCGCGCTACTACGATCCCCTGACGCGGCTGCTGCGAGTGTTCAAGGGCAATGCCTAGGGCTGCGTAGGGCGGGACGTCAGTCCCGTCGGTCCGCCAGCCAGCGGACCAGCCAGCGGCGCACGGCTGCGTGTGCCTCCGGCGTCACCTCGTGCGCGGCATCGACTTCGAGAAAGAACGAGAACCTGTCGTGTGCACCTGCCGCCTCGTAGGCGCGTGCCGCCGCGGCGACCGCTTCACGCACGCCGCCGAGCGGCGAACGCGGATCGGAATCACCGTTGACGACCAGCAGCGGACGCGGAGCAATCAGCGTCAGCATCGCGGGCCCGTCGAACTTGCCAGTCAATCCCGGTGCAATGCGGTCGTAGAACTTGCGGACGAAGGCAGCGTTCACGTTCTCGTGGGCGTCCGCGGCTGCCGCCTCGGTCGCCTGGCGCAGCGTCCATGTGCGCGCCTCCCACGCCGACGGGCGACGCAGCGACCAGCTGAAGCTTTGAACACCGATGAGCGGCACGACAACGGCGATGCGTTCGTCGGCCGCTGCAGCGAGATAAGCTTCGGTGCCGCCCTTGGAGTTTCCGACGAGGCCGATGCGCGCCGGGTCGACGTCGGCGCGCGTTCCCAGGTAGTCCACCAGCCGCATCACATCCCACACCGTGTCGTACAGATAGGGATGTCCCCTGCCGGTGCGATACGCGTTCAGCATCGCGCTCTGATACGGGTTGGCGAGTCCCGGAATTGGCGTCGCCCGCTCGCCGTGGTGACGCGCATCCATCGACACCGCCATGAATCCGAGGTCGGCGTAGGTCTGGAGGAGATCTTCCATCCCTTCCTTCGTGCCTCCGGTACCGTGAAGAGCGATCACGACTGCCTGACGGTCACGGCGCTGGCCCTTGGTGATGATCACAACCGGCACCCGTTCGCCTGGCTCCGACGCGAAAGAAACCAGCTCGCGCGAGTAGCCGTTCTGTGCGCTCGTCGTTCCGGCAGATGGCGCCAGAGGTGCGCGAGGCCTGGCGATCAGCTGCAGGAACTCGGCTCGTGTTGCCGCAGCGTTGGTGTTCGGCGGAGTCTGGGCGGCCGGGCGCCACTCAGAGACGACGAGGCAGACAAACGTCAGGAAGATTGAAATCACCCGCATACGGCGCGGATGGTAGCACGTGGCCGCGAGTCCGGCGGCTGGGCCTCATTACGGTATGACGACGATCGGGGCACGCCAGAAGGCCACCTTCTGACCCTCAGGCTCGAGGACGGTGATCTGCACGTCGTAGCGGCCGGGCGCCATCGACGACAGCGGGACGCTGAACGCGATCGGTACAGCGTTCGGACCCTTCTGCAGCCCTTCGGTCACGGTAAACGGCGAGCTCTCGAAGACCTTGCCGGTCTCGTTGAAGAAACTGGCAAACGCCACGACCGGTCGCGTATCGGTGGCGTCGCGCTCGTAGGCCTGCAGGAAGACGTGCAGATCACGCGAACGACTGAAGACGCGAGTCACGCTGGGAATCAGCTTCTGCCCGTTGCTGACGAGGGGATGCACCGTCAGGGCCGACGCCTTCGCGTTGAGGAGCGCTTCGGCCAGCGGCACTTTCTGGCTGCTCAACACGACCGAGCTCGTCGGCAGCTTCGTCACCTCGCGCATCAAATTGGGAATCGTGAAGGCAGCCTGGTATGTGCCCATGCGGCCGGTTTCGGCGTCGCGGACCAGAATCTTCAGCACATACTTGCCCGGCAGCAGCGTGAATCCGGTCTCGTACTGGATCGGCCGTGTTGACAGCTGGACCGCGGTTGCGTCGTCGAGCTTCATGTCCAGCTTGTCGCGAACATTCTGCTGGGTGATACCGAAGTCGTCCTTCACCTCGCCGATTACATCGATGGACGTCCGCGTCGCGCCACCACGCTTGGCGCGAACCAGCTCGCTGCCGGGGATTTTGACGGCCACGGGAACGAAATACTCGGCGCGACTCAGCTGGAAGTAGTTGACCTCCATCGCGATTGGAATCTCCGTCACAGGATCGTCCAGCAGCAGCGCTTCTTCGAGCTGGCGCTCCTTGTCGGAAGCGGTGAATTTCGCGAACGACTTGTCGGCGTAATAGCCCTGCCGATAGGCGAGCTCGCCTTCGCGGCCATTCTTCAGAGTGATTCGTACGCGTCTGAACTTGCCGTCTTCGGCCGTGTTGGCGGTGTAGTAGCCGACGATGTAGTAGCTCGAGATGCCGCTGGCCGCATCGCGGATGCCGAGCGACAGGTCGTTGTAGTCGAACATCGCCTTGCCGCCGGTGTCCTTCGCCAGCGCGAAGAGCGTGTCCTGAGAGCGCTGCAGGTTGGTGAGGGCCGCTTCGGCCAGACGCCCCGTGAACATCGCCAGACCGCCGGGCGACTGCCGGGTAGCGTCGCCAAGCGGCGCGGTGGCGACGAGGCCCCGCGCGTCGATGGGATTAATGGTGACGTTGGCCTTGACGGCCGCATTGATCGTTGCGCGCAGCTGCGCCTGATTGTCGGTTCCATTCAGCCGCAGGCCGCTGCCGAAGTAGATCAGCGCCTTCTGCTCGGGCAGCGGCCGCAGCATCGTGACGGCGGTCTGCAGCGCGGCGAGCTGACGATCGGTATTGAAGATGTTGAATTCGGCATCGTCCTGGCCGAAGGCGGTGCCGGGGTCGGGATTGTCGGGCAGACCGTCGCCATCGAGATCGTCACCGTAGATCAGACGCTGCATCGTCTCGACCAGCGCCGGTCTGTCGTCGGTGAAGTCCTGCTTCACGCGCACGCCGCCGCCCTGGAAGGTGATGATGGCGATGAGATCCTGCCGCGTCATCTGGCTGTTGATATAGGTCAGGGCGTTCGAGTACGCACGCGCCTGATCTGCCGGCGGCATCGCTGAGAGATCGAAGTAAAAGACCAGAAGCCGACGATCGCGGTAGCGGATGTCGCCGGGCTGCGACACCGCGATTTGCGGTTGAGCGGCGGGCGCGACGCGCTGGGTCGGCGCAGCAGCAGCTGCCGGCGGCGCGGCCGGGGCCTGTTGACCTGCGGCGGCATCAGCGACCGATGGAGCCGCGTCAACGCGCTGGAACTCCACGAATGCGATGTCCTGAGCGACGCCGTCTTCGGTCACGGCAAAATCTGCCGCGGTCAGTCCTTCGACAACGCGACCGTTGCGGTCGGTGACGGTCACCGTCTGGACGACGAGCTTGGTATTGACGCGGAACGTCGCGGCCGGCGTCTGGCCGCCAGGCGGTGGCGCGGGCGTCTGCTGCGCGCTGGCGACGGCGATCACCAGTCCGGCGAGGACGCACGCGAGGGCGAGACGAGTAAGAGCTGCGGTCACGTCAGAACCTGAAACGAAGGGAGGTTTGAATCTTGCGCATCGGGTTGGCCCTTGTCGGCAAGCCAAATTGCGGACTGCCGACTACCGCGTCCAGCGTGGAGTAGGTGACCACGTTCAGCACGTTCGTGGCGTCGATCCGCCAGTCGAGCGTCGCGCGTTCGCCCCATGGGAAGCTCCGGGCGATGCCCGCGGTCATTGAAAACTGCTGTGGGCCGGTGAGCGAATTTCTGCCCGCGTTGCCCCACGTGCCGGCTGCAGGCACGGCGAATGCCGCCGGATTGAGGTAGTAGCCATCCGGAGCTTCGGTAGACGCGCTGGTGCGAGACGCGCGAAGAGCGCCGGTGATGCCGGTGCCAGGAACGGCGCCAAGGTAGACCGGGGTGAGTGGCAGGCCGCTGCCGACGGTCAGCTGGCTCGTGAACGTCCAACCTTTGACCAGCGCGCCCTTCGTTCCCGTCAGCAGGCCGCCACCGGTTACGCCGACGCCCGTCGTGTATTGCACCTGCGCGGTGAACAGATGCCGTTGATCGAAGGAGGACGGGCCGCGCTCGGCTTCGAGGTCGCGCCAGTCCTGCGCGATGACCGTTCCGGACAGGGCCGCGCCGGTGAACGCGCCGGCGTTATCGGTTGCCTTGGCGATCGTGTACTGCGCGGACGCCTGCAAGCCATTGCGCAGGCGGCGCCGCAACTGGAACTGACCGGCGTGACGCACAGAGGTGCCGTCGGACATCAAGTACGTAAAGCCCACCGGGCAGGTTGGACAGGGTGTGACGGCACCCGCAGGATAGGTGTTGGGCAGAATCTCCTGCATCAGGTGCGCGCCGTAGGAGCCCAGATAGCCGGCCGACATCGTCAGCGACGCCGGCAGGTCACGTTGCGCGATCAGCTGCCAGTTGTGAGCAACACCGACTCGGAACGCGGGGTCGACGCCGAATGTCACCGGAGATGATGCGTGCGACAGCAGACCACTGCGCAGTGTCAGGGGATTGGTGACCGAACTCTCGACCGAAAGCGCCCGCGAAAACGGCGGTTGCTGTGCCATCAATAACGCGATCGGCTGGTATGTGTTCGTGTTGCGGTAGATCCCGTAACCGCCGCGAATTACCAGCGATGATCCGGCAAGAGGTCGCCACGCCACGCCGAGACGCGGCTGAATGCCGGAGAAGTCCGAACGCAGCAGCGACGAGTCATACGTGCGACCGCTCACGCTGCCCGTGGGCGCGTCTGGCGTCACAAGCGCGGCCGCCGCGAATGCTGGCGACGTATCGAGGTTGGAGAGCCGGCCGCGTCTTTCCGAGAACGGCGTCTCGAAGTCCCATCTGACGCCCGCATTGATGGTCAGGCCCGGCGTCACGCGCCAGTCGTCGGTGAAATAGGCTTCGACGGCTCTGGCTGTCAGCTGCTTGTCGCTGTTGCCGATCGCCAGTGATGCTGAGCGCGGCAGGCCGAGCATGAAATCGCCGAGGTCCGATCCGGTCGAAGCACCGTTGAAGGAGAACGTGCCTCGGCCGTTCTGCTGTCCGTGTGCGTCGACAGCGATGACGCGCATACCGCCACCGATTGTCATGTTGTGACGGCCCCGATTGACCAGCGCCTCGGCGCTGCCGCCGTGACTGCGGGTCGCTGACCTGGAATACTGCACATCGCTCAGCGGCACGATACCGCTCGAAAACGTGAGCGACGGGGGACCCCAGTTCTCCGCCGCACGATCGGCGCCGCCGATTCCCGCGTTGCCAATCACATCGCTGCGCCGCGCGAAGTACGGCGACGCGTCGAGCGTGGCCCGCGTAAATTGATATCGCAGGCGCGTCGTCAGAAAGGGTGAGAATCGGTGCGACCAGGTGCCGGATGTGTCCAGCGACGATGAGCCCGTAGTGCTGGTGAAGCCGAGCAGCGACGTCGTGTTCGTCTCGATCCGTTGATACTGCACCAGTCCGAGCAGCTGATTGCGCGTGTTGGGATTCTGCGTGATACGAGTCTGCAGTGAGTCCTGCTGTGTCCGGGTCAGCACGGGCGCCTGGAAATTTGATCGTCCCTGCCCTGAGAAGTTCGCCTGCGGATACAGGGCCAGCAAGGCGAGAGCCTCGGGGCTGAGACGGCTCGCCGGAATACGGTTGGCGGGAAATGGCTGGCCGGTCAGCGGGTCGATTACCGTAATCGGCCTCCCCGACGCGTCCACCGTTCCTGAGAAGTCGCCGAGGCGCTCGAGAGCTGAAGGCACGATGGCCGACTGCGTCGCCGCATTGTGATCGACGTTACGTTGATATCCGGTGAACAGATTCGGCCGTCGATTGAACGGGCCGGGGACGGGAATCGGTCCACCAAAGGTGCCCAGGATCTGCAGGTCGCCATACGAGGGCTTCGGAGCGTTGGCGCCGCCAAAAGAGAATGGGCGTGAATCCCACGCCGAGCTGCCCAGGACGGTGCCGAATGCTCCGTTGTAGAGACTGCGGCGCAGGTTGCGGTTGTTCCCGAAGGCGGCGGCCTGAGCGAATGGTGACGACGCGCCGTTATTCACGCTGCCATTGACGAGAAAGCCGTCGGCGGCAGCCGCGGTGAGATCCGCCGACGTATCCGGCGCCGGCGACGCCGAAACTGCAGCGGCAGCAGGCGGTGATCCGGTAGCACCGGCCGGTGTGGCGGGATTCGCCGGTACCGCCGTGTTCACGACCGTGTCCGCGCGTACGGTGTTGCCCGCCGCACGCAGTTCGGCGAACGGCTGCAGTACCAGTGGAATGATTATCGGCATCGTACCGGCGGCCATCTCGACCTCGACGTCAGCGGCGGAGAATCCGAGCATCTGGACGTGAATGGTCCACGTGCCATCAGCGAGGTCCGGGAAGCGGTAGAACCCTTGTTCGTTGGTCAGCGTCACAACGCGGTCATTGCCGCGCACTGCGGTGACAATTGCTCCCGGAACCGGCTGCCCCGAGAACGTGACCTGCCCGACGTGCTCGGCCGCGGTCGCGCTACGAGCGGCGACGGCCAGAAACACGGTAAGACAGACGGCAAGGCGGAGCGTTGGCATCATCAATCTGGGGACGGCTGTTCGGCGGAATCGACGACGAGCACTTCGATCGGTGCGCGCTGGGAATCGAGCTTGAGGCCGAGCTGTTCCTGGATCGCTGAGAACAGCGAGGGCCCGTTCGGCTCGGACGCGGGTAGCGGCGGTGCGTTCGGCGGCAGTGCTGGTGTCAGTCCCGGATCGGGCGTCCACTGCAGGTCGATGTCCCAGTTGCCGGCAAGACCCGTCTGATCGATGACGAACCGGCCGGCGAAGTTGGACAGGTTTCGCGCGAAGGCGGCCATCGCGACCGCGTTCGCCTGCACGCGCCCGGGATTCGCCCTCGTGCCACAGAACGGACCGCCGCCCGGTGGCTGCGGCGGCGGGGTCGGGCGGGCGGCCATCAATGCCGCACAGTCCACACTCGATGGCGTCAGCTTCGGGCCCAACCGTTTGTCTGCTCGATCGACCACGAGCATATACACCGGCATCGGCCGCATTTCCGTATGAACGACCAGCTTGAACCTGTCGGCCAGCAGCGCACGCACCATCGGGAGCATCTGCTGCGGCGTGGCGGCTTCAGGCGCACGCGCGGTGATGTCGAAACGGTCCGTGTCGAACCAGCCTGGGCCGCCGACGATTTGAAAGTTCTGCAACTGATAGGTATTTCGAACGATGTTCCTGAGCGTGTTATTGCGGACGGACAACTGCCCCGGCTGTCCGCCGAACGAGGCCCCGAATTCGCCAGAGGTGTTCTTCTTGACCGACGCCACATCGAATGCGGGCGCCGAGCCGGTGGCCGGTCCCTGCGCCGATAGATTCAACGTCGCCAGAGCCACGAGGACGACAAGCGAAAGGTTCTTAGTCATGCCCGTCTAGAACGCAGGGACACGTCCGGAAGTTCAGTGGTCAGTCGGGCGTCGGTGGCTCCGCGCGGTCGACGACGAGCACGGAGACCTGTCCCCGGGTGCCTTCCAGTTTCAGCCCGAGCTGTTCCTGTACGGCGGTGTAAATCGACGGTGCGTTCGGGTCAACCGGAGGAAGCGGCGGGGCCCCCGGCGGGGGGCCGCCCGGGCCGGCCTGAGGCCCTTCCGGCGTGAACGCCACTTCAAACTCGTAATTGCCGGAAAGACCCGTCTTATCCGTCACCACCCGTTGCACCATCTGCGACAGGCTGTTGGCGAGGAACGTCATCGATACACCGTTGCCGCTCAACAGGCCAGGACCGATACGCATGCCGCAGAGCGGACCGCCACGACCACCTGCAGCTGGCGCCGGGGGCGGGCCACCGCCACGCCGCGCGGCAGCGATGGCCGCACAATCGAGCGACGACAGTTTCAACCTGTCGCCCAGTTTGCCGTCCGTGCGCAGCAGCACCAGGTCGTAGGTCGGCATCTCGCGCATCTCGGTGTGCGCCGCCAGCTTGAAGCGATCCTTGAGCAGGGACTGCAGCATGAGCGCCGGCACGCCGGGTGGCCCGCCTGGAACTTGAGGCCCGCCGGCCGGGAACTCGGACTCCGCCTTGGCGGCGATATCGAAACGATCGGAGGCGAGCCAGGCCGGGCCGCCAACGATCTGGAATGGCTGCACCTGATAGGCGATGCGAATCAGATCTCTCAGCGCGACGTTATTCGCGTTGAAGCGCCCGCCAGGCTGGACGCCGATTGACACCTGTCCCGCGCCAGTCTTGTTCGGCTTCACGGACGCCACCTCGAATTGAAGCGGGCCGGCCGGCGCCGCCTGCGGCGTATTGCCGCGTGCGCCGCCAATCTGGACGACGTCCTGCGCGCGCACGGACACAAAGAAGCTCAGCGCCGGCACCAGAGCGGCCGTAGCGACTGCAACGTGAAGGCGAATGCTCATCGTTCCTCCGTTCGGTGTGTGAAGACGCCCGGCAGTGTCATTTGGTCGTGAACGCTCAGTCGGGTTCAGGCCGCGCAACGCTGTCGATCACCAGCACTTCAACCGGGCCGCGCGCCGCCTCGAGCTTCAGACCGGCCTGTTCTTCGAGCGACGTAAACACAGAAAGCCCGTCTGCAGACGGTGAAGCGGAGAGGGTCGGCGTAAACGTCAATTCGATGTCGAAGCGCCCGTCGAGTCCGGTGCGATTCACGACCGAGCGACCGACGCCCGGGACGCTGCCGAGTCGATTGGCCAGCGCGTCGAGTGTGCTTCCGGTGAGGAGAATTTCGCCACCACCGAACCGGTTCACGCCGCACGTGAACCGGCCCTGCGCGTCACGAACAGCCGACGGAGCGGGGCCACCCGGCGGGGGTTGCACACATGTTGTCGGTTTCGGCTGGACGCCGCGGCCATCTCCCCGCGCCAGTACGAGGTTGTAGATCGGCATCTCACGTGTCTCGCGATGCATTACCAGCTTGAATCGATCGGCGAGCAGCGTCCGCACCATCATCAACATCTGCCCGGGCGGCGCATTGTCGGCCGCCTTGGCCACGATATCGAACCGGTCCGCGTTGAGCCACGGCGGCCCACCGACCACGAGGTGATCCTGCGTCTGGTAGGCGCGGAAGATCATTTCCCGCGGGGTCAGGTTGATCAGATTGACCCGGCCGCCCGGCGTCGCCTCGAAACGCCGGGCGAGGTCGCTGCCGAGGTTTGGTTTGATCGACGCCACCTCGAAAGCAGGTGAGCCGCCGGCAACAGCCGGCGCCTGTGCGCGCAGCACAGGCGCGGTCGCGCCGATGGCAAGGGGAATCAGCAACGCTGCCAGGCCGGCCGTGGAGAGCGCGACGCGCTGAAGCGAGCCCAGCATCGACGCCGAGTGACCGCGCATGATCTCCACCACGCGCGTCGTCAGGCTGCCGGTCACGCCGGCCGCGACGGCGGCAGGCGCCTGGATGCAGAACTCGCACGTCTTCACGATGCCTTCGGCGTACGCGCGCGGCGCATAGCCTGCCATCAGCACTTCTTCATCGCAGGCGCGCTCGCGCTCGACCTCGAGCATCCGCCCAGTCCACCAGAGCGCCGGGTGGAACCAGAAGAATGCGCGAGCGACGGTGTGTAGCGCGCTTATGAGATTGTCGTATCGCCGAACGTGTGCGAGCTCGTGGGCGACGATCGCGTCCATCTCCGGCTCCGATAGCCGTGTCGTCAGTGCACGCGGCCAGAGCAGGACAGGACGCCAGATCCCGAAGATCCCGGGCTCGGTCTGCCCGCTACAGATGCGGATGGGCAGCGACTGGTCCGCGCCGAGTCGCGCTCGTACACGGGCAAGACTCTCGGCGACTGGTCCGTCGTTGATTGCAACGTCCGCCGCCGCGACGCGCGTCACTCGAAGCCAGCCGATAACCCATCCGCTGAGGACCGCCACGACTCCGCACACCCACGCTGTCACAACAAGCGCCATCACCGGCGATGGGGAAAGCGGCGCGACCAACGGGCCGGCGGCGTCGTAAGCGATCACCTGCGCGAAAGGCTCGCTCGCCGTACTGAGCGCACGCGTGACCGGCGTGTATGCGGCCGTTGGCAGCATGCCGGCGAATTGCCCTCCGAGCCACGTCAGCGCGCCATACGGCACGAGAAACTTGCACGATGCGATCAGCCAGAGGCGGTGTCGAACCGCCGCACGATTCTGGCGGAGTGTCGCCGTGAACCCCCAAATGCACAGAAAGACGATCGTCGACTGCCAGACGTGATCGGCGACCGCTGTGAGGAACCTCGTCGACATGAAGGTATCAGCGGTCGCCATCACGTGCCTCCACTCTGGCGCTCTTCTGAAGGGCACGGCGCGCTTCGCGGAGATCGGCATCTGAGACCGTGCCCGATTCGACCAGATGCGCGACGACCGTTCGGCCGCTGCCGCCGAAGAGTGCGAGGAGCTCGTCGATCAGGCGACGCTCAGCCGTATCCCGGGTGATCAGCGCCTCGAACACGTGAGCGTTACCAATCTTTCTGGTCCGTCGCAGCACCCCCTTCGTCTCGAGACGGTACACGGTCGTCTGGATGGTGGTGTAGGCCGGACGGCCGCGTTCCGGGAACGACTCCTGAATCTCGCGGACCGAAGACGGTCCTTCTGACCACAGGCGTTCCATGATGCGCAGCTCGAGTTTTGACAGGCGTGGTTGGGCCACAACGGTCTCCTATCGACGTCAGTATTCCTACTACGTGTGTAGTTAGACGTCAATCTCACCCGATGGTCTTAGTGCAGCGCCTCCGATAGATTTAGCACCTCGATGTGGCCGACGACCGCGTCAAAGGGGATTCGCTCGCGTTTCAACCTGGCGACGCGCAGCATGCTGATGGCCAGCGTCGCGGCCGCCAACGCCACGGTAAAGCCCAGGGCAAACCGCCAGGACCTCAGCGCCGCGCCCTGCAGGCCGGAACCGGCGATGGTAAAGGCGAGGAAAGGTCCGACGGCTGCCAGCCACTTGACGCGCACGCCTTCGGCTCCCGTTGGCCGCGCGCACGCAAACGGCAGGAGCGACCAGCCGTACAGCATGCATTCGAGCAGAAACAAACCGGAGAGCGCCTCGAACAGTACCAGTCGCCAGATCACGGCAGGCGACCACCCGAACCACTCGGCGGCCAAGCCGGAAAGGACTGTGATGGGGACGATGGCCCCGACATAGAGCGTCGCCAGCGTCCCGCGGGCGGCCTCGACGGCTGAGGGTGCCAGTAAGCGGAAGATCCAGTTGGCGTCGAAGTCACGCGGTACTTTGAATGCCGCGCGCATGCCCGCCGCAAGAAAGAACATGACGATGAGCGGCGCGGCGAGCAGCGGACCTGTTGGCGCATCCGTTTCAATCCCGGTGCGAAGACCTGATGCGATCACCTGAATCAGCGCCAGCGCCGTGCCGAACCCGGCATAGGTGACCACGACCACGGCATGACGCCGGCTCCTCGCCAGGCTGGTCAGTGCGAACCTGGCAATGCTCGCGGCCCGTGCCGTCCCGGCGGCCGCCGACACCGCGCGCCGGACGGTTTCCGCCAGAAGGCCGTTGCGCCGCCGCGCCGGTTGCGATTCGAGCGTGCGGCGCGCCATCAGGTGCGCGGGCAGGAGGTACATCGGGATAACACTGCCGACAACTGCCAGCATCACGGTCAGGCCGCGCAGTGCCTGTCCGGCGAAGACCGGGTAACGAGGCCCGGCAATCACGTTGAACAGCGATCCGAACCAGGTCGATGGCGACCACGCGGTCGCCGCGGCACCGGTCATCATCCCCTGCATGAGCACCGGCAGCAGCGACGGCAGGTAAAAGAACACCTCGACAAGTGCAATCACGGTTACGAGCTGGAGGCCGGTGGCGAGCTTGTCGGTGACCGCATTGCCCAGGATCAGCGATACGACCGCGCGGGTGAGCAGCAGCAACGAGAACACTGTGAGACAACCGCACACGGTCGCGAATACATGGGCGAACATCACGAGCGGCAGCAGGGCCAATGAGCGCCCGGCGAGCGACACGAACGAAAACAGCGCGGCACTTGGCGCGCTGATCGCGACGCCGAATGCCGCCGCCACGCCGAGCGCGGACGTCAGCCGGGCAGCGGTGACGGTGCGCGCACGTACCGGCAGCGCGCCGAGGATTTCCTGATCATCGCGGTCGGGATAGAGCGCATCCCACGTCGCCGCGGCCAGCAGCGCCGCCGCGATCAGACCATAGACGATGAAGAACATGCGATCCGCCATGATGATGCGTTCGACAAGGTCCGGCCGCGCGCCGCGCAGCAGCGAGTACTTGAACATCTGACTGAACGCATACATGGCTGGAGGCGTGGCCACCAGCGCGGTCGTCCACAGCGCAAACTGCGCCGGATCGGCGTCACGGGCGAGCATCGCCGCGTTAAGCAGCGTCCGCACGCCATCGCGCGCCAGAATCTGGAACTGCCGCCACTCCTGTTGCGCGGCGGCTCGCGTCATCTGAGCGAGACCTCGGCGAGATCGTGCGCGACGCGCGTGACGTCCTGATCGATCGCGACGGTTGCAAACGCTTCTTCCAGCGTGCCGCTGTTGGTCAGATCTCGCAGTCGTGACACCGAGTTACAGGCAACCACATGGCTCTTGTGCAGGATGACGACGTCGGAGCAGGCCTTCTCGACGGCGTCGAGCACGTGCGAGCTGTAGATGATGACCTTGCCGCGTCCGGCGAGCGTACTGACCAGCGATCGGAGGATCAGCGTGGAGGCGACATCGAGACCTGAATTGGGCTCGTCGAGGACGAGGACGGTTGGATCGTGCAGCAGCGCGGCCGACAGCAGCACCTTTTGGCGCATGCCTTTCGAAAAGGACGACAGCGGCACATACACGTCGTGTTCGAGGCCGAAAAGCTCCAGGTATCGATTGATGCGCCGCGTCAGCGTCTCCCGCGGGATATCGCGCAGCCCGCCGACCAGTTCCAGGTATTCGATCGCGGTGAGATAGCCATAGAGCCGCGGTTCTTCGGGAACGTATCCAACCAGATGCTGATAGGACAGCAACTGGTCCTGTATGTCAGTTCCGTTCCACCGGATCACGCCGCGGCTGGCACGCAGCAGGCCGACAATCATCTTGACGGTTGTACTCTTGCCCGATCCGTTCGCACCGAGTAGTCCCAGTACCTGACCGGGCTTGATGCGGAGATTCAGCGCCCGGATCGCCGGCACACCGCGATAGTGCTTGCTGACGTCTACCAGGTCGAGCACGGCGGCCTCCCGGTCCGATGCGGTGTTTACGCGTCGAGGGTCCGGCGCGGTGGCCAGAAACAGAGAAGCGTCGGAATACTCGACGCCATGACCACTCCCGCCAAGGTGAGCATCACGACCGACGCGGCGCCCTCAGTCAGACGCGAGATCATCTGGTCGGCGCGCACGTCCGCCACCAGAAGCAGCAGCATGCCCCCGTAGTAGCAGACCTGTATCGCGATCAGGCCCAGCATGAGGCCGACATCATCGACGAGCAGCTGAGCATCAGCCACCATGTCCTGGCCGACCGCCGCCACAAACGACCGCCAGACCGCGATGTGGGCGCCGGGCGATGGCGAGTGCTGAAGATCGGCGATTGCCGGCGCGACGAACAACTCGAATGTGTCGTGATGGAGGGCCGAACGGAGCAGACGGAGCAGCGGCTCACCAGTCATTACCGTGCCTCCGCCGGCCGCAGGGCCAGAGCTTCGCTCAGCAACCGATAGGCGTCGCGAACTTTCAACCCGTATGGCGTGGCGCGGTAGAGCCGCCGCGGCAGCCCGATGGCGCCGGGAGAACGTTCCTCCTGCCGCGATTCCACGAATCCCTTTACCTCCATGCGTCCGAGCGTGACGTAGATGGAGCCGCGCTTCAGCCGTCCGCCTGACGTCTCGACCAGTTCGAGGCCGAACCGTTCGCGCGCCGCGAGCAGGTCGAGGATGAGGGATTCGGTAGCGGATATGGACGGAATCCGGTCTTTTGTCAAAGTGCGGCTGATCTTACATGATGTAAGCAGCGAGTCAAGAAGTTTGCGCTATCGATGCGCCTGCGTGAATGCGTCCGCCTGTTCGTGCGCGTGATAAGAGCTGCGCACCAGCGGACCCGACTCCACATGAACGAAGCCCCTGGCCATCGCCTCGGTCTTGAGGTCGGCAAACTCGCCCGGCGTGTAATAGCGCGTCATCGGCGCGTGCTTCGCGCTCGGCCTCAGATACTGGCCGATCGTCAGAATCGACACGCCCACCCGGCGAAGATCATCGAAGACGGTCAGCACTTCGTCTCGCTCTTCCCCCAGACCCATCATGATGCCGGTCTTGGTCGCGATTGACGAGGCATAGGTGCGGGAACGATCGAGGAGCTCGAGAGACCGCGGGTACTTGCCGCCGGAGCGCGCCATCCGATACAGGCGAGGCACTGTCTCGATGTTGTGGTTGAGCACGTCTGGACCCGCGTCGAGCACGGCGTGCAACGCCTTTTCGTCACCCTGGAAGTCCGGAATCAACACCTCGACACGGCATGAGGGTACGCGAGCGCGAACCTGCCGGATGGTCTCCGCGAACATCGACGCGCCGCCGTCGTCGAGATCGTCGCGATCGACCGACGTGATCACGGCGTACTGAAGGTTCATACGCGCGACCGCTTCGGCAACCCGCCCCGGTTCGGCCACGTCGAGCTCGCCGGGACGGCCGTGCGCGACGGCACAGTACGCACACGCCCGCGTGCAGATGTCGCCGAGGATCATGAACGTCGCCGTGCCGTGATGCCAGCATTCGCCGATGTTCGGGCATCGCGCATCCTCGCAGACGGTATTGAGCTCGAGGTCCTGCATGATCCCTTTGAGCCGGAGGTAGTTCTCCGAGCCGGGAGCGCGGACCTTGAGCCATTCAGGCTTCGGCTGCCTGGGCGTGACGAACTGCAGTGGGGCTTCCATGGGCAACAGCTCCAGTGTACCCGCGATATCATCGGGCTGGTGCAGCGGCTGGCCATAACGTGGCTGGGACATTCCACGTTTCTCATCAAAACCCCCGGCAATACGCGGCTGTTGTTCGATCCGTGGCTGACGGACAACCCGTCCTGCCCGACAGACCTGCGGCGTCCCGGGCGGGTCGACCTCATCCTCGTCACGCACGGCCATTCCGACCACATCGGCGACCTCGTTCCGGTTGCGCGCGACAGCGGCGCCCTCGTCGTGAGCGTATTCGAGCTGTGCGAGTGGCTGGCAACCAAAGGCATCACCAACACGGCGCCGATGAACATAGGCGGTGCGCTGGACACCCACGGACTGCGTATCTCGATGACCCACGCGCGCCACAGCAGCAGCACGCTGGATAACGGCCAGCGGATCTATCTCGGCGAAGCCTGCGGCTATGTGGTGAGGATGGAAGATGGCCTGCGAATCTACTTTGCCGGCGACACGTCCATCTTCGGCGACATGAAACTACTGGGCGAGCTCTACAAGCCCGACATCGCCTTTCTGCCCATCGGCGATCGATTCACGATGGGCCCGGAAGCCGCGGCTAAAGCGTGTGAGCTCCTCGGCGTGCGACAGGTCGTGCCGATGCACTGGGGAACCTTCCCCTCGCTCACCGGGACACCGGCTGCACTGCGGGCGCACCTCCCATCATCAATCGACGTGCTCGAGTTGAAGCCGGGCGAGACGGCTCAATAGGCGAGGGCGAGAGGCGAGAGGCGAGGGGCGAGAAGCCAGCGCCCCACAACTCGTGACCACCGACCAGCAACCAGCAACCAGCAACTAGCAACCAGCAATCAGCTACTGAATCCTGATACTCCCCATCAGCGCTGAATTCGACGGCTGATTGTGGTCGTGAAAGCCGCAGGTCCTGACCGTATTCAGATTGCCCGTCTGCCGCTGTTGTCCCGGCGTCAGAAACCCGGCCTGATTGATTTCCGGACAATCGGTGTGCTCGGGATGCGGATCCGAGGACACGTCATGCGGAATCGAGTCGTTGTTTACGAAGGTCACTCTCGTCCCCGGCGAGACGGTCAACGTCTTCGGCGTCACGCCGCTCGACGTCAGCGTAATCGTCGTCGTCCCGGGTGATGGGGCAGGCGCGGGCGCTGGCGCAGGGGCGGGTGCCGGGGCTGGGGCAGGCGCCGGCGCCGGTGCTGGTGCTGGTGCCGGCGACGGAGACGGCGACGGTGCGGGGGACGTCGGTGATGATCCACCGCATCCCCAGAGAAGACTCGCGATCAGGACTGCCGATAGACGCGCGTTCACAACCACCTCAGAAGAACTTGCGTGAAATGTTGAAGCCGAGATACCAGTTGTCGTTCGAGCTGCCGCCTCGGGCGACCTGTCCGATCGTCGTTCCAAACGCATTCGAGAAGTTGAGCTGGAACGTGTGGCCGCCGGCGCGCTTCTCCAGTCCGAAGGACAGCTGATTGACTCCCGGATCGTATCCAGCCACACGCGGGATGAACTCGATGACGCCGTAGACGGTCGGTCGGACTCTGACGCGCGTCCCGAGACCAAGCAGAAACGAATCGTTGTCGGCCGTGGCCTGCAGCGGGTTGATGTTGGCGTTGTGCACCCAGAGCGGTTCGACGTAGACGGTCGCCAGTGGCGCCAGCGTCCGCGAAATCACCGCGCCGAGGGCCGGCGTGTAGTCGTCGCGAAAGTTGTTCGTGCCGTCGACGGACAGGTAGGCGTTGAGACCGACCGGACGGCCCTCGCGCTCCTGCATCACGTTGTGCTCGAGGAACAGCTGGATGGTGCGATCGTTGGTGCGATAGAACCCGACCTGGGTGCCGCGCATCAGTCCGAAGCGGTACTCGAGGCCAATCTGCGCTCCCGAATCGAGGCCGAAGGCGTCTTCCGCGAGATTGCCAAAGGTGCCCTGTCCGAGCGGACGCAGAAAGCGATGCGTTACCCGAAAGGCGCTCTTGAACCGCGGCAGCCGCAGCGTCGTCGGCAGAGCGGTGAGGGTGAAGTCGGTCTGCAGAACGTCCAGATCGAGGTCGGGATCATCGGCCGTGGCCGCTTGACCGCCGGCCGCTGCGTTCTGTGTCTGCGCCCAGACGGGCGTCACCGTCGCCAGGACGGCTGCGAATACCGCCACTCGAACCCACTGCATCGGCATCTCCTTGTGTGTGTCTCTATATCTGCTCACGGCGAGGTGCGCGCGGCCACGACGAGCATGCCCTTCATGTCGCCATGACCGTTGCCGCAATAGTTCGAGCAGAGAATCGGGTACTGGCCGGGCTCAGCCGGCGTGAACTCGATGATGACTGGGTCGTCGCCGCGAGGCACGTCTTTCTTGATTTTGAATGCCTTGATCTCGACACCGTGGAGTCCGTCGCCGGATTTGACGACCAGACGAAGCGGTTCGCCGGCCACGGCCTCGATCGTCGACGGCTCGAAGGCAAAGCGCTTGGCGATGACCTCGATGACGCGCGGTTCAGGCGCCTGGCGGCCCGCGACGCGACCACTTGCGGGTGACAGCAGGAAGAGCGCGGCAATTACCAGGCTCGTGAGATAACGGTTGGGCATCGCTTCCACATCATATGGAGCAAGCGAGGTGCCCGTCGCCTGGCCGGCCCGGATCAGCATGGAAACGCGTAAAACGACCGTCTCAGCCTTCGCCGCGCTTACTCTCCGCGTAAGCGACAACCTCGTTGGTAACCTTCGTTCGCTCAAACGGGCGTCAATCGAGCCGGTATTTCGCCAGGTAGTAGCTCAGCGCCCTCTGGCTGATCCCCATGATCTCGGCCGCATCTTTCTTGATGCCGCCCGCCTGATCGAGCGCCTTGCGGATGGTTTCGCGCTCGACCCATTCGATGTTCTGGTGGAGTCGCGATGATGGCAGCCCGGTGCCCTGGGACGTCGGCGCGCTGACGAGCGAGATGGCGGCCACCGTCAGTTCACGCGTCGTGGAGAGGACAACCGCACGCTCGATGGTGTTTTCGAGTTCACGGACATTGCCCGGCCAGTCGTAGCGCTGCAGCAGGCTGACGACGTCGTCGTGGACGCGATCGATACGCTTGCCGGTGCGCTGGGTGTGCTTCTGGACGAAGTGCTCCATCAGCGGGGGAATATCGTCGCGGCGATCGCGCAGCGGCGGAATGACGATCGGGATGACGTTCAGCCGGTAGTACAGATCTTCTTGAAAGCGACCGTCCGCGACCATCTGTTTGAGGTCGCGATTGGTCGCGGCAATGACGCGCACGTCGACGCGTTGCGTGCGCTCGGACCCGAGCGGCTCGAACTCGCGTTCCTGAATGACCCGCAGCAGCTTGGCCTGCACCGCCGGGCTCATGGTGCCGATTTCGTCGAGAAAGATCGAACCGCCGTCGGCGAGTGCGAACCGACCGCGCTTGCTCAGCGTCGCGCCGGTGAAGGCGCCGCGAACATGCCCGAAAAGCTCCGATTCGAGCAGTGTCTCCGGGATCGCGGCGCAGTTCACTTTGATGAGCGGCATCTCGCGCTGGGCACTGTGGTGGTGGATCGCGCGGGCAACCATCTCCTTGCCGGTTCCCGTCTCGCCCGTGATGAGCACCGTGCTCTTGGTTTGCGCCACCAGTTCGGCGCGGCGAATGACCTCATCCATCGCGCGGCTGCGCCCGACGATGCCGTAGTGGTTGAAGTCGGCGTTGCGCTCGCTAATCAGATACTGCCGTTCCGACTGCAGGCGCTGACGTTCGATCGCGAGCCGGACCACGACCAGCAGCTCTTCGACGTCGAATGGCTTCTGCAGGTAGTCGACGGCGCCCAGCTTCATCGCTTCAATCGCACTCTCAACCGTCGCATGGGCGGTCATCATCACCACCTGCGGACGATCGGATGACGGTGCGTGGCTCAGCTCGCGAACCAGCTCGAGGCCGGTCATGCCGGGCATGATGTTGTCGACCACGAGGACGTCGAAGCTGCGTTCTCCGAGCTGCTGCTGGATGCCGGGCGCCGAACTGACTTCCACGACCTCGTGCCCTTCTTCCCGCAGGGCGCGTCCGAGACGCTTCAGGATTTTGTCCTCATCGTCGGCAAGCAGGATCGAACCGTGGACGTTCATGCCTGTTGGGTGGCCGCGGATACCGGCAGGATGATGCGCAGCTCGGTGCCCTCGCCGGGAATACTGGTGACCTCGATATGTCCCCCCAGTCCCTCGATGATGTTCTTGGCGATTGGCAGGCCGAGGCCGGTTCCTGCCCGGCGAGTGGTGAAGTAGGGATCAAAGATGTGCGCCATGTCTTCGGGATCGATGCCGATGCCGCGATCCCGAATCGTCACCTGCGCGGTGTCTCGATCCTGTCGCGTCGTCACCTGCACGTCCACATCAGGGCCGGCCACGTTGCCGTTATGCGCGGGGCGGCCGGCCACGGCCTGCCGCGCGTTGGTGAGGATATTGACCAGCGCAGTGCGGAGCCGTTCGGCGTCGGTCGTGATCTGCGGAAGCGCGGGATCGAAGTCGAGCGCGACCCGAGCGTCGCGAGCATCGACCCAGGCGGCATCGACAGAGGTCTGGCAGAGCGCATTCAGGTCAGTGACATGCCGCTCGAAGTGTACCGGCCGGGCGAAGTCGAGCACGTCGGTCACAATGCGGTTCAACCGTGTCGTTTCGTCATCGATGTCCGCGACCGCCTCACGCCTCTCCGCGTCGCTTGCGTCGGGCCGGCGCAGGCTCCGCAACGCGGTTTTGATGATCATCAGCGGATTTCGCACTTCGTGGGCAATGACCGTCGAAAGGCGTCCCAGCGAGGAAAGCCGGTCGCGTTGCGCTTCCTCGCGTTGAAAATTCGCGATTGAATCGGTCAGCGTGTTGAATGTGCGCGCCAGCAGGTGAGCATCCTCGTCCTGCCAGCCGCCGGTCTTCAGCGTAACCTTCCGCGTCAGGTCGCCGGTCGCCGCGATGTCCCGCATCGCTGTCGTGACGGCGCTGAGCGGTCTTGTCATGGTGCGTGCCACACCGTAGCTCACGATGGCAGCGAGCAGGACGGCGACGATGAGTGCGCCGACAAGCCCCAGTTGAATCGTCGACAGAACCCGCAGACGTGCCGTCCGTGACCGGAGCACGAGAGCGGTTGGCGCCAGCGCCGTGTCTGGTGAACCGGTGAGCGCGAGCGGCCGCGACAGGCCGAGGAACTCTTCGTCACCGAGCACGATGGTCTCGCCGGTCGAGCGGCCGGGAATTGCCAGCACGGGCGACAGGTCCTCGGCTTTGATCGTGGAGGCGACGATCCGGCCTCCGGCCTCGAAGGCGATTTCACTGCCGGTCAGCCGCTTGAGCTGCTGCGCGCGACGGTCATCCAGCAGGAAACCGACGGTGAGTCTGCCCAGGATGTCCGGAGGATTGCCTTCGAGAAGAACGGGCACACTGGTGACCTCGAGCAGTCCGCGGTCGAACAGCCAGAATGTGGCGTGCTCGTCGGCTGAGGCATCGCGTGCGTCTGACGGAATATCCCGCAGCTCAACCCCGGACATGCCCAGCACGTCGCCGTTGCGCCCGGACAGGAGCAAGATGTCGGCGGTGATTTGCTGCCGATACTCATCGGCCAGCGGCTGGACGGTGGGTGCGTCCCGGGTTTCGACCGCTGCCTTGAGCTTCGGCAGATCGGCGACCAGCCTGGCCATCCGCGCGAACGTATCGCTTTGCGACGTCTGGTACTCCTGGACGAGAACGCCCGACTCGTCGAGCTCGCGGGCGAGCTCGCGTTCGGCATCGTGTGACGTACGCCAGTAGAGATATCCGAAGGCGAGCGCGAGCGCCAGCGTGACGAGCAGGGTGCACGCCAGAAAAATGCGGTTCGTGAGCGAAGTGGAAATCCGCACCGGTCGTGCCACAGGCGGTAGCCGCTTTGGCACAGCGCAGCCAGCCACCTGAGCGCGATTATACCGGGCGGCCGCGGCTGAAGAAGTCTGCCGTTGCGCGCATGCGCAGGCTTTGACGAAGCGGGTAAAGACTTACGATTTCCGCGCCGATAGCGTCGGCACACACGCGGTATACTCTTCGGCTGAATCCGGCCGCGTGGCGAACGAGCGATTGCGCGTGGCCCGGATCGCTGGAGACACGGTTGGCCTACATCATCTGCGAACCCTGTGTCGGCACCAAGGATACGGCCTGTGTCGACGTCTGTCCCGTCGACTGCATTCATCCCCGCAAGGACGAGCCCGGCTTCGAAGCGGCGGAGATGCTCTACATTCACCCTGACGAGTGCATCGACTGCGGTGCCTGTGTCCCGGCGTGCCCGGTCGAAGCCATCTTTGCGCTGGATGAAACACCTGAGAAGTGGGTGAAGTTCATTCCCGTCAACGCGGAGTACTTTCAAAAGTAGACGACCTGAAGGAAGGGTAGTGTCCATGTTGTCCAGATCGCGTCGCGTGATTCTCTCGGCCGCCGTCGTGGTGGGCACCTGCACCCTGGCCCTTCGGGCCCAGGACATCTCGAACGCCGATGCGGAGCTGCAGTACCAGATCGGCAACCTGCTCAGTGACGAATCGCGCTATGTGGAGGCGCTTGCCGCCTTCGATCGCGCCAGTCAGGCGCCGGATTTCGAGCTCGCGGTTCGCGCGCGGAAGGGAAAGGTCAAGACGGAGCTGCGTCTGGCCGAGTTCGTCAACGCCCGCCGCGACGCGGAACAGCTCCATAGCGATGCACCGGGCGACAACGATGCGGCGACCCTCTATGGCGACGCGCTGTGGTCCACGGGCCTGTTCGATGAAGCCGACAAGGTCTATGAAGACGTACTGACCCGTGAGCCCGGCTCGTCGCGGGCGCGTTTCGGTGTGGCGCGTTCGCTGGCCACCAGGAGCCGGCTCGACGACGCGTTGCGCGAAGGCCTTGCCGCCGTCTCGGCAGCGCCGCGCGACGGCGAAATCCATGCGGCAGTTGGCGATATCTACGAGCGGTTGAACCGTTTCGATGAAGCCGCCGCGTCCTATACCAATTTCATCAATCTGCTGCCGAACAAGGATCACAGCGATAAAGCGGCGTGGTCGCGTGCGCAGGTGCAATTCCTGCGGGCGTTCGAAGGACGTCAGCCGGTGGAATTCTCGCCCGAATCGCTCACCCGGCTTCACACGGTGCCGTTCCGCCTGGTACAGGACAAAGTCATCGTCCAGGCCAAGGTCAATGGCGGGCCGCCACAGGACTTCGTTCTCGACACCGGATCGGAAGAAACCGTCGTCTCGCGTGAAACGGCCGAGCGTCGCGGTATCAAGCCAATCACCTACACCCTGAGCGCCGGTGTCGGTGAGGTGGGACTGCGAGGTCTGCAGCTGGCCCGGATCGACAAACTCGAGATCGGCACGATGGAAGTGCACAACCTGCCGGTGCTGATCAAGAACCCGGCCCTTCGCGGCATTCCGAAACGCGAAGGTGAAAGCTTCTCGCCGCTGTCGCTCGGCATGTCGATGACCATCGATTACCAGCGGCGTCTGCTGACGATCGGTCGCACGTTGCCGGACGATGATCCTGATTTCCGTCTGCCGATGCGCGTCCATCGTCTGGCCATGGTCAGGGGATTACTCAACGACAAGCAGCCTGCCTACTTCGTCGTTGATACCGGCGGCCAGGTCATCTCAATCAGTACCGATACCGCGCAGGATTTGAACGTCACGAGCGGGGTCCGCCGTATTCCGCTGCGTGTCTACGGCACGTCCGGCTGGGACCGCGATGCGTTCCTGCTGCCGGGTCAGAATCTGGAGTTCAACCAGATTGAGTATCGGAACTACTCGCTCGTCGTGCTCAACCTGCGCGCGCCCAGCCTTCTGCTCGGCTTCCGCCTCGGCGGCATCGTCGGCCACAAGTTCCTCAGCAACTACAGGGTCACGATGGACATGACACGGAGCGAGCTGAGACTGAAGAAGTTCTAAACAGTTAAGGGTTCACGGTTCAGGGAAGCAAAAAAGGCGCTCTTCGCAGAGCGCCTTTTTCTATTTCGGTTCACGACGGTGAACCGGAACTGTGAACTGTGAACTATTTGATCAGTTAAAAGTCATACCCGATCCACAGCGAAAACCGCGCTTTGCGGAATGCGCTGCTGCCGCCCTCGGCTGCGAAGAGGGCATCCTCCCAGTCCTTGTTCAAGAGCGTGCGCCATGCCCAGTCGAAATGGACAGGGAATCCGAGCGCGAATGTCTCCAGTCCAACGCCGTAGGAGGCGCGGGCATCGACCAGCCGCAGTCCCGAGATCGTCCGGGCCGGCCCACGGGTTTCCGTAATCAAGCCGGTGAGCGGATTCTGCTGACGGCTGATGACCGGCAGGTAGGTGAGGTTCTTGTTCGAGAACCACTTGAATTCGCCACCCTCTGCGCCGGTCTGGCCCTCGAAGTGGCCGCCGCCCATGTTGGCGAAGAACACGCCGCGGATGCCGCCCATGACGCCGACCGGCGTGAGCATCGCCTCGATGAACGGAAAGCGCAGCTCGGCGTTGAAGAACGCTGACTGCGAGCCGAGGAACGACAGATAGTCGTAGCCGCGCATTTCCGAGTTGCCGCCGAAATACATGAAGGTCGGCGAATCGCCCCAGCTCTTGAAGCCGCGGGCGCGCAGCGCCAGCAGGCCCGACGTACCGACCCGCTGGTAATAGCGCGCGTCGACGTCGCCGGTCTGTCGAGAGAGCGTGTTGCTGATCTTCGGCGCGATCTCGTAGGTGGCGCGAATCGTGTTCCCCGAGAGTGGCCCGAATTCCCGGAATACGGTCGTTTCCTGCACGTAGCTGATGCCGAACGGTACGAGCGTGCCGTTCTGGAAGAGCTGCCGGCCGAACGTCTGCGACTGGTAGTCCTGCGAGTACGCCTGCAGGGACGGATCGTTGAACTCTTCTTCGTACTGCAGCACACCGCCGGAGAGCTCGACGCGACGATAGCGGTTGAACGGGTAGATGCCGAAGATCGTGCCGCCGCGCAGCGTGCGCGTGGCGAGCGCCAGATCTCGATCAATCAATCCCGACAGCGATGGGTCGTAGAACACGTTCGACAAATCGCCATAAAAGAATGTCGTCTGCGAGAAGCCCTGCACGGCATAGTTGAACCGGCGCGAGATGTTCTGGAACGAGAACGCCAGGGTGCGGTACTGCGAGATCGACGCGGCGTACATATTGAACTGCTTATCGCCGAGCACATCGCTGAACGTCACCGCCGAACCGCCGAAAACGTCGCCGCCGCTCGTGACGCCGACGTTCACCGGTGGACGGCCGTCGAGGAACATCTTTTCGAAGGTGCCCTTGGTCCGCTTGTTGGCGGGAATCAGGGTGTGCGCCATCGGCGCCTGGAAGTCGATGATCTGCCCCGGGCTGCCGAAGTCACTCGTCGCCGCGGTCGCGATCGGATCGCGTTTGTCGAGCGTGTGCAGCTCGTAATTGCCCTTGTAATAGGAGACGAACGCGATCTTCTGACCCGTGCCTTCTTTCAGCACGACCGGCGACACATTGCCGCCAACTGTGTCGGTGAGCTGGCGCAGCTCGCCGTTCCGCAGATTCAACGTCCAGATGTTGTAGACCCGGCCATTGCGCGCCGTTTCCGGATCGATGTTCTGATTCGGGTCGAGGGCAGTGCTCGAGAAGACGAGCGTGTCGGCGTCGACGAACTGTGCCGCGGTGTCGTCATGCGTTCCGAAGGTCAGCTGCGTTTTGGCGCCGCTCGCCAGATCAACGCGGAACAGCTTCTCGTTGCCGCTGACGCGCGTCAGGTAAATCAATGACCGTCCGTCCGGCGCCCACGTCGGCCCGGCGTTTCCGAACGCATCCTTGGTGACGTTGGTCAGTTCCTGCGTCTGCAGGTCCATGATGAAGATGTCGCCGACGCCGCCCTGCAGCGCCGCGAACGCGATCTTCTTCCCGTCAGGGGAAAAGTCCGGAGACTCGGGATCGTCGACCATCCGCATGTTGATGCGCTGCTCGATGTCGCGATTGAGCACGTTCTGGATGATCAGCGTCCGCGACTTCTCGGTGCGCACGAAGTACGCGACGCGATCACCGCTGGCCGACCAGGAAATCCACGGTACCTGGTTGTACCGCCCGCCAGGCTGGACGACGAACTCGAAGCCCTTGCTCTGATCGAAGCCGTTGGTCAGATTGCGGATGACGGAGCCGTCCTTCGCGGAGACGAGCACGATATCGAGCTCGCGTTCCTTGCGGTTGCCGGTGGCTACCGCAATCAGGTCGCCTGACGGCGACGGCTCAATCGAAACGGCGGCGTTGAAGGGCGACTTCTCCGGGTCGGGCGCGAGGTTGCGGCCGTAATCGGCCGGGCGCTCCTTGTCGCGGAACGGCTTGAAACGGTCCTTCAGATACTTCTCGAAGTCCTGATCGAACTCGTCATCGGTCAGCTTGAACGCCTCCATGTAGGCGTCTTCGCCGCCGCCAATCACCGCCTTGCGCAGCGCGAAGAGGTACTGGCGCAGCCCCTCCTTGCCCCAGCGCGCCTCGATGAACTCGAACACGGCATGTCCGAGGTTGTAGACCATGCGCGCGCTGGTGAAGTTGCCGTAGTCCTCCATGTGGCTCATCTTCGGCACGATGTCCGAGACGGCCGCGTCGCGCACCATCATCAGATCGAGCGGCTGCCAGATGCCGGTCATGTAGTCGGACAGGCCTTCGTTCACCCACAGCGGCACGCTGCGGCGAATCAGCGAAGTCGGGATGATGTCGAACTCGAACTGGTGCGTCAGCTCGTGGACGATGAGCCGATAGAGGAGATCCGGCGGGTCATCGATCGGCAGCACGATGCGCTGCCGGAACGGCTCGGCAAACGCGCCGACACCTTCCTGCGCCGCGCCAGGGACGACGTTCTGTTCCTGGAACTCGCTGCTGGTCTTGAAAATGATCAGCGGGACCTTGAACGCGAGGTCGTACTTCAGCTCGGAGCTGACGTGCTGATAGGCGCTTTCGGCGTAGCCCGCAATCCGTTCGAGATGCTGCTCGATTTCCGGGTAGTAGAAGATCTCGAAGTGATCGGTGGTGTAGATCTGCCAGCGGAAGTGATCGTAGCGGACCTGGTTCTTCCCGAAGTACGGCACGAACGGCGTCTGTGCCGAGACCTGTGCGGGCCCAAGGAGCACCAGCGATACCGTCGCGACGATGATGAGCAGGAGCGCGCGTAGACGCGCGGTCCCGCCGGGGGTGAATGGGATGCCGCGCAACCCCCGCGGCATTTCGCAGCTGGGGGTCGGGCACGGGACAATCCCGCGCCGCGTCTGGTGCCTCATCGGTCGTCTCCTCGCGGGCCTCGCGCGGCAATCGCCTCGACGCCAGGGGCCCACCTTGAATGCGCGGGTGTACGGCTGGTTTTCTCCGAAGGTGTCACCGCGCGGCGAGTCGCGATCTTACCGCTGACGGTTTCCGGGTCGCAATGAGCGACTGGCGGGGCGAAAGCAATGGGTGTACCGAGCAAAGACGTGCGAACCGGCGATGATCGCGGGCGTTGCGGTGTCTCCCTGCGGTTCGGCTGCCCACCTCCGGTGTCATCATCCGTAAACGGTCCCCGTATACACTTGAAGGGCCGTGCCCGGGAAAGCGGCGGACTGGAATAAACCGTCCATCCCGCGGGTTGCAGGTTCCGGTGACCGGCTTATCTCAATGTTGCGACGTCGAGCTGCTGCGAACGCGGCGCGCCGCGAGGCGCTGGCCAACGACGTCCTCGCCTTTCTCGAACCGTTGTACGCCACGGCACTGCGCCTGACGCGCAATCGCGCCGACGCCGAGGATCTGGTGCAGGACACCTACGTCAAGGCGTTGCGGTTCGCTGACTCGTTTCAGCCCGGCACCAACCTGCGGGCGTGGCTTTATACCATCCTCCACAACACCTGGCGGAATCGGCAGCGGGATGCCGCCCGCGCCGGGGTCGATGTCGACAGCGGTGTCGTCGAACAGGAAGGGACGCGTCCCGACGGTCCGGCCATGTTCGATACCCCGGAGCGCATCCTGCTGCGTGAGTCCATTGACGCCGACCTGCAGGCGGCGCTGGACGGGCTGCCGGATGTGTTTCGGCAGGCGGTCTGGCTGCGCGATGTGGAAGAGTTCACCTATGCTGAGATCGCGGAAATGCTCGCAATTCCGCCTGGAACCGTCATGTCACGCATCGCGCGGGGACGAAAGCTCCTGTATGAGCGTCTCAGTCACGTCGGGGATGCGCAGACGCCGCGGCCGGAGGTCGCGGGGCAGCGACGGTGAGAGCCAACGCAGATGACTGACTGTCGAGACACCGTTGACCGATTGCCTCAGTATGTAGATGAGGTGCTGCCTCCGGAGGCACAGGCCGAAGTCGCGCGTCATCTCAATTTCTGTCCGGCATGCCGGCGGGAAGAAGTGGCGCAGCGTACCTCCGCATCCGTGCTGCGCCAGCGGGCGACGGCGCTCAAGGCGGAGCCGCTGCCGCCAGGCTTGCGCACCCGCTGCGAGGCGACCGTCGCCGCCGCCTGCCGTCCGACGGCCCGCCGCTGGATCGCGGTGCTCGTGCCGACGGCAATCGCGGCGGTCCTGGTCCTGGCGACCGGGTTCGCGCTGCTGAAAATGGCCACCGCCCGCTCGAACACCGTCCTGGCGGCCGAGCTGACTGCTGACCACGTGAAATGTTTCAGCTTTTTTTCCAACCGCACTGGCCGCGCGGCCGACGCCAGGACGGTCGAGGCCATGCTCCGCGCCCGGTATGGGTGGGATGTGCACCTGCCTCCCTCTTCCGAGGCAGACGGGTTACGATTGGATGGGGCCCGCAAATGTACCTATGTGGATGGGCCGATACCACACGTGATGTATCAGGCCCACGGCCAGGACGTCTCGCTGTTCATCCTCGAGGGGGTGACGAGGCCGAGCGCCGACGTGACCACGCTGGGGCACCGCGCCCGCATCTGGAGCCGCGGCCGCAACACCTACGTGCTGGTGTCATCGGCTGCCGCGGGTACGTTGAGCGACGTGGTCGGGTACGTGCAACGGGAAGTGCATTGACGTGAGTGAGCCTGCTTCGCAACTGCCGGAACCATCGCCCGCGCCGCCGTCACCGGATGCGCCGCCGGAGCGCGCGCCGATGACGCGCACCGCCGCGTTCGCGGCGATGGGAATCGTGGCGTTCGCGATTCTGCTGCTCGCACTACTGCCGGCGACCGGCGTCGATCCCGACGCCCCGCCACCCTCCGCGGATGAAGAAGCGGCCAAGGCTTCGGTCGATCCGAAGGACTCCGACTCGATTGGCAAGCCGGCGCCGCTGCACTTCACCTTGAAGGACATGAACGGCGTCGACGTGAAGCTCGAGTCGTTCAAAGGCAAGATCATCCTGCTGAATTTCTGGGCGACCTGGTGTGGTCCGTGCCGCGCCGAGATTCCGTCGCTCATCGAACTGCAGAAGAAGTACGCCGACGATCTGGTGGTACTGGGATTCTCCGTCGACGATCCTGTCGACAAGCTGCGTCCCTACGCCAGCGAATACAAGATCAACTATCCGATCCTGGTCGGCGCCGGGCGCGAAGAGGTCCAGGACGCATTCGGACCGCTCTGGGGCATTCCTGTGTCGGTCATCATCGCCCGCGACGGCACGATCGCGCAGAAGCATTCAGGAATTGGCACGAAGGAACAGTTCGAACAGGAGATCAAATCGCTGCTGTAGTATGATCCGAGCATGTTGAAGGGCTTTACCCACGCTCGACTCGCCTGCGGCTGCCGGTTGTCGTTCCGCGACGGTGTCGAGGGGAGTCCCGTCACCGTCGTCGTCGACGAAAAGGGTGTCGGGTGTGTAATGCCGCTTCACGTTCGCGACCTGCCGGTCTACGACTTCCGCGAAGCCCTGCGTCCCCCGACCCGCGCCCTGCCCCTCGAAGAAGAAGAGTTCGGCGAAGAGGGCTAGTCCACCTTCACGAGAACTGAATACGCACGTCCGCGACCAGCGGCAGATGATCTGACGCCATCAGCGCCAGGCGCGTGCGTGTGAGCTCCACCTTCATCACCTCGACCTCGCCATCGTAATAAATGTGATCGAGGTGCACGACGGGGAACACCCCCGGGTACGTGCGTCGGCGCTTGAGATGACTGCGGATGTCCACACTCTGCAGCCGCGCACTCAGCGTCTTCGTGGCGCGTCCGCGCAGCCACTCGTTGAAGTCTCCGAGGACGATTTTCGGCGTGCCGACGCGTTTGTCGGTGAGCACGGCGCTGAGCCGCGAGGCCTGATAGCGACGTTCGAGCACCGCCGTGCCGAGATGCACGTTGTAGAGGTGCAGCGTTTCTTCGCCGCACGCGATGTCCACGCGCTGACAATTGCGCGCCTCGCACGTCTTCCACGACAGGTCGTACTGCGAATGGTGGTGGATGGGCAGCCGGCTCAGCACCGCGTTGCCGAACAAATGACCGCGCAGATGGCGGGTCGGCGCCATGACCCAGCCCATCCCGAGCAGCGCGCCGAGCTCTTCGGCGTGGCCCGTAGACGCCGGGCCGGCGCCAACCACCTCCTGGAGCGCGATGACGTCCGCCTCGATCGAACGGATGACCTCGGCGATGCGCGCCGGGTTCGTGCGGCCGTCGAGTCCGCGGCAGCGATGAATGTTGTAAGTGGCGATGCGCAGCTTCACAGGTTCCTTCTACAATAGCCGCATGGCGAAGCTGAAGAGCGAGCTCGAGCTGACGTGTCCGTGCTGCGGCGCACTGCTGGTCGTCGACATTAACCTCGGCCGCATCATTTCGCACCACGAGCCGGCGCGTGCCGACGCTCCCGAACTCGACCAGGCCGCGCGTATCGTCGCCGAGCAGGCGGCACGCCGCGAAGCGCTCTTCGAACAGTCATTCGAAGCCGAGAAGGGCCGCGACGATGCGCTGTCGAAGAGGTTCGAGGAAGCGCTGAAACAAGCGCACAAGGAACCGATCGTGAAACCGACACGCGACTTCGACCTCGACTGATCGGGCAACTTCTCTCCCTATCCCCTTCGTCGAATATCAGCCGGCAACTCCGTCCACCGCTCGCGACCCGGGTAGTACTTCCACGGCTTGTAGCCGTGCTCTTCGTAAAAGCGACGGTAGCGTTTCCGCCATCGATCGATGCGCGCTTTCGAAAAGCGGATCCGCCGATGCGGCCACTCGAGCAGCATCTGTTCGACTTTCCAGACGTTCCCTGTGGCCAGACGCCAGTCGTACGATTTCAGCACGCGCAGGTCGACGACCGCATAGGCCTTCACGGCACCGGTGAAATCCACGTACGGCAGCTGATAACTCAGCGCCAGCGCGCGCGGCGTACGAAACACCGGCCGACGGCCGTGCAACCCGGGATCGCGCGACCGCGCGATCGACCCCCAGCCGGTGCTGGTGCGATACACGAAGATGACGTGATCGAGCAAGTCGATCGACTCGAAGCTCAGAACCAGGGGAGGGTAGCCGTGTTGTTCGAGGATTGTGGCCGCGGTGAGCGCTGCCTCCAGGCAGTGAGCAGTGCCGCGACGAACGACCCCGCGGAACGCGCGTAACGTCTCGCCGCGCGTTTCACGGTTGTACGGCAGCGCATTCAGCCAGCGTTGGACGGCCAGGGGTGTTGACAGCCGCGAGATCAGCCGCCGCTCGCCGGGCGTGAACGGCAGGTCCGGCGGCGCGATCCGCTCAGCGCTTGGGAGCGGCGGCCTGGAGTTGGGCAACGAGTTGCGAGGGCGTCCAGCGGTTGTTCGAATAGAGCGTCACGAGACGTCCCTCACCGTCGATCACCGCCGTGCCCAGATTGTGGATGAGGACCGGACTCTCTTCTCGCGTGACGGTGACGCCGAAGTGGCTGGCAAACGCCGCGATGTCGTCGACCTTGCCCGTGGCGAATCGCCATACCTTCGGATCGGCCTGGACGCGGCTCGCCTGATCTTTCAGCACCGCAGGCGTGTCGAACCCGGGATCGAAGCTGACTGACAGCAGCCGCGCCTTCTCGAGCCCGGGCGTACTTTCGATGGCCTTCTGCACTGCCAGGAAGTTCTGATTCATCAGCGGGCAGAACTCCGGATCCGGACATCGCGTGTAGATGAAGGTGAGTGCGAGGGGACGGCCGCGGTACGAGGCCAGCGACAGGGGCTTGCCGTCCTGGTCGACGAGCATCACGTCCGGAACCGGTTCTCCGGGCGTGACCATGTCGAGCGCAGAAATCTCCGGCTGCACGGCTGGCGTTTCGACCTCCGCGTGGCCCGTCTTGGTGATGGACGACAGATACGCGCGGGTCTCTCCGACGACCAGCGTCGCCGAGATGAGGTCCCCGGCAGTCTTGCCCTCGAGGAGCGTCGGGTCGCTCACCCTGTAGGGCATTGTCATTGCCATCATGAAGCCGGGAATATCCTGGTGCTTGACCAGCACTTCCTGCTCCTCGGGTTTGATCGACAGGATCTGTCCGGTGAGCTGGAACTGCCTCGGCGGCGGCTCCTGCCGTCCGCAGGCGACCACACACAGCGCGGCCGCGACGACTAGTCGGGCGATCGACATCTTGGCTAATCTACCAGAGATGAATGTGCACGTGGGCACGTCGGGCTACAACTATCCGGAGTGGAAGGGGAGTTTCTATCCCGAGACGATCCCGGCAGCGAAGATGCTGCCGTATTACGCCGAGCGGTTCTCGACCGTCGAGATCAACTATACGTTCTACCGGATGCCGAATGAGAAGATCGTCTCGGGCTGGAGCTCGGCGACACCGCCGCCGTTCCGGCTGACACTCAAGGCGCCTCGCCGTATTACGCATGACTCGCGGTTGAAGAACACCGGAGACGCGGTGCGGCAGTTTCTCGACGTGGCCGCCACACTCGGTCCGAAACTCGGTGCGCTGCTATTTCAACTGCCGCCCAATCTCAAAGAGGACCTTTCGCTCTTCGACGCGTTCCTCGAGACGCTGCCATCGGGGGCGCCGGCGGCCTTCGAGTTCAGGCACCCGTCCTGGTTCAGCGACGGCGTGCTGGAACGGCTGCGAGCCCGCAACTTCGCGCTCTGCGTCGCCGACAGCGAGAAGCTGTCGGCACCAGTCGAGATTACGGCTGACTACGCTTACTTTCGGTTACGAGACGAAGGCTACACCGCTGACGACATCGTCGAGTGGGCACGAGTGATCGCTGAGCGGGCCGCCGCGTGCCGTGATGTCTGGGTGTACTTCAAGCACGAGGAGGAAGGAAAGGGCCCCGAGTTCGCCAGGCTCCTCGTCAACGCGCTCGACAGTACTCGCCAAACCTGACGATCTCGCGTTCGACCCAGTAGCCGTCGTAGCCGTCGGAGGCGCGCTCGAGGTATGCGCAGTGTCCACCGGCAGGGGTGATCACGACCGTCACGAGCGGGTTACCGCGGACCGCCGGATCGTGAAACGGGTCTGTCGGCACGAATGGATCGTCTTCGGCGGTGATAATCAACGCCGGCACCGCGATCCGATCGATGACCCGCAGCGCGCTGGCGCGGTGGTAGTAGTCCGCGGCATCGGCAAAGCCGTGGTGCGGCGCGGTATACACCTCGTCGAATTGCCGTACCGTCCACACGCTGCGCAGTGGTCTGATGTCGAACAACTCCGGAAACGCCGACGCCTTGCGCCGCATCCGTGACTTGAGGTTGCGGACGAAGTTGAACTCATACGCGATGTTCTGCCGCCGCTCGAGCGCGTCCACGCAGCGCGCCAGGTCCATCGTTGGTGAGACCGCGCACACGCCCTTCAGTTGTCGAGGTGCGTCGCTGCCGAGATCGCCGGCAAGCTTCAACGCCAGGTTTCCGCCGAGGGAGTAGCCGGCGACGACCACCGATTCAATTCTGTCGCGCGCGAGAATCTCGCGGAGGACGAACAGCGGGTCGCCCGTGAGGCCGGAATGATACAGGCCGCGGGAGAGATGTTCGGTGCCACCGCAATTACGCTGGTTGAGTCTGACGACGTTCCACCCCGCGTGCCACGCCTTGTCGGCGATTCCGCGCATGTAGTGGGCGGAGCTGGATCCTTCGAGGCCATGGAGGACGATGAGCGTCGGATGCGCGGCACGTTCCCCATGCCAGTGGCAATGCGCGAGCACACGTGCATCGGTCGCGACGTCGAAGTAGCGTTCCTCGGCGGCGGGCAAGGCCGGGAATGTTCGAGGTCGCGCCCACGCAAAGAGTGTCTGTTTATGCCCGCCGTGAAACAGCGGACGGTACGGGCTCGGACGAAACGATTCAGAGGACATCACTGTGCAGGGCCCTGGTTGCCGAGCCGGTAAATCGTGAACTGCGTATTCCGATAGGCAACGGGCAGGGCGAGGTCGGCTTCGCTGACCAGCAGCTGCACGTCGTACTGCGCGGCCAGCCGCAGCGCTTTCTCAGCCGTCATCTGCGTGAAATCCCCGATTGCGGCGGTTCGGTCGACGACACGTGCCGCCGTGTCGTGCGAGTAAATCGCCATCGCCGAATCCTTGACCTCTTCGAGCAGCACGTCGCGCTGACCGCTCACACGCACGCTCGTTCCGTACTTCCAGCTGTGGCCCGGATCCGCGAGCACGTGCGTGCTCACCGGCTGCCGCGAGATCCACTGCATCGCATCTTCCCACGGCGACGATGGCGTGCTGACGGCCAGCAGCGGCCGCTCCGGATGCTCGACCAGCGTTACATAGGCCGCTCTCCCTGCTGAAACTGTCAACAGCAGTGCGGCAACCGGCAGTGCAAGCCGCGTTCGCAATCGTGTGCCAGTCAGCGCCGCAAGCAGGTAGACGGTCGCAAGCAGGTCGATCAGCCAGAAGACGCGCGAGATCTGAAATTCGACCGCGAGCGGCAGCCTCATCATGACGAGCGGCAGCGTCGCGACAAAGAGTGCGACCAGCGCGCTCGCGCCCCACACGAGGGCCGCGTCCTCGTTGCTGGCTTCGTCCCTGCGCTTCCGGATCAGATGGGCAGCCCAGAGAAGACCGAGCATGCCGAGATTGGCCGCCCAGGCCCAGACGGGCCACTGGTCGGCGAACAGCGAGTCTTTGCTGGCCACCGCCTGCAGCCATACCGCATCCATTGTCGTCCACATGCCGCGCAGCGGACCCAGCGTTGCCGCCCAGGCGAGCATTGCAACCGCGCCAACCACCGCCACGATCGATAGCCGACGGAACAGAGGATCGAGAATCGCGAGCGCGACTCCGAGCAGGAGCGCAAACCAGATCGCCGTGGTGGTGTGAATGACCGCGGAGGCGGCCACGAGTGCGACGGCGATCCACCCGCGTCGGCGCAGGACGGCGGCGATCGCAAGCACACCGAGCGCAAACGCCAACATGCGAGGGTGAAAGTACGGCTCGAACGTGTTCGCTGACGTCCGTGCAATCTGGTGCCGCATGGTGAACGCGGCGCCGAGCGCACCGGTGACCCACGCCGATTGGTAGACGTGTTCCCCGACCAGCGCAAGGCCTGCCCAGAGCAGTGCAAGCGAGACCACGTATGCCGAGAAGAACAGCCACTCCAGCCGCAGACCGGTCAGCCGCACACCTTCCGCAAGCACCTCGTCGACGACGGTCAGCGCGGCCTGCGATTCGATCAGTGCCGCGTCACGTGGAAAGGTCGCCGGCTGTAGAACATGCGTGACCGCCGGTATATAAAACGCCTGATCGGAGCCGCCGTATCGGTAGCCGCCGGCATTGGCTGTCGCCAGCACGGCGAAGATGACGCCCGCAACAACGAACGTCGCCACACGGGACAGGGTTCGAGGGTTCGAGGGTTCGAAGGTTCGTGGGTTCGCAGGTTCGAGGGTGCGAAGGTGCGCCGACCGCATGCGTTCAGAACGGGCTCTCGTCGGCGCTCGGTCCGTAGAGCGATGGCAGCGGGATATCGAGTTGTCGCAGATAGACGCTCAATTGACCGCGGTGATGAATCAGATGGTTCATCACAAACGACCGCAGCACGGATACCTTGGGCATCGAGAAGATCGGTTTGCCCTTCTGCTTCAGCGTCCACATCGCCGTGAGCTCGGCATCGGTGCGGCCGCTCAGTGCCGAGCGAAATGCGCCGGCCTGCTCGTCGAACCTGGCGAGGATGTCGGCACGCGAGGTGAGCAGTGGATTCTGCCCGCCACCATCGAGGTCGAGCTCCGACATGTTGATCGTCATGGCTCCCCATTGCGGGAGATTGGCGATGTGCGTGGCGAGCTGCCCGAGCGAGTACGACCTGGTGTGCGGCCTCCAATCCCCCTGACCGTCGGGGACGCGCTCGAGCAGCTTGCGGGTCACGGCGACCTCGTGATCGAGCTCCGGCAGCAGCGAGTCGATGATCGGCATCAGTTGCCCGCTGGAGGCGCGGGTGTTGCGGCCGGTGCCGGTGCAGGGGCCTGACGGCCGAAGTCGACCCGTGGCACCCGCTCAGCCTCGGGAGGTGCGTTGAACAGCGGCTGCTCGCCAAAGCTGAAGATGCTGGCCGTGATGTTCGACGGGAAACGCCGCCGCAGCGTGTTGTACTCCTGGACGCGTTCGTTGTAGCGCATCCGCTCCACGGCGATGCGGTTCTCCGTTCCAGCCAGTTCATCCATCAGCCGGTTGAAGGTTTCGCTCGAGCGCAGCTGCGGGTAGTTCTCGACCACGACCAGCAGACGCGCCAGCGCCGCGCTCTGTTCGTTCGCGGCCTGAATCGTTTCCTGCGGCGACCGAGCGCCGGCGAGCTTGGCCCGCGAGTCGGCAATCTGGCCGAAGACGTCGCGTTCCTGCTGCGCGATGCCTTTGGTCGTCTCGACGAGGTTCGGGATCAAGTCGTTGCGGCGCTGCAGCTGATTCTCCACCTGCGCCCACTGCGTCTTGATGGCCTCCTGTTGACCCACGAACGTGTTGTAGGAGCATCCCGATGAGAGGGTCGCACCCACCAGGACGAACACCACCACTGCGATCGTGCGCAACTGTCTCATTGCCGTGTCCTCGCTTCCATTCTACTGACGCTGACCGAACATCCCGCGGCCGACGCCTGCCTACCAGCTCCCACCGCCGCCGCCACCACCGCTGCGGCCGCCGCCAAATCCCCCGAAACCACCACCACCGCCACCGCCGCCGAATCCCCCGAAGCCGCCGCCGAAGGTTCCACCAAACGGACCCACGCCGCTGTTCCAGCCGCTCCAGGACCCGCCGCCCCAGCGTCTGCGGCCGCGGCGCCGCGTTCTCGCTGCGGCGATGACGAAGAACAGTACGAACAGCAGCAGGACGAGGTTGTTGCCGGACCCGACCGCTGGCTCAGAGTTGGTGTCTGCCGGCACGCCCTGCAGGACGACGTTGCGCCCCTGCGCGATGCGAGCGACGATGCGTGACACGCCGGACACCAGCCCCTGGCCGTAGTTATCCTGACGGAATTCAGGCGCGATGCGCTGACGGACGGTCTCTCCGGCAAACCCGTCCGTGATGAAGCGCTCGAGCTCATAGCCAACCTCGATCCGGACCTGTCGTTCCTTGACCGCGACGAGCACCAGGAGGCCGTTGTCCTTGCCGTGCTGTCCGATACCCTTGCCGTGGTTCTCGAACATCTTCACGGCGTACTCGCGGATGTCCGCGTACGGGGCAATCGTCTGGACCGTGGCGACGATCACCACATCGCCGCTGGCCTGCTGCAGCGATCGAATCAGCGTGTCGAGGCGCCCCTTGCTGCCCTCGTCGATGATGTTGGCGAAGTCGTTGACCGGTGCGGTCAGCTCCGGAGGCTCCTGCGCCAGCACGTGCGCCGGCGCCAGAAGCAGCCATATCGACAGCGCGGCCATCAGAAACGTCGGCGCGGCGACAGACACAGGTCGAATCGCCGGACCTGGCACCCCAGAGGAGAGACGCATGATCATGGGCGCCATGTGTCGACTGCGTGGGTCAGCTGCTCGACGGCCTTGACGTAGCCCGGAAAGATTCGCGCGCCGTCGACCGCCGATGCCGAGGTCGTCAGCGAGAGCACATGGGAGACGACGTCGGTATCGAGCGCCATCGCCGCAGCGCCCGCGCGCGCGACCTCTGCCGGTGAAGCCGCGACGACACCCAGCATGCGGGCAACGTTGCGGAGAAGCGCGGCAAACGCCGGCGCCGACGCGGTTACCAGCTGCGCTACCGCAAGCGGATTGCCCTGTGCTTCAACGTAGCCCTCGCGCAGGTGCAGCAGATGGCTCTTTGCCTGCTTCTCGCACGCGCGTCGAACGTCCATCGAGTTGATCGTTACGCCGTCGAACGGATCACGGCCATGCACGGTGATGTGCCTGGCGAGGATGTCGGCGTACTCGAGCGGAAACGTGTCGAGCGAGCGCTCGAATTCCCAGACTGGCAGGAGCAGTGGCGTGCCGATGCCGGCGCGAACCCAGTGGGGCGCTCGCGCAGCGCACGCGTCCAGGTCGTCCTGGCCGAGGTGGGTGACCAGCGCCAGCGCCGTGAGCGTCGGGTGCCGGGGATGTTCAACGGCGTCGCCGTAGACGGCCACCGATTGCAGCCGGTCGCCGAACACCCGGGTGAGGTCGGCGACGAGCGTCCGCGTCGCCTTCTCGCGTCCTGCCTCCATAGACCCATTGTAGGACCCGGGCTGCGCTGCGTGTCTCAACTTCACTCGCAATGACGCATGTCGCGCCGGCCGGGTTCCAGGCGCCGCAAGGTACAATCCTGAAGAACATGCAGCTGCGCGAGTTGAATATCGGCTGTTTCGGCGGCGGAACCGGCCTGCCAAGCCTGCTTGGCGGTCTCAAGCGCAACCCCTGGCTGCGCCTGAACGCCGTCGTCACGATGTTCGACAGCGGCGGCAGCTCTGGCGCGCTCCGCGACGAGCTCGGCGTGCTGCCCCCGGGAGACGTGCTGAAATGCGCGCTTGCGCTCTCGCGCCACGAAGGCGAAGCGCGCCGCGTGCTGCTGTCGCGCCTGCCGACACTCGAGCATCACGCCCGCCTGGGAGGCCATACGGGCGGCAACCTGCTGCTGTCGATGATGGAGCAGCACAGCGGCGATTTCCTCGCGGCGGTCGATGGACTTCGCGGGCTGCTCGGCTGCCGCGGGCGCGTGTGGCCGGTCACGGTGCAGAGCGCGTCCATCTGCGCGGAATACAGCGACGGCTCGCGCACCAGCGGCGAAGTGGAGGTCGACGCGGAGCAGTCACGCGGCCGCCGCGTCTGCCGCGTCTGGCTCGATCCGGACGTATCGATCCATCCGACGGTCTTTACCGCCATCCGGGAGTTCGACGCCGTGATCATCGGTCCCGGCAGCTTCTTCACCAGCCTGATGCCGCCGTTGCTCGTCAAGGGTGTTCGCGAAGCGATTCAGTCGGTGCGCGGCCCGATCATCCTGATCGCGAATCTGTTCACCGAAGGCAGCGGCATGAGAGGGTTCACCGCCGCCGAGGCGGCGCGATGGGTCGGCGAGGCGATCGGTCGTCCGGTCGACGTGGTGATTGCCAACACCGGCCGTCCTGCCGACGATGTGCTGAAGCGATACGCCGCAGAGCACAAGGAGCCGCTCGAGGTGGGTGCGCTCGACCCCTCCGTCGAGATGATCCTCGGCGAGTTCTGGAACACGAGCATCGCCCGTCACGATCGGCGCCGCTTGTCGTTCGCGGTGTGGAGCGTTCTGTCGGCGCGGCTGCTCGGGACCGAAGCGGCGGGACGAACGCCCCGGCCTGCGACGGTCACGACGTAGACAGATCCGAGCTGGTGCCTCCAGCGGCGGGAATATACGCCTTCAGCACGTAATCCATCACCATGCGATCGGCGCTGAATCTCCAGCCGAGCGTGCGAATCGCGCGCTTCATCCGCGCGATCCATTGCCGCGGCAAGCCGTCGTCATCGCGGTCGAAATAGAGTGGAACGATCTGATCGCGGAGCGTCGTCAGCAGCGCGTGGGCGTCCCGCGAGTCGTGGACGTCAATCGACGTGTGCGTCTCGCCCATGCCGATCGCGAAGCCGTTGCGGCCGTCGTAGGCTTCCGCCCACCAGCCATCCAGCACAGAGAAGTTCAAGCCGCCGTTGAGCACGACTTTCTGGCCGCTGGTGCCGCACGCCTCGAGCGGGCGCCGCGGGTTGTTCAACCAGACGTCCACACCCTGCACCAGGTGACGGCCGACGTTGATGTCGTAATCTTCGATGAACAGCAGTTTGCCGGCAAACACGGGATCGCGCGACAGCTGCGCGATCTGTTGCAGGACGGCCTTGCCAGGCCCGTCCTGCGGGTGGGCTTTGCCGGCAAAGATCACCTGCACCGGGCGCTCCGGATCGTTCAGGACCGAGGCGATCGCCTCGAGGTCGCGCAGCAGGAGATTGGCGCGTTTATACGTCGCAAACCGGCGCGCGAACCCGATCGTCAGCGCGTCGGAGCTCAGGGCGAGTCGCAGCTGGGCAATCGTGCCGGGTGAATCGCCGCGGCGTTCCGCCTGTTCGACCGCGCGTCGGCGCGCGAAGTCGATGAGCATGGTCTTCAGGGTCTGATGCGCCTCCCAGAGCTCGCCGTCGTTGACGCGATCGATCGCCTCCCACTTGTTGCCGTCGCTGTCGCGGGACGGCCACGCACCGCCGAAATGGCGGTCATAGACCTGACGCATCTGCGGTGCGAGCCACGTCTGCACGTGGACGCCGTTGGTGATATGGCCGACAGGTACCTGATCCTCGCGGCTGCCGGGATAGAGCGGCGCCCACATCGCCCGCGACACGTGACCGTGCAGCGACGAGACCGCGTTGGCGCGACGGCTGGTCTTCAATGCCAGCACCGTCATGCAGAAGCGTTCGTCGGAATCGTGCGGATTGCAGCGGCCGAGCGCCATGAAGTCGTGCACGGACATGTTCAGCGAGTCGCGAAGCGGGCCGAGATGTTCCTCGATCAGATGCTCAGGGAACCGGTCGTGCCCGGCAGGGACTGGCGTGTGCGTGGTGAACACCAGCTGTGCCGCAACACGCCGCAGCGCTTCGGTCGCGTCGATGCCCTCCATCGTCATCCGCTGCCGCATCAGCTCGAACGACGCGAACGCGCTGTGACCTTCGTTCAGATGAACCACGCCCGGACAGATGCCGAGCGCCGACAGGGCCTTTACGCCGCCGACGCCGAGCAGCAACTCCTGGCGGATGCGGACGCGCTCATCCCCGCCGTACAGCCTCGCGGTGAGCTGCCGGTCTTCGACGCTGTTGCCGTCGATGTTCGAATCGAGCAGCAGCAGCACATTGCGGCCAACACGGACCTGCCAGACGAGCGCGCTGATTCGGCCTGAGCGCGTCTCGATGTCGATGGTCAACGGCGACGTGCCGCCGGGTATCGTCGCGTGCTGCATCGGCAGCGAACGGCTTTCGAGATTGAGGTATTCCTCCTGTTGCCAGCCGTTCCCGTCGAGTCGTTGCCGAAAGTACCCCTGGTCGTAGTAGAGGCCGATGCCGACGAGCGGCACGCCGAGGTCCGATGCGCTCTTCAGGTGATCACCGGCCAGCAGTCCCAGGCCGCCCGAATAGATCGGCAGTGATTCATGCAGGCCGAACTCGGCGGAGAAGTAGGCCACCGGCCTCGCGCCCAGCACGCTGGCCTGCCGCGCACCCCACGTGTGGGCCGACTGCAGATAATCCTGCATGCGGCGATAGGCATGGTTGATGCGCCCGTGCATGGCGAGCGCCGACACGCGTGCCTCGAGCTGCGCTGCCGGCGTCTGCCGCAGCAGCACGACCGGGTTGTGATCGCATTCGCGCCAGAGCAGCGGATCGATATCGCGGAAGATGCCGATAGTCTCCTGGTCCCACGACCACCAGAGGTTTTGCGCCAGCGCCGTGAGGCGCTGATGGACGGGCGCGACGAAATGGCCAAGCTTCCGCGCTTCGGTGACGATCGGCGCCAGCTGCGCTCCGGCCATGGCCAGCATCCGGACATCGTCATCGTCGAACGCACGCGCCGCAATCGTCTGCAGCACCAGGACGCCCTGCAGAATTCCGCGATCGTCGAGCGGGACGCCAAGAAAGGTCCGATACGGATCCTCGCCGGCCTCACGAAAGTACTTGAACCGCGGGTGAGACGACGCGTCCTGCACGACGAGCGGCTTGACCTGCTCGGCGACCAGGCCAGCCAGGCCTTCGCTGGTTGCCATGCGGACCCGGCCGACACTTTCCGGCCGCAGGCCAATGGTTGCCGCCAGCACCAGGGTGCGCCTGTCGGGTTCGAGCAAATACACCGAGCAGACGTCGGTGGCGAATCGGCGTTGAATCAGTTCGACGATGTTCGTCAGCGTTTCGGAGGGGCTGCCACGACGGGAAACGAGCTGACTGATTTCTTCAAGAGTCCACAGGCGGGCGTTGGCTTCCTGGACGGGCACGGCGTCGTTATGCACGAACGAACCTCCGAAGGGGTTGGGAAAGCATACGGGGTTAGCAAGACTCCTGCCCCGACAGGCGCGGCAACGTCCAGCAATTGGCGTCGCGACCTGCCGCTGTTCCTACATTTGAGTAGCGGACCACAGAGACGGCGACGATGTCGTGGGAATTGCCCGGCCGAAGAACGGCCTCTCGACGAAAAGCCCAATGAATTTGCATCGGCCGATGCTGGTCGAAGTGGCGCGCCGGTTGCTATCTGCCGGGTCATGAACTTCGCAACACTCGTCGATCGCGTCCGCTTCGAATTCATGGAGATGCCCGGCCTGGAGCTCACCATCGCCCAGGCCGGCCGATTGTGGAATATGGGCGCCGATGATTGCCGTTTCGTCATCGATGCGCTCATCGACGTCGGGTTCCTGCGCTGGACGACCCAGCGCACCGTCGTTCGCACCGGGCGCGTATAGCCGGAAGCTCGTTCCACAATTACGTCAGCTCGAAGTATCCATATAACATTTGTGTCTCGTCTTTGGCTGCGCGCGCGGGCGTGAGAGAAGAGATCCGGCATGTACCTGGGCACGTACGAAACCGGCGGATTCTACGACGAGATGTTCGACCCGGCGGGGCAACCGCGTCCGGAGGCTCGTCTCCTGCTCGAAAGCATCAGCGGGCTGGGCGAAGGCCAGCTGCAGCGATGCCAGCAGGCTGCCGAGCGTGTCCTCGTACAGCTCGGGATCACCTTCAATGTATATGGGAACGCCGCCGGTAGCGAGCGTCCATTTCCATTCGATCTGGTCCCGCGGATCGTCCGCGCCGAAGAATGGACCTGGCTGGAGCGCGGCCTGAAGCAGCGCATCCACGCGCTCAATGCCTTCATCGACGACATCTATCACCAGCAGCGCATCGTCAAGGACGGAATCATTCCCGAGGAGGTGATCACCTCCGCTGCGTCGTTCCGCCCGCAGTGCGTCGGACTGAACCCGCCGAAAGGGGTGTGGTGTCACATTACCGGCACTGACCTCGTTCGCCACGGGGATGGGCAGATCTACGTGCTCGAAGACAACCTGCGCGTCCCCTCCGGCGTGTCCTACATGCTGGAGAACCGCGATCTGATGAAGCGCACGTTCCCGCAGGTCTTCGAGGGGCTCGCCGTGCGACCAGTCTTCGAGTATCCCAGCCTGCTGCTGCGCATGCTCGGATCGCTCGCCCCACCGGGCCTGAACAGCAAGCCCGTCGTCGTACTGCTCACACCGGGCATGTACAACTCGGCGTATTTCGAGCACAGCTATCTGGCGCAGAAGATGGGAATCCCGCTGGTCGAGGGTCGCGATCTGGTCGTCGAGGACGACACGGTGTGGATGCGCACGACGAGGGGGCTGCGTCGCGTCGATGTGATCTACCGGCGCATCGACGACGACTTCCTCGATCCGGAAGCGTTCCGAGCCGATTCCATGCTTGGCGTGCCGGGCCTCATGCGGGCCTATCGTGCCGGCCGGGTGGCGTTGGCGAATGCACCGGGCAACGGCGTGGCGGACGACAAGGTGATGTACGCCTACGTTCCCGACATGATCAAGTACTACACCGGCGAGGACGCCATCCTTCCCAATGTGCCCACGTTCCTGTGCTGGCGTGACACGGATCGGCAGCACGTCCTGCAGAATCTCGATCGTCTCGTCGTGAAAGCTGCGAACGAGGCCGGCGGGTACGGCATGCTCGTCGGTCCGCATTCCACCGCCGCCGAGCGCGAGGCGTTTGCGGACAAGATCAAAGCCAACCCGCGCAACTATATTGCCCAGCCGACGCTGGCCCTCTCGCGCGTGCCGACGCTGGTCGGCGATCGACTCGAGGGGCGCCACGTCGACCTGCGTCCGTATATCCTCTATGACGACGATATCCAGGTCGTGCCCGGCGGACTGACGCGCGTCGCGCTGAGGAAAGGATCGCTGGTGGTGAACTCGTCGCAGGGCGGGGGCAGCAAGGATACGTGGGTGCTTGCACCCACCGGTGCGGCGCTGTTATGAGGAGCGAGCCGCTGCCACTGCTCAGCCGTGTCGCCGACTCCGTCTACTGGATGGCCCGCTACATCGAGCGCGCCGAGAACGTGGCGCGCTTCATCGGCGTCAATCTCAATTTGCAACTCGATCTGCCGCTGGCGCCGGCGCACCAGTGGCAGCCGCTCATCGACACGAGCGGCGACACCGCGGTGTTCAAGGAACGCTATGGCGAGGCGACGCAGGCGCGCGTCATCGAATATCTCGCCTACGACAACGACAACCCGAATTCGATCGCGTCGTGCCTGCGGCTGGCCCGTGAGAATGCGCGGTCGGTCCGCGAAACGATCTCGTCGGAGATGTGGGCGCAGGTCAACAGCATGTACCTGCAGATCCAGACGCAGCGATCGCTCCCGGAGCCCGAGCGGATGCTCGACGCCTTCCGCGAAATCCGTCTTGGCTGTCATCTCTTTCAGGGACTCGCCGACGCGACCATGTCGCACGGCGAGGCGTGGCATTTCCTTCGCGTCGGCCGCAAGCTGGAGCGCGCCGACAAGACCTCGCGTATCCTCGACGTCAAGTACTTCATGCTGCTGCCGTCGGCCAGGGACATCGGGACGCCGTACGACGACATTCACTGGTCGGCGGTGCTGAAATCGGTGAGCGGCTTCGAGATGTATCGCAAGAAGTTCGGACGCATCACGCCGTCCGACGTCGTCGATTTTCTGGTGATGGATGCCGAGTTCCCGCGGGCGGTCCGCTACTGTATTCACTGCGCCAGCCAGTCGCTGCGGGCGATTACCGGCAGTCCGCTCGGCGCGTTCAGCTGCACGTCCGAGCAGTTGATGGGTCAGCTCGAGGCCGAGCTCGACTTCACCTCTGTCGAGAGCGTGATCCGCGGCGGTCTCCACGAATACCTTGACCGTCTGCAGGTGAAGATGAACGCGGTAGACTGCAGCCTGCGTGAGGACTTTGCCGTCAAGATGCCGATGATTACCACCGTGTCGCGCCCGGCAGCGTCGCAGACGCAGTCTCAAGCCCAGAAGCAGGTCAACCGGCAAGCGACCGTCTAGCCATGGCTATTCGGGTTGCATTGCACCACAAGACTGTCTACCAGTACGACCGCCGCGTCACGCTGTCGCCGCAGACGGTGCGGCTGCGCCCGGCGCCTCATAGTCGAACGCCGGTCACCAGCTATTCGCTGCGCATTGAACCGCGGGATCACTTCATCAACTGGCAGCAGGATCCGCAGGGGAATTTCCTCGCCCGGCTGGTCTTCCCAGAGCCCACGGAACGGTTTTCTCTCGAGGTCGATCTGGTGGCCGAGATGTCGGTCATCAACCCGTTTGACTTCTTCCTCGAGCCGTACGCCGACATCTTTCCCTTCGAGTATGAGACCGGCCAGCGCGAAGAGCTTGCCGCGTTCCTGGTGACCGCGGCGCCCGGGCCGGCACTGGTCCGGTTGCTTTCGACAATTGAGCGGACATCGGTCAGCACCATCGGCTTCCTCGTCGAGCTGAATCGCCGACTCCATCAGGCAGTGAAGTACGTCATCCGGATGGAGCCCGGCGTGCAGACGAGTGAGGACACGCTGGATCTTGCCAGCGGCTCGTGTCGCGACTCGGCTTGGTTGCTCGTCGAGGTCGCACGCCATCTCGGGCTGGCCGCGCGCTTCGTATCGGGGTACCTCATTCAGCTCAAACCGGATGAGAAGCCGATCGAAGGTCCCGAGGGACCAGGAGACGACTTCACCGATCTTCACGCATGGGCGGAGGTGTATCTCCCCGGAGCCGGCTGGGTCGGGCTGGATCCGACGTCCGGTCTTTTTGCCGGCGAAGGGCACATTCCACTGGCCGCTACGCCGTCGCCGGAATCGGCAGCACCGGTATCGGGGCTCGTCAGCCCGAGCCAGGTGCAGTTCCATCACGAAATGTCGGTGACGCGGATTCACGAGGATCCGCGCGTCACGAAGCCGTACACCGACACACAGTGGGACGAGATCGTGGCACTTGGCGACCGCATCGATGGCGAGCTGACGGCCACCGATGTGCGACTGACCGTCGGCGGCGAGCCCACGTTCGTGTCGATCGACGACATGGACGGCGAGGAGTGGAACACCGCGGCGATGGGCCCGACGAAGCGGAGACTCGCCGCCACGCTCATTACCCGGCTGCGCGACATCCTTGCACCCGGCGCCCTGCTCCATTTCGGTCAGGGCAAATGGTATCCGGGTGAATCGCTGCCGCGATGGGCCTACGCCTGCTACTGGCGACAGGACGGCGTTCCACTGTGGCGCGATCGGGAACTCCTTGCCGACCCGGACAAACCGGCCGGATGGGAAGACGCCGACGCGCAGCGGTTCGCCGAAGCGCTCGCTGTGCGGCTCGACGTCGGCCCCGAGCACGTGATTGCGGCCTATGAGGATCCGCTGGCGTACATCCACACGGAACGCCAGCTTCCAGTCAACGTCGATCCGGAGCACAACGCGCTCGACGATCCTGAAGAGCGCGAGCGTCTTCGGCACGTGTTCAGCCGCGGACTCGGCCGACCCGTCGGCTTCGTGCTGCCGCTGGCGCGGGCGTGGGACAGCAACACGCCTGTGTGGCAATCGGGGTTGTGGATGCTGCGATCGCGGCATCTGTATCTCGTCGCGGGTGATTCGCCGGTGGGCCTGAGGCTTCCGTTGCACTCGCTCGTTGCCGAACCCCTGGGCGTGGCCCGGCAGGTGATTGCCGCCGATCCGATGCGTCCGTTCGCCCCGCTGCCGAGCCCGTCATGGCGCGAGCCGCGCAACGTGGCGCGGACGATGACGCAGCCGGTCGTGGCGGGGGCGCCGGACAGGAATCCGCTCGCCCAGGACATTCACGAGCAGGAACGTCCTGATGCTGCGGGCGTGCTCGGGGGTGGCCCGGTCGTACGCACGGCGGTCAGCGTAGAAGCCCGGGAGGGCACGCTGCGCGTGTTTCTGCCGCCGGTTGCAACCGGCGACGACTACGTGGAGCTCATCGCTGCGGTTGAAGATACGGCGGCGGCGCTTCACTCACCGGTCGTGGTCGAAGGTTATCCGCCGCCGCACGACCCGCGAATCCAACAGGTCAAAGTCACGCCTGATCCCGGAGTTATCGAGGTCAACGTCCAGCCGTGCCGCAGCTGGCGCGAGCTGGTGACCAACACCACGATGCTGTACGCGCAGGCGCGCCTGGCGCGGCTCGGCACCGAAAAATTCATGCTCGACGGCCGGCACACGGGCACTGGCGGTGGCAACCACATCGTGCTCGGCGGGGCGACGCCGGCCGACAGCCCGTTTCTGCGCTCGCCGCGGCTTCTCAAGAGCCTGATCGCCTACTGGGTGAACCATCCGTCGTTGTCGTATCTCTTTTCCGGGACGTTCATCGGACCGACCAGCCAGGCACCGCGCATCGACGAAACACGCGCGGACGCCATCTACGAGCTCGAGATTGCCATGCGTCAGGTGCCGGCCGACGATCGGGACAGCGCACCGTGGCTGGTCGATCGGTTGTTCCGCAATCTGCTCGTGGACGTCACCGGCAACACCCATCGCGCCGAGTTCTGCATCGACAAGCTGTATTCGCCCGACAGCGCGTCGGGTCGACTCGGCTTGCTGGAGCTGCGCGCCTTCGAGATGCCGCCGCACGCACGTATGAGCCTGGCGCAGCACCTGCTGGTCCGGGCGCTGATCGCCAGATTCTGGCAACGACCGTACAACGCGCCCTTGATCCGCTGGGGAACCCGGCTGCACGATCGTTTTCTTCTACCGCACTATGTGAAGGAAGACCTGCGCCTGGTGCTCGACGACCTGCGCGAGGCCGGTTACGCCGTCCGCGACGAGTGGTTCGCGCCGTTTCTCGCCTTCCGCTTTCCACATTACGGCCGCGTAGTGTACCGAGACGTGGAGATCGAGTTGAGCCAGGCCATCGAGCCGTGGTACGTCCTTGGCGAGGAGCCGGGTGCCAGTGGAACGTCGCGCTACGTCGATTCTTCTGTCGAGCGGCTTCAGGTGCGCGCCGCAGGTCTGATTCCCGAGCGCTTCACCGTCGCGTGTAACGGTTTCGAATTGCCGCTGCAGCCCACAGGGACGGTCGGCGAGTATGTATGCGGTATTCGTTACCGTGCGTGGCAGCCGCCGCGCTGTCTGCATCCGACAATCGGGGTCCACACGCCGCTCATCTTCGACCTCGTCGATCGTCAGACGGCACGATCCCTCGGCGGGTGCACCTACCACGTGGCTCATCCAGGCGGGAGGAACTACAGTACATTTCCGGTAAACTCGAACGAAGCCGAAGCCCGCCGCCGCGCACGATTCTTTGCCATGGGTCACACAGCTGGAGCGCGCATGACGCCGATACGAGTGGAGAACCCCGACTTCCCCTCGACGCTGGACTTGCGACGGGCTGCGGCGGGGGAGTCGTAAGCGGCCTCACCACGTGAATCCGCCGCATCTGACCTCACGCGCCACGCGCGGCGCCGAATGGGCCTACCGCCCGCCGTCGCCCGATCACTGGGACGAGTTCCTCGATGGTGAGGGTCACGTCAGGCCGCACTGGAAGCGTCTCGCCGCCGGCCTGCGCCGGATCGGTCACGCCGAATTCCGCAAACGCGCCGAGGTCGGCCAGCGGCTGATTCAAGCCAACGGCATTACCTACAACGTCTACGGCGATCCGCAAGGCAAGGAGCGTCCGTGGCGGATGGATCCGATTCCGCTGCTTATCGGCGGTGACGAGTGGAGGCAGATTGAAAGAGCCGTCATTCAGCGCGCCCAGCTGCTCAACGCACTGCTGGCCGACCTGTATGGTTCGCAGCGACTGCTGCGCGATCGTCTGCTTCCGCCAGAGCTCGTCTACGCCAATCCGAGCTTCCTCCGTCCCAGCCACGGCATCGTTCCCCGTCAGGGCGTGTTTCTGCAGAACTATGCCGTAGACCTGGCGCGCGCGCCGAATGGGCACTGGTGGGTGATTGCCGATCGAACACAAGCGCCGTCCGGGCTGGGGTATGCGCTGGAGAACCGATTGGTGACGGCGCGAACGCTGCCGTCGCTGCTCGAAAAATCGCACGCGCGATCGCTGGCGCGTTTCTATGAGACGACGTTCGAGGCGCTGCTGGGCCTGGCCCCGAACCGTGCCGCATCGCCTCGCGTGGTACTGCTCACATCGGGCCCGCACAACGAAACCTACTTCGAGCATTCCTATCTCTCGAAATACTGGGGCGTGCCGCTCGTCGGCGGCGATGACCTGACGGTTCGTGACGGTCGGGTCTATCTCAAGACCCTGGCCGGACTGAACCAGGTCGACGTGATCGTTCGCCGGATGGACGACGATTTCTGCGATCCACTCGAGCTCAGAAGCGATTCGCTGCTCGGTGTGCCCGGTCTCGTCCAGGCAGCGCGGCTCGGAACGGTGTTCATCGCCAATGGTCTCGGCAGCGGTCTGGTCGAAACCCCCTCGCTGATGGCATTCCTGCCCGGACTATGCCGACAGCTGCTCGGCGAGGCGTTACTCTTGCCGCCCGTCGCAACCTGGTGGTGCGGGCAGGAGCAGCCACGGCGTCACGTGCTCGCGAACCTCGACGAACTGGTCATCAAGCCGACGTTCCCGCGATTCGGTCACCGGGCGGAGTTCCCTCGGGCAATGACCGCGCACGCGAAACGGGACCTGGCGGCGCGTATTGAGGCCCACCCGGCCGATTTCGTCGCACAGGAACAGGTGGACCTGTCGACGGTTCCGGTTCAGGCGCATCGCGGTCTCGAACCGCGGCACGTCGTCTTGAGGGTAATGGCCGCGTGGGATGGCTCCTCCTACGGTGTGCTTCCCGGCGGTTTGACGCGTGTCGCGACTGGCCGTCAATCATTGGTGGTGTCGATGCAGCTTGGCGGTGGCAGCAAGGACACCTGGGTGGTCGAACCGCAGGCGCTGCACGAGCGCGAGCGGCGGCTCGCGCCGCGGCTGTCGATGCTGGACAACACCGCGACGGAGCTATCGAGTCGCGTCGCCGACAACCTGTTCTGGCTGGGTCGTTACGCCGAACGGCTGGAGGCGACGGCACGCTTGATCCGCGTGCTGCTGCCGGGTGTCGCAGGTGAGTCCGAATTGAGTCGCGGCGCCGGCATCGACACCATCCTGCACTTCCTGCGCGGCTTGAATATGCTGCCGACCGAGTTGCAGCATCCGCCGATCTCGCGCCAGTGGTGGCGTCTTCAGGGTTTGCTCGGCCAGATGGTCTTCGATCCGGACAAGCCGGGGAGCATCGGCTGGAATCTGCGTCAGGTACGGCGATTGAGTTGGGAAGTCAAAGAGCGGCTGTCGCAGGATACGTGGCGCGTCCTGCAGCAGCTCGAACGCGGCTTCTCGGCGCCACCAACCACGCCCGATCGCCGTTTCGTGGGCGCACTTCAGCAGCTCGACGATGTCGTGATCATGCTGGCGGCCTTCTCGGGTCTGCTCTCGGACAATCCGACACGCGGTCATGGCTGGCGGTTTCTCGATATCGGCCGCCGCGTGGAGCGCACGCTGCAGATGGTCGAGTGGCTGCGTGTCGGCGTCGCGACAGCGCCGATGCCCGATGACGGCTGCCTGGAAGTGCTGCTGCAGGTCGCCGACAGCTCGACGACCTATCGGGCGCGCTATCTGACGGCGATTCGTACGCGGTACGTGCTCGAACTGCTCATGGTTGACGAGGCGAACCCGCGATCGGTCGCGTATCAGCTGGCCACGCTGCACGATCGAATCACCGGCTTGCCCGAGCCTGAAGACGGCGGAGCATCCACCGAACGTGCGATTGCGCCGAAGCTGCTGTCGCTGATTCGCCACGCACGCCTCGATGAATTGCGGCGCCGCGACGCCAACGGACAACGGCTGTTGCTGGAGGCCCACCTGCAGACGTTGAAGAACGGCGTGACCGACGTCTCCGACCAGCTGGCGGCGCGGTACCTGAGTCATTCAGTTCCTTCGCGCCTCAAGCCCTCCCTTTGAGCGCCGATGCTGTATCGAGCCAGACACATGACGCGCTATCACTACGAGGCCGCGGTATCGCAGTGCCTCAGCGAAGTGCGCCTGACGCCGCGGGCGCTGCCCTGGCAGAGCGTGATCGAGCGCTCGATTACGTCGTCGCCGGCGTCGGCCTCAATGGACGAACGCAAGGATTACTTCGGCAACACCGTCAGCGTGCTGTCGATTCTCGAGCGCCACGATCAGTTCACCACCGAGGCAGTCAGCCTCGTGCAGGTGCAGCCGCGCCCTGCGGTCGCCGACGACGCAAGCTGGGAGGATGTGCGGGCCGAGGTTGCGTCGCTCGGAACGCCGGATGTCATCGAGGCGATCGAATTCATCTATGACTCACCACTCCTGCCTTCCGGCAAAGAGCTGGCGGCGTATGCAGGGCCCAGCTTCGAGCCAGGCAAACCGCTGCTCGCTGCGGCGGCGGATCTGTCCCGGCGCATTCACACGGACTTCACCTACAAGCCGGCGGCGACCACGATCGACACGCCGGTGCTCGAGACCCTGCGCAACCGCCGCGGCGTGTGCCAGGACTTCTCGCACGTGATGATCGGTGCGATTCGCTCGCTGGGGCTGCCGGCGCGGTACGTCAGCGGTTATCTGCGCAGCGGCGCCAACTATCAGGGCGCCGAAGCCTCCCACGCATGGGTGTCGGTCTTTCTGCCGCGCCGCGGCTGGATTGATTTCGACCCGACCAACGACGTCATGCCGTCCACCGGACACATCACGCTCGCCTGGGGCCGCGATTACAGCGATGTGGCGCCGGTCAAAGGCGTCGCGCTCGGCGGCGGCCAGCACACGGTCGAAGTGGAGGTGAGGGTGGAGGAGGTAGACAGTAGACGGTAGACAGAGAGCAGGGCGGACCTTTCAGGCCCGCCGTGACTTCGTCTTCTTCGCTGCAGTCTTACGCGCTGGGGCTTTGCGCGCGACTTTCTTGCGCGTCGCCATCTTGCGTGCTGTCGCCGTAGGCGCCGCCGGCCGCTCGCCGCGCATCTCGAGCGCCTGCTTGATGATCCGCTCGAACATCCTGCCAGTGTCGCCGCCCTCAGCGGGACGGTTCGAGCGCCAGATATCCGGGTTGTCCTGCGCGAGGATGCCGGCGAAGTCGAGCTCGCTCTTCACGCTGAGCGGCGCGAACTCGGCGATGTCGACCTCCCCGGCCCAGTCGTCCTTGTGCTTGATCAGCAGCCATGACTCGGCGCTCGATCGGCCGCCGCCGCCCCAGCCGCGCGTGCGCACCAGTACCCACGATCCTTTCAGCTTGTATCCATTCAGCGTGAACTTCAGATCACCCTTCTTCAGCGCCGCATCCACATCGTCGACTTCCGGCGTCCAGGTGCCGCGATCCCAGAGCATGACGATGCCGGCGCCGTAGCCGCTGGGGATCACGCCCTCGAATTCCCCGTACTCGATCGGATGATCCTCGACGTGCATCGAGAGACGTTTCGTACCGGGATCGAGCGACGGGCCTTTGGGAACGGCCCATGAGAGCAACACACCGTTGTGTTCCAGTCGGAAGTCGTAGTGCAGATGGCTGGCGAGGTGCTTCTGTACGCAAAAGAACCGCGGGGTGCGGCCCGACTTTTCGCGCGCGCGCTTTGCGGCGAGTGTCGTGTCGCCGGCAGGCTCGGGCGTGCTGGTGAAATTGCGCTTCTGTTTGTACTTTTCAAGCGGCACGGGGCAACCTCTCGAGTCGGGAGACGGGTCTGGCAACGACCAGCATGGCGAGGCCCATCACGATGCCGAATGCAGCGACGACGCCGAACAGCAACCAGATCGGCATCGCGCCGTAGAACGCGGCCATGCGGCCGCCGATGTAGTTGCCGGCCGACGATCCGAGGAACCAGACGCCCATTACGAGTCCCCCGATCCGTGCGGGCGCCAGCTTCGACATCGCGCTCAGCCCCACGGGACTGAGGGCCAGTTCCCCCCAGGTGTGCAGCAGGTAGGTGAGCGTCAGCCAGCCGGGACTGACGAGCCCGCCGTCGCCAGTTGCGATCGCGGGCAGGACCAGTACGGCGAAGCCGGCGCCAACCAGGATCAATCCGACTCCAAACTTTGCGGTTGCCGACGGCTCGATACCGCGACGCGCAAGGCGCGTCCACATCCACGCGAACACCGGTGCGAAGAGGATGATGAAGATGCCGTTGGCAGATTGATACCACGTGCTCGGGAACGCCAGGCCGGCGATCGCGTTGTGGGTGTTGCGCGCCGCGAACAGATTGAGGGTCGACCCCGCCTGCTCGAACTCGGACCAGAACAGCGTGGCGCCAAGGAAGAGCAGTCCGATGACGAACAGACGTTTGCGCTCCTCGGGCGTCCATCCCGTGGAAAACACCAGTAGCCACGCAAAGAAGGCGACGACGACCGCGAGCAGCAGATAGCCCGCCACATCGGCAACGAGCACCGGGCTGATGACGACGATGCCGCTGGCATCGGCGAGGATGACGAGAGCGACGAGTGCGATGGCAGCGGCAACGGCGACGCGAAACAGGCGTTGATCGCGGGACCGTTCGGCCGGTCTGGTGATCGCCGGATGCAGTCCTGCATCTCCGAGGTGTCTGCGGCCCCACAGGTACTGCACCAGACCGATCGACATGCCGACGCCCGCGGAAGCAAACCCCAGGTGCCAGTTCACGGCCTGGCCGAGGGTGCCGCACACAAAGGGCGCAAGCACCGAGCCGAGGTTGATACCCATGTAGAAAATCGAGTACGCCGCGTCGCGTCGTGAATCGGTCTGCGAGTACAGTCGTCCGACGATGACGCTGACATTGCCTTTGAGAAGGCCGGTTCCGATGACGATGAGCGCCAGGCCGGTGTAGAACATGCCGAGCGAGGGCACCGCCATGCTGAAATGCCCGGCGGCAATAAGGGTTCCCCCGTAAAGGACCGCCCTCTGCGCACCCATCACATGGTCGGCAACCCAGCCTCCCGGCAGCGTGGCCAGGTAGACCATCGACACATAGAGACCGTAGATGGCGGCCGCCTGCGGTGCGTCGAACCCCAGACCACCGCTCGTCACTGGCGCCACCATGAACAGCATCAGCAGCGCGCGCATGCCGTAGTAACTGAAACGCTCCCACATCTCGGTAAAAAAGAGCGTGGAGAGACCGCGCGGGTGTCCGAAGAAGGCGGTGTCGCTGGCGGTGATCGCCATGGGCTAGGGGAAAGCCCTATTTCGGCTGCTCTGGGACGTAATCGGGCGGCAACGAGCTGTCGCTTCCGAAGAGAAATTCCTCCATGTGCTTGCCGATCAGATCCTGCGCCTCTTTCTGCCAGGGAAGCAGCCGGTATTCATTGAGGATCATCTTCATTCGATCCTCCCACTGCTTCCAGGCCTGCGCCGAAATGTTGTCGTAAATCCGTTGACCGAGTTCCCCGGGCCATGGCGGGCTTTGGAGTCCGGGCAATTGCTGATGGAGTTTGGCGCACATTACGGTGCGCACGCCGCTCGATGCGGGGGGCGCGTCGTTCGGACTCTGTTGACTTCTCATGAAGCGATGGTAACCTGCTTTTGTAAGCTCTACCGTAACGGCAATCGGCATTCGGAAAGGCCTACACGGTAGAAACGAAATGCGGTGCATCGATCGTCTGAAAGATCAAGTGATCACCGTCGATCTGGAAGTGGCACACGCCTTGTAGCTCAGGTGCCTATACCCGCCATCAGCACGGATTCCGCGCCCCGGTTCGTGAGTCTGATGGGGAGGTGTAGGAGGTGGTGACCATGGAAGTGTTCAAGGCGGTTCGGCGCGGGTTTGCATCAATGTCGCCCGACAAACAGAGAGAGATTGCACGCAAGGGCGGCCGCGCAGCGCACGAGAAGGGAACGGCGCACGAGTGGACTCCTGAGGAGGCACGCGCCGCAGGTCGTAAGGGTGGTCAGATCAGCCGCGGCGGGCGTGGTCGCCTGACCGGGGAAAATGACGAAGAGCAGTCGAACATGTCGTCGATGCCGTCCGGCCTCGAGCCGCGGTCCATCGGCTGATGCAGTAGCGCCGCACGCGCTGCAGCGTGCGACGCATCGGGAGGGGAGAGTGACCGAGGTGCGAATGCGAGTTCTTGCCGGAGTGCTGCTAACGTACCTGCTGTCCGCGAGTGCCGCGGTCGCTCAAACACCTCAAACAACGGGGCCATCGACGACTGCGGCGGACACCGACAGTCGTCCAGGCCTTCCCTCGAAATTCGGCGATACGGGACTCTGGTGGCTGCCCACAGCCGATACCTTGAAACAGCGTGGGTGGTCCACGAGTTTCTTTCGCGCGAACTTCGATCGGGAACAAGGACTGACCGACATCAGTCACATCGGCCTCACCGCCGCGTATGGGGTGACGCCGCGCCTCGAGCTGTTCGGCTCATGGCGTGTGGTGCGGACACGTCGGAACGTCAGTGGCCCTTCCTTTTCCACCGCCGAACCCGAGGTGGGGGGCGTCGTCTATGACTATCCCTTCGTTCCACGCCGGTGGGTCGGCACCAATGGTGGCCCGACGTCGATTGGCCTGAAATACGCGTTGACCTCGGAGTCGGAAAATGACTCCTTCAGCCTCGCGCCCCGTTTCATCTTCGAGTACGCCTCAGGATCCCCCTGGGCCAGTACCCATGCACCAACCACGCACCTCGGACTCGTTGCCAGTAAGGAGCTCTCGCGGGCGGTAGAAATTACCGGAGTTGGCGACATCATCTGGCGCGCCAACCCCGACGAACCCCAGGAATTCAAGACAACCAACGGGATCGGTTGGGGCGTCGGGGCGGCGTTTCCAACGCGTTCACCGCTGCGGGCCCTGATTGAGCTTCAGGGCGAATCGGCGTTCCGGGATAGCGGCGAGTTCGCGACCGCGTTTCGTGGGCAGGACGGCAGCGTCGCGCCTCTGCGCAATGAGATCAAGGACCCCTGGGCGATGAAGCTCGGGGGTGTCTACCAGCACTCGAGCGGCGTGTTCGTGCACATTGGCGCGAACTACAGCTTCGGCACCGGCGAACGCGTGGTCTATGGACGCACGCTCGATCGAACCGGCTGGGGCATGGACCTGCGGATTGGCTATCATCCCGGCATCAAGAACTTCGTGCCGCCGCCACCGCCACCACCGCCTCCGCCACCACCTCCGCCACCACCAGCGATCGCGCCGGCTCCGGCTCCTGCGCCGCCGCCGAACCGCAACCCGGTGGCCCAGGCTGCGTGTGACCCGTGCACGGTGGAAGCCGGCCGGACGTCAAACCTGGCGGCGAACGCCTCGGATCCGGATGGCGACCCGGTCACGGTCGAGTGGACGGTCACGCAGGGCACGGTTGCTTCGGCCACCGCGCAGAACACCGTGTGGACGGCGCCGAACCAGATTGGCAACGTCACCGCGACGGTGACCGTGCGCGACAACCGCGGCGGCATCGGGACGAGCAGCGTGCAGCTGCAGGTGATTCGTCGGGAAGTGCTGGTCTTCGAGGACGTGCACTTCGACTTCGATAAATACAACCTGCGGCCCGACGCGCTGAAGATTCTCGACGATGCCGTGTCGAAGCTGATGATGAGCCCCGACGTGCGGATCACCATCGAAGGGCACTGCGACAGCATTGGCACGATCGAGTACAACCTGGCACTCGGCGAACGCCGCGCGACGGCAGTGCGCGATTACCTGAGTGGCCGCGGCATCATGAATACGCGGCTGCGCACGGTGAGCTACGGAGAAGAGCGGCCAGTGGCCGACAACACCACCGCGGAGGGTCGCGCGATGAACCGCCGCGCCCACCTGGTCGTGATAATCGAGCAATAGGGTTCTAGGGTTCTAGGGTTCGGGGGTTCGAGGTTAGGTACCTCGAACCCTCGAACTTTTTAATGCCGCACCTTCGAACCCAACCTTCGAACCCGCGAACCCCCGAACCCCCGAACCCGCGAACCCGCGAACCCTCAAGCATCAGGTATCAACCGCACCTGCACTCGTGCGTCATTGAAGCAGGCGCCGGCGCCGATGTCGGTCAGCGTGTCGGGCACCAGCGCCGTGCCGGTGAAGCCGTTGGTCGTGTGCTTGCGCCACAGTCCCTTCGGTAGCGCGACCGTGCCCGGGCGAATCCAGGTCGCAATCGTCGCGCGGCAGCGGACTTCCCCCAGCTCGTTGAAGATGCGGACGGTGCTGCCGTCTTCGATGCCGCGCGGGCCGGCGTTGTCCGGATGGATCTGCAGACGGACGTCGGGGCGAGGCAACTCCGCCAGCGTCGAGCTGACGGACCGTTCGCTCGCGGGTGAGATGAGCGCGAGTGGATACTCCGCGGTTGCCGGGTCGGGCTGGTAGGTGTAGAGACCGGCTGGAGACGAAGCGTCGAGCGCGCCCGGAAAAAGATCGACTTTGCGGTCGGGCGTCAGCGGCCAGACGTTGCCGAATTGCAGCGGCCGGCCCTCGAAGGGCGGCGCCGCCGCGCCCGTGTCGCGAACCTCGCTGCCGTACGGTTCCGGCAGTTGCGACAGCACCCCGATCATCTCCTCGAGTTCACCCGAGGCGTCCGTCTGTTCGTCCACGCCGACGCGCCGCAGCAGCTCGCTGAAGACCTCGGCATTGGACCGCGATTCGCCGACCGGCTCGATCACCGGCGCGCCAAGGCGCAGCGTCATCGGCCCGTACGAGCGAGCCAGGTCGTAGTGCTCGAGGAACGTCGTGTTGGGGAGCAGGACGTCCGCGTACCGAGCCGTGTCCGTCATCACCTGCTCGAAGACGACCGTAAACAGATCCTCGCGCTCGAGTCCGGCAATCACGCGCCGCTGATCGGGGGTCGTGGCCACTGGATTGGAGTTGTAGACGAACAGGGCCTTGACCGGCGGGTCGGCGTCGAGAAGCGTCCGTCCCAGCCTGTTCATGTTGACGATGCGCGTGTCGGGTTCGTCGGCGCCGATCCAGGTGCGGGTGATACCCCACGAGGCGGAGTTGCTCATCGCATAGCCACCACCGCGCACGCCGAACTTGCCGCCGACCGCGGGAAGCGCCAGAATCGCCATCGACGAGCTGCCGCCATTCCGGTTGCGTTCCTGGCCCCAGCCGCAGCGAATCAGCGCGGGCGACGAGGACGCATAGAGCTCGGCGAAGGCCTGCAATGACGTGGCGTCGATCCCGGCTTCGCCTGCGGCGCGCTCGAAGGTCCACTCGGCGGCTTTTCGCCGCAGATCGCCGGCGCCGCGCGTGTGCGTGCACAGGAACTGTTCGTCCGCGAGCTTGTTCTCGAACAGATAGCGGTGGACGGCGAGTGCCACCGGCAGATCGGTTCCCGGGCGTACGGCCAGGTGCAGATCCGCCTGACGTGCCAGCGGTGTAATGCGCGGGTCGATCACCACCAGCGTGCCGCCGCGGCGCTGTGCCTCGCGGATGTAGGGAATCATGTGGATTCCCGACGCCGACGGGTTCACGCCCCAGAGGACGATCAGCTTCGCGTCCGGATAATCCTCGTAGCTGACCGACGGCATCTTGCCGTAGAGCGCCATGTTGGCGGCGCCGGTTGGTGCCGCGCACACGGTGCGCGCCAGCCGTGATGCGCCGAGACGCCGGAAGAGCGTCGCATCGCTGGTGTCCTGGGTGAGCAATCCGTTCGACCCGCCGTACGAGTACGGCAGGATGGATTCGCCGCCCCACGTATCCCGCGCGTCAATCAGCTTTTCAGCGATGAGCGTCAGCGCCTCGTCCCACGAGATGCGTTCGAATTTCGCCATTCCCTTCGGTCCGCGCCGCACGGCAGGGTAGAGAAGGCGATCCGGACCGTAGATGCGCTCGGGGAAGCGGCGGACCTTTGCGCAGATGAACCCGCCGGTCACCGGATGCACGGTCGAACCGTCGACTTTGGTGATTTTGCTGCGCTCGACCGTGACGTCGAGGCTGCAGGAGTCGGGGCAGTCGAGCGGGCATACCGTCGCGACGGTGTGCGGGACGGAAAACGAAGACGGCTTCATGCCCAATAGTACGATGATCCCCGTGACTCCTCACGTGGTGATCATCGGCGGCGGCTTCGGTGGCCTGACCGCGGCGCGCAAGCTGGCCGGCCGGAATGTGCGGGTGACATTGCTCGATCGCCACAATCACCACGTCTTCCAGCCGCTGCTGTACCAGGTCGCGACGGCGGCGCTGTCGCCCGGCGACATCGCTTCACCGATTCGCTGGATTCTGCGGCGTGCGCCGAACGTCTCCGTGCTGCTCGGCGAGGTCGCGTCCGTGGACGTCGCGAGTCGACGTATCTCTCTCGTCGACGGCATGGCCTTCGACTACGACTATCTCATCGTCGCGACCGGCGCGAGTCACGCCTATTTCGGACGCGACGAGTGGGCCTCGTGGGCGCCGGGACTGAAGACGCTCGACGATGCGCTCGAGATCAGGCGGCGGATCCTGCTCGCCTTCGAGCGCGCGGAACGCGAAACCGATCCGATCCGGCAGCGTGAACTGCTGACCTTTGTGCTCGTGGGTGGCGGACCAACCGGCGTCGAGCTCGCTGGAACGCTTGCCGAGATTGCCCGCCGCACGCTTCGTCGCGAATATCATGCGATCGATACCAGCCAGACGCGGATCGTGCTGGTCGAAGCCGGCGACACGATTCTGCAGACGTTTCCCGAGGACCTGCGGGCCGCTGCGCGGCGGTCGCTCGCGAAACTGAACGTCGACGTGCGTGAGCGGACGCGCGTGACGGGCATCGACGGACACGGCGTCTGGCTCGGTGACGAACGATTGATCGCCGGCACCGTCGTCTGGGCCGCCGGCGTCACCGCGTCACCGATTACCCGCACTCTTGGCGTGCCGGTCGATCGCGTCGGCCGCGTGATGGTCAATCCTGATCTCACCGTCCCCGGCCATCCGGAAGTGTTCGTGGTCGGCGACGCCGCGGTACTCAACGGGCCCGATGGTCATCCGCTGCCCGGCGTGGCGCAGGTCGCCATGCAGGGCGCAGCGTATTCGGCGCGCGTGATCCTGTCGCGCGTCCACGGAAAGCCCGCGCCAGGGCCGTTCAAGTACCGCAACAAAGGCAACATGGCCATTGTCGGGCGCGGCGCGGCTGTCGCCGATCTTGGATGGATCCGTTTTGCCGGTCAGCTGGCGTGGCTGTTCTGGCTGGGCCTGCACATCACGTTTCTGATCGGATTTCGCAATCGCCTCGCGGTGTTGCTGCAGTGGGCGATTGCCTACGTCACGTTCCAGCGCAGCGCGCGATTGATCACGGGAGTGGACAGTAGACAGTAGACGGTAGACAGTAGACGGTAGGCAGTAGACAGTTCTGACTCGCGGCTCCTCTCAGAGCCGTTCGTAAGAGTACTCGTGGTGCCTACTGGCTACTGTCTTCGCGGATACTTCGCGTCGACGTAGTTGTCCACGAGCTCGCGGAAGCCTGCGGCGAGTTCATCGTAGGTACCGCGCAGGGTCGTCGCGTGCTGCCCGTCGATGTAGACGGGGCAATTGGGAGCCTCACCGGTGCCCGGCAGGCTGATGCCGATGTTGGCGGCTTTGCTCTCGCCCGGCCCATTCACGACGCAGCCCATGACTGCAAGCGTGAGCGTCTCGACGCCCTCGTACTGCCGCTTCCACGTCGGCATCTGCTCGCGGATGTAGTCCTGTGTCCGCTCGGCAAGTTCCTGAAACGTCGAGCTCGTGGTCCGTCCGCAACCGGGGCACGCGGTCACGCTCGGCGAGAAGCTGCGCAGGCCGAGCGCCTGCAGCAGTTCGCACGCCGCATAGACCTCCTCGCGCCGGTCGCCGCCCGGCTTCGGCGTGAGCGACACACGAATCGTGTCGCCAATACCTTCGTTCAGCAGCACGCCCATCGCTGAAGCCGACCACACGAGCCCCTTCATGCCCATGCCGGCTTCGGTGAGCCCGAGATGCAGCGGCTGTTCGGTGGCTCGTGCCAGATCGCGGTAGATGCTGATCAGATCGCGCGGGCGCGAGACCTTGCACGAGATGATGATCTGATCACGGCGCAGTCCGCTCTCGATCGCGAGCGCCGTTGACTCGACCGCCGAGATGACCATGCACTCGTTGAGAATTTCTTCAGACGTGCGGCCGAGCGCGCGGTCGGTGTTCTCCTGCATTTTCGCGACGACCAGCTCCTGATTCAGTGAGCCGCCGTTGACGCCGATGCGCACCGGCTTGTCGTGATCCTGCGCGACCTTGCAGATGGTGGCGAACTGCTCGTCGCGCCGTTTGCCGGTGCCGACGTTGCCCGGGTTGATCCGGTACTTGTCGAGCGCCTTCGCGCAATCAGGAAACCGCGTCAGCAGCAGGTGACCGTTGTAGTGGAAGTCGCCAATGAGCGGCGCCGTGCAGCCGGCATCGAGCATTCGCTGCTTGATCTCAGGCACGGCGGCCGCCGCCTCGGCCAGGTTGACCGTGACGCGCACCATCTCCGAGCCCGCCTCGGCAAGCTCGATGCACTGCTGCGCGGTGGCGGCAGCATCCGCCGTATCGGTCATCGTCATCGACTGGACGACGACCGGCGCGCCGCCGCCGACCTGGACGTTGCCGACGCGTACGCCGATAGTGCGGTGCAGTCTCGCCAGGGTGGGCATCGGGTCAGGCCTGCTTCCAGCCGTCGCGCGTCAGCTGGCCGAGGATGTCCTCAGCCCGCGCCAGCGCCAGCTCCATCGTGTCGTAGTTCTCCGCGCGGTCCATCACGCCGTTGAAAAACCAGGTGACCGTCGTCGTCGACTCGCCGGGCAGCACCGTCGCGTGCGCCACCGACTTCCCGCGAGTCACGCGCCAGAGCACCGTCGGATCGGTCGCGTTCGTCATCGCACTCTTATTCTAGCCGTTGAGTTGCGGCGTGCCGGGGCCCGAACTAAAGTTCGGGCCTACGTACCGGCCGCCCTGCCATCAGTCGGTCGCCGGTGACAGGTCATGCGCAGGCCGCCGCGGACGCCGAGCGTCACGATTGGTTTCGGTTCGACGCGCTGACCGGAGACGAGCCGCAATTCCCAGCGCCGTGCGATCGTCGCGAGCACGAGCATGGCCTCCATCCACGCGAAATGCTCGCCGATGCAGATGCGCGTGCCGGCGCCGAAGGGGACATAGGCATACTTCGCGAACGGCTCGGCTGCGCCGGTCCCGGCCGACGCCAACCATCGCTCGGGCGTGAACGCCTCGGGCGCCGTCCAGAATCGCCGGTCGCGATGCAGCAGGTACGGGCTCAGGAACACGAGCGCACCCGCAGGTAGCACGTATTCGGTGCCCCGCACGCGGTACGGCGCGATCGAGCGGCGTCCGAGAAGATACGCCGGCGGATAGAGTCGGAGCGTCTCCGCGACGACAGCACGCGTGAAGGGCAAATGAGTGGCGTGGTCCAGCGCGTCGACGGCGGCCGCTTCCTCGTGTACTCGATCCTGAACCTGCGGATGCTGCGACAGCACATACCACGCCCACGTCAGCGCGTTGGCGGTGGTCTCGTGTCCCGCGAGCAGCATGGTCAGCAGTTCATCCCGCAGATCGCGGTCGGACATTGCACCGCCGTCGCCTTCCGTGTCGCGGACGTCGAGTAATGTCGACAGCAAATCTCCGTCGTCGCGCCGATTGCGCCGGCGTTCGTCAATCAGCCCGTAGACGATGCCGTCAAGGCGCGCGCGTGCGCGGCGGAAACGCATCGCTCGCGGAGTCGGTGTGTGGACCAGTAGATGACCGAATGGAAGCAGGGCGACTGTGAACGCATCGAGCACGTCGGCCAGTGCGGATCGAATGTCGGCCGCCTGCTCCTCGACGTTTGCTCCAAAGAGTGTCTCACCGGCGATCGTCAGCGTGAGCGCGGCCATTTCACGGGCGATGTCAATTTCCGCGCTGTCCGACCACGTCGCGCAGCGACGATCCGCCGCGGCGATCATCGATAACGCGTACCTCGAGACCTGTTCCCGATGAAACGCCGGCTGCATGAGGCGTCGCTGCCGCAGATGGTGCGCGCCTTCGCTCGTCAGCAGACCGTTGCCGAGCAGGATCCGGGCCCGCTCCAGGCCAATTCCTTTCTGAAAGAGACGCTGCTCGGTGATCAGGACATCTCGCACATGGTCAGGATGGTTGAGCAGAACCGCGCGGGTGAACCCGAAGGTGAATCCGACCACGTCGCCGTGTCTGGCGGCACGACCGAGGAAACCCAGCCGATTGCGCGCGAATTGCACAATGAGCCGGCCAGGGATCAGCGATCGCGGGCCAGGCGGAACCCAGGCTCCCACCTTATCTCCCGTGTTCGAGGACGATCAGCGCCGCCGACACGATCCCAAGGCCGACAATGGTTGGCGACAGCTCGCGACGGCGACCGACGAGCAGGTAGAGCAGCACGTGAAGCACGAATCCCCACAGCAGCCCCTGTGTAATCGAAAGGGTCAGCGGAATCAGAATCACGGTGACGAAGGCCGGGACGCCGTCCTCCAGCTGCCGGAAGCCGATGTGTTGCACCGTCTGGAACATCGCGACCCCAACCATCAGCAGCACAGGCGCGGTGGCATACGGGGGGACCGCGCCGGCGAGCGGCGCCAGGAAGAAGCAGGGGATGAAGCACAGCGCGGTCACGACGGCGGCGCGGCCCGTACGTGCACCCATGCGGATGCCGGCGATGCTCTCCACATACGCAGTGCCCGGCGAACTGCCGGCCAGCGCCGCACCCGTCGTCGCCAGCGCGTCGACGATCAACCCCTGGCGCAGGTTCTGCGGGCGTCCGTGCTCGTCGGTGAGGCCCGACGCGGTCGCCACACCCACAAACGTCGACAGTGAGTCGAAGAGATCCGTCATCGCAATGGCGACCATGGTCGGCACCAGAGACAGCTGTAAGGCTCCAAGCGGATCGAGCTTCAGGAACACGGCACCGAGACGCGGCATGCTGGCAATCTGCGAGGGCACCCGGGCATATCCCAGGAGCCAGGCGGCAGCGGTGACGGACGCGATCGAGGCGAGAAACGCGAACGGGTTGTCTCGCCGATTCAGCGTCACCGCAATCGCGATGCCGGCGACGAGCAGCACGGCGCGATGGTCGAGCGTGCCGGCGCGCACGAGCGTTGCGGGGTCGGCAACGATGATTCCTGCGTTGCGAAGGCCGATGAATGTGAGCAGCAGTCCGATGCCCGCGGCAGCCGCCATACGCAGACCGGCCGGGATCGCCGTGGCAATGCGTTCGCGAACGGGCGTGACCGACAGCGCCAGAAACAATACACCGGCCCAGAACACGCAGCCGAGGGCGACCTGCCACGGCACCCGCTGCTGAACGATGACCGTATAGGCGAGGAAGGCGTTCAGCCCCATGCCTGGCGCGACACCGAACGGCAATCCTGCGTACAGACCCATCAGCATCGTCATGCTGGCGGCAACGAGAACGGTCGCGGCGAGGACGCCGTCGAACGGCATGCCCGTCTCCGGCGCAGCAAGGATTGATGGATTCACCACCACGATGTAGGCCATCGTCAGGAAGGTGGTGACGCCACCAATCACGTCGCCGCGAAGAGAGCTGGTCATGTCACGGAGCCGATGGCTGCCGATAAGATCTTGTCACGTTGTTCGACGTGGTTGTGATTGGGGCCGGCGCCCTTTCCAGCACAGTGGGATCCGAAGCTTGGAATTCACGTGACTTGAAGTCGCGGC
>JADMIO010548891.1_pt1 | contig 69675 bp, 92 predicted proteins | sample 8958161 | NCBI WGS metagenome assembly JADMIO01 (sample SAMN16585339, study PRJNA669376) | soil metagenome | isolation source: Crop rotation soil | place: USA: Cullars Rotation, Alabama | collected 2011 | reverse complement strand
CGACAACTTGTCCACGTGGAATTCTAAGCTTAGGATCCCAATGTGCTGGAAAGCCGGGTTCAATTGCTTCCGAGTAACCTGCGCCCACCGCCGAAAATAGGTCTGCCATGTGCCAGGCATATCCTCCGGCTCATACGGAGGAATGAATCGGGTAAAGACCGTGCGCTCTGAGAAACGCCGGGCAATTCGAGTAATGTTGGGTAGGGTGCTTGGAAGGGACGGCGTCGGCCAGGGTCCGTCCTCCGGTGCGAACAGCCGCTGCACGTCGACGCACAAATGTACCGTTTTGTCGGTCAATGGGGACCGAAGGCCTTTACCTAAAGCCATCTGGGGTCAGCTATCGGCTGGCTAGGGAAGAATTGTGTGCACCGTCGCTCCTGGCTTTACACGACTTCAATCGTCTGGACTCTCACTACTATTTTCTCCTGTTTGAACATCTTTTCCAATTTGCCGCGAAAGTCCCGCCACCACTCTCTATCGAGGTCCGGCGCCATCACCTCAAAGATCACTATTTGATCGTGGGACACGTCGTCACTCTCGTCCTGCCAAATGCCCTCAGCGGGTGAGTGGACGAAGGCGGTGAGCCCCTCGAAAACGTTCAACAGTGCTTGGCGCACATCTGCATACGGTTCGCGTGGGAAACGTATTCCTTCGTTGTCTTGCAGCGGCAACAGGATCTGCACGAGGTGCATCTAACCGCCAGGGCCCTGTATGCCAGACTTAACCCATTTCAGCGCGGCGTCAGGCCCTTTCCATCCTAGGAGACGCGGGTCTTTGTCCGTGAAGAAATCGGCGCTGAGGAAGAAGCGCTCGATTTCCTTTCTCAGCTGCGAGGGAAGCTGTTTTGCCTTCTCGAATTCCCCGAGCCGATCGTGCCAGGTCGGCATTAGGATGAGCCGAGAATTTCTTTCTCGTCCGGTTTCACACTTCTGATCCATCTCTATGAGACCCAGGACTCGACAGGGCAGAACCACGCCTGGAAAGGTCGCAGTATCATGGATCGCCAGGGCGTCGAGAGGGTCACCGTCCTCTCCCAGAGTTCCCGGCACAAATCCCCAATCGAACGGATAGGCCAGCCCCAGGGCCAAGGAGCGGGCGACCGTAAAGACGTCGGTCTTGGGATCGAATTTGAGCTTGATCGGCGACCCGCGGGGTGTTTCGACGACCATGCGCAGGTCGCCTTCGTCGCTGAAGGGGGGAAGGCGGTCGAGAGCTGGCATTAGCGCCCCACTCGCTTGCCCTTTGCCAGCAGGGGAAATGCAAACCACATTGCCAGCAGAAGACCAAACGCCGAGCAACTGATGATCACGCTCTTCGACCTCTCATCCAATATCATTTCACAAACAACGTAGACTTCGGCGGCAATCGCGACGCTTAGCGGGACCATGGCCAATGCAACTAGGATCGAGGCGAGTTTGACGAAGAACGCCGACATCCGGCCGCGTTCGACTATCCGATGATAGGCGGCCGGCGTCATGATGATCACGATAGCGGCAACCACCAGCAGCGCGCCGGTCAGATGAATTCGCTGGTCCGCCGCCGACAGGTCTAAAAATCGTTGGTTGAAGGCTGCGATCAGTTGGAATCCAAACAACGCCTGGATGCCCGGCAAGACCATGCGGGCCTCTTCGATTGCCGCCATGCCGGCCTTCTCGACATCCTCGTCCCGGTCCGGCTCGGCCATGGATGGTTAGCCGCGGCTGGACCGGCCTTGCCGCTTCCCCGAACTTCCCTGGCCGGCGTCCTTGTTCGCACCGCGCATCGCCAGTTCGCTCAGCAGAGCGTCCGTCTCGACCTCCTCCTTCAAGGTCTGGCTTAGGAGGTCAGCCGCTTCGCTTATGCCGAGTTGCTCCGCCCAGGCCTTTAGCGTCCCGTAGCGGGCGATCTCGTAATGCTCCACCGCCTGCGCCGCGGAGATGAGGCCTGCATCGAGCGCGTCGCTTTCGGCAAAGTCCTCCATTACCTCCTTGCCCTCGTCGATAATGCCGAGAATTGCCTCGCAGGTTTTTCCCTGAGCCCGCTTCTCAATCAGTTCGAAGACCCTATCGAGCCTCTCGACGTGGAGTTCCGTCTGCTGCCGATGAGTTTGGAAAGCATCGCTGAGTGCGGTCGACTGCGCACTCCTCGCCATTTTTGGCAAAGCTTTCAAAATCTGCTTTTCAGCGAAGAAGATGTCCCGGAGCGTCGCCAGAAACAGGTCGTTTAATGTCTTTCCCTCGGCCATCTTGAATCCTTGATCGTGGCCGTCATTGCGCGGCCGACACTTAGAAACGTCGATCCGCCAAATTAGCTCCGCACCGGCTGAGGTCCCGGAACCACGGCATGTCGTCGTAGTTGGGGTTCGCTCACGCGGAGTGCCATCCATGCGAAAGCTTACCCTGGGTTTGACGGCCGGTGCCTTGGTCGGTGTCGGCGCATTCGCCGTACTGGCTCATTCGGATCCCCTGCCTGCCGATCTCACCTATCGACCCTTGCCCACCGTCCCTCTGTCGGTCGTCCGCGGCAGCGACGAGGCGACCAAGCCGGCCGTTATGCAGCGCCAGGCGGCGCTGCTGAATGCCCGCTACGATCTGTCCGACAAGCCTGCTCCGGGCGTCATGATGTCGGGCAACACCAAGCCAGTGCAGGGCAGCGTTCGGGTGAAGCTGCCAAGTGGCGTGACCTGGGACAGCCTGGCAGCGGCGCGTCCGGAAGACGTGCGCGCAAACAAGCTCTGGCCAGAGGGGTTCCTACCGCTGCCGCACGTCAAACAGGCGACCGGCGGTCAGGTATTCCCCAAACAGCAGATTGACGAAATCAAGCTGCAGGAGAACCGCGACCTTCAGCGTTTTGACGTCGACTTTGATCTTCCGGATCGTTTCACCCCGGAGTTTCCGAGCCCTATCTTTTTGACAACCCACCCGGAGCTTGGCGACGTCTCTCGCGGTCAGGTCCTGACCATCCGCAATTTCTATGAGCTCCTGAACGGGATCATAACGCCGGTGCAGATGGAAGGCCTTCGCCTTCTGTTGACGCCGTTCCCCCAGGAGGAGTTCAACCAGACAGAGGACCGGAAGGTCGCCGAGCAGAGCAACGGCGTGGCTTGCCTCGATTGCCACACCAATTTCAACAGCAACGGCGCCTTCCACCTAACGCCCGATATTCGCCCTCAGGCGGACCGCTTCCGGCTCGACACCACCAGCCTTCGCGGTCTCTACGACCAGCAGATCCACGGCTCCAAACGATCGCTAAGATCGGTCGAGGACTTCAGCGAGTTCGAGCAGCGCACCGCCTATTTCAACGGCGATCACGTCAGCGCCACACGCAAGGGCGTGAACCTGCCCGACCGTCCGAACCAGGTGGCCATGATGGCGCAGATGCAGAACATCATCGATTTTCCTCCGGCGCCTAAGCTCGATCCGTTGAACCGGCTCGATCCGACAAAGGCGACGGCCGATGAGCTCGCCGGTGAGCAGATCTTTCTAGGAAAAGGTCAGTGCGCGTCCTGCCACGTGCCGACGACTGCATTCATGGACAACCAGATGCACGACCTCCACCTGGAGCGGTTCTACCCGGTTGGGGCGGTGGAGAACGACCTGGTGGTCCTGCCCGACGGGCCGATCAAAACGTTCACGTTGCGCGGCATCAAGGACACGCCGCCCTACCTGCATGATGGCCGCCTGCTGACGCTCGCCGACACGGTGGAATTCTTCAATGTCGTGCTGGGCACGAAGCTGACTCAGAAAGAAAAGGACCAACTCGTCGCGTATTTGCTGACGCTGTGATGGAGGCCGCGAAGATGTGGAATTCTTTGGTTCGCGGCGGATTGGCTGCCCTCGCATTGAGTGCGTCTTCCGCCTTCGCTCAGTTCGGAAATCCCGCGTTCATGCCGCCCGGAATTGCCGAGGAGCGGCCGGGCGTGCCGGCGCCCCATCAGCCGAACCAGACCGACCGGCTTTTTGCGGTGCTCATCGCCGACGGCGGCCTCGCCGAAGTCACCTTCGCACAGGAAGCGATCGCACGAGGATCTCTTCCTGCCGTCCGGGAGTTCGCGCAACGGATGGTGAATGATCACACCAAGGCAAACCAGCAGGTGCAGATGCTGGCGAAGGCGAATTCGATCATTCTTCCCGGCGAGCTTGGTTCCGATCACAAGGTCGTATTTGGACAATTGCAACAGCTCAGCGGCAGTGCCTTTGATCTTCGCTTCGCGCGGAGCCAGGTGGAGGACCACCAGAAGGCGCTGCAGCTTCTCGAATGGGAGATTGACGGCGGCCAGGACCCCGACCTCCGGACCTTCGCCATTTCAAACCTGCCCATCATCCTCGATCATCTGAAGGCGGCCCAGGCGATGCTGGCCAAGGTGCAGCTCGGCGAAAGGTAGCGGAACGGTTGACGGCGATGCGGGGCCCGCTCCGCATCGCCCCTTTTTAGGGGTGGGGAAAGCGATCGGTCCCATGAGGACGCGTCCACGGTCCCCCGTACCATCGGGCCTTTGTCTTCGGCTCGTCGCCTCAATCGCTGGCGGAGGTCCCAATGCTACGGGCGTTTGCACGTGGGCTCACTGGCACCCGCGACCATGCCGACGATTTGGTCCAGGAGACCGTCACAAGGGCATTGGCGAAATCGGACCAGCTTACGCTCGGTACCAATCTGCAGGCTTGGCTGGTTACTATTCTCCCGAATGAGTTTTACACCCAAACTTGAAAGCGACGCCGCGAGGTCGAAGATGTCGACGCCGTCACGCCGGCAGTTTGCAGGCGACGCCTAACCAACTCGATTGTCTCAATCTGAGCGACTTTCTGCGGGCTCTCCAGCTCCTGCCGCCCCCTCAAAGGGAGGCACTTATGCCCTTCATCGTGGCTGAGCTCGGAGTCGACGCTGCACCGTTCATGCTGCACCTGTGCTCGGCGCCGGCCGAAAAGGAACAGCGCAAAAGCAATGCCGCTGCCTCAATCGCGCCGCCGGCTGTTGAGTTCGCTCACTGCGGCACGAACCATCGCCGTAAGGGAGGCCATCGTGTAAGGCTTTTGCAGCCAACCAAGTGGGGCGGCAGGTGCAGCTCGCCGTCGCGCTTCGACATCGGAATAGGCGCTTGCGAATATGCAGCGGATTCCATGCAAGCTGAACAATTCGAGCGCAGCGTCGATACCATCCCCCTCGCCGCGAAGGTGGATATCCATTACGACTACTGAAGGTGATCGCGTTTCCGCCAGATGCAATGCTTCTTCGCGGGTGGCAGCGGTTCCGACGACATCAAATCCAGCATCCGATAATGCTGCCTCCATCTCGCCTGCGACCAGGAGGTCGTCCTCGACGACAAGGATGCGCTCGCCTTTGCTCAGCTTTGTCCCCGGATCTCCCGCTTCAGCCGCGCTGGCTGTGTAGCCCCACCAGGACGGATTCGCGGGCGGTGCGCGAGAAGGAATGACGATGCTGTCGACTAGCATTTGGTGACCTATTTGAATCGGACCGTGCAGCGGCTGGCGGGCGTCCTACTCACTTCAAGTTGCCCCCGCACTTGACGAGCCAGCAATTGAACAAGCCTTAAGCCGGATGACTGCTTCTTGACCGCGCTCAAGTCGAAACCCGGGCCGTCGTCTTCCACATACAATTCGAACCCTTGTCCATTGATCAAACCGACGCGTATTTGAGTGTTGCCGCCTCGGTTACACCCGTGCTTGGCGGCATTGGTCAGCAATTCATTCAGGATCAGGGCGAGCGGCATAGCGTCGTCATTGTCTAGCTCTCCCGCGACGATTTCGCGAACAATCTCGATTGTAGGCGAAAAGCTCTGCTGCGCCGCATGGCAGACGGCGTCGATAAACTCAGCCGCACTGAACCTGCTGCCGGTGTCGGACCCATAGAGGACGCGCTGTGCCGCCGCCATTGCGGCGATCCGATTCGAAACATCGCTGAGAACTCGCTGCGCTTCGAGATTTGGCGTGTTCCGGGTCGCGGTGGACAGAAGCGATTGCAGCATCTGCATGTTATTCTTCACTCGATGATTCAGTTCACGCATCAGCAGACGCTGCTGGCTTTCCGCCTGTTTGCGTTCGCTTACGTCCACCAGCATGTTGATGGCCCCGATCAGCCTGCCATCGGCATCGTGCAGTGGCGTCGGGAAGGGAATGAAGGGAATACGGGTACCATCAGGCCTCTCGGCGATGGCCTCCTTGCCTCTGATCGGCCGATCCTCTTTGAGAGCGAGCGCCATAGGACATTGGTCATGCGGCAATGGGGTGCCGTCCGGCCAATACAACTTCCAGCTCACGCACCATTCGTCGCTCCCGATCGTCGGTCTTCGGCCGGCAAAGTCGACGGCGGCTTCATTGTAATAGGTGATCTTGCCCGCCGCATCGGTGGTATAGATTGCCGCGGGAATCGCGGCGAGCAACTCCTGCAGACGGCGTTCGCTCTCACGTAATTCCGCTTCGGCCCGCTTCTGCTTGGTGATGTCGCGCGCGATCTTCGACGCGGCGATGATGCGACCGGAAGCGTCACTGACCGGCGAAACCGTCAGGGAGATGTCGATAACGCTGCCGTCCTTGCGGCGGCGCACCGTCTGGTAGTGATCGATCCGCTCGCCACCACGCAGCCGCGCAAGAATTTCGGGCTCCTCGTCCTGCTGCTCCGGCGGCATCAGAATCGTCACGGGCTTGCCGACGACCTCGTCGGCCGTGTAGCCGAAGATACGCTCAGCGCCTCGGTTCCAAGTCTGAATGACCCCGTCAAGATCCTTGCTGATGATGGCGTCATCTGACGTGTCTACAATTGTGGCGAGCCAACGTGAGGCCTCATCCATGCGCAGCCGTTCGAGGCCAAACCCAAGTTGCCTCGCAATAGCGGTGCCGGCATCGATCTCACTATGGGCGAAAACGTGCGGAGAGTTGTAGTATGCCATGAACTTACCGACGATCTTGCCGCCGGCAAAAACCGGAATGAATACCAGCGCGGCAATATGCTCGGCTCGCACCACCGTCTTCAGCTCTTCGGAAAGATGATCCGCATTTGCTATATCCTGAATGCATATCGGACTAGCGGTTTTGTCCTCGGGCTTCCATGGCGAGTGGCCGTCAACAGCCTTCCGGTAGTCCTCAGAGAGGCCACGCCAAGCCACGAAGCGCATCCTATTTGTGGCGTCGAATAGGAGGATTGACGCTCGGTCGCAGTGCAGGATGTTCACGATCGCGTCGAGACCGGCTTCGTAAATCTCACCGGCCGTTCCAGCTCGAAAAAGCCTGTCGGTGAAGGTGTATATTGCTGTCTCCGTCGTCATCAGCCGCTGCAGGACGTGTGCCTGATCTGCAACCTTCGCTTCGGCCTTCCATCGTTCTATCGCCGTTGCTGCTTGGTTGGCTGCTACCCGTAGCAACGTCTGTTCGCTGTCGGTTGGAAAACCGGGCCTCCAGCTCAGCGCGACTAGGCCACAGCCCGGTTCTCGGCCGATCGGCATGCAAGTTGCCAGCAGCCGGTCTTGATTGCCGTCGTCGATCTCGAACCTCGAGTTCGGCCGGAACCTCTCGCGAACCCGCTCGAGATCGAGCGGGCGTTCCATCGACCTCTGGTGGCGGTACACGGCTTCCAGCTCCGGATCGTGTAGGAATACACACGCGAAGTCCGCGTCCACGATGCTCACGGCAAGCTGCCCGAGGCTTTTAGCAATCTCGTTGGCATCGGCGTTGATCCATAGCGCGGGCAGGCTTGATAAGGCGACGAGGTCGCGGACACAGCGCCGCAGCTCTGCATCCGCCCCAGAGCTCGCAGAAGTGCGAAGCGGCGCCCGGGTCGCAACCATTGCGGTCAGGAGGGCCGGCTGCTTAGTTCGGCCAGAAATTGATCGGGAGGAACATAGAATGGGTTCTCTTGGAGAACACCGCCAATGATCACCCGTGGAGGGGTGCGCATAATGTCCATCACGACAGGGGCGCTGAACTTGTTCAGGTCATAAGTGCAGACAACCACGTCGTCGTAGTTCGGAAGAATATGGTTCAGTCGCGTCTCGTATTCCACAATGTCGTGGAGGCCGGGCAAGTCACCCAATGCCCATTCCATATTTGCCCATAGACGCGTCATCGGGAACCCGTTTGAGCGCCCTTCTTTGAGAACCTCTTGGATCAGGTCCAACATTGCGTACTGATCGAAACGGCCTCCGCGCAAGTACGCATCCTCCCATGCTCGGATTTCGAGTTGGCCGTTCCTCTCCGCTTCCGCGACGTCGATACCGACCTCCGCAAGCCGTCTCCTTCGTTCACTAATATGGGCCTGATCCACCACGTGGAACAACCGCTCGCCCGCTTCCGCAGCGGACTTCGAGAACGGCAGCAAGAGCTCGTACTCTTCATCGCGGCTATGGAAGAAGGCGCAGGCATGGCACGGACAGGAAAATTCCGACTGCCCAATCGTAATCGTGGCATGCATCACGCTTCCCCCTTGTCGACCCACAACGGCCAAGCGCGGATGAAGGTTCCGCTGGGCTCCAGCGGCAAAATAAGAAAATTTCTTTTGACTGGCGATTACACGCAGCCGTTGTACCGGATGGCAAAAGTCATTGACTCTTTGAGGTTTCATGACACGGTCGATAACGCAAGCGGGATCGCGTTGCCGGAGGGCTCCTGGTTTCGACCGCAAAGCCGTCTGCAGGTGCTAGCTTCACCGCAAATGGAAGCAACAGCGGAACGTAAGAGACCCGACGAAGAACATCAAAGGCTGGTCAGCGAGATAGCGGCCGGGCAGGCCGATCTCGCCGCAGTCCTGGACGCTGCCGGCGTAGGAGTCTTCGATATTGACCGGACCACGGGGATGGTCCTTGATTCGCGCGGCCTGAGCGTCCTTTTTGGATATCCAGCCACCCACTCCCTGAGCTTGGCCGACATTCGCGCCCGCTACCACCCAGACGATGGGCGACAGGTCATTGAGCAGACTCTTTTTCGTGCGGATGACCCGGCAGTCACCCATTTCAGCGACGAATACCGATTGTTGTTGCCTGACGGTTCGGTCCGGTGGATGCACGCCCGCGGCGAGTTCATACGCGATGAAACTGGACGTGCGCTGCGCACTCGGGGACTGGTCATTGACATCACAGCCAGGAAGCGGACAGAGGAAGATCGAGCGACCGCTCAAGCGCGTCTAGTATTGGCTCTGCAAGCTGCTCAGATCGGGGTCTGGGAGTGGGACATAGTTCGCAACACGTTTGAATATGATGCACGCGCTCGCGCGATCCTAGGCTATTCGGCAGGCGAGCCCATTACTTACGAGAAGCTCCGAGCAAGCGTGCATCCCGACGACTTAGCCAAGACATCGCCCGTGCTCCAAGCCGCTCTAAATCCGGCAGTACGCGGTCACGCTCCATTTGAGTACCGGATCGTCCGCAGGGATGGTTCTATCCGATGGGTTCATGCGTTGGGTGACGTTACCTTTGCCGTGACGAACGGATCATCCCGACCCATCAGGTATACTGGCACGCTACAGGACATTACTGAGCGCAAAGAATTGGAGGAGGTGCAAACACTGCTGATCGCTGAACTCCACCACCGAAACAAAAACACACTGACGCTCGTGCAAGCCCTCGCCCACCAGACTTTTCGAGCAACCGCTGAACGCGACGATCTGGCGGCGTTCAATTCTCGGCTCCGGGCGCTCGCCAACGCCGATAGCGTCCTGACGGGGACTCAGTGGCGAGAGGCGCCGCTGTCGAAACTGTTGAAGGCGGCTCTAGCGCCTTTTCTGGCAGCAAAGGACCGACTGCACACTTCGGGAGACGATATGGTTCTCAGAGCGAGCCATGCCTTCACTTTGGCGCTTGCTCTCCACGAGCTGGGTACAAATGCCACCAAGTACGGGGCGTGGTCTAATGACGATGGAGCGGTTCGGATTGCATGGCATCGGGAAGGCAACCCCGGACCGGAATTCCACCTTGAGTGGCGTGAGCAGGGTGGCCCCCCAATGAAAGGGCCTCCATCGCGGTCCGGTTTTGGGTCCAAATTGGTTCAAGAGGCACTTCCCCGTGAATTCGGCGGTAGGGCCGACCTCGACTACCGACCCGAAGGCGTCGTTTTCACGCTCCGCGCACCTTGGCCTTCAGCTTAACCGAGTCGGCATGGAGCAATCTCGCCCCGGGCAATATTTCAACCGGCTACCGGACACAGACCGCTTGAGGAATACGATGCGCACATTTCTTGAGGTTGCGCTCGGCTTAACAGCTTCCGAGTGACGGGCTTTGGATGCCTAAGGTGGCAGGTCGGGAGATAACCCGTCGATCAAGGCCGGTCTATGCAGTCCTCGAGACTCGTCCAACGAGCACTCTAACTCTTGTCAGCCTCTTTGTTGCATGCCCCTACTAAGAAGCGGCGTGGAGTCCGCAACAACCGAATAAGTTATTCTTCAATGCGGAATGCTGCGCTTTCGCAAGTGCCTGACCTATTCCCGATTCAAGTGCTCGCGGCTTGTCGCTTCGAAACTCTCCTGCTCGATCAGGCCAAGCATCCGCTGGACAGGCCAGGAAATCCGGCCCGACTGATCTGACGGAGCTGTGGGCGATTTCCAGATCGTCCTGGCCTCGGTGGGCATGTAGCGCCAAGGTGGTTGTGACTCATCATTCATCGAATGTCCGCTAATGCGGCAAAGCCGGCTAGAAACGCCACCGGCACGTGCCAGCCGGCGGCGACCCAGCGGAGGACCGAGCGCGGTTGCGGATAGAGGCCGGTGAGCGCCACGCCTGCCAACGAGCCAACCACAGCATCGAGCCACCAAAGCCGACTGCAAAGGCAAGAAGCGGCCAGTCATATTCGCCTTGCTTCAGGGCCAGCGGCCCTTGATCAGGGCGCCGGGGCGCGTCATTGAAGAAATACCGCTCCGCCAAGGCGCCGAGCCCGGCCAGGCGCGCGTCCCGTGCCGGCAAAAACTCAAAGTTGCTCCGAACCCCCATCGATGCGGCACGGTAGCCATTCGCGGGAAAAGCTCAAGCTGGCGCGGCTGTCTTTTTTAAACTTGAAGGCCAGATGACACCTGCTGGGTCCGCTAGACGTCCGCGACTGCACGACCCACGATCAGGTTATTGGGCTTTTAACGTCGCGGACCGTGACGGCGTGTTCGACGCCCTGCCATTCGCGGATCAGTCGGGTGACGGCAATCGGCCGCTGTGGTTCCAGCGCTGCCCGCCGACGGTCGGCATTGTCGAGTTGCTCCGTGAGCGCGCGAAGCCGCGTCAGCGTTTCCGTTTCTAATCCGCCATAGGTCAATTCCTGGACGCGGTAGGCGAGGCGGCTTTTAAGAAATTTTTCTGTTGTAGCCGGGCGGTTCGCTGGCGAAGGGGCGCGCCACTCCTCTTTCAGATTTGCCATCGGCATGGTCTTCAGGGCCGCCAAACGCGCTAGGACATTGGTGCTCATGCCTGCGGGACCTCCATTCTCTGGTCCGCATGCACGCTCTGTTTGGCGGCGGTCGCCACTAGTTTCTATGGATCAAAACCCAATGTTTGGCTTGACTTCCCCGCCCGCAGGCGCGTCAGTGCTAGGGCCAGCAGCTCCGCGATGTCCGCGATGCGATCGTCAGCGGAGGAGACGGCGGCGTTCCCCTTCATGCGCTCCTCCGGTCGGTGGAATCCACGACGGAGGTGCCAGGTTCTTCGGTGGCGTCGGCGCTCGTTGTCGACGCTCGCGGAGCGGTGCTGGAGTCGCCGGCGCCAAGCACGGCCCCGGCCGGAGTTATGGCGTTGGTAAGGTCCAGCTTCAGACGCGCTATGGCCTCAGCTGAAAGCTTACCGTCCCGAAGCTGCTTGCAGTGGTTCTCCAGCTGTTCGGCGGAAAGCGATTGGATCAGGTCGCCGATGAGGACCCGGAGCTGGATCTCTTATGTGCCCGGATCGGGGAACGAGGAGAAGGCTTAATTTCTTGTCAGGCTGACAAGAAATTCGGCTATCGCGCGTCGCCAATGCCACGTGGCTGCCTCGCCAGCAGAGTGGAGCGCCTTTTGCCAGTCAACCGAGTCAACCCTAAGAAAATTGGTCAAACCGCGCGTGAGGTCGGGGCTCGAATCCACCGCGAGGTTCGCATGTTCCGGGAGGACCCTTCGACCCTTCCCGGCGTCATGCGCTGTCTCATCCAATGTCCAAGCCGCCCTAATCGCTGCCGGGACGGACCGTTTTGACTACGAGAGAGTTGGCTGGCGATGGCCGCAGGAGCTGCTCCTCCGGTCTGTCCAGATCGACCCAGGCCTTCCAGTCCTCCGGCAAGCGCATTGGACTGAGATGAAGAGCGTCATCGCTCTTGCGGATGACAGGACCGATGTCATTGATTTTGATGTCGTCAGCCCGTGGCAAGTCAGCCGGGGACTGGTGCGGAGCCGTTGGGAGCGCAAGCGAGTCCATCATCGCCTGGTATTCCGCCCAGGCTATGTGCTGCTCGTAGTCATTGCACACTTAGATTGGCCTTCGCTCTCCGCCGTTGAAAATGCTGCGCGATGTGAGAGGCATTCAGTGCGTTGATAACGCTGCTGCTTGGGATGCCCCCTTTGCGGGCCATCGAAACACCCCACCGCGTTAGGCCAATTTCTTCGGTGGAATGGGCATCCGGATTGATGCTGAATCGACAACCAAGTTCTAGAGCCCTTCGGTGATACCGCCAGTCCAAATCCAACCGCCAAGGGTTCGCGTTGATCTCGACCGCCACACCATGCTCGGCGCAGGCTGCAAGCACGCGATCTACGTCCAGCTCATAGCCCGGACGGCGCAGGAGCTGGCGGCCGGTCATATGGCCGAGGATGGTAGTATACGGATTTGCGATCGCTTTTATCAGGCGATCAGTCTGCCGCTCGCGATCCAAGCGAAACTGACCGTGGACGCTGGCAACGACAAAATCAAAGCGTCCCAGGATGTCGAAGGAGTAGTCCAGCGATCCATCCGGCAGGATGTCGGATTCAATCCCTTTGAAGATCCGAAAGCGACCGCCATATGTGTCGTTAAGCCTCTCGACCTCTTTGTGCTGCTGTTCGATTTCTGCGACGCTTAGGCCGCCAGCATAGTGGGCCGATTGGGAGTGGTCGCAGACACCGAAATAATCGTATCCACGCGCCCTAGTAGCCTCAGCCATTTCCTCCAGCGTATTGACGCCGTCAGAACGGTTGGTGTGCGCGTGGAGAATGCCGCGAAGGTCCCGATCCTCGACTAGCTGTGGGATCTGTTTCGCCTTCGCAAGCTCGACTTCTCCACGTCCTTCGCGCAGTTCGGGAAGGATGAATTGCAGCCCGAGTTTGCGATAGATATCGGCTTCGGTTCTGGTCAACACGGTTTTGGCATCGCGCAGGAGGCCAGCGCGGGTTAACTCGTACCCGCTGTCCCTCGCGACCTCGGTTAGCTGCCGGAGGTGCTCAGCTGACCCCGTGGCGTTCAACAAGGCAGCAGCGTGGTGCTTGGCATCCGCAAGCCAAATAGTGAGATCGCCATTGGTTCTCACCCTCTCGCCCTCCGGCAGGGTGGAGACAGTGACAACCAGTGCGAGGTCCCGCACGACCTCAGTCTTGCGGCGAAAGTCTCCTGCTTCTTCGATCCGAACTGCACCTAAACAGGATTGGGCGATATCGCGCTTAGCCGAGTCCAGAAGCGCTTCAGCACGATGGAGATGGCGCGCACCGAGTGAGCTCGCCCGTATTGCCAGCCCTTGTTTTACCTTCCGCTCAAAGGCAGGACCGAACCCCTTGGCCTTCGCGAGCTGTCCAGAGTCTACCGCGCTCTTTAGCTCGCTCAGCGAAGAGATACCCAGATCATGGTGAAGCTTTGCCACCTTCTCCGAGGGCAACGCGGGGACGGACAAAAGGTCGAGCACCCCCGGCGGCAGGTCCTGCCGCAGTTTTTCCAGCATGGGATGGGTGCCCGTTTGGTGGAGCTTGGTAATGATATCAGCGATAGCGCTACCGACACCGGGAATCTGTCGGAGCTGCCCGCTTTGAATCACGTCTCCAAGGGGAACCGCCAACACAGAAAGGCTGTCGGCGGCGCGACTGTAGGCGCGGGCCCGATAAGGATTGCCGCCAGCCAAGGCTGATCGGCTTGCCAGCTCACGAAGCAAAGAGGCGATTTGAGCAGTACCAAGAGCGCCCATTTATCTGGAACTATTTGAAAGCATTGCCGTTCCCTCACGAGGCGAGCCAGGGAAACCGAAAATGCCAAGAGAACTCATGGAGCCCAATAACGGTGACAAGCGGTACGTGCGGCGAGACAGCCAAGGGCAGTTCAAGGAGAGCGCCGACGTTGGCAGGTCGCTGGCAACGGATCGACGGGTGAAGGCCACGAGGATTGCCAAGAAGGGGGATGGGGATCGAGGGGATCAAGCGTCGCAACCGCGCAAGAAATAGCGTTTTCGTGGACTTATTCGGACAGCCGCCCACCCCGGACGGGTTTCAATACATTCCTGGGTTCATTTCCGAGGACGCCGAACGGTCATTGGCCCATACCATCGCCACCCTCGACTTGAAGGAGTTCGAGTTTCAAGGCTTTAAGGGAAAGCGCCGCGTTGTCTCCTTCGGATGGCGATACGAATTCGACGGTGGCGGTCTAACCCGCGCCGAGCCCATACCCGATTTCCTTCGAGACGTTGAGAGGTCCGCCGAGGACTTTGCAGGATTACCGTCGGATGGACTGCAACAAGTCCTGATCACCGAATACTCGCCGGGGGCGGCGATCGGCTGGCACAAGGATCGGCCCGTTTTCGGTACGGTGGTCGGCATCTCCCTTCTCAGCGCCTGCACATTTCGATTCCGAAGGGGAAAGGAGAGGGGTTGGGATCGCTTCTCGATCGCTGTCGAACCGCGGTCGGCATACCTTCTCGACGGCCCCTCCCGCACGGAGTGGGAACACAGCATCCCTTCGGTGGAGCACCTGCGCTATTCCCTCACATTCCGCAGTCTCAAACAGGCGCCAAGGCAGTGACAAAGGCACAGCCGTCGGCAGAAGAGCGCCGCGCAAGTCGGCAAGTGCGCCGGGAAAAGCAACGTGCGGCGAATGTCGGGCGGGCGGCCAAGATGCATGCCGCGCGGCTTCAACTGGAGAGGGAAGGGCTTACCAAGCAAACCGCCAATCCGGATGGGTTTTCGTTCGTTGGGTGCTCCGGCTGGTTTTACTGGAAGTGGAAAGGGCTCTTCTACCCGGAGGACCTCGCGACGGGCGAATGGTTTCACTACTACGCGGACCGCCTCGACACGGTCGAAATCAACGCCTCCTTCTATTCATGGCCGACCGTGGCGACGGTTAAGTCGTGGCGGCGCCAGCTGGGCGATCGTGGCTTCGTCTACACCGTGAAAGTGTGTGAGCTCATCACGCACATAAAGAAATTCAAGGGCACCAAAACCCTGGTGAAGGATTTCGGGCTGATCGCTGACATCCTCGGGGACCGGATGGGATGCTTCCTCTTCCAGCTGCCGCCGAGCTTTCATTACACGAAGTCGCGGCTGGCTTCGATTTTGGATCAGCTCGACCCAGCCCGACGAAACGTCGTCGAGTTTCGCCACTCCAGCTGGTGGAACGAGACAGTCTTTGCGGCCTTTCGGGAGAGCAGCACGATTTTCTGCTCTTGCAGTGCGCCGAGGCTGCCCGACGCGCTCATTCGCACCGCGCCGGACGTCTATGTCCGGCTGCACGGGCCCGAACGCTGGTACCGCCACTTGTACATGGAGGACGAGCTGTCGAAATGGGCTGAGAGGATTGTCGCCAGTGGCGCTGACAGGGCCTGGGTCTACTTCAACAACGACAACGATGCCCACGCTCCCGCCAACGCAATCACCATGAAGGACATGCTGTTGCCGTCGAATGTGCCAGAGCCCGTCCCAGCATAGGCACCCGGGAATTTCCCGTTCGCCATCCCCTCCGACAGCGATCCAAGTGAGTCAACCGTTTGCCAAAACGCCGGAGGCCGAACCCACCGCGAGGTTCGCATGTTCCGCGAGGACCCCTCTGGGCCTCGGTGGTGGGGTCCTTAGCGGACGTTGCGGGTTGTTTGCAATCCATCAGCACAAGGTCGAATCGGCAACGGTCACGCGAAACGCATGAATTGCCTTTTCAAAACCGCCGGCTGTCGATCGCCCGGAGGCATGACGGCATAACGACCGCCGGAACCATACGATGTCCGCACAGTTGACGGGGGATGCCCGGGGCACGGTACCAGGTCATTCTCAACGCGCGCGCAGGGACCGCCTTAACTCTCGGCATTACGGCTGAGAAACTGAGACTCAAGTTTTTGCAGGCTGGCTTGACGGCCATCGTTGACAATGAAGAAGATGAACCCCTAGAGGGTCGTGTTAAGAAGGCGGTCGCGGGCCCTTGCCCCATAGTGGTCGCGGCCGGCGGCGATGGGACTGTCGGGGCGGTAGCGCGGGCGCTGGTTGGTACCGATAAAACTCTTTGCATACTACCGCTTGGAACGGTCAACAAACTTGCTCGCGATCTGAAGATTCCACTGGACCTGGATGGGGCCGTCTCGGCGTTGGCGAGCATGCATCCACGGCGCATTGACGTAGGCGAAGTCAATGGCAGGCTTTTCCTTGACATGGTGGTTATCGGTCTGATCCCCGGGCTTGCGGCGGGGCGAGAGCACATCAGGGGGAAAGGAGGATGGGCAGTACTGTTGGCTCTTTCTCGCTTCTTCTATCGACGCCTGAAGCGGACGCGGAGCATGGCGCTACAGGTCGGGCCTCATACTGAAAAAGCCAGTGTGCAGCGGGTGAAGTCGGCAGCAGTCGCAAATAACGAATATGCCGAGGGAGTTGGCCGCTTCTTTTCAAAGAAGCAGCTGGATGGTGGCAGCCTGGCGCTTTACCTGCTCAAGCAATCTTCTGTTGGGACTTTGGTGCGGCTGGCGGTGAAAATGGTGATGGGGCGGTGGCGCAAAGATTCGGCGCTTATTACTATTACAGCGCGTCAAGCGAGGATACGGTCGAGGAAGGCCAAACTCCAAGTCATGCTCGATGGAGAGATCGAGACCTTCAGTGGCACCTTACATTTCAGTATCCGCCCGCTTGCCCTTTCCGTTCTGGCCCCGCCGTTTCCGAGTCAGCCGAGCACGCGACCATGAGGATCGCGCACCTTTCTGATCTCCATTTCGGTCATCACGATCCAAAATTGGCCGGCGGTTTGGAAGCGGACATTACCGCCCAGAACCCGGACCTCGTTGTCATCAGCGGTGATTTCACGCAATTTGGAACAAGCCGCGAATTTCGCGAAGCCAGAGCCTTTCTCCAGACGTTGCCGGAGCCCTTCTTCTCCGTACCTGGAAATCATGACATACCATCCCTCAACCTCATCAGGCGTTTTGTCGACCCCTACGGTCTGTACCGCCAGTATATCGCGGAGGAGATCGAGCCTTTCGTCGAAATGAAGGGGATTGCGATTACCGGGATCAATACCTCCCGAAATACTAGACCGAATCTTGATTGGGGTGATGGGTCGATCAGCAGAGATCAACTGACGAAGACGGAACAACGATTCAACGCCGCTTCTCCCGATGCAATTCGCATAGTCGTTGCGCATCATCCCTTTCTGATGCCGCAAATGCCGATGCAGAAACGGATGGCTAGGGTGAAGCGCGCTGACCTCGCTATGGCGACATTTGCCAAGCTCGGTGTGCGCCTAGTCCTGTCGGGGCATTTCCACTTGGCCTATGTGAGGTCCTATCCGGAAGCGCCCGGTGACCAACCCACCCAAAGCGCGCCGCCACATAAACAGATGCTGGTGGTTCAGGCATCAACGACGATTTCCACAAGGCTGCGCGGTCATCCAAACGCCTACAACCTGATCGACATAACAGCGGCGGGTATCGCGGTGGCGGTTCGCGAACACCAGGGAGGCAATTGGGCAACCCGGGACACGGTTCTGCACTCTGAATGAGGGGCCTGTTTTACATCTGTGGAAGGACCTCTCGCGCGGTCGCGGCCTTAACGACCAAGAAAACGACGGCCTCATCCTGATGCATTGACGCCGAGATTATGGCTCAAGCGATGGATGCAACGGAGCTCAGCTTTCGTCTCTCGACGGCAAGAAGACAGCAACTCCCGCAAAGGCCGCACTCAGCCAAATCCGGCGGTCAGATACGCTCCAAGCACGTACGTCGGGTAGTGGACGCCGAGATAAAACGGGACAGCCCAATTGCCGCTACCAGCCCGAGTGCTGCGGTCCAGGAAACAACGCGCGGCAACGAGCTCCCCGTTTACTGAGAGATGCGCTTGGCGAAGGCGATGTACAAGCAGGCGGAGGCAAGTGAATAGCCGCTGGGAAAGCTGTACGTTTCCGGTGCTGGAATACCAAAGAACGGATATGGCCGCGTTCGATGAAAAGCGTATTTCAAGCCGTTTTCCAACGGCGCGACTCCAGCCATCACGATCGCCAGGCTGAGTGCATTTCGGCGCCAGCCCAAGACCCAAAAAGCTAGAACGGCTACAACCGACAAGAAAACAACGACTCAGACGAACCCAAGATCTGTGATAGCGCTCGTGATGGCAGTCACGGTCGTGGATGACATATGGTGGACAACATTGCGCACGATGGCATCGAGTTCCGTCGTGGCCCCAGTCGTCACAGCAACCGAAGGGACAGCAAACACGAACAAGAAAAACGCCGCAGCTGGCCCGCTAGCCGTCGCGTCATGTTAGTCGACGATCCTTACCCGAGAGCGTTTCCCATCGGCGTTCGCCTGTATCTCGGCTTTCAGCGATGGCCTGAGCTACTTCGAAATGAGAGGTCGACGGTCTTTACCGCAGGTGGCAATCGCCTTCAGCCAGTCTGAAAGGGGGCGCAGCTGCCTCCTCGAAAAGCGGGCCCCGCAATTGCGTACGCGGTGTTCCGACGACGCTCGAATTCTTTTAGAGATGGTCCTTCGGCTTCGGCGATCCGATGTGGTGATCAAGGTTGTATCTTAGCGCCTTAGCGGTTCAGCAACCAGCCACTCGGCACCGGTATCCACGAGCTTGCTTGCCGCTCGGCCTCCGAGGTTAAGCCCTGTAGGGTGTCATCATATCTTTGCAGCCCCGCTAAGGCCCGCCATGAATGCGACAGCTCCTTCCAGATCTTCTTGACACCGGCGTCGATTGCTTCCTCAGCGTATTGATCGCATTGCTGGGCCATCGACAAGCACTTTGCCGGCTCCATTGCGGCCTCCTCGAACCTACTGCCTGGACCCCTGCCAACCGCGTCTCAAGGAAAAGGGTTGCGGTAGAAAAAACACTGGCTGATTGCGGACTGATAGGAAGGCGATGGATCCGCTTGGCGTGAATAAAAAACTGGGCGCCGCGCTCATCATCAGCTCGATGCACCAGTTTCCTAGCGCGCGAGGAGATGACGGCAGGCGGCAAGGAATAGCCGACGCACTGCCCTTGCTCACGACCAGGAGCTCTCGGAGTGCTCGAGGCCTTGCGCAGCGGGTTGGAGGAAAGCCGGCCACCGAGAAGACTAAACCAGCGTCCGCGAGGCGGCGCCGAGCTTATTGGCCGATCAGTCCTTCTCAGCCTCGGTGTTCCCACGTCCGGACAGAAACTCTCCTTACGGCTGCAACGGCTCAACGTGAGCGGCGAATATCCGGAATACGACGAGCGCTGGGACGGCCAAGAGAGCACCCATCAAGCCCCACAGCCATCCCCAGAAGGCCATGCCGATGAAGATCGAGACCTCATTGAGCTGAAGCCTTCGCCCGACCACGATGGGTGTCAGGAACTGTCCCTCAAGCACGATAAGCGCCAGGTAAGCGGCGGGAGCGATAGCAGCATGCGCAATCGTATCGAATGACACCACGGCGGCTGCAGCGACAATTGAAATGCCCATGAGGGGTCCGATGTAGGGAATGAAATTGCAAATCGCCGCGACGACGCCCCATAGCAGGGGCGTGGGCATTCCGACGAAGTAGGCAATCACGGCAACTCCAATACCAACCGAGGTATTGATGCCCGTTATGGTCAACAGATAGCGCGATACTTCATGCTCGATGTCATGAAGAATCCGGAGCGCGGTTTTCTTGTCGCTCAGCGACGGCAGGACTTTTACTGTTTTCTCGTAAAAAAGATCTCCTGATGCAAGCAAGAAAAGAAGCAAGATAAACGTCAGTCCCAGACGAGCGATGATATCGGTAGCCCCGGATGCGGCCCGGGCGAGCAATCCTGGTTGCGTGAGAACGACCTTCTGGGGTGCCGCCTCGGCAGCGCCGCCGCCGCCCTCCGCAATTGCCTGCACCTGATCTCCCGCTTTGGCCAGGGCGTCTACGGGCCTTTTCAGGGTCGAGAGCTTGGCGTCGATCTCCTGGGCAATGTCCGGTGCCCGTTTGATCCACGAAGCGATTGGAGTCGATAGGCAATAGGCTCCCGCTCCAAAAACGCAGAGAAGAGCCGCCACCAAAAGAAGGCCTGTCACCGCGTTTGGGATGCCCCTCTTGGCCGATGCTCGCACAACCGGCCGCAATACGAGCGCCAGCATGAATGCGACAATGACGGGGAGCAGGAATTCCCTGGCGAACTAAAGCGTCCCCAAGAGCATGAGTAGAAATATTCCGACGAGCACCCGCTTCAGGCCATGCTCGGGCGGCACTTCAACGGGCGGTCCCTTGGATTCGTCTTCGGTCGTCGCTGCTTTCTTAACCTCATCCAAGCGGGTGCCACTGCCAACGCTCCACCTCCACGGTAGTGCAGGGTGGAGTCCCCCCCCCAAGCTGCATCACGCTCGCAACGGTTCGAGACCCAGCAGGTTCTGCACCCCGTTCTCAAAGCCGCAGTAGATCCCGGTTTGGGGCTAGCTGGGGCGCAGGATGCCCCCACGTCGACGAACGCCGAGCGCAAGCAAGAGATGACTCCATGGTCTCGCGTTCGCCATGGCGGCACGCAATGCCGCGCCGAATAGCTGCATCCCTCAGGATGGATACTTTAGGCACCAAAGTGGAGTTTCGGCGTTTCCATGGTCAGGGAGACCCACACGATGAAACAGGAACCCAGCAAGCTCCCGCCGCAGCAGCAAACGCCGCCCGGCGTGACCTCACAAATGCGGCCCGTCCCCGATCACGGGGAGGACAGCTACGTCGGCAGCGGTAAGCTCCAAGGGAAAGTTGCCATTATCACCGGGGGGGATTCCGGGATCGGCCGTGCCGTCGTGATCGCCTTTGCGCGGGAGGGAGCCGATATCGTGCTGTCCTACCTCAGCGAGGACCAGGATGCCGACTCCTCGGCAGAGTTGGTTCGCCAGGCCGGCCGGCGCGTCCTTACCATTCGAGGCGACATCACTGAGGAGCGGCGGTGCTACAAACTTGTCGACCAGGCGATGGCTGAGTTTGGGCGGCTGGACATTCTGGTGAACAACGCGGCGTTTCAGCGGACGCACAAGTCGCTGGATGATATTCCGCTTGAGGAGTGGGAGATGACGCTGCGAACGAACGTCACGGCTTCGTTCATGCTGGCGAAGGCGGCTGTCAAGCACATGCGGCCGGGTGCCTCTATCATCAACACGACATCGATCCAGTCTAGGGATCCGTCCGGCTCGCTGCTGGCCTACGCTACCAGCAAGGGCGCCATCTCGAACTTCACCGCGGGTTGCACAGGTCCTTGCCGGCAAGGGTATCCGCGTGAACGCGGTTGCGCCCGGACCGATTTGGACGCCTCTCATCCCGTCAACCATGCCACCCGACAAAGTGGAGAACTTTGGGAGGAACACTCCGCTGGGTCGCGTGGGACAGCCCGCCGAATTGGCGGGAGCCTTCGTGCTGCTCGCCTCCGACGCCGCGAGTTACATGACCGGAGCCGTCATCCCGGTGACCGGCGGCGAGATAATGATTTGATTGTTCAAGTCTGGTGAGCCGTGTCCCGACTTCCGACTTCAGCTCGAAGCAACATTGAGTCGATCCTGCGCCTGGAGGCAGAACAGCAGCAGCAGGCAACGGTTGGAGTCCATGTCGCGGACCTCATTGCGCGCTTCGCCGGGACGATAACCTTCGTTAGCCTGCAGCTCCTTATGGTGGCTTTGTGGATAGCGGACAACGTCAACATTCTGCCCTCCAGCCGGGTATTTGATCCCTTTCCCTTCCCCCTCCTGGCGGGACTGTTGAGCCTTGAGTCGGTCTTGCTGACGGCTTTTGTCCTGATCCGTCAAAATCGCATGAGTCGCATCGCCGATCATCGCAGCCACCTGGACCTTCAAATCAATCTGCTTTCCGAGCAGGCGATCACAAAAGTCATTCAAATGCTGGAAAGAATGAGCTCGGAAATGGGCATTGAGGAACGGGTCACGGACGCGCAGGCGCAGGAGCTGGCACGTGAGACAGTTGTCGAAGAGGTTTCGGAGGAGCTGCGTACCGGTCTGGAAGCGACAGCCAGTGGCGCCGATGTTCCGGGATAGCCAATCGCCAGCCAGCCCAAAAGGACATCCCCGACGACGGCCGCTTTTTGCCCAAGCCCTACTCGCCAGAGGCGTTGGTGCGTGAACTCTGGCGGATGACGGAAGCGTAAGCCAGAAATGGCGATCGTCGCAATGATATCTCCGGCAACGGCGACAAGCCTTCAGGCGTCGGTGGCTGGCAGTCGATCAGCTCCCGCCTGACTCGAAGCGGAGCCAGCTGATTGGCGCCCAGGTCGGCGCGCCGTTCGCTGATCAGTTTGGCGCGGTAGGCATCATCGTCCCGCAAAGAGCGTTTCTCTTCTACGATCGCCCGCTTTCTTTCCGACTCGGGCGGCGACCTGCGGGGCGTTCTTACCTCGCTGACCTATGAGGAGCTTTTCTTTGAGCGCGCCGGGCCGGTCGGCCACTACATCTTCACCGATTTCGATCGGCTGTCCCGCTACGAGATCGAATGCCTTGCCCGCTTTACCGACGCCCTTCTCAAGAAGGCGCCGGAGGCGCGCATCCTCAACCATCCACTCCGAGCTTTGGAGCGGACGCCGCTCCTCACAACCCTCCAGGCGGCAGGACTCAACGATTTCGGGGCTATCAGGCTGGATATCGGTGGGCGGCCGGTCAGCTATCCGGTGTTCATCCGTGCCGAGGACGGCTATGGCGGTCCCGAGACCGAGCCGCTGGCGGATTCCGGGGCTCTCGAACGGTGTTTACCAAGAACCGCGAGCGGCCCCTTGTTCGAGGCCTTGGGAGGACCGGGACTTCCCCTGAGTGCTACTGGCGCTGCCGCAATCCCTCGAAGATCACTCACCCAGTAGTCGAGCGGATGGCATTGATGAACAGGCGATTGCTCGGCAAGTGACGTCAGGACGCGGCGACCGGCGCGCCTAACCAATCGGGTGCGAGCGAACCGAGTCGTCCGCACCCGTCTTGCATCTCCCCGAGAAGGACTGCCTTTTACGGCTTAGGCGGCAGCGCCCAGGGGCCGGCCTCGGGCTTGCCCTGCGTGTCGGCGAGGGCACCGAGTTCGACTTTCACGCCAGTCCCGATGGCGCCCGTTTGCTGCTGATTCTGAAAGCAGGTGAAATCCGGCCGCTCGCGCCATGCGAAAGGACCGCAGAGGCGAACCCCGGCGCCGATCGCAGCGTCATGAACGACGTTGATAAGCCGCTCATAATCAGGGCTGCCCTGGGCATAGCCCGAGAAATTGCCGAGGTCTCCGGAAGCTGCGAAAATGGCGGTGACGCCTGGCACCTTGGCGATCTCAGCTGCGTTCTTCACACCCTCCAGCGTCTCGATCATCAGAATGAGAACGAGGTTGTCGTTGATGGTCTGCCGGTAGCCGCCGGGCACACCGCCATACATGTCGGCGCCGAAGGCGTAGCCGCCGCCGTTCGAGCGACGTCCCAGCGGCGGGAAAAAGGCCCAGTTGCGGGCGGCGATGGCTTCCTCGACGGTGTCGACAGTCGGAACGACAATCACCAAGGCCCCGCTGTCGGCGGCGTGCTGGATCTCGCGTTCATCGGTATAGGCGACGCGAACACCGGGAACCGCCTTGGCATAGGGGCACGCCTTCCAAAGCTTCGCAGTCTGGTCCCAGTCGGTGGTGGAGTGCTGCATTTCAGTCCAGATAAAGTCGTAGCCGGCATTGGCCATGGCGCAGTAGGTGGTGGCGTCCGTCGCGTTGAAGACCGTTCCGCCTGTCACTTTCTCGCCCCGCATCATCTTCAGTTTGACTGGATTCCAGATCTTACTGGCCGCCGGAGGATTGAAGGCCTGACCATACTTCCAAGTTGCTGGATCAAACGGCCCCTGATTGACCCCTCCCGGTAGCCCGTTATTGATGGCTCCGCTATCTTTGCCAGCCGGCGCCGCGAGCGGGGATGTGACCGCCGGCTGCGCGACGGCGTAGGCCGGCTGCTGCGCGACAGCGCCCGCCGTGCCAAGCAAACCGACGATGCCGGCCAGACCTCCCACAAGCAAAGTCTTCTTCATTTTCTTATCCTTCCCTTAGCGCAGAACGCGCCGAGGCAACGGTATGGGAGGCACGGCGAGCGCGTCAAATGAGGCAACCGTCATTCGCCGCCCGGAGCCTCTGTGGTCAGGTTTTGGCCAGCCCGCGTCACCGACCGCGGTCCTATGCGCTCGTCCTTCCGATCGCGGCTGCGCTGCAGGCCAAGCGGTGGACTTGCATGCGGAGATAGAGACTCTCGTCGGGGCCAGAGAGATCGAGGTGCTGATCCTATAAACCAGGACGCCTACGCTAAGGGTCGTGGCTCGATGTCCCGTGGGTAAGCCGCACTGCCCCGTCCCTCGCGTTCGTGTAGAGCTTACACTGCAGCCCCTCCGCCGTGCACGGCCTTCACCGTGGTAAGGCTTACCCGGTGATAGCTACTCGGACAGCAAAACCGTTTCGCTACGCCGCTCCGCGGAGCGCTTCGCCGCGACCCGCACTTGCTCGCGGAACTCCTCCAACGCCGCCAAAGTGCTGCGTCTCGCTCCGGCTGGCGGATCCGCCGTCGCCTTGGCCGCCGCAGCTTCAGCCGGAAGCACCTCAAACTCCGCAAGGAGCTTGATCGCATTTAGGGCGACCTGGGGCTCATATCTGTAGGTCGCGCCTGCTCGTCGCAGGTGTTAATCACCTTGAGTGGGCTGCACTCGAGCTGATGAAAGAAGGTGAGCGCGTAGTCACCGGGCACGACGAAGACATGACGGACGCCTTCTTCGCCAAGCCGCCTGATTAGGCAATCGCCAAGGACTTCCCGCATGCAATGCCCTGCAGACGAGTACGCCCCCCCACGCAGCTAGGGTGTCGCCAAATCCGGTTTTCTTGCCACTGCGCTTTTTCTCTGCTGCCCCGCGTGGCGGCATGCGATCAAGGTGGGAGCCTTTTGCAGTCAATGTGCGCCGACGGGGAGTTCCGCGTTAACAGCTAGGGCGAGGGGCAGGCTTCATGCGCGCGATTCTGGTGACGGGGGCCCTTGGGCAGATCGGGTCTGAGCTCGTTCCGGCACTGCGGCGACGCTATGGCGAGGCGCTCGTAATCGCCTCGGACAGACGGCAATCATCAATTGAATCCACACCGATTGACTTCGAGACCATCGATTGCGGCAACGCCGCTGAAGTCGCCGAGGTGGTGCACCGGCGGGGGATTGGCACGATTTACCATTTGGCGGCGATGCTTTCGGCTGTCGCGGAAGAACGCCCACAAGAAGCCTGGAACCTCAATCTCGGGTGCCTCTACAATGTGCTCGAAGTGGCACGCCAGACGGGTTGCTCCGTCTTCTTCCCAAGCTCGATTGCTGCTTTCGGGCCTACAACGCCGCGCGACCGGACTCCGCAAATCACCATCCAGCGGCCGACCAGCATTTATGGTGTCACCAAAGTCGCTGGCGAGCTCCTCGCCGACTACTATTTCACCCGGTTCTCGATCGATACGCGGGGCCTCAGGCTCCCGGGCCTGATCTCAGCAAGCGCCCCGCCCGGCGGCGGCACGACGGACTATGCGGTCGAGATGTTTGACGCCGCGCTCGCAGGCCGCCGTTACCTTTGTTCGCTCGCCCCCGAAACCCGCCTCGACATGATGTTCATGGATGATGCCATCGCCGCGATGATTCAGTTGATGGAGGCACCCCCTGCACGGCTTCGCCACCGCAATGCCTATAATGTGACGGCGATGAGCTTCACGCCATCGGAACTGGCCGAGGCGATCCGTTGCCATGTCCCCGGCTTTGCCGTGGACTATCAGGTTGACATGCGCCGTCAGGCCATCGCCGACAGCTGGCCGCGCCGGCTCGACGACAGTGCCGCGCGCCGGGACTGGGATTGGTCGCCACGATTTGACCTGGCGGCAACCGTGGACGAAATGCTTAAGCGTCTTGGCGCGAGGCGGAGCGTCAAGTCCGGAACCCTATGATGGCGAGCGAGATTGGCGGTGCCGACACACGCGCTTAACCGGATATTGAAAGCTCGCCTTGATGCCCTGGCGAGCGAAGGCCGCCTCAAGGGGGAGGAAACCGTCATCCGCGGTATAGTCCGATCGCCAGACGGCCGCGCGCCGCGCTATCTCGTCGAGGGGTCGGGTGACATTGCCTTCCTGCGTATGAACGCAAACGCCTATCTGGGCATGGCCGTTCGACGCGAGGTTGCCGATGCCGAGGAAAAGGCAATCGCCCGCTTTGGGACGGGGCCCGGTGCCGTGCGCTTTATCAGCGGGACCTATGAGCCACATGTTGCGCTTGAACGCCGTCTGGCGGAATTTCATGGCCGCGAAGCGGCGATCCTCTTCAGTTCGGCCTATGCGGCGGTCATGGGCGTCATTGTCCCGCTGGCCACCGAAAGAACCGCTGTCATCAGCGATGCCCTCAACCACAACTCCATCATCAATGCGGTGACGCTGGCGCGGCCCGGCGAGAAGCGCATCTACCCTCACCTCGACATGTCTGAACTCGAGCGGCACATTTTGGAGGCCGCAAAGACAACCGATCGCGCGATCATCATCACCGACGGTGTCTTCAGCATGCGAGGCGACCACGCGCCACTCGACCGCATCACGGCGCTGGCGCGAGGCCACGACAAGCACTTTTCCCAAAACGTGGTTGTCGTGGTCGACGACTCGCATGGCGTCGGCGCATTCGGACGAACGGGACGCGGTACCGAGGAGGAGACTGGCTCCCCGCCCGCCGATCTTCTGATCGCTACGCTCGGCAAGGCCTTCGGCGCTAACGGCGGCTATGTCGTCGCCAACGGTTCGATCATCGCTTTTCTGCGCGAGACTTCGCCTTTCTACGTTTACTCCAACCCGATAACCCCTGGGGAGGCCGCGGCGGCGCACCGTGCAGTCGATCTGCTCGACGGTCCCGAGGGCATGGCGCTGCTGGGTCACCTCCGCGCTATGACGGCGCGGTTAAAGACCGGATTGGCTCAGCTCGGCTTCGAAACACTTCCCGGTCAGCATCCTGTGGTCGCCCTGTTGACGCGTGACACCGCCAAAACGAAGGCTCTCGTCGCTCATCTTCGGGCGCGCGCCATTCTTGCGACGGGGCTCGGCTTCCCCGTCGTGCCGCGCGGCGAGGAGGAAATCCGCTTTCAGGTCAGCGCCGATCACGCTCCCGCCGACATTGACGAAGTGCTCGACGCGCTCAGCGCTTTCCGACCTGAGCCGTCTCGGTCGACGACTAGGCCGACCTAACGTTCACATCCCCGATCGTGATCTGCAACCCTGCTCCGAAAGGGCCAGCGGTGGCGCGCGAAGGATGGCGCGCGCCGGTGTTTCCTCTGCCGCCAACACAAGGAGCTTCCGCGCGCTCTAAAGAGTTGGCTGTTGAAACGGATCCACTTGTCGTCGAGCAATCCGGTGCCGGCGCAATTTAGTGTCGGTGCAATCCAGCGAACTGCACCCGAACGCACCTACAGCGCCGGTCCCATCCACGCGATCGGTTCGGCCGGAAAGTGAATTTCAATGACGCCGTCCGTTCGTTTTTACTGCGCAAAACGCCGAAAGGAATGCATCCGCGTAGTTGATGCAGCCGTTTTGCACCCTGAACCATATCGTCATGGGCCGCATGCTCGGGCGTCAGTCCCGCCGGGTGCTGGCGTGGAGATTGGGCAACGGCTGCGCTTAGCTGCGCGACCGTTTGGTTACACTCGCGGTTTTGGGTCGCCTCGCCAAGCAGGTGTGGAGAACCAGCCCGTTGCTTACAATCCTCGCAATCGCCCTGCGCCTGCTTCATGCTGCCAAGCCAGCCAAGCCGAATTTGCGCTGATGCTGATTGCGACTGTCGGGGTTACGGTGGCAGCGGGTCGCGCAGACCACGCCCACGCCGTCGGCCAATCCTGCAATCAAGGCTATCGTCGATCCGATTGCCTTGTCGGCGGCGGCGAGCGGGCACTGCTTTGGTCTCGCCATTGGTGTCGATCGTTTCAGGAACGATGGCGGAGTTGTTTTACGGGAAGAGCGATACAGGTAGGCCACTCGGCGGCAGGTCGGAGTTCGAGATCGACTCGGTCACCAAAACCTTGCCTAGATCCCCCTGGCCTGGCGCTCCACGCGGAACACCGTCTTTACGAGAACGGCACCCACATTGGGCGTCGGGTTGGTGAGAATCACAATGCGAAGCCCGTCGCGCTCTCGCCAAATGACATCCGGTCCGTCAGGCACATCCGGCCGCGTTGGTTCTAGTAGAGCCTTCTCAAAAGCCGCAAAAGGGATGCCATCCGCTTGCATTCGCGCCTGAGCGTGGCGGCTGACCGCAACTTTCCCGAGACCTCTGACGCCCCTGAAGAAATGCTGCATGTCTCCGAACCAATCGGCCGGCTGCCCAGCTATCTCATCTCGCGCCGTCAATTGCCAACCGCCACTGAGGATAGTGCATCGTTTTCGATGTCTAATAGCCGTGCTAAGCCATGCGTCGAGTCGGTGCGACGGACTCTATATATCCAAGCATCGATTACCGAAGCTGTTGGACAGTGGTCTGCGAAGGGCCAGCCGTCGCCGCGGCGAAGCTCTGACAGAAAGACCGTGCGGACGCTGGATAGCTGGTTTCTGCCGCTGCCCTAAATCTTGTCGCAACGGCTCTTAAGGTCCGCTCGTTGGGCTTCCGTCAGCTTCAAAGAGCTTAGGCACCCATCCGCCTGCTCCAAGAGCTTTCGGATTTCCGAAAGGTCCTCACTCTGGCGAGGTGTCCCATCTCGTCGGTCGAATGACGAGCTCTCTCAACGTTCAATGGGACGACCGCGTGCTCGAGGTCGGGACCGGCTCCGGATACCAGGCCGCGCTCCTCGCCAACCTTGCACACGACGTCCGGTCAATCGAAATCATCCGTCCGCTCGCCGAGCGCATACGTGCAATCTATGACGCTTTGATCGCAAGGGGTTTCCGAATATGCCGCAGTCACGACCCAGGAAGGCGACGATTATTACGGTTGGCCCGAGGCGGCGCCCTTCGACAAGATCATCGTCGTGCGCGATCGACCACATCCCGCCACCGCTTCTCGGCCAGCTCGCGCCGAATGGCGTGATGGTAATCCCGGTCGGGCCGCCCGGAGCGCAGCACGCCCTGAGAGTGACAAAGCGTGACGACAGGCGCGGCAATATCGAGGTCAGCTCGATTGCGTCGGATCGACCGACTGTACCGTCACGCTGCATTGCTCTCTCGCAAGCTCCTTCGCGTAACCCGCCAGCGAGCTCAAGCTTTGCGATTGCCTTTGACCCACCAGAAATGCTCACCATCGGTTCCGAATACGCCGTCGGCCACCAAGCTGGTTGCCCGAGGAAGGCAACCATCGTTGAAGCCGGGAACATCGGTAAGCTTGAATCTGGCCCCGCGCCGCCGCTGAGCAAAATGGATCAGCTTCGCGGCCAGTTTTGTTGTTCCTGGCGATGTTCTGGTAGTGGATGGCGGTGCAACCGCTCCACCTTCCGCAGGGACGGTTTCCGGCTCGGACACCTCGATTGGGGCGAGACGTTGAGGTCTAGGACCTCACTGAGGAAGTGCTCCTGCCACTCGTCTGTCCCTTGATGCCATATGGCGAGCAGCGACGACATCCCACCGCCGCTCCGTCTGAGCTTCCTTGCTGTAAACGCCGTCCCGATACCGGCCATTTGCAGCACCCTGCGGAGCACCACGAAATCTGACTCGTTCAGTTGCACCAGGAATTGACACTGATTTTTTTGGTCCCCCCTATCGACTCCACCACCTATTTGGATAAAACAGGTTGGGAGATAAGTACAGCGGTCTGCCGAGAGACTTGGGGCTGGCGATGCCAACGCTGTCGGACGCAATCCGCGTTGCGAAAACGACTCGGAACTCGGTCAATTACTGGGTCGCCGGTGGCTTTCTTTCGACAGCGTTCTTGCCGACAACGGCCGGCGTCGCGCGCAATGTCACGCGCGAAAACGCGCTCGAAATTGCCTTTATGGCTGCACTCACAAGTGTCGGAGTTCCGCCGTCTATTGCGACCTCGACCGTTCTCGGTTGGCTGGAGCAGGAGCGGAGGGGGAAACTTTTCGACTTCTCGGTACGACCCCACGGTGAACCAGGCATCTCAATTGAGTTCGCCGACGAGTCCTCGTTCGACTACATAGCGACGCTGTTGGGAGGGATCAGGACAGGGACGGAGATCGATTCGGGGGTGCCGGTCGAACCCGCGACGGTATTTTCCGTCATAAATGTTCGGGCAATCGTCCTAAATGTAGACCGTCTTTTCTCTGGCGATGACGCCACCTACGCTCCGAACTCGGAGCGTTCAAGATGACCCGGAGTGTGCGCTGCCCCACGGGCGCGTGGCCATTGGAAATGCGATCGGATGCGGCTGCGGCTTATTGCGATGAGCCTAGTGTCCCGGCCTTTCTAAGTAAGGTTGACGCGGGTATCTACCCGCAGCCGACAGTTCAAAAGGGTGTGCAGCCCAAGTGGCTCAGAACAAAGCTGGATCGCGCGATTGCCGAACGCCACGGCCTCTCGTTCCCAGATGCACTTTCGTCTGAAAATGTGTTGGACTTGATCTAAGCATGCCGCGCCGGAAGCCCCTGGGATGGCCGAAATATATGGTGGCCAAACGCTTGAGTGGAGGCTCTACGGCTTACTATTGGCGAGCGCCCACCTGGGCCTTGCGCAAAGGCTGTCCGGTCGGCGCTGAGGCGCTCGGCGAGGACTACGCTGATGCCAAGCGGCGTTGCGATGAGGTCTTGAATCCCCAATTCCAAGCTTGGCGTGGGGAAGGTGATTCCTCAATTCAATACAAGACCAAGACCGGAACCTTTGACTGGCTCGTCGCCGCATATCGACAAACGGAGCGATATGCGCGGCTGCCGGCTGGCACAAAGACCGACTACGACCGCGCCTTATCGATCGTCGCTGAGCACACCCTGAAAGATGGGCGTAGGTTCGGGGCTCTAACGCTGTCTAGCATTACACCGGACGTCGCTGACAGAATCCATGCCCGCGTCGTGGAAGGTGGACGCGGAGGACGGTATCGCACGGCCAAGCTTTCGATGGACGTGTGTCGTCGCGCTTGGAAGATCGCGTACCGTTCGAACCCCAAAATCGTGCCAGCTGACAACCCATTCGCCGGCATGGGTATCCCTTACTCACCTCGTGTTACGAGGGCAGCAAGCGGAGTAGAGCTTACACAGTTTGTCGCGAAGGCCGATGCAATGGGATATCGCTCGGTAGGAACAGCGGCGATGATCGCCTTCTACTGGCTGCCCCGCGAAGAGGACATCTTCACCAGGTTATCTTGGAGTGACTATCGGCGCCTGGCGATGCACAGGACATTGTACGCATTCGGCACCACAAGACCGGTGCGGTCGTGGAAGTACCGCTCCGCGACGACGATGGATCAGACCTATGGCCGGAGTTGACCAGCCGCTTGGATGCTGAGCCGAGAGTAGGTCCCTTAATTGTAATGCGCGACGAGGTCGACCAGCGAGCGGGCGTGCATCTCCCTTGGGTCAGCGCCGCCTCAAATCCAATGCGCACCATGCAGCGGATATTCTCGAAAATTCGTCAAAACGCTGGACTACCGGCGGGCATCACCTTCACGAGCTTCCGCCATGGCGGTCACACCGACGCGGCGAACGCGGGCTTATCTGACGCTCAGCTTCGCGCCCTTAGCGGGCATCGAACACCCCGAATGGTTGAGCTCTACGCGAAGCGCACCATGGACCAACGGCGGGGCGGAGCCCGGCAGAGACTTGTAGCCAGGAGAACGAAGCGGGGAGACTTGTCGGAATAGAGCGTTTGAGACTTGTCGGAATGGACAGGTATCAATCGTCTAAGTCGTTGAAAAACTTGGTGGGCGCAGTAGGGATCGAACCTACGACCCGCTGATTAAGAGTAGGCTGCCACACGTCGACTTCGATGGACACATCAGGACATCCACGCGTCTACATTCAATAGAGTTTCCTTGGTTCTGGACGCGATGTCTGCTATTGTCCCGGGCACAGGGTAACACCTCAAGACACTCCACCTTCGCTACCCCTGTGTTACCCGGCGCATTCTTTTCCGGAGTAGGTCGTGAGCAAGGCCCTCACCGTGTTGGGGATCGAAAAGGCCCAGCCCGGCGCAACGCGGCGCGAAATTCCTGATGGGCTGCTACCGTCGCTTTATCTGGTGGTTCAGCCTACGGGAGCTAAGTCGTGGGCGGTCCGCTACCGTATCGGCGGCAAACCGCGAAAGCTTACGCTCGGTACCTACCCGGGCATTGACCTTGCTTGCGCACGTGACCTTGCGCGCAAGGCGCTCGTCGCGGTCGCCGAAGGCATCGATCCCGGCGAGCGGAAGAGAGCTTCCAAACGCAGCACCGACGCCCTTGACCGCGACCTATTTGAGAATGTCGCCGAGTCTTTCATCGAGCGGCACGCTAAGCCCAACACCCGACCGTCAACGTCGCGGGAAACAGAGCGTATCATTCGGCGAGATGTGGTGCCGATTTGGCGTGGCCGGCCGGTTCAGCACATTACAAAACGCGATGTCATCGATCTATTGGACCGAATCGTCGATCGCGGCTCCGGCATCATGGCAAATCGAACCCTCGCCCATGTGAGGAGATTGTTCTCGTGGTGCGTCGAACGAGACATTTTGAAGACGTCCCCTGCCGCCGGCGTCAGGCCGCCGGCCGAGGAAGGCAGCAGGGACAGGGTTCTCTCGGACGAGGAGGTTAGGCTCGTCTGGCATGCCGCGGAGGCAATCGGATGGCCGTTCGGTCCGATGGTCAAGCTCTTGTTGTTGACCGGTCAGCGGCGCGACGAGGTAGCCTCCATGACTTGGTCGGAAATCGACCCCGATAGGCGTCTTTGGACCCTCGCTCGGGAGCGCGCAAAGAACAATCAGGCGCACGAAGTGCCGTTGAGCGACGCAGCAATTGCAGTTCTTTGCAGCTTGCCGAGGGTTGCGAAATCCGACCACGTCTTCACGACGAACGGCACGACTGCGGTCAGCGGATTTTCGCGCGCGAAGGATCGGATCGACGCGATCTTAGCCGAGCAGCAGGGACCGGACGGCTCCCCCACGCCCCGATGGGTACTGCACGATCTTAGACGGACTGCCGCCAGCGGTATGGCCCGGCTCGGCATCAATCTCCCGGTGATCGAAAAAGTGCTCAACCACTCGTCGGGAAGCTTCGCAGGAATCGTCGGCGTCTATCAACGGCACAGCTTCGCGGATGAAAAACGGCTGGCGCTTGAGGCGTGGGGAAGATTCGTTGCCGGGCTGGTGAAGGATCAACCGATCAACGATCTTATTGAACTTCAGGCCGTCCTTTAAAATGGCTGAAGGCCGCATCCCGCTAAGTGAGGCAGTTGATCGCGTCGCTGCCAGCCTTAACCACCGGAAAAACGCGAAAACTCAAATTCGGGCGCGGGCTATCGCTGGCGAACTCGCTTCGTGGGCTGTCGAACTCACGCAATACCCGCTGCGCTTCAGCTTTCCTGGATATTCGTTCCACAGCGAGAGGCCAGCAGTGTCGCAGGACGCCGAACTCGACGCTGAAATTTGGCAACGCGGTGACATCAACTTTAAGGAGTGCACTATTACTCGGCGCTTCTTGAAGGTTCCGGGTGAGGGCAATTCGAATAGACATCTACCGCAAGTCGTCGCCAAGGGCGTTATGCTTGACCGACAGCAGGTCGACAGGATCTGGCCCGAACTCGCGTCGCGGACAGAGGCCTCTCAAGAGCTGATTGCGCGGGATGATCCAGGACCGCTGCCCAAGGGAAAGAGAGGGCGCGAAGAGATCGATGATTCAAAGCTGCTAGAGGAGATGCTGCAGCTGCGGCGTGATGAAGTAGCGCGTTCGAACATGAAGGCGGCGAAGCTCGTCGCAGACAAGGCGACGGGTAATTCGAGACAAGCGATAATCCGGCGCCTGTCGCGCAAGTTCAAGGACCTGCATAAAGTCTGAAGCTTAGTTGAATTCGCTGATTGTTCTTCAACCTTTTATTGCTTACAAATAGCTCCCAAATAAATCTCAAATGTATTCCTAGCCGGTACCCATCGTCGGTCGCATTGTTTTTCAAGTCCGACTCTTTCCCGGACAGGAGAAGACCTTGCGCACCATCGGCTTCGAATCTCGGCTCCCCACTCGGGCAGTCAGCCAGAGGTATGGAATTTCCACTCGCACCGTGACCCGGTGGCAATGTAACCGCGATTTGGCGTTCCCTCAGCCGCTACGCGTCAACGGACGCCGCTATTGGTCGCTCAACGAACTTGAGACGTGGGAGCGCCGCCGCGTCGCCGGGATTCATCGGCCGCTCGTTGACTCGAAGACCCTGCCCCTTACTGCCCAATCAGAGGTGACCCCGGGGCACGACAAGGTTGGGGATGGAGGCGTCGATGCACCCACCTAACGGCAAAAATCGAAGGGCCGACCCGTGCCACCGGATCGGCCTTTCGAAGGGGACAACATGTCATCGGCAATGTCATCCGGTCAGCAGGCTAGCCTTTGCTTACTCAGGATGCAACGAGCAGACGCGACGCGGCCGGGCGGGCGGCAAACGTGGCTGCGAGTGGTCTCTGTCCCCCGATTCCAGGAGCTTGAGGTGGCAACACGCAATACAGGCCTCGTTGAAATCAAATGGCTTTCAGGGGAGCTGGCAACCCGCCAGAACCGGTGATCCGCTTCCTCAAACGAGAAGCGCCCCGGTGGGGGAGCAGGACGCTTGCGTAGGGTCATTCGGCGAAAAGAAGAACCGGAATCTTAACCTCGCCGGATCGCGGGAGGCAAAGGGGGAGGCGTCATGACCGCCGCCGCAGGCCCCATCCTTCCTTCGCTAGAGGAGATCGCTCGCGCGCTTGGCGGCGAGGTTCGGGGTGACTGGGTATCAGCGCCCGGTCCGGGGCACTCGCTCCAAGACCGATCAATGTCGATCAAGCTAACCGGCAATGGTGACTTCGTCGTTCACAGCTTCTCCGGGGATGATTGGCGGAAGTGTCGGGACTACGTTGATGCGAAGCTTGGGAGGCCCGTTTGGAAGCCGACCGGTGGCGGCAATGGCACTCACCGGCGCGAGTTCATCTACAGGCAAGCTGACGGTACGCCGTATCTGAGGGTCGTGCGGCTTGACCAAGGCGGTGGCCGGAAGTCCTTCTACCAAGCCCGCTGGACCGGCGTCGGCTGGGAAAAAGGCAAGCCCAAGGGACCGAAGATTCCCTACAATCTTCCGGAGCTGTTAGTGGCACCGGAGGTGGTCGTATGCGAGGGTGAGGGCAATGCCGACGCGCTGGTCGCCTACGGAATAATCGCCACCTCCGCCTCGGAAGGCGCCGGAAAGTGGACTGCCGACCTCAATGGCCACTTTGCCGGCAAAGTAGTCCATGTCCTTGCGGATAACGACGTGCCCGGTGAGCGGCACGCTGTCATGGTCGCCGACAACCTCGCTCCGGTGGCACGTGAAGTCCGCATCGTTCGGCTGCCCGGACTGCCCGCGCACGGCGACGTCGTGGATTGGCTCAAGGCTGGCAACGATCCGGCGACGTTGCTCCCTCTCTGCCGGTCCTCACCGCTGCACGTGGTGGGCGCTTCCGGACCGACCCCGAACATTTCCGGCGGGCCGACCCCCAATGCCTCTGGTGGACCCGCATCCGGCGGCCCGGCTCCCGGCTTCGCGTCGCCACTGTCAATAACCGGCGGCTACGCCAATCTGGCAGGTGCGCGGGCGGCTATCGCCTTGGTCATGCCGGTCACCTTCGCCTTCGATGAAATGCTTCGCGCCGTGATCATTCAAAATCCGATCAACGGCAATGCCGCCGGCTTTGTGCCGCGGCCGGCAACCGACGTGGATGTGGGGCTGGCCCAGGAACACCTTCAACTCCTTGGACTGAAACGACTCGGCAAGGACGTGATGCACCAGGCCATTGAGCTCCAGGCGCACGAGAACAGCTTTCACCCCGTCAGGGCTTATCTTAACGGGCTCGCTTGGGATGGTTTGGAGAGGCTGCCGACCTTCCTGCCGGTCTACTTGGGCTCCGAGGCCAACGCCTACACCGAAACGATCGGGAAGATGTTCCTGATCCAGATGGTTGCAAGGATCTTCAGGCCGGGATGTCAAGCCGATCACATGCTGGTGCTAGAAGGGGACCAAGGCACGTTGAAATCAACCGCGTGCAAGATCCTCGGCGGCGAGTATTTTTCGGATTCCCTGCCTGACGTGGGTTCCGGCAAGGACGTCAATCAGCACCTTCGCGGCAAATGGTTGATTGAATTGGCGGAAATGCACGCTTTGAGGCGTGCTGAGGTAGCCCAGCTTAAGGCGTTCATCACGCGCACGGTGGAGCGCTATCGACCGAGCTACGGCCGCCTTGAGGTGATCGAGCCGCGCCAATGCGTCTTTGTCGGTACCACCAACAAGAAAAAATACCTTCGTGACGAGACCGGCGAACGGCGATTCTGGCCGGTCACGACGGGCAAGATCGACGATGGGGGGCTAGGGCGGGACCGCGACCAGCTCTACGCCGAGGCGGTGGTGCGGTTCCGCCGGGGAGAGCCCTGGTGGGCCGACAAGGACTTTGAGCGCACCCACATCATGCCAGAGCAAGCTGACCGGCGCGTGGATGATCTCTGGCAGGAGGCGATTTCTGAGTGGGCCGCCAGGACAATGGCCAAGAAGGTGATCCTCTCTCAAGTCGCCAAGGAAGCGCTTGGCTTCCAATCGCTGGCTCACGTTTCAAAAGAGGACCAAGAACGAATGGCCACGGCCCTCGAAAATTCCGGATGGAAACAGGGGAAGCGGTGGGGCACAGGCCGTTGGTGGGTGCGGACGTGAGCGCGTCACCATGGCGTCATCAACGCGTCACTCATGCCGTCATCTTGGAAATCCAATAACCGCCGTGGTTTGGAAGGGAGGTGACGGCAGGTGACGCATATTCTCCCACACAAGACGTAACGGGACTGACTCAGAGGTCCCGCGCACGCATAAGGGGTCCACGGGAGGCGTGTCACTTGCGTCATCTACCGTCACCTCACCGCGAAGCCAAGATCACCTTGGGTTTCGAATGTGACGCGGTGAGTGACGCCCTTTCATCGCCGTCACCTCCACTCGGTGCCGCCCTTGGCGTAGCGGCGCCGCGTTATAGGAGCGAACCACAACCTCGGCGGATCCTTCTCGCTGCAATCAGTGCGGCGTCCCACCCACCAAATCGCGCTAGCTTTCAGGCCCCAAATGGCTAATTCCGGTCCTTAACCGCCTTCGCCAAGGCGAACTGGCTCAGCCAGGGCCCGGTCTCGCAGCTCGTGGCGGAAGGCCCGCGGGTCGACCACGGGGAAGAATTTGACCCTGAGGTAGGCCGGCACTGGATGGCAGCGCTTCTAAGCCCCATGCACCGCCAGACGGCCGGACGACCGGCGGGCAAGCCGGAAACTCTGGCGTCGATCCGTGTCCACAAGACCGCGCGGCGCGGGAGGCTCCAGCTTCTTGGCCTCGAGCTCATCGCCAATCCGGTGAGCTGATCGACAAGCACGGAGGTTGAGTGGACGGTGGTTGCAAGTGCGCCGAATTGGCGGCATTGAGCATAGTCGCGTCCCGCCGCGTGCTGTAGCAGAATGGGGCAAAGCCGGCCGCACCCACGCCCCCAGCGGTCGGACGGCTTGCCGGGACCGCACGCTGCGGCAGCCAAGACAAGGAACGAAAAGGTCTGATCGTCCCCGCGGGAGCTGACGGTGAAAACAGGCAAGTGGGCCAGGTTCAAGTTGCCGATAACGACAAACCGTGTCAGACCCAAGGTGCCGTTGACACCGTCGGCGACCTGCTTGGTGATGGGGACCATGCGTCAGGTACCGGTCGGAGGAACGCCGGCCCTCTCCGGATAGACGCAGCAGCTGCGGCCCACGCCGCCGAATCAAGCCTGGGTGATGGCTCCAAGATCGTCGACGCCGATTGCAAGAGCGGCTGACGCTGCTTTTGCCTTGTCAGCCATTCGCCTAAGAATCCCGTCGACCGCCGTTTGCAGCTTGCGGCGCTCCGCCACGTCCCGCGTGAAGGCGATGGGGAAGCCGGTCAATTCGCCACGCACCGTGGCGGCCAATTCCATGACCACCGCCTGCGCATCTTCAAGCGGAATTAGCTCAGCCATGCGCTCGGCGATACGAATTTCGATCTCGCGGGTGCGGGCGTCGGTGACCCGTGCAGCGGCAGCGGACTTGGAAGTCTTCACCAGCAAGTCCTCGTAATAGGCCATCGCTCCCCTGACGATGGCGAGCACGGAAAGGCCGTTTTCGTCCCGCTTGATGTAGCCTTCCCGGATACGGTCGGTGACCCAGGTACGGGACCGGATCAACAGCGCGGCAGCCTGCTCAAGCGTTAGGGTTTGAACCCTTGGCTTCGGTTTCTTGGCCATTCGCTTCCCGCTCCCCATCGCGCCTTAATTACGCTTTGCCGCTTGGTCACCAATGCCCTTTGGTAGTCGACGTCCTCAAACAGCTTGGAAGGCCGGTGATGTGCTTCAAGCGAAGCAGCTCCTCGGGAGCCAGTGTCCTAGTGACGCGTAGTGGCGCATTTTCTCCTTCCCCATTCTTTTAACGTGCGGGCGCTTAGGACGATCATATGCAGGACGCGTCACTACGCGCCACTCGAGTTTGAGAATGTCGGAGGGACAGAGACATAAAGGGGACGCGTCACTACGCGTCACTCGAGGTTGAGAATGTCGGCGGACAGGGACATAGAGGCGACGCGTCACTCGAGTTGAGAATGTCGGCGGGACACGGACGCCCGCTGTCTGACACCCATCCTAACTTGGCAATGAATGAGCAGTTACGCGCTCAGTCGGTTGTGCCCGCAGTCCCCTGTGGCCGCTAGCTGTTTATTGCACTGAGGCAGCCACGATCCAAGACCTCTGGGGCCGGGCGACCGTACAGTCCACTCGGTTTGTGAAATGACAAATCAAAGCAGCTTCCCGCGGCGCGGCGGCACCGCAGCCCTGCCAGCCAAACACGGTCCCTTGACTTCGGCACGTGTCACTCTGGGCCTTAAATCCAGGAGTTTAGGGTGGGGAAATGCCTTACTAGGAGGCGGCTTTTTCTCGGTTGAAGCGGCCACAAACGACGACGAGGCGGCAACAACAGCTAGCAGCGGCAACCAAGCAACCAAGCGCATTTGTTGGGTCTCCTCACCAGTGCGCCTGATGCCACCTCCGGGGCAGCGTTTCCATTTTGCATCCAGCGTGTCGCGTTCTCTGTGCGGGTTAATCTTGGTGTTCGCCGCGGCTTCGCCGCTTGACATGACTGGGCGACGGGTCGGCCGATCGGCTCCGCTCCGTCACCATCACTGAAATCAGAACAGGCGGCACTATCCGCAGGGGGACCGCCTGGCGCTGTTCACCATCGAGGCAGCGAACTCGACTTCGCTGCCTTACCAGGGCATCGATGGATTGAGCGGTTTGGCACGCAATAGGTGAATTGAGGCGATTGCACGCGGCTGTGACTCGCTCATCCCGGAGCGAATCAGGTTTAATGGGTGGCCATGATTGCGTTGCCGCCCTCATTGCCGGTTGGTCCGGAGTTCGATGAGTTCCGAGAGCGTATTCGGTACGAGGTGGGCTCACTGCGGGCAAGTGTCAGCAAGGCAATATCGGAGGGGAGTGACGTTCGAAACGCGCTCTCAGCATGGAAGGAACGGCTGACTGCCGACTTCCGGGTCATTGTGGACTTGCCGCCGACCTTTGGTGAGCTTCCGTCGAGTTTCAGGGATTATGAGCGACCGGATTTCTTCGAGGCCCTGCAGGGGCTTTGCAGCTCGGTTGGCGGCAATGATTGAGAAGGGCTTCCGTCTCGACTGGCAACCGACGTGGCCCGGACAGCCCGGCTCTCCGCCATGACCTTCCATTCCCAGCGCGACGGGTATTAGGCGACGGCGAGGCCGGCGGCGCTGACGGAGGAGGCCGCTCACTTTCAAAGGACCCAAGCGCCAGTGGGGGTCGGCTATGACCTCTGAGCACGGTGCTCGGCGATCCACCCGCTTGCGTGTTGTCCGATCCAGGTCAAGGCATCGCACTCCGACCCGAAACCTTTGATGTCCTCCGACCGACCCTACGGCCACTTCACGCGAGCGAACCAACCTCAGGCGACCTTGTGCGGTAGGGCTTTGAGCTTCGGTCGCACGGCTGTTGGCCGCTGGATCATTCGAGCGCCAGCCATCGCAGTAGGGCAGCCCCAAAGGATAGAGCCGCGCGTGCCCCAGTGTGAAGCCCACCTATCCGTCCGGCCTGCAATCTTGGCGCCGGTCTCGGGATTCCCGATGACACACCGCGGGTGGCATGACGCAGCAGCAACCTCTAGTGAGGACCAACCCCACCGCCGGAGCCTGGAGGCGGCGGGCATGGAGAAGCCGGCGTGCAACGCCGTGGCTGGGGCAGAGGCTGCCCAACCGAGGTCGGGGAGGAAAGGTTCTTGCCGCTTGCTGAGTTGTCGAAGCTGCCAAGCTGCACAAACGTCGTCTGCTTCTTCACGGCGCTTTCGACTCCGGCCTGCGCTACCGTTGTGAATGCGGCGGTCATCGCGGCTGCGAGGAAGATGGCGACTGATTTGCGATTGGTGCTCATGTCCCGCTCCCTTGAAACACGATACCAGCAGAATGGGCGTCCAACGTTGAATGAGTTCTGAGTGGGAGATTTATCCATCGTTCAGCCGGCCAACCACTGCCATTTGCTCATGACATTCTCAGAGCGAGAACGCAGGAACGTGGCATGCATTTGCTACGGGGACGGGGTCCGATCACATTCTTCCAGTATCGGATTGAGATGCGCCGGCGAGTTTGCCTTGATCCGACACATTGAGCCATCGAACGGAAGTGCGTGGAGGAAAGGAGCGAGCCAGCCACTCTGCTTAATGCCCCGGCTTTCGATTGGCCCGGATTTCGGACACGCTTGCCGCAGGCATGGTTTCGGGAACGGCGGAGAAGAACTCTCCCGGTGTCACTTGGAGAAACTCTGCGAGCCGCCAAAGCACGCCTGCACTTATCGGATTGGTACCGTCCTCGTAGCTTCGCACTTGCTCGACAGTCATCGAGAGCCAGGCAGCGACATGTGCTTCGGAATAGCCGTTCTGCTCTCGAAGTTGACTCAGCCGAGCGCCTACATGGTGGTAGACAGGATGAATCGTTCGGATGTCGCTGAGTCGGGTCACGTGATCGTGAGGAGGCCTGAGCGGCGGGGCGGCGTCAACTATACTAACGGCTCGTTCGCCCGACCGGGCAGGCGATCGACACGCATTGACGGGCCTGCAGAGGCCCCCGCGCGTCACATCTTCACAACATGCCAAAGGCCACCGCCAGCACCCTCGCCTGTCGCGTCACCGGGCTTCATGTCCTTTACGTAGTAATAAACTGGCAGGCCCTTAAACGCCCATTGTCTAATCTGGAGCAAACCGCCCGTTTCGAGCCCTTGATAATCGTCCAGTCGCCGTCGGCGGAAGTCCTCGACTGTCAGACATCGGAGATGGCGTTGCGAAGTCAAATCGGCGACCACAGGAGTCGAATAGTCTGGCGCTTTCGCCCTTGCGCACCGCGTCTATTACTCGGTGGACGCGGTCGTTGCCGCTGCTTGAACATCTAATGAGGCTATCCGGATGCCCCGGTCATCACCGGCAGGTCGGAGCGAGACCATTCCGCCATCGATCCATCATAGAGCTCGACGTGGTCGAGGCCGAGGATCTGAGTGAGCACGAACCAGTCGACCGAGCCGAGCACGCCAGTGTTGCAGTAAGCAATGATCGTGGAGGCGTTCTTGATTTCTCTTGGCACTAGCTCGGCGAGGGTGGCGGCTGGCTTGAGGCGATTGTTGTCGCGATCGTAGAGCGTATCGTTGGGGAGGTTTATCGCACCGGGAATATGGCCGGCGCGCGTGATGGCGCTGCTCTGCACCGCGCCGGAGAATTCGGCCGGGGATCGTGCATCGACGATGGCGGTCCCAGTCCCGAGGACGGCCTTCACCTCATCGAGGGTCGCGAGGATCTCGGGCCGGGGATTGGCGACGAAGGCAGCCTGCTGCGATGGCGCGGCGGGTCCCGTTTGCATCGGTAGGTTGGCGGCTGCCCATGCCGGAGCGCCGCCGTCGAGGATCGCGACGGCGTCGTGGCCGAGATACCTAAGGATGAAATATATCGAGGTCGCCTGACCAAGGTCGCCGCTAGTGCGGCCTACGGGTAGGATGACCACGCTAGTCGGGGGCCCGATGCCCATCGACGACACATAAGCGGCGAGGTCTGGCACGTTGGGGAGCATTGCCGGGATGCCGTTGCGTTCGACCCGCCAGCCGCCGGGGTATTCCACGCGGATGGCGCCGGGCACGTGGCCTGCATCGAATCCTGTGGCGCTGCGCAGATCCAGCACGCGCAAATCTTGATCGCCGACATGCCGCTGCAGCCAGTCAATCGACACCAAAGGCGTTACCGTCGGACCGGCGGCGGCAACGGTTGCCGACACAGCCAGAGCGCAAGCAACCGCGACGGGCTTTATGAGGCGCGACATCCACAGCATGACCGCTTCCTTCAAGGGTTTTGAAGAGTCGGCGACATTGTCCTCGCTGATCTGGCAATCTCGAAATTTATTCATGCCAAGCTCGCGTAAGTCGCCGCCCAAATCCGATCTCGTGGTTCTGGTAGTCCGTCTCTTGTGAGTTTCGCCGAACCCCCATTGCGATTGCTTTGATCCCGATCAATCGGGGCGCCCGATCGGGTGACATGGAGCGTAAATCGCCGTCAAAGCGAGATATGCTAACAAATTGGCGTCACTTTCTTAATGGGTGCGGGAGCGATTGCTCCTTTCTGCCATTCGCCCGCAAATCTGGACTTCGTCGATCTTGGACGCGCAGACGAGCGTCTCAGAAACTCCCCTGCCATTCGCGGGGCCTTGATCCGGGTCAAACAGAATCGGGGAACCAAGCACAGCAAGACTGCGTGCACTCGGAAGCTCGGCCACAGCCATGTCACTTGACTCATATCAAGGGCATTGCCCCTGGCTTTGTATAACCTGGCGACAATGTCAGGAGTGTTGTCGCCATGATCACACCCTTGGATCCAGCGGCAGGTGGGAATCCTTTTGGGCTGAGGTCCGGACTGAAACTCCACAGGGCTAAGCTCAGGATCAGCCTTAGCCAGAATGGACCGTCTGGGAGCCTGTTCAGCCTGATAAAGAAGTGCGTATCCCAGTTGGAAAGGGCGAATTGGCCCGAAAGTGAAATTGCAGGCTTCTATCGGGATGTCGCTGCCGCTCCGACCTACGACGAAGCCTGTTCAAAGATCGAGCGATACTTCATCGTCAATTGGTTCTGACCTCGTTTACCCTTGGGGAAGGGGAGCCGGTGATAGAATATCGTTCGCTGCCGGCAGCCGGGAGCGGTCAGCTCTGGGGTGCCGGTCGCGACGTTGCTGAAGACGTCGTCGCCGCTTGTTGCCGCGGTGGTCTGACCCCGGGGCGGAGGTGCTGATTGTTGCGGACCAGCGCGGCGTGGGCGGCGGCGTGACGCAGCGAAAGCGTTGCATCGCTGGCATGCGCAGCCCTCCTCGTTAGCCCGTTCTCCACGAGCCTACCCGCCTGGTAAAGCCTTCATCTCGCCCAAATCCTAGCGGGCACGCAGGCCAGTGTGATTGTTCTGGGAATGTGCCGATGGAATATCTCGAAGTCGGCCCCGGTCTGCTAGGAGGCGTCTACTGGTCCGTAGGAGGAGGGAAGCGGTGAAGGACCCATACGAGATCCTGGGCGTCCCGCGCACCGCCTCAGCCGAGGATATCCGCAAGACCTATCGGCGCCTCGCTAAGAAGCTTCACCCCGACCTCAACCCCGGCAACAGGGAAGCCGAGGAGCGCTTCAAGGAAGTCGGTGGTGCGTACGATCTGCTATCCGATCCCGACAAACGCCGAAGGTTTGACAGCGGTGAGATCGATGCGTCCGGGGCGGAGCGGCCTCAACAGCAATACTACAAGGACTTCGCGGCCGACGCCGCTGGCGACGGGCCTTACCAGAACCAGTCCGGCTTTGCCGACTTTGCGGGTGCAGAAGACATTCTTGCGGAGCTGTTCGGCCGCAGGGCGGCAGATGCGAGGCGCTCTCGCGGCCACGACGTTCGATATGCGCTGGCGATCGATCTTCTTGACGCGGTTAACGGTGCAACCAAGCGACTAACGCTCCCTGAGGGCGCGACTCTCGACGTGTCCATCCCGCCGGGAATCAAGGACGGGCAGATCCTGCGCCTGCAGGGAAGGGGCGCTCCCGCCGGCGGCGATGGTCCCGCAGGCGATGCCCTGGTGGAGATCTCAATCAATCCCCATCCGTTCTTCGCTCGCCAAGGCGACGACATCCATATCGACCTCCCGGTCACTTTGGGCGAGGCTGTCCTAGGAGCCCGGATAAAGGCCCCGACGCCATCCGGTCCGGTCATGTTGAGTATTCCCAAGGGGTCGAATACCGGAACCATCCTGCGTCTCAAGGGAAAGGGTGTCCCGCGACGCGGGGGTCATGGCGACGAACTGGTGAGGCTTAAGGTCATGCTGCCTTCGCAACCGAACCCCGAGCTGGAAGCGTTCCTGACCAGTTGGGCACCTGGCCCAAGCTACGATCCGCGGCGGGACATGCAGCCATGACCATCAGCGCAAATGATTTCATCGAACGCGTTCAGATCGATCAGCAGACGCTCGAAATTTGGATCGAGGAAGAGTGGGTCATCCCCAGCCGAAGCACCCGTGAGCTTGCCTTCTCCGAGGCGGATGTGGCGCGCGCGGCACTGATCCGCGATCTGAAGGACGAACTGGGCGTCAACGAGGAGGGGGTTGGGGTCGTTTTGAACCTCCTCGATCAAGTCCACGGACTGCGGACGGCGCTCGCTCACGCGCTCAGGTCCCTCCACGAACGATCCCCGGCCAATGACATGAGGGGGCACGACAAAGACGCTGGATAGCTCTGCCGCTGAATGCCGAAGCGGCCCGGGACCGGCAGCCTGGAGAACGATGCTCCGGACATGGCGAAGCCGAGCTCCGCGCTTTTCGCACAGCAATTGCCGATAGTTACTAGGCGTTTGGGCGGTCGACGTCACGCTGATAGCTGCGAAGCGTTTGGCGATGGTCCGACCGATTTCGTCGGCGGAGCGCAAGCCTTTCCGAGGCCAGCAACGCTTCACCGCGGCTTACCTGTCTTCCGAATCCATGAGGTCAATCGACCCCAGCCGATCGAGGATGGCGACCGCACTTGACCTTGACCCGCGCCGCCGCCTTTGGCGCAGCGACGAGCGCACCGAGGCCATCAACTTGATCAAACGAGATCAAAATGAACGGATCAGAACTTTGATCGGTGTCAAGGCCTGCAGGCCTTTGGCCCGGCAGAAAACCCCAGTCGAAGCTGACCCTGACCCTCTTCTGACCACCAAGCGGGAATTGCCCTGAGATGAGCTATCGCACGATTGCCGTCCAAGCCGAGGCTGGGCCCGCAGCTGTGGCTCGCATCCGTCTGGCCGCTGGGATCGCCTTGCGCTTTGAGGCAACGCTGATCGGAGTGGGAGCGGCGGCAACGCGGCCGCTGGTGGATCTTTACGCCACCGGCGGAATGACGTCGTTGGCCGTGGAGGAGGACGCCGAGCGAGAAATAGCCGACGCAGAGCACGAACTTGATCGGCTGGACCGCGCTTTCCACGACAGTCTCAAGGAGTTCCTCGTCAAACGGGAGTGGCGGAGGGCAAGGTGCCCGCCGGGCGAAGCGCTGCGCGACGCCGCCATCTCCGCAGATATCCTTGTCGTGGGTCGAGAAGCGGGCCTCCTGCGGCGCGACATTTACCGCCAGCCTGTCATCGGCGACCTTCTGCTTTCCTGTGGCCGTCCGCTCATTGTCGCGCCACCGGGCCTATCGAACCTGGACCCGAAGAAGGTCTTGGTTTGCTGGAAGGATACGCATGAGGCTCGACGGGCGATTGCCGATGCGCTGCCCCTTCTGCATCACGCTGAACACATCACTGTCATCGAGGTTCAGGAAAAGGATGGGGAGGCCTCTGTTCCTCAATCGGCTCGCGGATATCTGGCTCGCCATGGATTGAATGCGTCAGCTGCGATCCGAAAGCGCGTCTGGCCAACCGTCGAGGAAGACCTGTTGGCCGTTGTGGACGATCTCGGCGCGGGCTTTGTCGTGGCCGGGGCGTATGGACATTCCAGGCTGAAGGAGTGGGTTCTCGGGGGTGTCACCCGCGCGTTTCTTCAGAAATGTCCCGTGCCGGTTCTGCTCAGCCGCTGAATCCTTCCAGCAGCGGTCGGCAACTCGGCACGCTCATGCGGCGCGGCCTTGCAAGGCGCAGTTGAGCAAAGTGCCGCGCTCAGACGTTGCGGGTCGGCATCCTACCGACCGCTCTCCAAAAAGCTGCAGGCGGATCAAGGAGCCAAATATGGACAGCTTGTCCTACTTGACCAGCGTGCCTATCGATCACGGCGTCGAACTAAAGGCGCTGGGATCCTGGACTGCTAACAACGCGGCTGCCCTTCGCCGGGCGATCGGACGAGCCTTGGCGACATCCGGGGCGGCGGACATTCAGGTCAATGTTACCGATGTTGCAGAGCTCGATACATTCGGCGCTTGGCTGCTTCAGCGACTGATTCGGCCGGTCGCAGCTCGTGGGCGCGAGGCCCGGCTGGTTGGTGTTCCCGAACGCTACCGGGCGCTTCTAGAGAAGATGGGCGAGGTCAATCGGCGGCCGGCTCCGCTTTCAATCGCGTCCGGCATTGGCGTTCGAATGATGCAAGGCCTGGAGAGTCGCCTGAGCGCCGCATTCAATGATCTTCTCGCCCAGCTGTCGATGCTCGGCGCTGTCGGCGAAGTGTTAGCCCGAGCGGCAATTCGGCCACGAACACTCCGGCTTCCCTCGTTGGTCAATCAGATCGACAGAGTAGGATGGCAGGCCGTTCCGATCATCGCCCTGATCACGTTCTTGATCGGCGGCATCATCGCGCAGCAGGGCATCTTCTACTTCCGCAAATTTGGCGCTCAGGACTATGTCGTCGATCTGACCGGCATCCTCATTCTTCGAGAACTCGGAGTTCTACTCGTTGCGATCATGGCGGCGGGGCGTTCCGGCAGCTCCTATACGGCGGAACTGGGATCAATGAAGATGCGCGAGGAGATCGATGCTCTCCGCACCATGGGCCGCGATCCGATTGAGGTTCTTATCCTACCGCGTGTTCTCGCGCTGGTGCTGGCAATGCCGATCCTGACCTTCTTAGGGTCGATGGCCGGCCTGATTGGCGGCGGTTTTGTTGCTTGGGTCTACGGGGGCTTGAACCCGACCATTTTCATCTCTCGGGTCAGGGAGGCCGTCTCGATGACCCATTTCGAGGTCGGGATGATAAAGGCGCCGTTCATGGCCCTGGTTGTGGGCATCGTCGCTTCCACTGAGGGGCTGAAGGTCAAGGGGAGCGCTGAATCTTTGGGTCTGCAAACCACCTCCTCGGTCGTGAAGTCGATCTTCCTCGTCATCGTCATCGATGGCCTGTTCGCCATCTTCTTCGCCTCCATCGGAATGTAGGAACCATGACCTTGGCAACGGTTCTCGAGGTGACGGATCTGGTGGTCGGATTCGATGAGCGGAACGTTCTCGATCACCTTTCGCTGGAACTTCACCGGGGCGAGATTCTCGGTGTGGTTGGGGCGTCGGGCGGCGGAAAATCCGTTCTACTGCGAGCCATTCTCGGTCTGTTGCCAAAGCGCCAGGGACGCATTGTGGTCCTTGGGCGAGACATCGATCGGGCGAGCGACGAAGAGCGTCGATCGGTCGGCCGACGGTGCGGGGTTCTATTCCAGCAGGGGGCCCTGTTCTCTTCCTTGACCGCCCTCCAGAACATTCAGTTCCCGATGCGCGAATATCTGACTGTCGATCAGGAATTGATGGATGAGGTTGCGACGGCAAAGCTCGAAATGGTGGGTCTGACGATCAATGACGGAGGCAAATACCCGGCCGAACTGTCGGGCGGAATGATTAAGCGTGTGGGCCTTGCCAGGGCTCTGGCGCTCGATCCGGAGATTCTCTTCCTCGACGAGCCCACCTCCGGTCTCGACCCGATTGCGGGTGAGGCGTTTGACACGCTCATAACGACGCTGCAGCGAACGCTTGGCTTCAGCGTCTACATGAACACCCACGACCTCGACACGCTCAATTCGATCTGCGATCGCATCGCAGCCCTTGCCGACGGGAGGATCGTGGCCCTGGGGCCGATGGAGGCGATCAGGGACAGCGCTCATCCTTGGGTGAGAGCCTATTTCGGCGGCCTTAGAGGCCGCGTCGCCAGTGGGGCATCCGCTTTCATGCAGGCCGAGTGATTATGGAAACCCGGGCAAGATACCTTCTGATTGGCCTGTTCTTGTTGGCGGCAATCAGCGCTGGCTTTGGATTCGTCTACTGGCTCAACCACGCTGGTGGGCTGGGGCCACGGCTGTCCTACCGCATTCGCTTCCAGACACCTGTTCTGGGTCTAGATGCCGGCTCTGCGGTGCTCTTCAATGGGATCAAGGTCGGCGAGGTCTCCGAGATCGAGATCAATCAGCAGAACCCGCGCCAAGTCTTAGTCCTGATATCGGTAAATCACGGCGTTCCTGTCCGCAGCGATACCGATGTCAGCGTCGAAACCCAGGGGCTACTCGGCTCGCCCGCCATCTCCCTGAAGGGGGGTGAGGCGGCCGCTCCCGCAGCGCCGCCGGGACCAAGCGGGATCCCTGAACTGAACGCGGGCCCCGATGCCGCACTTGATGCGATGGGGGCGGCGCGAGATACGCTTCGAAGCCTTACCAACATCCTGAATCAGAATGGTGAAGCCCTGCACACCACCATCGCCAATCTCGCGACATTTTCTGAAGCGCTGGCGCGAAATTCCGAAAAGATCGACAGTCTTATCGACGGCCTGTCGCACATGGTGGGCCCGCAGACCAAGCCGCCAGTCGCACTCTACGATCTGAGAGCTGCCAGTGATCTCCCGGCAGTTCCGGTGCCAGGCGGGCAACTCGCCGTCGCTGATCCAACTGCAGTCCTGGCCATCGACAGCCAGAGGATCCTGACCGAGACGGCGGGACTCATAGGAAGTTTTCCCGACGCGCAGTGGTCTGACAGTCTGCCGCGATTGCTGCAGGAGAAGGTTATTCAAAGCCTTGAGAATGCCCACTACACGAACGTCGCAAGGGCCTCCGACGCATTTCAGCCCGACCGTCAGCTCTTGCTCGACGTTCATACTTTCAAGATCGTCGCTGGCCCGGCGCCAGTTGCCGATGTCGAGTTCAGCGCCAAGATCCTGGAAGCAGGAAAGATCGTCGCCGCGCAGGTCTTTCACACAACCGCTCCGGTCGGGAGCAGCGAAGTCGGTGCAGCGGTTGAGTCGTTGAACGAGGCCTGCGCCACGGCCCTGAAGGCTCTCGTTGGCTGGGTGCTTGCCGGCGGATAAAGGAGGAGGCCGCGATAGGCTTGGCTCGCCCGAGCTCGGAGCCGTCTAGGTGATCGTCGCCGTCATGATCGCCGCGCGCCTCGTCGGCGGGGTCGTCGCTAACCTCGAAACGGTGACGAAGAACAGGAGACCGCCGGTGAACATTCGGGCCCCTAACGAGCCAACACGTAGCCTCCGCGACGATCAGTACGAGCCGCCAGTCGCGCTAGCGGTCTCAAGACCCGGAGCGTACAAAACACGCAAAGATAATTGAAAGCGCTCCGCGGGGCGACCAAGCGGCCCCTGCAACTCACGAAACCACATCTCCGGGTGGCTTACCCGCTAAGTATTTGCCGACATTCAACGCCGCCGACTGTGCAATTCGAACCAGCGTTTCACGAGTGACGCCGCCAACATGGGGCGAAAGAACCATGTTGGGCGCTCGCAGCAGCCGCAGTGCCGCGGTAGGCGGCTCCGGATCGAAGACGTCCAGGCCGGCTCCGCCGATCCGATGAGCCGCGAGCGCCTCCGCGAGAGCCTCCTGGTCAACGACAGCGCCTCTGGCAGTGTTAACAATGAAGGCCGTGGGCTTCATAAGGGCCAGCCTATCTCTATTGATCAAATTGCGGGTCGCCGCGCTGAGCGGAGCGTTCACGGTGACGTGGTCGCTTATGCGAAGCAGCTCATCAAGCTCGACCCGCCGTGCCTGAAGTCCCGCGATGTCGAACGATGCGACGAGCGTGTCGGTGAAAACAACCGTCATATCGAAGGCAGCCGCTCGACGGGCGACTTGCTGGCCAATGTGTCCGAAGCCGATGATGCCGATTGTCTTGTCGTGGAGTTCTGTGATCAGGCGCTGCAGCCGGGGGAGGTATCGGCTCCCACGCTTCTGCTGGTGGGCGGCGCCGACACGCCGGTCATCCTGCTCAATCGTCAAGCCATGAGCCGACTCGATTGCGGGGCTCAGATGGTGATCGTGCCAGGCGCTGGGCACCTGTTTGAGGAGCCAGGCGCGATGGATGAAGTCGTTAGGCAGGCGACGGCCTGGTTCCGACGCTTCCTGAGGTCGACGCGCAAGGAGGATGGCCCCCTGTTTGCAGACCGTCGCGACGCCGGCCGCAAATTGGCCAAGGCGCTCAGCCGCTTTCGTGGGCAGAATGCCATCGTTCTGGCATTGCCTCGTGGTGGGGTGCCTGTCGGTTTCGAGGTCGCCAAGTCGCTGCGAGCCCAGCTCGATCTCCTGCTGGTCAGAAAAATCGGAGTACCCGGCCATTCTGAACTCGCCTTGGGGGCGGTGGTCGACGGAAGCCATCCGGAAACGGTGGTGAACGAGGATGTCATGGCGCTGGTCAGACCACCGGCCGGATATCTCGAAAAGGTCGCCGAGGCGCAGCTGATCGAAATCGAGCGTCGTCGGAAGCTCTATCGAGGCGGCCACAAGCCCCTGAGCCTCGCCGGCCGGTCGGTGATCGTTGTCGACGATGGGATTGCCACCGGCGCAACCATAAAAGCCGGTCTCAAAGCGGCCGGTCGGCAACACCCCCGTCGCCTCATTCTCGCCGTCCCGGTCGCGCCTGCCGCAGCGTTGCGTGAGCTTGCGGCAGAGACCGACGAGGTCGTTGTCTTGCAACGCCGGAGCCCTTTACCGCTGTTGGCATGCACTACGCCGACTTCCGACAAACCACTGACGAAGAGGTTGTTGATCTCCTTGCTCGCGCGACCGCTTCCGACCAGGGAGCCGTCGCTTAAGTGAACCGCCGCGACGCGCCGCGCCGGAGGGCCACGCCCCGAGCACGGAAGCCAGCGAGGCCTACGGCGCGTTGAGAAAGGGCCGAGGAGGAGACGCCTTTACCATGACCCTGTCGGCAACCAACATCCGCAGCATCGATCCCGCGACGGTCAAGCAGGTCCGTGACGCGGCGGAACACCTTCCGGCGCCCGAACAGATGGAGGCGTTCGGGAGCTTCTTCGACCGTTTTGGTGGTGCCACCGTCGTTCTGCTTGGGGAAGCCACGCATGGCTCGGCTGAGTTCTACCGAGCTCGCGCCGCCATCACCCGCCGATTGATCGAGCGACACGGCTTCACGATTGTTGCGGTCGAAGCCGATTGGCCCGATGCCGCTCGCATTGATCGCTATGTCAGGCATCGCGCTCCCGAACCCAATCGAAGCGAAGCGTTCGCGCGCTTTCCGACCTGGATGTGGTCCAATACCGAGGTACGAGACTTTGCCGATTGGCTTCGGGCCCGCAATGCGACTTTGCCGATGGAACAGCGAGCCGAATTCCGCGGGCTGGACGTCTACAGCCTGGGCACGTCGATCGGGGCTGTGATCACCTATCTCGACAAGGTGGACCCGAAGCTGGCGATGATGGCGCGCCAGCGATACGCCTGCCTGACCCCCTGGCAATCGGACCCCGCAGGCTACGGACAAGCGGTGCTGGGCGGGATGGACGATTGTGAAGGCGAGGCGGTCAGCCAACTTCGCGATCTGCTTGATCGACGCCTCATCGCCCTAACACACGATGGAGAAGCATTCTTCGACGCCACGCAAAATGCGCGGATCGTCCGCGCAGCCGAACAGTACTACCGCACCATGTATCGCGGCTCGACGGAGTCATGGAATCTGCGCGACCGGCATATGTTCGAGACGCTGCAGACTTTGATGAGGCACAGGGCGCCAAGTGCGAAGGCAGTCGTGTGGGCGCACAATTCCCACATCGGAGACGCTGCCGCCACGTCCATGGGTTGGGCGGGCGAGTTCAATATCGGCGAGCTTTGCCGAATGGCCTATTCGACCGACGCCGCCTTGATCGGTTTCGGCACCGACCGCGGCACCGTGGCTGCGGCTTCGGATTGGGGCCGGCAGATGGAGGTGATGAACATTAGGCCGGCACGCGAGGACAGTTACGAGGGCCTTTTCCGACATAGCGGGCTGCCCCGCTTTCTGACCGATTGGCGCCAAAGCGAATCCCTGCGCGAGGCGCTGTCGACTCCACGGCTGGAGCGGGCGATCGGCGTAGTTTACCGCCCCGACAACGAATATCTGAGCCATTATTTCGAGGCGGTGCTGGCCGAGCAGTTTGACGCGTATGTTTGGTTTGAAGAGACGCGCGCCGTTAACCCGCTACCGCAGACGCGCCCGGGCGACGTGCCGGACACCTATCCATTCGGGCTGTAGTTCTTTCAACCGGCGCGCAGCTTCCTCCAAGGAAGGGCGGATACACCTTTCCAAATTCTGTCGGGGCCACTGCCGGAAATCGAACCTGGTCGTCATCGTCACGCCGCGCTGGGATTGAGGTGATGACCGACCAGTAGCCGCACGAAGCGATGATGCCGTTTTGATCTGAGTCAGGGCTCCGTCCTTCCCAGGTGGTTATTCAGATAGGGCTCGTCGAGGCACGGAAAGAGGTTTGGCGAAGATCATGATCTCCCGCCTCAAGGCCGGCGGCTGGATCGCGCAACGTTCAGCGATCAGCCCGCGACGGGCAGCGGATGGAGCGTGAAGGACGAAGATGAGCGATCAAGACATTCGCAAAGATGTTCAAGCTGAGCTCGATTGGGAGCCGAGCGTCGATGCCACCCATATTGGAGTAACCGTCGATAATGGCGTTGTAACCCTGACGGGTCATGTGCCGACTTATGCGCAGAAGATGTGTGCCGAGGAGGCGGTCAAGCGCGTGCGCGGCGTGCGTTCGATCGCTGCTACCATGGAGGTCAAGTCGCCTCACTTCTATTCCGTCAGCGACGAGGAGATAGCCAAGCGCGCGGCCAATACGCTGGCCTGGGACATTTCCCTGCCTAGCGGGAAGATCAAGGCCATTGTCGACAACGGCTGGGTCACGCTGAGCGGAGAGGCGGACTGGAAGTATCAGCGAGACCTTGCCGAGAAGAATGTTCGCGGCCTTCTCGGCGTTAAAGGCGTGGTCAACGACATCTCCCTCAAACCCGTCGTCGCACCGCCTGACATCGAGAAGCGCATCCAAGACACTCTGCGCAGGAACGCCGCCATCGAGGCCAAGGCTGTCAAGGTCAAGTCTCGGGAAGCAAAGTCACACTTGATGGACAGGTGCACAGTCTGCGTGAGCGCGATGCACTTGAAACGGCGGTGTGGGCCGCCCCCGGTGTGACGTCGGTCGAAGACCGCCTCACCATCGACACCTACACGTAAAGGGCCGGCGCTTGATCCCTCTATCATGGCCAACACAGCTGTGAAACTACCCGTCAAGAACGAGGCGTCCACCGACGTTCGTCAGAGCCGACCGTCTTTCCATCAACTTCGACGCCAGGTGGAGCGGCTCTTCAACGATTTCGATCGCGATCCGTTCGCGGTTCCGGCGAGCTTCGCGGAGTTCGGCCTCGAGCCTCTCTGGCGCGGTGACGTCTCGGTCATCGAAGCTCCGGCCGTCGATATCGCCGAGAAGGACAATGCCTACGAGATCACGGCTGAACTTCCGGGACTGAGCGAAAAGAACGTCGAGGTGGGCATCGCCAACGGCGTCCTGTCTATCAAGGGCGAGAAGACCGAAGAGAAGGATGAGAAGAGAAAGGGCTACCACTTGTCCGAGCGGCGTTTCGGCTCTTTTGAACGAAGCTTCCTTATCCCGGATGGCGTCGATGCAGGCAAGGTTGAGGCGACGTTCAAGAACGGTGTGCTAAGCGTCGTATTGCCGAAGACCGAAGCGGCCAAAAAGGCCGAACAGAAGATCCCGGTTAAGGCGGCGTAGCCGGTTTCGTTCCCTTGAGCGGCCTGGACCCTCGTTCCGGCCGCTTCCCGGAGTTCGACCGTCGCCGCTGGTCCGGGGGTAGGGGTCCAGTCGCGGTTTGTCGCGGAGGCCCAGCTGAGGGCTGTCGCTAAGAGTCGGCCCGAGACACGCTTTCGCATCGCCACCAGCGGGCGACAGCCAAACCGGGTGCCTGCCACAGTGCCCCTACGCGTCGGCCCGGCACCGATTAGGGCTGTCAGTCCGATCAATCTTCTCGCGTGTGTCCTGGATCGAAAACGGCGGTTGCCCGGACTGACTCCCGTTGACTTGAATCAAGGCAACGACTGCCAATTGCCTTAGGTACTCCGTAGCGATTTGTCTCAACGGAGGTTCACCTATGGATGACTGGCAGTTGCGCAAAGATGTGATGGACGAACTCGAGTTCGACCCGATCGTTGATGCCGTGGCGATCGGAGTCGCGGTCAAGGCGGGCGTCGTGACGCTGAGCGGCCATGTGCCGAACTACGCGCAGAAAGTGGCTGCGGAGAAGGCCGTGAGACGGGTGAAGGGAGTGCGTGCCGTCGCCCTGGAGATCGACGTCCGCTATCCCGACCAGCCTAAGACGAAGGACGACGAAATCGCCAAGCGTGCCCTGGACATTCTTCGGTGGGATTCCCTTGTGCCACCCTCGGGCATTCAGGTGGTTGTCGACAAGGGGTGGGTTACGCTGACTGGCAACGTTGACTGGCAGTACCAGCGGAAGGCCGCCGAGGAAGACATCCGCCGGCTTAACGGCGTGATCGGTGTCGCCAACTCGATCACGATCCGCCCAGTGGTTCACGCCTCCGACGTGAGGAGCAAGATCGAGAGCGCGCTGAAGCGACACGCCGAAGTCGAAGCCGACAAGATCAAGGTGACGGTGGACGGCGGACGGGTGCGCCTCGATGGCAGGGTCAATCACTGGGAGGAACGCGAGGCGGCCGAGAACGCTGCCTGGTCAGCCCCGGGAGTGACGGCGGTCGAGGATCATTTGGTCATCGCGGCCTGAACACCTTCCCGCCGAGCAGCCGGATCGGGCCAGGCGACCAGAAGCCGATGGTACGTCTCACCGCTTGGAACTTCGTCGCTGCTCGGCTTCAACATCTGCATGTAAGCCGCGACGCCCATCGGGTTGCTCTTGATGGGGCGGCAAGTCGACGGCGGGCGGATCAGATTGTCCAGCGGGTGCGGAATACCAGCCGGTCCCTGCGGCGCTGTTGGCGCAGCACGGCGTCGTCGATATCGACGCTCGGCAGGACTCCCGATGGCTCCAATTCCGCCAGGGATTCGAGATATTGGCGGCGCCAGCTTTGATAGGCGGCAAGACGCTCCGGCGACGGATGAGGAGCCGGTCTGCCGATGGCGGGGTTGGTGTTGATCTCGTATACGGCGAGTTGACCCTGAGGAAATGAAAAGTCGGCGCGGCCGTAGTCGATATTGCCCGCCTCGAACGCCGGCGTTAGCTGAGCCCGTAGGGATTCTGTTCGATGATTGACGCCTCCTCCTCATAGAGTGCCGGTGTTGCGATCCCCTGAGTGCCGCCCCGCACGCACCAATGGGCCTCGTGGACCGCGAGCGCCGGCACCGTACGTTTGCCAATTCTGAAGACCGCAAGTTTGCGGAAGAGCCCCTCGGCGACCGGTTGGGCCGAGTATTCCACGATTAGCAGATCGCGCCGGGTGTACCCTTCGTCCAGGGCCGTTTGGATGCGCTGCCGCAGCGCCTCGCCGTCGTCGATAAGCTCGCCGATCGCGCCGCGGTGGGCGGCCTCGGTCCGCAAGAACACTGGGAACAGTTCAGGCATCGCGCCGTCGCTGACGCGCCACGCATTGAACCGGTTGATGCCCCGGCGGTTCAGCTCGCGCAGCAGATCATATCGATGCAGAACGCAGGCCGGCTGCAACGGAAGCGCCCCGCCGCTCACACAGCATTCCTCTGAAGCCACATGCGCAGCGATTGTCCGTCAACCGCCCCAGCTTGCTGGGCTACGGGCGCTCCGTTGCGAAAGAGCATCAGGGTCGGAATACTCCGAATTCCAAATTGAGCCGCGAGTGCTGGTTCGGCTTCGGTGTCGGCCTTGAGGAAGCGAAATCCCGGTTCGAACTCCTTGGCGACGCGTTCATAGGTCGGTGCCATAGCCTTGCATGGTCCGCACCACGAGGCCCAAAAGTCGACTACCACAGGAATATCTCCGCGATTGACGTGAGCGTTGAAGCTCCTCGCGCTGACCGAGATCGGCTCGCCGCTGAACAGACGCCGGCGACAGCGTCCGCATATTGCACCGTTGGCGGGTTTCGTCGAAGGAACCCGGTTGGTGGCATCGCAATGGGGACAGACAATGTGCTTGGTCGATTCGGTCATTCAGATCGTCAATTGCTCCGCCGGCGGCGCGCGTCAGATTAGGACCAAGAGGTCGGATCTATGAGTCCCCCAGCCGAAGAATCTGGCCTTGCAATCCGTCTTTGTGTGCTCCCTCAGACTGCTGTCGTCGGCCGATCCCAGACCGGCAAGGAGTTTCAGCCACCGCCGGACCGAAAGCCCGAGACGAACTGGCTGACGTGTCCGTCCTTAGCAGTGGACGTCGCGTCGACCAGCAGGCCGATCCCGGCTCCGACCGCCGCAACGATTCCAACGACGATCATCAAACGCAGGTCGATCAGCGCTGGAGACGTCATGATCACAGCTCCAGATCACTCTTAAGCTTCACAACTAGAAACCCAGAAGTTCGCGGCAATTGATTTGGAGCAATCCGAGAATGATCATTTGAGGGGGGCCATGGGCTCGGGCTACCATGGAGGGATAACGCGGGCGGGGTGCCGATGCAGTGGCGAATGCACCGGTCGCATGAGGTACTTCAACTGGTTTTAAGTGATACCGATCGCCACCGGTAACTGCCGGTCATGAGGTCCGGGATCCCGACGTTAGGCGCTTACCTCGGAGGACGGTGCCTTTCTCATTCTCGGGGAGGGGAGCGGAACGCGAGAGGGATGGGCGCCGACCGCTGAACACGTTTGCGTGAGGAAAGGCTGGTGCGACCGCTTGACGGAATGCGCGTCGCGTTATCCGCCGCCCGGCGGCTCCCTCTTCGCGCGCTCCTCCGCTGCCTTCAGCTTGGCTTCCTCCTCCTCGATCAGCGCCAGAAAGTATCGTCTCTTTTCCTCGTCATTCTCAGAGGCAAGCAATTGGCGGTAATGCTTGATATTCTCTCGTGCGACAAAACGGTCCATGCCGTCTTCTCCGTCCCACCCACGCAATTCGTGACGGAAGCTACAATAGCAGGGGGTCTCAGAGCGAGCCCTCAGGAATCCCCAGGCGACACGGCATTCGAGGAGCATCCCCAGCGTCTTCGATGGTTAAGGAACGTCAATCGGAGGAGATCGTGTCCGTTTGGCTGAACCCGCTGTCACGAGCCCCCATCTGAGCCTGGTTCCCTCATCGGCGACGCCGAGCGAGTCTTCGCTCGGATATGAAGTGCCTTCTCGGTTGGGTCAGCGGCATCGCGTTGCCGCGGGAGACACCCTCAATCAGCAATACAACCGTGTGCGCATTGCCGAGGGCCTCGTCGCCGCCCAGACCAGGCAGGTCGAGCAGCTAACGCGATCCCGCCACTGCACCAAACTTGCTGAGAGAATTCTTGGAAACTTCAAGGAAGCGCTAGGCACTTCACGACACCTCCTTTGGATGTTGCAGGAACAGGCACGTGGGTCATGGTCCCCCTATCGCTGCGGCTCCTCGGAATTGGCCGCTCGAAATAGCGGTCATTGACGCAAACGGGGTCCATGCTTTGTGCTTCCCCTGCAGCCGCGTCAGCGCGGCATGGCTGGACACAGAAACCACACACCTCGTCGACTTCCGGCCGACGCATTGGCGGACGTGGCTGTGATCGCCGCCAGTCAGACTCACGGTTGTCCTTAAGCCGGATGAAGTGGCCCCCGTTTCGACCGGACAGTCGGCGTAACCCGGGAGGCTTGGGGATATCCTCAAGCAGAGGCTTATGTCCGACGACTATCAGCGTATTGAACTCATCACGGGGAACGCCCGTCGCCGCCACTGGACGACGGAGCAGAAGCTGAGGATCATCGAAGCGAGCTTTGAGCCGGGGGAGACGGTTTCCTCGGCGGCCCGCCGGAATGGCGTGGCGCCGAACCTGCTGTACCGATGGCGTCGGTTGATGGCGGAAGGGGGCGCGATGGCTGTGGGGTCGGACGAGGCAGTCGTCGGCAGCACTGAGGTGCGCCGGCTCGAAGATCGAGTGCGAGAGCTTGAACGGCTCCTCGGCCGCAAGACCATGGAGGTAGAGATCCTCAAGGAGGCCCTGGCCAAGGCGCAGGCAAAAAAACCGAGCTTGCAGTTCGCGTCGCTGCCGAGGGACGCTTCCCCATGAAGGCGGTGGCCGACACGCTCGGGGTGGCGCGATCCCATCTGCACGAGAAGGTCCGCCGACCGGCCAAGCCGCGCGGCATCTACAGCAAGCCCGGCGATGAGACCCTCCTGCCGGTGATCCGCGGCCTGGTGGACAAGCGTCCGACCTATGGCTATCGCCGCATCACAGCTCTGGTGAAACGGGCGCTCGCCGCGGAAATGAAGCCCGCCGCCAACCACAAGCGCGTCTTCCGCATCATGAAGCGGCATGGGCTGCTGCTTGCCAGACACACTGGGCGGAGGAACGGGCGCCTGCATGACGGCAAGGTCGTCGTCATGCGCTCGAACCTGCGCTGGTGCTCCGATGGCTTCGAGATCGACTGCTGGAACGGCGAGATCGTGCGGCTAGCCTTCGCCATCGATGCGCATGACCGCGAGGTCCCGGCCTGGCGGGCTGTCGCCGGTGCCGGCATCAGTGGATCGATGGTGCGCGATCTGATGCTGGAGACCGTTGAAAAGCGCTTCGGCGGTCTGCAGACGCCCCATGCCGTTGAGTGGCTTTCCGACAACGGCAGCCCCTATGCGGCCCGTGAGACCATTAACTTCGCCGGAGCCCTCGGCCTCGTTCCCTGCTTCACCCCGGTCCGCAGTCCGGAATCCAACGGCGTCGCCGAGGCCTTCGTCAAAACCTTTAAGCGTGACTACGTCCGCGTGAACCCTCTGCCAGACGCCACAACGGTGCTCCAGCAGATCGCCGGGTGGTTCGATGACTACAATCACAACCATCCTCACTCAGGGCTTGGAATGCGCTCCCCCAGGGAGTTCATTCGAGCTCAAGCAACCTAGCCGACCTGTCCGGTCAAACGGGGGCAACACCACCGGAGCAGTCTGCCGCCTATCCGATTGAGCCCCTCGGTAGCAGGACCATGATCACAACCAGAACTGCAAACCGGCCTAGCGCCATCTCGAGTATCCTACACGCGTGCTGGTTGGCCATTGCCGGTTTGAGAATAGAACCTTGCCGTTTTGCATTACCTACGCACGGGCCGGGCATCGTGGCTGGCGCCTTGATGGCTCCAATTCTCCGGACAGGCTGCTGCAGCGTCACTGTTAATAACGGCCCGGGTCGACGAACGCCTTTCGCCACCAATGGACGTCCTCCACGACCCGTCCCTGACGCTTCTGATCAAGCGTCAGAATGAATCGACCATACGTGTTCTCGGCGCCTGCAAACCCGCGGCTAGCCTCGCGAGGCAGTGGCGCCAGAGGACGAGATCGGAACGAATGCTGCCTTGCAATGTCCCTTGTCCGTGGGTTTGGCCCCTCGCACTGTGGCGACGATCGACCGGAGAGTCGGCCGGCGGTTCCCGTCCACGGACTGCCGCGCCAGCGATAGCCCGCCTGCCGGCTAAGTTGAATCGCTGTCGAGGAGGGGTTTTCTTGAGGTTGTTCGACTTCTGCCGTTTCTCTTATAAGTGATTAAGGCTGAACGGTCCGTGGCTTGAAGATCGAGGTCGACCGGGCCTGCCACCTCGTTCCTACTTCCGCGGCTCCCAATTTCCAACGAGGTTGTCTCCAGCAGCGATTTCATCGGGAGCCATGCTCGAAACAATCTCGTCTCGACGCATCGCCGCTGCATCGTCGCCCTTAGCTGCCGCCAGCGACAGCCAGAAATAGGACTGGACGATATCGCGAGCGACGCCGGTACCGTTGGCGTAGAACTCACCGAGATTGAACTGGCCGATCGCCAAGTCCTGTTCGGCCGCCTTGCGGGTCCAGCGGACCGCTTCGCTGAGATCGGCGGCAACGCCGAAACCGTATTGGTAGCGGATGCCCATGACTGCCTCCGCCTTTGCGTAACCATGATCTGCCGAGCGGGCATACCAAGTGGTTGCTTCGCGAATGTCTGTCTTCACGCCCCGACCAGCGTCGTAGAGGACACCGATTGCGAATTCCGCTTCTGAGAAGTTTTGGTCGGCCGCAACGCGATACCACTTGACCGCTTCGACCAAGCTCCTAGGAACACCTAGCCCGTCTTCGTAGCGAGAAGCGAGAACTGTACTCGCCTTGGGGTGGCCTTGCTCGGCTGCGAGGCGATACCATCGAGCTGCAGCCTCGTAGTCCCGCGAAACTCCATTGGCGGAATCGTAAGCTACGCCCATGTAGAACTGGGCACGCGAGGCCCCTTGCTCAGCCAGCGGGCGGAGAATGGCGATAGCGAGGGCATAGTCGCCACCTAGATATGCCGCGACTCCATCTTCGATCGGGCTGCTTGAAGCAGGGGCAACAGCCAGAGCGAGGGCGATGAATGCGCCGGACATTCGAAAGGCCATTATCATCCGTACCTAAGGTCTGATCGCCGAGATTAGGCAGGCATCTGCGGATGAAATGCCGAGAGGGCTCACGCCATGCGCGGCCCTCTCGCAAATACCCTAAGCAGTCGGGCGACTAGTTCGGGCCGTTGCCTTCATGGCCCTCTTCGCGCGGGTGCATGATCTCGGCAAGGTTGAACAGAGTGCAAGTGTCCTTCCACTCAATTCGGCCGTTGGGGTCCTTCATGAGGTCGTTGCAACGAGTGCGCACCATCAGCGATTCAGCCTCGGTAAAGTTCGTAACTACCATTATCATGGCGCCAAGCGATTGGGGTGGGACGGACGCGATCCCAGTAAATGGCGACTGAGTGGTTGCTGGGGCTGCGATCTTCGTCGCTGGGGTGTTGGCCTGCTGAGCGAGAGACGCTGTTGCGAAGATGGCCGTAATGCCGAATACGGCGAGGAACTTCGGATCAAACTTCATCGGGTTACCCTCTCGAATATTCCTGTCGGAGAACTTGCGTCAACGCTCTCTTGCTTAACTGGGGCGAAGGCCCTGAACGTTGATGCACATCAAGAGGACCCTCCGTATCTGTACGGAGGTGACGTGTTCCCGCAGCGCGCCCCTGTCCGCTTCTTCAAGGGGAACCGCGAGCTCAGTCAGCGAGCCTGGCCTATGCTTGAGGCTGATCCACATCAAACAATTCCGGCGAATGCTTCGCTACTAAGAGACGATGTGGCGAACGATCTCGACAGCCCCCTTCGACAGTGATCTCGAACTCGCGGTGATCGAGGATGGCGAGACTCACGCCTTGGTCTTTCCTTGCCGCAAGGCAGCCGTCGGATGGGTGAAGGCGGGAACGACCCTTCTGGTAGATGTGAGGCCGACCCATTGGCGGGAGTGGAGTGAGAAGGACCAAGAGCCGGGCAACCCATAGGCTCGCGGTTGCCGCCATCAAAGGGATAGCGACAGCCGCACGATTTCGCCGATCAACTCTTCAGAGGGAGAGAAACCGAACTCCCTGGCCATTTGCAGCATTTGGCTGTTGGTCCGCAGCACATCGCCGACGATTCTGTTCAACCCGCGCCGTCGGCCATAACTGAGAACGTCGGTCATCAACTGAAAGCCAAGGCCTCTTCCCTTGAAGTCCGAGCGCACGATCAGGGCGAATTCAGCCCGCTCATTGTCCGGATCGGAGGCCAGGCGACCAACACCCCAAACCTCGCTTGCGCTGCCACCGTCGGAGACGGGAGTGGCCACGAACGCCATTTCCCTGTCGTAATCGATCATCGACAACCGTGCCGCCAGCATTGGCGGCAGTGTTCGGATGGAAGCGAAGAACCTCATCCGAATGTCGTCCGCCGAACACCTCTCAAGCATGTCTATCAAGCCAGCCCGATCGGTCGGCCGGATCGGACGAACGGCACACGGCGTCCCGTCATGCAGCGTCACGACATGTTCGAGTTCCGTCGGATACGGCCGGATGGCGAGACGCGCTTGAGGCGAGGACGAGGGCTTGCGGACGACCGCGCGCGCATCAATTGCAGTCACGCCTTGGCTGCCGCAAAACAAGGGATTGATGTCGAACTCGGCGATCTCAGGGAAGTCGATCGTGATCTGGGACAATCTCATCAAGACGGTGGCAACAGAATTGAGATCAGTGGCCATGTTGCTGTTGGCCTGACTGCTCGTCAGCAGGTTTCCGATGCGGGTGCGACCGATCATCTCCCGCGCCAGAACAAGGTTGAGGGGCGGCAGCCCGACTACCCGATCCGCAATGCCTTCCACCGCTGTGCCGCCTGCTCCGAACAGGACGATCGGCCCGAAGAGAGGGTCGTTGGCGATCCCCGCCAGCAATTCGGTTCCTGAATTTCGGTCGATCATTGGCTCAACCACGAAGCCGGAAATTGTTGCGTCTGGCTCGCGAGCCGCGACATGTTCCAACATTTCAGCAGCAGCTCTCTCGACGGCCCGCGCTTCCTCAAGATCCAACCGGACGCCGCCGACCCGGGACTTGTGAGAGATGTCGGGGGACAGAATTTTCAGAGCTACACGGCAACCAAACTCGGTGGCTAGCCGTCCCGCCGACTTTGGATCGGCGGCCTTTCTGGTCTCGACGCAGGCGATGCCGTAGTCGGACAGGACCGCCTTCGCCTCTGGCTCGCTGAGGAGCTGACGGTCTTCAGCCAAGGCCGTATCAACCAACGCCCGCACGCGCTCGGCCTGAGGCCTGAATTCAATTTCGGCCGCCGGTGGCACCTCCAATAGCAAGTCTTGGTTCCGACGGTACTCAACCAAGTGCATGAAGGCTCGAACCGCGTCGTCCGGTGTTTCGTAGGTCGGAACGTGCCGGGCGGCGAAGAGGGCCCGTCCTCGGCGCGCCGCTGGGTCCCCCAGCCAACAGGTCAGAACTGGCATCGCCGGACCGGGCGCTAGGACACTCACTACCGCCTCAGCAGCCGCTAGACTCTCCGATAGCGCCGTTGGGCAATTGAGAACGAGGACCGCGTCTTGGCTGGGGTCCGCAAGAAGCACCTTGAGCGTGCGGGCATAGCGGTCCGGCGCAGCGTCGCCGAGGATGTCGACGGGTTGTGACCGCGACCAATATGCCGGAAGAAAGGAATCAAGTGAGCCGACGCTGTCGGGAGAAAGCGACGCCAGACGTCCCGAGCGCTGTTGCAGGGCATCGGCAGCCAAGACGCCAGCACCCCCACCATTGGTCAAGACGGCCAGACGATCGCCCCGTGCCTCAAGGCCCGACGATAAGGTCACAACCGCCTCAAACAGCTCGCGCAACTCGTAAACGCGCAAGATTCCAGCCCGCCGGATGGCGGCGTCGTAGACCAGGTCGCTCCCGGCAAGCGCGCCGGTGTGGGAGAGCGCGGCGCGTGCTCCCACCTCGCTGCGTCCGGCCTTCAAAGCGACCACTCGTTTCGCACGGGCGGCTTTACGCGCCGCCGACATGAACTTACGCGGATGGGTCAGGCTCTCGATGTAAAGGAGGATGGCGTCCGTCGAAGGGTCAAGGGCCAGGTAGTCGAGGAGATCGCCGAAATCGACGTCGGCCATGTCGCCGACCGAGATGACATGCGAGAAGCCGAAGTCGCGAGCCGTTCCCCAATCGAGGATGGCCGTCGCGAGCGCGCCGGATTGTGAAATGAAGGCGACGCGACCGGCCGCCGGCGAAAGGTGGGCGAAACTGGCGTTGATGCCGCTGACCGGCGATAGGAAGCCCAGACAGTTCGGCCCAAGAACTCGAAGCAGAGTTGGTCGGGCGGCATCCAGAACAGCTTGGCGGAGGCTCTGGCCATGCGCTCGTTCTCCTTCACCAAAGCCGGCGGTGATGATTACTGCTGCGCGGCAGCCCTTGGCGCCAAGTTCGGCCACTATCTCCGGTACCGTGTCGGGCGGGGTGGCAATCACCGCCAAATCAGGCACCGCGGGCAAAGCCGTGATTGATGTGTAATTCAGAGTGGAGCGGATCGCTGTTTCATGAGGGTTGACCATGAGGACAGGCCCGGCGAAGCCCGTCTGCAAAAGGTTGCGGGCGATCACCGAGCCAACCGAATTCGGTTCATTGCTGGCGCCGACCAAGGCGATCGCCTTCGGCCGAAAGAGAGCGTCTAGATTTCGGATCGTCATGGCTTATCGCACTGATTGCGGGGAGCAGGTTACGCCCCTCCGCACGGCGACGGCGGGGCGGCAACGATTAGATCGGCCTTGCGTGGCTCGGCAAGATGTCGCACCCAACTCGCCCCTTCGTCTCGGTCCATCGCCGTCGCGACTTGATTTTGATCAAGGGGCTAACCGGCGATCCATGCTCTTCTTACAAGAGTACCAAGGATGAGAGCGGATCGTGAACGAGCGCATTAGCAGCGTAGTTGGAACGCCGTTGGATCCAGGCGGCCTTCCGCGTCCTCAGGCGCCGAAACTCTCCGATCGGCCCACAACGATCAGGCCGAACCGTAACCGCACTGCTCTTCGGCTGGCGGTTCCCACAGTCATCGCAGTGGCTTTGGCTGGGATTGGCGGAGCCGCTTGGTGGCTGACTCAGCTCCATCGCGAGCCACAATACTCGACCGTGACGCTTGCCCTGGGTCCGGTGACGAAGTCGGTTACCGCAAGCGGTTCCGTCAACCCGGTGCAAACGGTAATCGTCGGAACGTACATCTCCGGCATCGTCCAGCAGGTGAGCTGCGACTTCAACACTCCGGTCAAGGCGGGCCAGGTCTGCGCGAAAATTGATCCTCGGCCCTACCAGTCAATTGTTCAGCAGAACTCCGCCAATCTCGACGCGGCATTGGCGCAGCTGGCCAAGGACAAGGCAGACCTCAACTATACCCAGCTCAACCTCGACCGCGCCAGCCAACTGCTGCACAGCAAAGACCTTTCACAGGACGCCTACGAGGTTGCCAAGAACAACTTCGATAAAGCTCAGGCGCAGGTTCAAGTCGACCAGGCCAATATCGAACAGCGGCAAGCACTCCTCGACGCCGCGAAGATCAATCTCGGCTACACCGATATCATCTCCCCGATCGACGGCATCGTCGTCTCACGGACTGTCACCAACGGCCAGACAGTGGCCGCGAGCCTCCAAACGCCAACCCTCTTTCTGATTGCTGCCGACCTCGGGAAGATGCAGGTGGACGCTAATGTCAGCGAGAGCGACATCGGCGCGCTGAAGGTCGGCCAGCAGGCCAACTTTACCGTCGATGCCTTTAACGGCCGGACCTTCCGCGGCGTTGTCACCCAGGTCCGCCAGTCGCCGCAGATGGTCCAGAATGTCGTCACCTACGACGTAATCATCGGCGTCGACAATTCCGACCTCGCCTTGCGCCCGGGAATGACGGCCGCCGTGGACATCATCCTCGACCAGCGCCTGAATGTCCTTCGCGTGCCGGATGCGGCGTTGCGCTATACGGCGGCGGGCCTGCCTCGGGTTGCCGCCTCGGATCGGGTACAAAACGGCACGCCGACCGGGGCGGCAAGCGGGCGACGTCCCGGCGGACCGCCGGCAGCGGGCTCTGGACAAGTCTGGGTGCTGCACGAGGGCCAACCGATGGCTATTCAGGTGCGCGCCGGCCTCGATGACGGTGTTATGACTGAGGTTGCCGCGGGCGAACTCTCCGTCGGCGACAAGGTTGTCGTCGGAGAAGCGGCGGCAGCGCGCACCGGACGGACAAATCTCTCCGTCCCGCGTTTCTAATGCCGCGCGCTTTGGATTCACAAATGCCGGGCGCCCTGATCGAAGTCGACAACGTTCGGCGGATCTATACGGTTGGCGACGTCGAAGTGCCGGCGCTTGACGGCGTCACGCTCCGGATTGACCGCGGGGAATTCGTTGCGATCATGGGAGCCTCGGGCTCGGGAAAGTCGACGCTTATGTCGATCCTCGGATGTTTGGATCGGCCTTCGTCAGGCGCATATCGATTCGAAGGGTTGGATGTTTCGGCCCTTGATGAACCTGCACTGGCCCAGCTACGCAGCGAACGTCTTGGCTTTGTCTTCCAGAGCTTCAATCTCCTCGCGCGAACCAGTGCTATCGAAAACGTTGGGCTGCCGCTTTTCTATGCCCAGTCCGGTTCTCGGCCGGCAGCCGAACGGAGCCGGCTTGCACATGAAGCGCTGAGCCGTCTGGGGCTTGCCGATCGTGAAGGCAATACGCCAGGACAATTGTCGGGCGGCCAACAGCAACGGGTCGCGCTGGCACGAGCGCTGATCAACGAGCCGCATCTTTTGTTGGCGGACGAGCCCACCGGAAACCTCGACACGCGAACGTCTCACGAAATCATGGAGACGCTTCGCACCCTGAACCGTCAAGGCGATCTGACCATCGTCGTGGTTACTCACGAGTCGGACATCGCAGCCTACGCCGACCGCGTCGTCACCATGCGAGACGGCAGGATCATTTCAGACACGCGGACCAAATCCGACGAAAGACACGCCGCCCTCCCAGCCAGCATGGCCCCTTTAACTGGCGCCGAGGATCAGTCGCGCAAGACCCGCGTCAGGGTTGGAGCGTTTGCTTCGATGATCGCCATGGCGGCGATTCAGGTAATTGCCAGGAACAAGCTCCGCTCCGCCCTGACCATGCTGGGTGTCTTCATCGGCGTTGCCGCGCTCATTGCCATGGTGGACTTGGGGCAGGGGGCCAATGAGGCGGTCCGCCGGCAGATCGAGAACCTCGGCACCAATCTCGTGGTGGTCACGCCAGGAGCGGCCAACCGTGGGGGGATTCGCGGCGGCTTTGGCAGCGCCTCGTCACTGACCGTCGCCGATGCTCAGGCGATCCAGCGAGAGGATTCTGCGGTCGGCCAAGTTGCCTACATGATTCGGCAAAGCGGACAGGTGCAGGCTGGCAGCCACAATTGGACAACCAACATCCAAGGGGTCACCGACAACTACTCGCCGATCACCAATTGGCAGATTCGATTCGGTCGCGGGCTTACGGACAGCGACGTGGCGGGTGCCGCTCTGGTCGCCGTGATCGGGCAAACAGTATCAAGCCAACTGTTCGGGGCGGAGCAGAATCCGGTCGGAGCGATCATCAAAGTCAAGAACGTGCCGATGCAGGTGGTCGGCATTTTCGCATCGAAGGGACAGACCGGCTTCGGCCAAGACCAGGACGATTTGGTGATGGTTCCGTTCACCACCGCCGAGCGCAAGATTATCGGGACGGCCGCCCCAAGCCAGCAGCAGCAACCTTTGAACTGGCAATACCCGGCTGTCGCAAACCCGTACAATCTGCAACCGCGGCTCACCGGCTTGGTCAACCAAATCTACGTGCAAGCGGTTGACCAATCGAGCATTGGCGACGCTATCGACGAGATCACCGCGACGCTCGCCCTACGACACCATATCAAGAAGGCGAGCGATAACGACTTTTCCGTCCGCAACCTCAGCCAGATTGCTGACACCGCGGCGGGCGCAAGCCAAACCTTTGCAATGCTGCTGTCGCTGGTTGCCTCCATCTCCCTGCTCGTCGGCGGCATCGGCATCATGAACATCCTGCTCGTATCGGTGACCGAGCGCACGAGGGAGATCGGGCTCAGAATGGCCATCGGCGCCCGTCGCATTCAGGTCATGCTGCAGTTCCTCGCCGAGGCGGTGTTCCTGAGCGTGACTGGGGGCGTCGCCGGCGCCCTGACCGGGGCATTGGCCTCGCTGCTCTTGTCAGCGATCGCCGGATGGCCGGCCCCCATTTCGCCGATAGCGATCATTGGCGGCTTCCTCTTCTCCGCAAGTGTGGGGGTCTTCTTCGGATACTACCCGGCGCGCAAAGCAGCGCGCCTTGATCCCATCGCAGCCCTCCGCTTCGAATAGCCCCGGTTGGTGACAGGCGGCAAGAGTCGGTCCCGGATGAGGTCATCGATCCCGCAAGGTCCGGTCCGTTGAACCGGCATCGCCGCGGCAAAGGAGCACCGAGGGAGCACCACTATTAGGAGCAGTTGGAGCCCAGTTGGCGTTCGCTCGATCGTCGTACAAGTCGAGCTAGGGTCCGTACTCAATAGGGATTCCAGGAGAGGCCGCGATGTGATTCAAGGTGCTTAGGAGGCACTTTGATTGGATGATGCGGCTTAGGCGAAGATCGAGCCGCATCTGCCGCGCGGGCGGCGCGGGGCACATCGGGTTGATGATCGTCGGGTGATCAGCGGGATCATCCATATGCTGCGGACCGGGGCGCGGTGGCGGGATTGTCCGGAGGCCTATGGTCCCTATACGACAATCTACAATCGTTTCCATCGCTGGAGCCAGCAGGGTGTGTGGTTCGACGTTTTCCAGGCCCTGACTGGCATGAGCGGTGTCTGGGGCGGCGGCGGTGCGATCGATGCTACGCACATCAAGGCGCACCGCTCGGCGGCTGGGGCAAAAGGGGGGAGTTCAGCCAGGCGATTGGCCGCTCCCGGGGTGGCCGCACCACCAAAATCCACGCCCTGACCGACGATGCCGGTCGGCCGCGGGTGCTGCTGCTCAGTCCCGGCAACGTCAATGACGGCACCATGGCCACAGCGCTGCTCGCCGGCGCCGGCCCAATGCCATCTGATGGCCGACCGCGCCTATGACGCCAACGCTTTGCGCGTCTGGCTGGCCGCGCGGGGAACCGAGGCCGTCATCCCTTCAACTCGCAGCCGCAAGGCCCCGATCCCGCACGACCCCATCCGCTACCGCCAGCGCAACCGCATCGAACGCATGCTCTGCCGGCTAAAAGACTTCCGACGCGTCGCCACCCGATACGACAAGCTCGCCCGAAACTACGACGCCGCCGTCCACCTCGCCTCCATCACCGCCTTCTGGCTCAATTGAGTCCTAACCCTAGGGCAGGGGGATGCTTCCCGCATCCATCTTGCCGACGATATCGCGCTTCGGTTCCAGGCCACTAAGCGCCGCCGCCCCTCACGACCGGCAGATCCCGCGCAAAAGCACCGCGGAAGAGGCCGTCCCTCTAAGGTGCGGTTTTGGGCTTGAATGCGGCTATGTAAGCCAACAGGTCGAAGACATCTTCCCGATGAAGTCCGACTTTCCAGCACAGTGGGATCCGAAGCTTGGAATTCACGTGACTTGAAGTCGCGG